>Ga0126378_10001399_pt1 | contig 17972 bp, 13 predicted proteins | sample PanSoiMetPlot_23_FD_92587 | JGI IMG/M metagenome (GOLD analysis project Ga0126378, IMG submission 92587) | Tropical forest soil microbial communities from Panama - MetaG Plot_23 | ecosystem: Environmental > Terrestrial > Soil > Tropical forest > Bulk soil | place: Panama | collected 2016-02-17
CGACGAAGGCGCGAGAGCGAGAGCCGAACAACTCCTGCAGTCGGCGGTAGCCCTTGATGACACGCTTGCGGAGGCCCACTACCAATTGGGGGCACTGGAGCTAGCTCGCGGTCAAGCGCCAAGAGCGCTGATCCACCTGGAGAAAGCCGCAAAACTGAACCCGACAAGTGCCAAGACACACTTTGCGTTGTCCCGTGCTTTCCGTCGGCTGGGAAGGAATGAGGAAGCCGCCAAGCAGGCGGCTCTATACGACAAACTGAAAGAACAGGAAACATCGCGTGCCTCAGCGGCCCCGTCCAGTAATTGGGAGTGATTCGATCTACCGACGGACACTCCCATTGATCCTTCCGCCTCTTGCAGCGTTCCTTTCTTTTATCTCACTAAATTGTTTGCACCCTACACAGGCGCAGTCGTCCTCACCGAGCATGGAAATCTTCACGGACATCAGCGAGGAGGCTGGAGTCACCTGGCGGCACTTTAGCGGGGAATCACAGGATCGCTTTTTGATTGAAACGATGGGCGGCGGCGTGGCCTTCCTGGACTTCGATGGTGACCGCCTCGAGGACCTCTTCTTCGTGAACGGAGGCGAAACCCCTCACGGCAAAAGTGCCTTGCCCGTTCGCAACGCGCTGTACCGCAATCTCGGGAACGGGAGATTTCAAGACGTGGCCGCAAAAGCTGGAGTCGACCGCTTACCTTTTTATGGGATGGGAATTGCCGCCGGAGACTTTGACAACGACGGCTTTCCTGACCTGTATGTTACGGGATTTCCCTCTAGCGCCCTCTTTCATAACAATGGAGACGGAACGTTCACGGACGTTACCGACCGCGCCGGAGTCAAAAACACCGGCAGGTGGGCAGCCGGCGCGGCATGGTTTGACTTCGACCGCGACGGTTATCTGGATCTCGTCGTGACGAACTACGTCCAGTTCTCCTTCGACGATCTCAAGAAGTGCGAACTCGACGGCAAGCCCTCCTACTGTGTACAAAAGGCTTATGCCGGCATGCCGCTAACGCTTTATCACAACAACGGAGACGGCACCTTCACCGATGTGAGCGAGCGGTCGGGATTGGCGAAACTCATTGGCAGGGCTTTAGGAGTTGTTGCCGTCGATACAAATGATGATGGCTGGACCGATCTGTTTGTCGCTCGCGACGCCTCGCCCAACCTGCTTCTAATCAATCAAAAAGACGGTACCTTCCGTGATGTTGCCATGGATTCCGAGGTTGCGTATAACTCCGATGGCGTTGCGAAGGCCGGCATGGGCATCGATGCAGGAGACGTCAACGGAGACGGCAAACCGGATTTTGTCGTCACGAATTTCAATGATGAGTATCACTCCCTGTTCGTAAGTAGCCCAGCTGGACTGTTCGACGATAAGTCCGTGAGTTCGCGTCTGGCGGAATATACAAAACCCTTTGTCGGTTGGGGAGTTCACTTTATCGACTACGATAACGACGGAAACCTGGACTTGGTCATCGCGAATGGGCACATCAACCAGGCTGTTGAGGCGACGCGCATCGATGTGAAGTACAAGGAGCCGCCGCTACTTCTTCGCAATGACGGAAAGGGCCGCTTCCACAATATGCGGGATTTCGCTGGGGCAGGTTTCCGAGCAGGTCAGAGTGCCCGGGGGCTCGCGGTAGGCGACTTCAACAATGATGGAGGAATAGACGTTGTCTTCACGCGTCTCAATGAAAAACCCGTATTGCTTCGCAACAATGAAGGAACGAACCACCCCTGGATAGGCCTCGAGCTTCAGGGAACAAAGAGCAATCGCGATGCAATCGGGTCAAGGGTCACGGTCGACATCGGTACACGAAAATTGGTCCGCTGGATTACTGGAGGCGCGAGCTATTTGTCTTCGCGCGACAAGCGGGTACTCGTTGGTCTCGGCGACGTTCCTGATTCCACTGAAGTCGCGGTCGAGATTTGCTGGCCAAGCGGAACGACACAACGGCTTTCACACCTCAAGCGGAATCAATACCGAACAGTTGTCGAGCCCAACGCGGATGAGCTGCCCAGGGAGAATCGCAAATAGCCCGGGGGCTAAACTTCTAACAGAAAGCGCCGGCCGAAACCTCCCACAAGAAATAGTGCTCATGGGCCGCAACCAAAAAATGACTTGACAAGGCTATTAAAACGATTCAAAAAGATGCAATATGGGGTGGGTTCCGCACTCTCGTCAGGGGAAAATCGGAGGCCGCCCCTTGTTTCCTTCGGATTTTCTGCTTGAGGGAGGCAACCATGGTCCTGCCCGGACGGCGTGTTCCTCGCAGCGCGGGTTTGCTCGAGACAACAGCATCCCAATCCATTCGAGGTCGCAGGACATTGTTTGGAAGTGCGGCCTTTCTTCTGCTCCTATTGTTTCTGCCGTGCGCCGGGGCTCAGCTCTACACCGGCTCGGTCTCGGGTACCGTTACCGATCCCTCTGGCGCTGTAGTGCCGTCCGTCCATCTAACCCTTGTGGATACGGAGAAGGGTTTCTCCTACGCCGCATCAACTGACACAGACGGTCGCTTTGTCTTTGTGCAGGTTCCTCCGGGCTCCTACACACTCAAAGCCGAGGCTCCCAATTTTCAATCGGAACGGAAAGAGGGAATTAAGGTCGATGTCAATCAGAACGTCTCCATAAACTTTACCCTTAAATTGGGTGCACCGACTGAGAGTGTGTCGGTCGTCGCCAACGCGGTTCGTCTGGAGACAGAAGACGCCGTCACCGGGCAAACCGTTGACCGTAAGTTCATCAACGATCTGCCATTGGTCGGCCGCGGAGTGCTCGATTTGGCCTATCTCACACCTGGTATTACCGAGGTGGACACCGATTGCCAAGGGTGTATGGCTAACAATTTCATATCCAACGGTAGCCGCAACGCGACCGCGGACATCCTACTGGACGGCGTGTCCAGCACCAACTTCGAGCAAAATAGCGGGATTTTGGCGCCTACCTACGTTCCCTCCGTCGATGCCGTGCAAGAGTTTAAAGTCCAGCAGTCTAATTTCAGCGCCGAATTCGGATTTACCGGCGCAACCGTGGTGAACGTCATCACACGCTCTGGCACAAACGAGTTTCACGGCACACTCTACGAATTCCTTCGGAACGATAAATTGGATGCAAATGACTGGTTTGCGAATGCAGGTGGCAGCCCCCGCTCACCCCTTCGCCTGAATGACTTCGGAGGCACCGTCGGCGGCCCCATCATTAGGCAGAAAACTTTCTTCTTTTTCGATTACGAAGGGCGCCGCGAAAGGAGTTTCGCGTCCGCCACCGCTGGCGTGCCCACGGCGGCCATGCGCACTGGCGATTTTGGCGAGCTCTGCACATTGAGCGGAGCAACGTTCGATGCCACGGGAGCGTGCTCTGATCCGAGCGCGCAGCTCTGGGATCCGTACGTAGTTGCCAACGGAAGCACCACGGGGAACACGACCCGCACGCAGCTCATTCCCTTTAACAACTTGGCCACCTACGCCAGTCCGGGAAATCCGGCGCTAAACGGCACGCCCTCTCAAGTCAGGAACCCCGGCGCAGCTGGAAATCTGATCGACCCGGTGGCGGCCAAGCTCATCAACCTGTTCCCAATGCCGAATCAGCCGATCGCATCGCGAGGTGACCTCAGCAGCGACTGGTTTAACAACGGAACGAACAAAGACTCGCAGAATCAATTTGACATCAAAATCGACCATCGTTTCAGCGACAAAAGATTGATCAGTGGAAAATACGCCGAACGCCGGGATAACAGCCACAGCTTCAACTGCTTTGGCAATGCCGCTGACCCATGCACGGGAGGCCCGGTCACGGAACACGATCACCTCGTGGCGCTGAATTTCACACAGACCTTTCGTCCGACTCTGATCATGAGCCTCTCTTACGGTTTCACCCGCGGCCACGTCGATCAGCCCGGCATTCGCGGTGATTTTCCGAACATCGATCCCGTTGCGGACCTCGGATTCCCGGCCTACATGGATGTCTCCGGATTCAAGCAATACCCCTCTATAAGAATCAGTGGATATCAACGGGCTGCGGGCAGCAGCATCGGCACGCAGACCTTTAGCATTATCAAAGAGGGACAGGAGACGCACACGGTTGCCGGAAGTCTTAACTGGATTCGCGGGAAACATGATTTCAAGTTCGGCGCGGAATGGCGAGTGCATCGCATCAACTTTACCCAGCCCGGCTGGCCCGCAGGGCAATTCAGCTTTAATACCAGTGGCACCGCGGACAGTCCCCAAGGGGGCAATGGCGGCGACGGAATGGCCAGCTTCTTGATCGGCGTTGGCCGCATGACCACTCCGCAACCCGGGGAAGTCAACAATCCCTACGAAGTTCCGAACAATGTCGCCACACAGAATTTTCAATTTGCCGGATTTGTCCAAGACAATCTGAAGCTGAAGCCCAAGTTCACGCTCAACATTGGCCTCCGGTATGAAGTCTCTCTGCCTCGCACGGAACGCTTTAATCGCATGAACTGGCTCGACCCGACGCATACGTATCAGCTCCATGCCGATCCAGCCATCTTGCCAGGGGCGCCGCCGTTGACCGTAAAGGGCGCCGAGGTATTTGCAAGCCCCAGCAATCGCTATAACTACGACACCTTCTACGGTGCAATACAACCGCGCTTCGGGTTTGCCTATGAGTTTCCGCGCAGTCTAGTCGTGCGTGGAGGCTACGGCATTTATTATTCGCAACCGCGCTCCGGAGCCGCTGGAACCGGTCCTTGGGGTTATCAGGGTTTCGATCAGCAGACGCAATGGATTCCCAGCTTTCAGAACCAGATCGTTCTTCCCGGTTCTCATCTCAGCGACCCATTCCCCGGTACCGGTCCTAAGTTGCCTCCGGGCAACTCGTTGGGAGCGTTGAACGATATCGGATTCTCCGCTGTGGGACCGATTCCGGCCGTTAGCCACAACGTGCCTTACGAGCAGGCCTGGAGCTTCGGCCTGCAAAAGGAACTACCCTGGAAAATTGTCGCGGAAGCAAACTACATCGGTAAGAAGGGAACTCATCTATATCTAGGCGGGTTCCGTGAAAATGATCTTTTGCCTGCATCGGCGATACAAAATTTGACCCCTACTCAGATTGGCAATCTGGCGAACAACCAGGTCCCGAATCCGTTTTTCGGGTACATCACGGATCCACTGAGTTCGATTTCCGGCGCAACTGTGCCGGCTTATCAAACGCTGCTACCCTATCCACAATTCACGGGCTTCCAGGGCGATTCGCCCCCGATTGCCAACTCGATCTATCACGCAGCGCAGTTCCGAGTCGAGAAATCCTTGTCGAGTGGACTCCAGTTCCTGGTTACTTATGTCGTATCCAAGTCGATTGACGGTGCCTCAGCTACCGACGACAGCATTTCTTGGCTGGGCGGTGGGCTTCAGGGCAACACCATCGGTGTCCAAGATCCCAATAATTTGCGCGCCGAACGCGCCGTTTCCACGTTCGACATCCGCCAAGTGCTTCAATTTAGCTACGTCTACGCCCTTCCGGTGGGACGTGGTAGACACTTCGGCTCGGACATGAATCCTATTCTCAACGGCTTCATCGGCGGCTGGCAATTAAATGGGATTTGGCGTTTCGCCAAGGGTAGGCCCATCATCCTAGAGCTGTCCTCACCAGTGCCCATTCCGACCTATGGCCAGAGGCCGGGTATATCGGGGCCGCTTAAAGTGGATCATTCCTCAACAACCGCGATGATTACCGATTATTTCGCCAACGCCTGCGAAAATGCGCCTTGCGCCAACGGCGGACCCAGCGTTGTTTTTCAACCTGACGACTATTCCTTCGGAAACGCTCCGCGGACAATTACCAACGTCCGGCAGCCCGGAAGCAAGAACGTGAATATGTCGGTTTTCAAGCAGTTCCCTATGTCGCGTCTTAGGGAAAATATGCGTCTCGAATTTCGTTTTGAAGCCTTCAATGTCTTTAACCATCCCAATTTTGCGGGTCCGGACACAATATTTGGAGATGGTACTTTCGGCCAGATTACATTCCTAGCCACACCGACGCGCGAAGTACAGCTCGGCCTGAAACTCTACTTTTAGGAGTAGTCATCCCACAGGGTTAGAGGCGGTGCAGTTCGTTGCACCGTCTCTTCTTTATGTCTCATCGTTCCCCTGTCGACCCCTTGCGGTCTGGCGAATGCTTTGCCAGTGTGATGGGAAAGGATGCTTCCTGTGAATCCTCTATTTTTGATGTATCGAGCTCGAGAATATGCAAGCATGACCTCGGCTTTCCTGGTCGCCATGCTTTTTCTTACCAGCGAACCGTTTGCGCCCAAGGCTGCAGCTCAAACTATACGCGTTGACATCACCCCTGATCACGTCAAGAGCACCTTTCGTCCCACCGAAGCCCTGGGCGCAGGCATCGATCGTATTCCTCTGGCTGCTACCGATAAGATCTTCACCGAACCCATGATCAAGCAGCTCCTCTCCGCAGGCTGGCAACCCGTTACCTATCGTCAGAACACCGAGCTTTACGTCGAGGCTTGGCACTGGAATCCGAAAGGAAAATGGAGCGAAGCCGGCGAGAAAGGCTATTTTGTCGGCAACGCCGCTCCCACAGAATTCATCCGTCATTCCTTCGGGTATCCGCTGCCTCACCAGGGCTTTTCGCGACCCGACGGCACCGGCTACTCACGCCTCACCGATGGAGACACAGACACCTACTGGAAAAGCAATCCCTACTTGAGTAAAGCCTTCACAGGCGAAGATGACAGCTTACATCCGCAATGGGTCGTCGCTGATCTTGCTACGCCTCAAGATGTCAACGCGATTCGCATTCACTGGACTGACCCTTATGCGCGGCGGTATCTCGTTCAATACTGGAGCGGCACTGACGCCCTTCGGGAACCGACAAAAGGCTCATGGGTCACATTTCCTGGCGGCGCCGTAGTAAACGGTACCGGCGGCCCTCGGACGCTCCAGCTTTCGCGTGCTCCGATCCGCACGCGTTTCGTCCGCATTTGGATGACGGAGTCGTCCAATACCTGCGACACGCATGGCTCTCGTGACCGCCGCAATTGTCTCGGCTACGCCATTCGTGAGCTTTACATCGGGACGCTAACACCAGACGGCGCCTTTCACGACATTGTTCGCCACACAGCCGATCGTGCCCAGACCAACACGATCTGTTCTTCTGTTGATCCGTGGCATGAAGGCTCGGTGATCAACGATCGTCGCGATCAAGTGGGCTTTGACCTTTTCTATACCAGCGGCATTACACGCGGACTCCCCGCGATGGTCCCGGTTGCCATGATCTATGACAATCCCGAAAATGCCGTCGCGGAAATCGCGTATCTCGAGAAACGCGGCTATCCCATCTCTTACGTGGAAATGGGCGAAGAGCCTGATGGAAAACATACCTTGCCCGAAGATTACGGCGCGTTCTACCTGCAGTGGGCCGCTGCGCTACACCAGCTTGATCCCAAACTCAAACTGGGCGGCCCGATTTTCGAGGGCGTAACCCAAGACATTGAAGTCTGGCCCAATGCGCAAGGAAAAACTTCCTGGATGGGCCGCTTCTTCGACTACCTGGCCTCCCATGGCCGCATCGGGGACCTCTCGTTCGTTTCCTTCGAGCATTATCCCTTCGAACCTTGCTTGCTTCAGTGGAGCGATCTTTATGATGAGGCCAATCTTGTTCGCAACATTCTCCAAGTGTGGCGTGATGACGGATTGCCTCAGGGCGTTCCAATGTTCATCACGGAGACGAACATCGCGGCTGGTTCGGACGAATCCTTCCTCGATACATTTGCCGCGCTTTGGTGGGCCGATTTCGTTGGGGCGTTTCTCGAAGCAGGCGGGAATGCTGTCTATTATTTCCATTACATTCCGCTAGGAGAGTCCCTCGGTTGTTATGGAACCTCTCCTGGTACTTTCAGCTTATTCACGATGAACAGGGAATACCAGATCCAGCAACCGACGTCACAGTTTTTTGCAAGCCAGATGATCAACCTGGAATGGGTTCAGCCAGGGAGCGGTGAGCACCGTGTTTTTTCGAGCGCCAGTGATATCCACGACGCAGCCGGACACGTTTTAGTTACTTCCTACGCTGTGCTGCGCCCAGATGGAGAGTGGTCGCTGATGATGGTCAACAAAGATCAGGAGACCCCGCATTCGGTGGCAATCACCTTTCAAAACGACAGGAGCAAAAGCCATACCTATTTCGCGGGGCCCGTGAGTATCGTCACGTTCGGAAGCGAGCAGTACAGGTGGCATACCGACCTGGGACTCGTTCCGGTGGGCGGCTCGGCTGATCCGGACGGACCTCCCGCCAGGTCCACGATTTCGGCGGGGCGCGATACGGTTTATACGCTGCCAAAAGCTTCCGTCACCGTCATTCGTGGAAAATTGGCGACAAACACTACACTTGCGCCTCCGAAGAGACTGAAAGAAAAAAGGTCAGTCGCTCACGGCTTGGCAAAAGACGCTTGCAGCCAACTGCTTCGTACCTCCCAGTTCCTCCCGTCAACAAAAGACCATACTTAACACTGAATATGGCGCGAAAAATTACGGTCGAAGTGGCAGAAAAGCTACTGGAGAGGGCGCAGGAAGGCAGTGGCGAGGGCATTACGCAAACTGTGCGGCCAAGACGCGGAAATTGCACTTAACTGGAAACCTCGAAATTCGCCGTCCCGGGACCTTTTGCTGGTGGCTCACTGTTGAGATTGAAAATCCTGCCCGTTTGAATAAGACTGTTCAAGCGTATCTACCACAGCGTCATAGCGCTCTGCGTGGGGAAACAACAACTGTGAATGCGAGACCGAGCCCTATTGTCCTCAGTGGTCAAGACAAGCGCGTAGAACTGTCCGGGTTTGTTCTAACTCAGACATATCGACCTCCCGGTTTCGTCTTGCTGCCGCACTTCCACGAGCACGCGAGCATCGCTTTTGCGCTCGATGGTTCTTTTGTAGAGACGGTTGGCCGGAAGGCTTACGAAGTAAACCCTTACAGTGTCATATTCCGACCGGCCGGAGAAAGACACTCTAATCGCTACGGGAAGAGTGCCGCTTATTCCTTGATCATTGAGGTACGACCGGAACGTCTCGCTGAGATACAGCAGGTTAGCAAGGTCCTAGATCGCGCTTCATACGTGGAACCTGGGCTTTTTTCCCATTTCGGGCTCGCGATGTCGCGAGAGTTTCGGATGGTGGATGCGGTTGCTCCGCTTGCCATTGAGTCGCTGATTCTGGAGATGTTGGTTCGAGTAACGCGTCTGAGTTCGACGACCGAGCAGAATCCGCCCCTGTGGCTTCGGCAGGTGAAAGAAGCCCTCCACGAACAATTTGCGGAGTCACTGAGCCTAGCCAGTATTGCCGGATTAGCAGGCGTACACGCTGCACATTTGGCAAAGATGTTCCGCAAGCACTACGGATGTACGCTCGGAGAATACATTAGAGGGTTGCGACTGGAATACGCCGCACAACTCCTGGCTCGCTCGGAGAAGACTCTAAGCGCCATTGCGCTCGCTGCTGGGTTTTATGATCAAAGCCACCTTGCCAACCTGTTCAAGCATCGGTTTGGCATCACACCGGGTGTCTTTCGAGCAAGCTTAAGAACAAAACGAGCTCCTATCCCGGCGAAGCTCAAAGACTCACCGTCTGACTAGCTCTATACAAAAAAGGCAAAGATCCTCCAAGACGTCACCTCTCGATTGTCATATAAGGGTGATCTTCTATGCCGTCCGAAGTGATTTCAATGGCCGAGCCGGAGGAAGCCACGGGGTCCGAGTGGAGATTATTGTCCTCGGGACGGTACGTCCACTTCGGACCGTTCCAGATCGATCAGCAACGACAGGAAGTCACGCGGAGGGGATCCCGGCTCAAGCTTCAGGGCAAGGTCTATCAGATATTGCTTATCCTGCTGGAGAAGCCCGGCGAGGTCGTTACCCGGGAGGAGTTGCGCATGCGACTCTGGCCAGCCGAAACGCATGTCAACTATGATGCTAATGTAAACACGGCGGTGAACAAGCTGCGCCAGGCGTTGGGCGATTCTCCTGATAATCCCCTCTATATCGAGACTATTCCGAGAAAGGGATACTGCCTCCTGGTCCAGCCGGAAATCTCTCAAAGAGGCACAACGAATTTGCGGTCCGGGCCGGGTGAACCTTCAAGCGACGTGGCAGGGGAATCCTTCTATGTCGTGGGAAACCTCAAGTTTTCAGAATCGGATTTGTGGGTTGTCCTTACCGCCCTTGGCCTAATCCTCGCCGGAATGCTCCTCGGCGCAGGAATCATGCGCCTTTGGATTAAGCACGTTTCTTCCCTACCGGCTCACTCTCTTGCGCTGATCCTTTCTCGTCTGCAGCCTGCACGATAGTATCTATCGCGCGGTCCACTTGGGAACGTAAGTCGCCTATTGGTGTACACGGTAGATAAAGTTTTGTGGGTCGTCGGTGAGTTTGAAATCCGCTGGAACGGTAAACAGCGAAGCATCCGGTTCGGCTCGCACAATATTGGTGAGCTTGAAGGTTTGTTCACCCATGCGTGGATCGGTGCGTTTGCTGTAGACGATGGTCTTCAAATCGGGAGACGTCCAGACCTCCGTGACAATGCGGATGGGTTTTTCGTTCCCGATTTCGCCCGCTGGAATGGTGCGGGTTGTGCGGGTGCCGGTCACCAGCAAGCCTTCCATCGTCTCGGTACCCAAGTCCTCAGTAGTGACTTCGGCGTGTTCTTCGGAACCGAGTCTTTTGGCCATCGCAATGGCCGGCAGAGGCGGAGGAGCATCCGAAACCTGGACACCGCCGGATTGAGTCACGAATACTTGGCGAGCCCCGGCTGTTGACATAGATGGGCCTGGAGCACCCGAAGGGATGGACATCTTTTCCGCGGTTTTGTCCGTTAGATTCAGGGTGTACGACACCGGCGTGACGGGATCCATGATGAAGACCAAATGCGGAGCATTCGCGACTGAGAGATTGCCGATCGGAGGCAATGGGGCATCTTGCCTCGTACGCCCCTGCGAATCACGCGCGGTCGTGCCTGTGCTGCTTTGCACGATGCGATTGCCGTCCGCGAGAGTCTGCACGGATTCATTCGTTATGGTGGCGGAATAAGGCGCGCCTTGCACGGGTGAGCCAAACACCTTACCGCCAACGGCGGTAACCATGCCACCGCTGGCCGAGCCAACACTCTGATAGATGACGTTTGTCTTAGAACCATCCTGAGCGAAAGCCACAGACGTAGCGAGGGGCAGAAGGAAGAACATTGCGGATCTCATGGTTGAGATACACTCCTTTCGATCGCGGTCAGACGCGGCCGCAAGCGCATTTGTCGCGTCGAGCCGTCTGGCGCAAAACTCACATCGGCGATAAAGTTGATCCCCTCCGGTACGGCCCCGGGCGGGAACATCGAGTCAGCGGGAATAGCCACTTCGACGGCAGTCTTAGGAGGTAATGGAAGCCACTTGCCTGCTTGGGTTCGAGCTAGCTTCGGTGTGGCGCGCCGCGGACGTATGGCGTCGGCCGCTGGGCTCGGAGCTTCGGCAACGATAGGGAACTGTGTAGGTTGAACGCTGGCGGTCGGGGAAGGCGGAAGCGGCGGTTGTACAACGGTGCGCAAAACCACGGTCACAGTCGCGACCAGAACAAGGATCGCCGCGGCGGCGGAGAGAATCGGGATCCATCGACGCTGGTCCCAATCGGGCTCCGCGTTCACTACCGCATTGCAATAATCATCGAGAATTTTGCTGATCCCTTCGTATTTGGCGATGTTGAGGCGACATTCGCCGCAATCGCCCAGATGCTGCTCCATCTCCGCCATTGGTTCGGGCTCCAACTCACGATCAATCCAAGCGATTAGTTTTGTCGAGTACTTACACATCGAGCTTCTCCGATAGTTTTCGAATAGCGCGCTCCACCGTGTCACCGACCGTGGATGTTGCCATATCAAGCGCTTCACCAATTTCGCGGTAGCGTAAACCGGCGGCGCGTAGCAAGAGACACTCGCGCTCGGAATCCGTGAGCGCAGCGATCGCCTTCGCCAGCCGATGGAACTTTTCCTTCTCCAGCACCATGCGCTCCGGGGTGGTTTCGTCGAGCATGGGCGCAAAACAGGAGTCGAGCGGTTCTGCGAAGCGACGGTGATAGCTGCCCTGGCGGTTTCTGGCCTGGTTGTGAGCCACGCGAAATAACCATCCGCGAATGTTCTGCTGAGGGCGGCCAGCAGCGAGGTGGCGATGCAGGCTGAGGAAAGCGTCTTGCACCACATCTTGAGCTTCGTCTTTGAACAGCCCGAGGCAGACCAAATATCGTAGTAAGGGTTCGCGCAGTTCGCGGTACAGGGAAGTTACCTCTCCGGCGTCACTCGCGAGGCGCGAAAGCGGAAGTGCAATTTGCATGGACTCACCGGTCATTTAGACTCATCATCTCGCCTCTATGCATATAACAACTCAGAATGTCGAATTTCCGGGTGGGATGTATGCGTGGCCTACGAATTCAGACTCTGCGGCTCGGTGATCTCCGTCGGTTAGTCGTGAGTCGAATCTTCATCGTCAGTGATCATCGCTGCGTGGGCCGAAGCGAACTGTTCCATCCTGTAACTTTGGACCTTTCTCGTCTGCACTTGGTAGTGGAGAATGGGTGGGTGCCCTGCGATGCAGTACTCAAACTCTCCATTCGTTCGCCAATTCAGGCCGGCGAAGGTGGTGTATATTTCGGGCTGTTTCACTGCGGGTAGTACTCGGTTTAGCCACGCAATACCCGAAAAGCGCCCCAGCAGCCCGCATCGGAAGTCCTTCGAAGCGTGTGTTCAAAAAAATGTCCGTTGCCACATCACTCAGACGTATTAAGGTTAGCAGCATCAAATCAAGGAGGAATGAGTATGAGCGAGTTTGTATTTCTTTATCGCGGTGGCGAACGGGGAAGATCGCCTGAGCTGGCACAGCAGATCATGCAGAAGTGGATGGCCTGGTTTAAGGACCTGGCTGGCAAAGGGCACGTCAAGGACCAAGGCCAGCCGCTCGAGCGTGCGGGCAAGCTGGTGAAGGGCAAGCAGAAGACCGTAACGGATGGGCCGTTTGCCGAGGCCAAGGACGTTGTGGGCGGGTACACGTTGATTGAGGCCCGCGATCTGAACCAGGCCGTGGAGCTTTCCAAGGGCTGCCCGATCCTCGAGGTGGATGGAGCCGTTGAAGTACGGCCGGTCATGAAGCTAAGCATGTGATGGAGATTGACGAGCATCTTTTTCGGCGCGAAGCGAGGCGTATGGTTGCAACGCTGACGCGCATCTTTGGGGTCCATAACCTCGCGCTGGCAGAAGACGTTGTGCAAGACGCCTTCGCCGCGCGCTGGAAGTGTGGAAATTCCGGGGTGTGCCGGAAAACCCTTCCGCCTGGCTTATGACCACGGCGAAGAACCGCGCCCTCGATGTCCTGCGCCGCGAACGCACCGCCCGCACCTTCGCCCCCGAGTTGGGGCGGCTGCTCGAGAGTGAATGGACGCTCGCGCCTGCTGTCGAGGAGTAATTCCAGCCTAACGCGATCAAAGACGACCAGCTTCGGATGATGTTTTCTTGCTGCCATTCCCGCCTTCCCGAGGAAGCCCAGGTTGCGCTCATACTCCACATCTTGTGCGGTTTCAACGTAGACGAGGTCGCTGGGGCGTTCGTCAGCAGCCATGATGCCATTGAGAAGCGCATTTCACGGGCAAAGAAAGTCCTGGCACGAACGAAGAAACTGTTCGATGTATCAAGCCAGGGTGATTTCCCGGTGCGCCTTCCGGCCGTACAACGTGCGCTCTACCTTCTTTTCAATGAGGGCTACCACGGCGCGTCTCCCGAGTTCGCCGTGCGCGCAGAGCTTTGCCGGGAAGCGATGCGGCTTACGACTTTGCTCCTCGAACATCCGTTCGCAGCGACGCCGCCAACGCAGGCTCTTGCGGCCCTCATGTGTTTCGACGCGGCACGCTTGCCGGAGCGGGTCGACGCTTCGGGCCAGCTTAGCTCGCTCTTCGACCAGGATCGATCTCGCGGGGACTTGCACCGATCGAAGAGGGACAAAAGCACCTCGATCTCTCAGTGACGGGTCTCGAGCTAACCGAGTATCACGTGGAGGCCGCCATCGCCTGGGTGCACGCCATGGCGCACCGAACCGAAGACACGGATTGGGCAAGAATCGTTTCCCTATACGACACGCTGATGACGCTGCGGCCGTCGCCGGATGTCAAAAGTGAAACTGAACTAGGTCACTCGCAGGGGTGATAAAAAAGAACCTCGCGGCACTCATCGCAATTGTATAGATCCCCCTCAAATCCCCTGATCAGTGGGGTGTTTTTCCTTCTTAGTTAAGTTACTCTAAAATATTAGAGATGGCACATGCGTGACAGGGTTTGAGCATAGCTCAGGTCCGCTGAACGGGTCTTGAAGGTTAGAAACCTATGGAATTTCACATATGGTTTTCATTTAGCAGATACCCAACATCAATTTACGCGAAATTTATATGGCTAACGCATTGAAAGTAAGCCGGATAGAAGAAGGCCACAGTTGGCTATGCATATGCAGTGCGCAAATTACAGAGGTCTGACTGTTTTCGGGGCGTGGGGCGTCGGTTGCTTGCAGAGAGAGAAATCCTGTTGTGTCAGCGAAAAAATCTTTCTATTAGCAGGAGGTGTGGGATGACAAGTAAGAGGGCTCGCTTGGTCGTGTTTGTCCCGGTAACGGCATTGGTTATCCTCGCTTTGGCGGTAACTCCTGTTTCATTAACTGCACAAACGGCGTCGACTTCGACGGTCGCGGGAACCATTTACGATAGCAAAGGGGCGCAAGTTCCTAAGGCAAAAGTAGAACTCCTGAATACTGAAACGGCCGGTCTGACTGCTACTAGTTCTGGGGCGGACGGCCAATACACTTTTCCAACCGTGCCGCCAGGCAATTATAAAGTTACGGTTACAGCTCAGGGCTTCCGTCAGGCGGTAGTTACGGGGATAAAAGTTGAAGTGGGCAAGTCTGCTCTCGTAAATGTCTCCTTGGAAGTGGGCCAGCTTAACCAAGTCGTGGAGGTGGTTGCCAGCGCTGGCGTCGAGTTGCAAACGTTTAACGCTAGCGTAGGCAACGTCCTCGATTCGAATCTTCTCTCACAATTGCCCACCCTTAACCGCGATGCGACATCCTTGCTCTTGCTTCAGCCCATGGCTATACCTGGTTTTAATGGCCCAGGTGGAAGCGGGGAAGGGAATCTGGCTGGCGGGTCGGTGGCGGGGGCCAGAGCAGACCAGAATACGTTCATGATTGACGGGGGCGATGCGACCAGCAACATGGAAGGCGGAGGTGGCTACAACACAGGATTTGTGGCAACGCCGAGGGCGGTGGTTCCTACTCCCGTGGAGAGCTTGGAAGAGTTCCGCGTAGCGACCAATAACTCTGGGGCGGATTTCACACGCTCCGCTGGCGCGGAAGTGCAAATGGTGACGAAAAGGGGAACTAACGATTGGCACGGTGCCGGCTATTGGTATCACCAGAATGATGAATTGAACGCCAACGACTGGTTCAGGAATTTCTTGAAAATACCGCAACCGGAATGGCGCGACAACCGCTACGGTGGCAAAATCGGTGGACCGATTTGGAAGAACCGAACATTCTTTTTCTTACATGAGGAGGAGCGCCACTTCTTTACCCAGGCGCCTTTTTCCCGCTTGTCCCCGACGCCGGCGTTGCGCGCGGGAATCATTGAAGTGGGAGATTGCAGCTCCGGACAAATCACCGCCTACAACATAACTCCGGTACCGGTTTTGGACCCCGGTGCCTGCCGGCCAGGTCAGGATCCGAACGCGGGAAAAACCATCCAGCCTAGCGGTTTGAACAGCAGCGGAAGTCTTTGCAACGTGGGGACCGCAGGCTGCACTCCTCTTGATCCCCGCGCTAGCACATTACCTTATGTAAGTAATTCCGCTCTTTGCTCTTCTCCTGGCTGCATCAACCCGGCCATTGCGGCCACCTGGGCGAAGATGCCGCTTCCCAACGACTATTCTGGTGGAGATGGTTTGCGGACCGCAAACTTTACTGGAGCCGAGTCTAACATCTCTAACGAACACTTCGCGGTCTTGCGACTGGATCATAAAATTAACGATAAGTGGGATTTCATGGCTTCTTACCGCTATAGCGTCTCGGCCATTCAACCGCCTAATATTCAGGAGGACATCAGCGGAACAGCGCCAGCGTGTACATTTGGAACGGTTTGCGCGCTGGCCAACAGGCCGCTTCAACCGCGGTTCCTGGTGATGGGGCTGACGGGGCAAATCAAACCCAACCTGATCAATGAGTTCCACTTTGATTGGTTACGCCACTGGTGGTCTTGGATTGCCCCAGGCGCAAAAATACCGGTCATTAGCTCGTCTTTGAGTGATGCACCGCTCCAGATTTGGCGGGAGAACAGAACGGACGGTATGGTTCCTATCAATGTGAACACCCAACAGGCGCGCCAGCGCGTCTGGAACGGCCGGGACTTCACCTGGATCGACAATCTTAGCTGGGTCAAGGGCAAACATACCCTTCAGTTCGGAGGCCGGGCCCAAATCGAGCACTTCCTCCACGTGCGCGATGACAAGGTCACGGGCGGTATTACGCAGCCTATATATTATGTTGCGAAAGGCGGTTTTTTTAGCAACCTCGGCGGCATTCCCGTCCCAGATGGCGACCCCAACCTCGACTCATCCACGGCCTTCAAGCGCGGCTACATCTCCGCGCTCGGTCTGGTCGATTCTGCTACGCAAGTGTTAACACGGGCCGGCGATCTGACTCCTAATCCGCCTCTGACCGACATTATTCAGAAAGAGAATGTGGATGCGTACGAACTGCATGTCAGCGACACTTGGAGGATAAAGCCCTCGCTCACTTTAAATTACGGACTTACCTGGGGCGTACAGATGCCTCCATATGATCCCACTGGTAAGACAGCGTTGATGATTGATACCACCACGTGCCAAGGCACTAATGTGGCCACGTGTAAAGTCATCGACTCTGAATCGTACCTGAAGACAAAACAAAGCGACGCATTGAATGGCATCCCTTATAATCCGACCGTGGGTTATGTCCCCATAAAGGCAACGGGACGGAAATATCCCTATGATCCCGACTACTCGAACTTCGGGCCGCGCTTGGCGGTTGCGTGGAACCCATCTTACTCGGGTGGACTCTTCGGCGACGTTCTTGGGAATAAGAAAACCGTTCTCCGGGGCGGATGGGCGCGAGTCTTCGACCGCATCAATGGTGTGGGCATTGTTCTTACACCGGCTTTGGGCATTGGTTTCGGGGACCTCTCTGTATGCAGGACTCCCGCCGCGGGGGGAACGGCCACCCCAGGGGTACCTGCCGGCACTTGCCTCGGGGGCGGCGATCCCGCAAGCAACTTCCGCATTGGGGTGGACGGTAACCACGTCAGTGCACCGTCACTTCCGGTGGTGAACGGCGGGGTCATTATTCCGGGCATCTTTGGCGCCCTGCCGCCGGCGAATGCCAACAGCATCTATGAAAACAGCGATTCGCGGCTGGATCCCCATAACAAGATCGGCAGCTCCGACCAGTTCGATTTCAGCATCCAGCGGGAACTGCCAGGCAAGATGTTGGTGGAGGTGGGTTACGTTGGCGGCATAGGGCGTAATTTATTCATGAACATTGACCTGAACGCTGTACCGTACATGTTCACGCCGAAGTCGGCCGCGTTTGGCGCCCTTGCTACAAACCAATCCTTCGCTCAGGCGTTTGACGCCGTGGCCAAACAGCTTCAGAGCGGCTTCAACCCCAACAATGTGACTGTGCAACCCTGGTTTGAGGCTATGTTGGGCGGTCCAGGAAGCACATTCTGCACAGGATTCAGTTCTTGCACTGTGGCGGCTGTCCAGTTTGACCAAAACAACGGCAACCCGTACTGGCCTTCACACGGAGCAGGAGCTTTGTGGACGCTTCTCGAACCGAGCTTTGTCACCGGTCCGATGACGCTCGCCAACACACAAGTGGCTTCGCTTGACTGGAACACGAAC
>Ga0126378_10001400_pt1 | contig 17969 bp, 21 predicted proteins | sample PanSoiMetPlot_23_FD_92587 | JGI IMG/M metagenome (GOLD analysis project Ga0126378, IMG submission 92587) | Tropical forest soil microbial communities from Panama - MetaG Plot_23 | ecosystem: Environmental > Terrestrial > Soil > Tropical forest > Bulk soil | place: Panama | collected 2016-02-17
GCGGAGCCGCTCCGGGATTTGCGATGATTGATCGCCCTTCTCGGCGAGGTCGCGCAGCAGCCGCGCTTGCTCTCGCAGCATTCTCGAGCGTGCCATATCGGACGAACGATCAGCCCGGCCATAGGTTCGGTGGGTTCTGAGTGTCGCGAGTGTGGCACCGCTGGGTCACCCCGCCGCGGGCGGGCGCTGCGTAATTCCGGATGCGATCGAGCCACTTTTCATTCGTCATGGCCGGACTTGTTCCGGCCATCCACGTTTTCCCGGCGGCAAAAGAACACGTGGATGCCCGGCACGGGGGCCGGGCATGACGCGGGCCGGAAGCATCCGAACTGCACGGGATCCGCTCCGGCAGACAGCGGCGATGCCGGAGCGCTTCAGCTCGACTCCGGCTTGCGCGATCGGGCGAGGCCGAGCGGCACCAGCAGGGCACCGAGCAACAATGGCGGCACGACGTTCGCCTCGATCAGCTTCGGCCAGTCGATCGCCTCGCTGAGGTCGAACCAGCCCCAGAGTACGCTGCGGTACCGGCTGATCACGAAGACGAGCAGCAGGTCGAGGCCGACGATCCAGCCGAGCGACAGCACGGCCCAGAGCCTCAGGACTCCCCTCTGCCCGTTCATGCGAGCCCTCGCCTGCAAGACAAAAGCAAGAGGGCCCGCCGCTCTCGCGTCGAGCCCTCTCGAGTATGCCGTTCCCTTACCAGATCAATCCGGATTCGTCAAGAACAAAACCGGACCAAGCTCAGTAGCACGGCGACGGTCCGTTGATGGAACTCGGCGAGCTGAGACCGCCCAGCAAGGCGCCGCCGGCCGCGCCGGCGATCGCGCCGGTCGCGGGGTGGCCCGCGATCGCGCCGATGACCGCGCCACCGGCCGCGCCGACGCCGGCACCGGTGAGTGCGCGGCAGCCCGGCGTCTGACCGCAGGCCGCGAGAGAAAGCGAGCCGACCAGCAGAACAGCCAAGGTCAATTTCGCGCGCATGGATCGTCTCCTTCCATAGGGGATTCCGCGCCGCGATGGGCGACGTGGCTTGCCCATAGAACGTAGGCCGCGCCTGGAATCTGCGGTGGCAAACCCGTGACCTCACCCACCCTGGCGGAAAGACTTGTGGCGAAACGGCGGCGCCGCGTTGACGGCGGCGCGTCGCTTGGACTAGAGGCTATGCGCCGCCACTCGGCGCGGTCACATGGAAGGGGGAGGACGGAATGAGCATTCTCGCTTGGCTCGTGCTTGGCTTGGTCGCGGGCTTCGTCGCCAGCAAGATCGTCAACAAGTCCGGCGAGGGGCTGATCCGCGACCTCATCCTCGGCGTCATCGGCGCCTTTGTCGGCGGCTGGATCATGGAGACCTTCGGCAAGGCGGGCGTCAGCGGCCTCAACCTCTACAGTTTCATCGTGGCGATCGTGGGCTCGGTCATCGTGCTCGTGGTCTTCCACGCGATCCGCCGCGTGGTCTAGCGCCCGACGCCGCTGTCGAGGATCGCCGGTCGAGCGAGATCGCATCGGGCCACGGGCATCGGACGGAACGACGGCGATCTTGGTTGCGGCAAAACGTCAGGGACTCGCGACGATGGCGCCGGCCGGCGATCACGACAGCGCAAGGGATCGGGAGTGGTCGGCGCTGATGGCCGCGGCCCAGAACGGCGACCGCGCCGCTTACGAGCGCCTCCTGCGCGAGATCTTGCCGTTCCTGCGCGCGCTCGCGGCGCGCCAGCATCGCACGCCCGATCGCGTCGAGGACGTCGTGCAGGACGTGCTGCTGACGGTGCACCGCGTGCGCCACACCTACGATCCCGGGCGCCCCATCGGTCCCTGGCTCGCCGCGATCGCCCGGCGCCGCTCCATCGATGCGCTCCGCCGGCGCGGCCGCACCGAGGTGGCCGAGGTCGCGGACGAGCGGGCCTACGAAACCTTCGCGGACCCTCGAGCGAAAGAGGAAATGGAGGCGCGCGAGCGCGCCGGCGACTTGGGTCCGGCGATCGCGAGCCTGCCGCGGGGACAACGAGAGGCGCTGGAGCTCCTGAAGCTCAGGCAGCTCTCGCTTGCCGAGGCGTCGCGGGCGAGCGGTAAGTCCGTGGCGTCCCTCAAGGTGAGCGTGCACCGGGCGATCCGTGCGCTCAGGGCGCAGCTGAAGGGAGACAAACGGTGAGCGATGCGACGGACCGGCTGATCGAGCGCCTCTCGGCGGAGGCCGGGCCGGTGCATCGCCTGCCGCCGCCGGCGCGGCGCGCGATGCTCTGGCTGCTCGCGGTCGCGGTGCTGGCGGCGATCGTCATCGCGGTGTTCTCCGACCTCGGCGTGTTCGCCCGCCGGGCGCGGGACCCGCAGCTGGCGCTCGACATGATCGCCACGCTGCTGACGGGCATCGCGGCGGTGATCGCGGCCTTCGAGCTGAGCCTGCCGGACCGCGCGCCCGCCTGGATGCTCCTGCCGCTGCCGCCTCTGGCCGCCTGGATCGCGACCAGCGGCTACGGTTGCTATCGCCACTGGATCAGCTTCGGACCCGACGGCTGGGAGCTCGGCGAGAGCACGCATTGCTTCCGCTTCATCCTCGCCGTGAGCCTGCCGCTCGGCGTCAGCCTCATGGTGGTGCTGCGTCGCGCCCGCCCGCTGGCGCCCGTGCGCGTCGCCGCCATCGGCGGTCTCGGCGTCGCCGCCATCGCGGCGTTCCTGCTCCAATTCTTCCATCCGTTCGACGTCACACTGCTCGATTTGTCGGTGCACATCGTCGCCATCGCAATCGTGATCGCGGTCGCGTCCCTCTGGGCGAGATGGTCCGAGCGGCGCGAGGCTCGGCCATAGCGCGGCCAGGCTCTGAAGCCGAGCATGGTTACCTGCGTCCGCGGACACGCGGCCAGAACTTGATTACGCGTCTGATCCGTTGCCGGGTACCGCGAGATGCCGACTGAGCGCTTTGACTTCGTGGGATCCAACGGCCAGCGGCTGGCTGGCCGGCTCGACCTGCCGGAGTCTCCGCCGCGTGCCGCTGCCCTGTTTGCCCATTGCTTCACATGCGGCAAGGACATTTATGCTGCGAATCGTCTCGCCGGCGCGCTCACGTCGCGCGGCATAGGTGTCTTGCGGTTCGACTTCACCGGACTCGGCTCGAGCGAAGGTGAGTTCGGCAATGGCGGTTTGACCTCGAACATCGAGGACCTGAAAGCGGCGGCGGCGGCGATGCGCGAGCGTGACTTGGCGCCACAGCTCTTGATCGGCCACAGCCTGGGCGGTGCGGCGGTGCTGGCCGTCGCGGGCGGGATCCCGGAAGTCAGGGCGATCGCCACGATTGCGGCGCCGTACGATGCCGCTCATGTGCTCAATCTGTTCAAGCAACAGTTGCTCGCGATCGAGTCGGAGGGGGCCGCCCAGGTTCATTTGAGCGGCAGGCCTTTCACCATCAGCCGGGAGTTCGTGGCGGACGTGCGCCGCTATAGCGGAGCGGAGCACATTTCCGGTCTGCGCAAGGCGCTCCTGATCATGCATTCGCCGACCGACGCGGTCGTTGGCATCGAGAACGCGGCGCTCATTTTCCAGCATGCACATCATCCAAAGAGCTTCGTGTCCCTCGACGACTCCGATCACCTGCTGAGGCGAGCCAGCGATGCGGACTATGTCGCGGGCGTGATCGCGGCCTGGGTCGCTCGATATCTCGAGCGGGCCAGGTAGGATTTCCCTATTGGGTGCAATGACGACGCTAATCCAAGGTCCGGAAATGGCACATTCCGGAAGCGCCGCCCTCGGACTGCGAGGACCGCGTGAAGTTCGGATTATGGCCTCTGGCCGGGGTGTGCCTGTCGCCTCGACGAGGGCACGCCCTCGCCGCCGCGCCGTTATTGCGACGGCTTGGGCCCGATGACGGCACTGCCGTCGGGGCTGCGCAGCAGAACCGCGGGCTTGCGAGCATCGGGCGCCGGGCCCGGACTCGCCGACACCCGGCAGGCGAGCCGGTCGACGTCGGGCAGGTCGTCCGGGCAGGCCGACTGCGAGGCCACTGGCGCGGGAGCGGGCTTGGCGCACGCCGCCAGCAGGACCAAGGCGACCAACACCATCGCGCGGTTCATGGGCGAGCGACTCCGGAGCGACCTTTCGTATCATCGCGCCTGGGTCCGGCGCGGTCCACCCATTTAGATGACGCGGGTCATGCCCGGGAACAGTGAGGGTCCGCGAAATGCCCCAGTACTGCTTCCCGCTAGAGCCCGTAAAGCGCCTGAAGCACACCAAGGGCGCCAACCAGTATGCCGGCCGCGGTCTCGACGCCCAGCGGGCGGCCGCCCCAGCCCTCGCGGAGCGCCCAGTCCTTGAGGGTCCACTCGCAGCCCACCACGTGCCAGACGCAGGAGCCCGCGGGCGACTGGATGCCGCCGAGCGCGGTCATGGCCGCCCAGACCTTCTCGCGCGCCTCGCCGCCGCGCGCGCCGAGATGGCGATCGCGGCCCGCGCCGGGCACGCGGTTGAGATCCGCGGCGCGCAGCGGATCGAGCGAGGCCGCGTGGAAGATCGCGCGGAAATCTTCCCCGGCCTGGCGCATCGCGGGCGTGATACTGCGCCGCCGCTCCATCACCAGGAGCGTGTCGGTGGCGCGATAGGGCCGCGCCAGACGCCCTTCCTCGTCCGCGATGGCCGTCGGCAGCCGCTCCACCTCGCCCCTGGCCCAGCGCTCCGGCGCTGGTGCCGTGATGTCCTCGCGCCGTGCCCGCTTCAGCCTGCTCCGCGCCATCTCGCTCTCCCTCGCTGTGTCGCTTCCTTCAGCCGCCCCGCTCAGTCCGTCTCCCGCGTGCCGGGATCCGGCGGCGCGTGGTCGAGCAAGGCGCGGAGATCGCCGACGTCATCGGGCAGCGGTTCCGGAACCGCGCTCTCCCGGAGATATGCGAGCTCCGGCGGGGGCTCGGGCGTCGCCTCGGCATCCTCGATGAGCGCCGCGACCCGCGCGCGGCCCTCGACGCTCTCGCGCGGAACGATGCAGAGCGGCTCATGCCGGGCGCAGTAGGACGAGCCCGGTCGAGTCGCGGCGCCGCAGAAGGGCTCCCGCCCCTGGCGCCAATCCGCGACCACGAAAGAACAAGCGCCGGTGGCTCGGGCGTGGGCGTTCTGCCCGGAATCATTGACGGCTGGCGTGGGGGCGTGTATCCAGAGATCCGATATTCCTGAATTGTTCTCTCGCGGTGTCGCGAAAACCCCAAGGTCGTCAATCACATGGACCACCACGGCGTCTCCAGCCAAGGGATCGGTTGCGGGACCGGTTCAGTCGCGCCAGGGTCCCGAAGCGTCAACCTACTTACGCCGAAAGCGTGCGAAAGTCAACGCATAATGCATGTCGCTTTGTATTGCAGCAGCGTACACACTGCCGCCATGCGCGACGTCTCCGCCGTGGCCCGCCGTCTCAAGCAGATCCGCACGCGCGCCGGCCTGTCGATCCGTCAAGTCGCCGAGGCCCTCGGCATGGAGCACGGCTCGAGCTATCAGCACTACGAGGACCGGTTCAAGAAGCCGCTGCTGCCGCTCGACCTGATCCTGCGCCTGGTGCCGATCTTCGGCCCGAAGGGGGTCGACCCCGCGGAGTTGTTCGCGCTCGCGGGCGTCGACGGCTCGGGCCAGCGGCCCCTGCCGAGCTTCTCCCGGCCCGAGGCCATGGCGCCGGTGATGCGGATCGAGGAACTCGACGTGCGGGCGAGCGCGGGCAGCGGCGGCAGCGGCCTCACGGACGAGAACGCCCGCACGGTCGCGGCCTGGCAGATCCCGAACGAGATCGTGCGTGGCTACACCACTGCGCCGGCGGCGGAGCTGCGCATCATCACGGTGCTCGGCGACAGCATGGAGCCGACGCTGCTGCCGGGTCAGCGCGTGCTGGTCGACACCGCCGACCGGCGGCCGAGCCCGCCCGGCGTGTTCGTCGTGTGGGACGGCCTCGGTCTCGTGGTCAAACGCGTGCAGCTTCTGCCCCACACGGATCCGCCGCGGGTCAAGATCACGTCGGACAACCAAAACTACGAACCCTACGAGCGCACGGTCGACGAGGCATACATCCAAGGCCGCGTCATCGGCCAGTGGCGCTGGCTCTGAAAAAAAGCGAGCTCAGGCGCCCGGCGAGCGATCGCCTGCGAACATCTCCCGAAGCTTCGTCTTCAGGATCTTGCCGGTGGCCGTGTGCGGCAGCTCCTCAAGGAATACGACGTCGTCGGGTAACCCCCACTTGACGACCTTGTCCTTGAGAAATTCGAGGAGCGCCTCGCGCGTGGGCGAGCGGCCCTGCTTCGGCACGATGATCAGGAGCGGTCGCTCCGACCATTTTGGATGCGGCACGCCGATGACCGCGGCTTCCGCGACGTCGGGATGGGCGATCGCGGCGTTCTCGATCTCGATCGAGCTTATCCATTCGCCGCCGGACTTGATCACGTCCTTGCTGCGGTCGACCAGCTGCAGGTAGCCGTCGGGATCGATGGTCGCGACGTCTCCCGTGCGGAACCAGCCAGCGGCGTCGATGGCGTCCCTGCTCGCGGCCGCGTCGTTGTAGTAGCCGCTGACGATCCACGGCCCGCGCACATAGAGCTCGCCGCGAGCCTGGCCGTCGTGCGGCTGGATCTTGCCCTTGGCATTCATGAGCTTCATCTCGACGCCGTAAAGCGGCCGGCCCTGCATTGCCTTGCGCGCGAGTTGCTCGTCCTTCGGGCGGCTCCGGAATTTCGTCTTCAAGGTCCCGAGCGTGCCGACCGGGCTCATCTCCGTCATGCCCCAGCCGTGAATTGCGTCGACGCCGTATTTCTCCTCGAAGGCCTTGATCATCGCCGGTGGCGCCGCCGATCCGCCGACCAGCACGCGCTTGATGCCGTCGATCCGCTTTCCGCTCTCCTCGAGATATTTCAGGAGCCCCAGCCAGACCGTGGGCACGCCCAGCGTGATGGTGACCTTCTCGGCCTCGAACAGCGATTGCAGGCTGGCACCGTCGAGATTGGGCCCGGGGAACACCAGCTTCGAGCCGGCCATCGTGCAGGAATAGGGCACGCCCCAGGCATTGGCGTGGAACATCGGTACGATCGGGCAGACCGAATCCCACATGGCGAAGGCCGTGTTGTTGGCGCTGCAGCAGGCAAAGGAGTGCAGCAGCGTGGAGCGATGGCTGTAGAGCGAGCCCTTTGGGTTCCCCGTGGTGCCCGAGGTATAGCAGAGCGAGGATGCCGTATTCTCGTCGAAGTCGGGCCAAGCGAGCTCCGGCGTCTCGGCGGCGACCAAATCCTCGTAGCAGAGCAGATTCTTGATGCCGATGCTCGGCATGTGCGCCCGATCGGTCATCACGACATAGTGCTTCACGGGCTTCCAGCCGCTCGCGAGCTTCTCCACCAGCGGCGCAAAGCTCAAGTCGAAGAAGATCAGCGCATCCTCGGCGTGATTGACGATGTAGTTGAGCTGGTCGTGGAAAAGACGCGGGTTGATCGTGTGACAGATCGCCCCGATGCCGGAAACACCGAAATAGAGCTCGTAGTGGCGATAGCCGTTCCAGGCGAGTGTCCCCACGCGGTCGCCGAGCTTGACCCCGAGACGGCGGAGCGCCTTGGCAAGCCGTTTCGACCGCCGTTCCGCCTCCGCGTAGGTGTAGCGATGGATCGGTCCCTCGCTGGTGCGTGAGACGATCTCGGTGTCGGCGTGATACTGCGCCGCGTGATCCAGCATGGTCTGGATCAGCAGCGGTCCCGCCATCATCAGGCCGCGCATGGCCCCTCCCTATTCCCTGTTCTGCGGGGATTTACCCCTTGTGCTCGGTCTCAAACCTCTAACGGAAACGCCTGGACATGGCGAGCGGTCAGAATGACGCCGAGAGCCCGCCATCGACGGTCAGGACGTGCCCGTTGACATAGGTGGCTGCGTCCGAGGCTAGGAATACCGCAGCGCCTGCGATCTCCCTGGGCGCGCCCCAGCGCTGCAGCGGGATTCGGCGCTTGACGAAGGCTTCGACCGCGGGATCGTCGATCATGGGGGCGTTGGTCTCGGTGGTAAAATAGCCGGGGGCGATGGCGTTGGCCGTGACGCCTTGCGGTCCGAACTCGACCGCGAGCGCCCGCACCAGGCCCGCAAGCCCGCCTTTGGCGGCGATATAGGCGGCGTCGTTCGCGCGGCCGAGCGGTCCCGCGATCGACGTCACCATGATGATGCGGCCGCGGCCGCGCGGCACCATCAGCGCCACCGCGGCCTTCGCGAGGTGGAAGGCCGACACCAGGTTGACCTCGAGCACGCGATGAAAATCCTCCGCGCTGATCTCGGCGAGCGGGAACCGATGGCGGATGCCGACATTGCTGACGAGGATGTCGAGGCCGCCGAAAGCTGCCTCGATCCGCTCGAAAGCCACGACGACCGCCGCGGGATCGGCAATGTCGAAGGGCAAAGGCGACGCGTTGCCCGCGCCTGCCTCGATGCGCTCGACGGCGGCCTCGAGGCGTGCGGCTTGGCGGCCGTTCAGCACCACATGGGCGCCCGCCGCCGCCAGCGCCTCCGCGATCTCCAGGCCGAGCCCCTGCCCGGCGCCTGTGATCAGGGCCACACGGCCGTTGAGGTCGAACGGGCCGCGCTTTTTGGCCTCGCTTTCCGGCTCCTCCGTGCGCGTTCGCATGCCCACAGCTTGAGCCCGTGGATCGGCCCCAGGCAAGGTCGAACATGTTGCGAGCGCCTTCGTCCGCCGGCTTTGTTGAAGCACATCAACGCGGGCTACCTCGCCGCCGCGCCGGACGCGGCTGGCTCAAGCCGAGCGGAAGGTGCGATCTTAGAGATCTCTAAGTCTCGCCTCGCGCAGTCTTGAGAGCCTCGAGGATCGCGATCAAGCAGCGGTCGCGCTCGGCCGCGAGGTCGGGAATGGTGCGGCCGGCGGCTTCCTCGGCGACGCCGTCGATGATCTTCCTCTGTACCTCCGGCGTGAGCTCGGGGTTGCCGAGCGCCGGCCACCAGTCCCGCGCCAGCGGCACGCCTAGATGCGGCATGAAATGCGTCATGCCACCGACCCCGCCCGCGAGATGGAACAGCAGGTGAGGCCCCATGATAGCCCAGCGCAGGCCCGGCCCATAGGCGATACCGGCGTCGACGTCGGCCACGGTGGCGACGCCCTCATTTACGAGGTGAATCGCCTCGCGCCAAAGCGCGGCTTGCAGCCGATTCACCAGATGGCCTCGTACCTCCTTTCGGATGTGGATCGGCCGTTTGCCGACCTCGCGATAGAAAGCGATCGCACGCTCGGTCATGGCAGGGCTGGTGCGCTTGCCGCTGACCACCTCTACCAGCGGGATCATGTGCGGAGGATTGAAGGGGTGGCCGATGATGCAGCGCTCGGCATGCCGGCAGCGCACGGCAATGTTGCTGATGAGGATGCCCGACGAGCTCGAGGCAAGGATTACCTCGGGCGGCAGCGCGCGGTCGAGCCGCTCGAACAGCTCGACCTTCATCTCCTCACGCTCGGGCGCACTCTCCTGCACGAACTCGGCGCCCGCGACGGCAGCGACGGGATCGCGCTCGAAGCGGAGGCGATCAGGGGAGGCACCAGGAGCCAGCCCCAACCGCTGCAGCGTCGGCCACGCTGTGCGCACGTAGTCGCGGACGAAGGCCTCGCCGTTGGGAGCGGGATCGCTCGCGGTCACAAACATGCCGCGCGAGAGGAAATACGCGGCCCAACTCGCGCCGATCGTACCGGCGCCGATCACCGCGACCTGCTTCACCATGTGGTTCCCCTCATACCCGTCGGAAAAATGCCTCGATCTCCCGGCACGCCAGCACCGGCTGCTCGTAATGCACGAAATGCGCAGCCTCCGGCGCGACCGAAACCTCAATATCGCTGAAAAACTCGTCGAGCCGGTCGGACCATTCGCTCCTGAGCACGGGATCACTGGCACGCCAGAGCACGCGTGCCGGTACGGAGATCGGCAGCCGGCCGCGCTTCGGCGCCTCGCCGCGGATCACCGCGAGCCGGGCTTGATGCATGCTGATGTACCAGTTGAAACCACCCTGGAGGTTACCGGGCTTCATGAAATTGTCGACCCAGGCCTCGAGGTCCTCGTCGAAGGCATGGGGATCATGGGCCCAGTGCCGGAGGAAATGCCCGATATAGGCCCTGCACGTCTCGCGCGAGCTGCCAACCAGCGCCGCGGCCCACGGCTGTTGATGGAACGACTGGTACCATATCTCCGAGAGATGGTCCGGCGCTGCCCAACGCGCACCAATCCCCGCATAGGGACAGTTGAAGAAGAACAATCCGTGGAGCCGATCCGGATGATCGTGCGCGATCGACTGCGCGACATGGGCGCCGACATCGTGCGAGACGATGCCGACTCGCTCGAGGCCGAGCCCGTCCATCAGCGCCAAGACATCCGCCGCATGGACGTCGGCCCCGGCATTCGCCGACGGCCCGTGCACGGGCTTCTCCGTGTCACCGAAGCCACGCAGGTCCGGCGCGATCACGTCAAACTCGACACCAAGCCTCGGGATGCATTTCCGCCAGACACGGCAAAATTCCGGCCAGCCGTGGAGCAGCAGCAAGGTCGGCCCCCGACCCTCCCGCAGATAGTGAATGCGGACGCCGTTCGCGCTGATGTAGTGCGACTTGAGCCCGGTCATGCCGCATTCTCCAGAGAAGCGCGGGCGAGCGCAATCTCGGGGAGCGGCGTCACACGGCCGCGAGCGCGCGGTCGAGATCCTCAATCAGGTCGGCGGAATCCTCTAGGCCGACCGAGAGCCGCACCAGCGCCTCGTCGATGCCCAGCGTCGACTTTTCCTCCGGCGAGAGCTTCTGATGCGTGGTGGTCGCGGGGTGGGTGATCAAGCTCTTGGCATCGCCCAGATTGTTCGAGATCTTGACGATGCGCAGCGCATTCTGGAACCGGAACGCGCCAGCCTTGCCGCCGCCCGTGATGAACGCCACCAGGTTGCCGCTGCCGGTCATCTGCCGCCGCGCAAGCTGATATTGCGGATGGCTCTCGAGGCCGGGATAGAGGGTGCGCATCACCTTCGGGTGCTTCTCCAGGAAGGCCGCAACTTCGGCGGCGTTGCGGCAGTGCTGCTGCACGCGGAGGGGCAAGGTCTCGAGCCCCTTGACCAACAGCCAGGCGTTGAAGGGGCTGATAGACGGGCCGGTGTGACGGAGGAACGGCGCCAGATGGTCGGTAACGAACTTTCGCGAGCCGAGCACGGCGCCGCCGAGGCTCCGGCCCTGGCCATCGATGTGCTTGGTCGCGGAGTAGACCACCAAATCCGCGCCGAGCCGCAGCGGTCTTTGCAACAAGGGGGTCGCGAATACGTTGTCGACCACAAGGAGACCGCCGGCGTCGTGCGTGAGTTTCGCGACCGCCTCGAGGTCCACCAGCTCCAGCGTCGGATTGGACGGCGTTTCGCAGAAGACGAGCTTCGTTGGTTTCGACAGCGCCCGGCGCCACGCCTCGAGATCGCGGCCGTCGACGGTCTCGGTCTCGACGCCGTAGCGGGGCAGGATGTTCTTGACGATGTGGAGACAGGAGCCGAAGAGCGCGCGGGAGGCCACTAGCCGGTCGCCCGTCTTCACCACGGAGGCGAGCGCCGCGAACACCGCCGCCATGCCGCTCGCGGTCGCACGGCAGACCTCTGCGCCCTCGATTAGCCGCAGCCGCTCCTCGAACATCGAGACCGTGGGATTGGCATAGCGCGAATAGACATAGCGCTGGCCGTCGTTCGCGAAGGCCGATTCCGCCTCCTCGGCGCTCCCGTAGACATAGCCCGAGGTCATGTAGACGGCCTCGCTGGTCTCGAGGTGCTGGCTGCGCAAGCCGCCGCCATGCACGAGGACGGTGGCAAGATGCGAGTTGTCGGGCAGCGGGGTCGGCGCGGACATCGGTCGTCTCCTTTCGAGCCGCCGGCCGCTCCCAAGAAAAAACCCTGGCGCCGCGAAGGCCCAGGGTTCCCACAGAACGCCCGGCCTTTTAGCGGAGGTTTAACGTGGTCGCAAGCCGGCCGGCCAAATCACCACGATCGGTCGAGGAAGTAGCGCTTTCGGCGCACGCCTGTCAAGCGGGTCTGGTCTGAGGGATGACGCAGCGCGGCTGCATGCGATAGGGTCTCAAACTCGCTTTCGGCGGAGGCGCCCATGGACCTCTTTGATCTCTCCGACAAGACCGCGGTCATCACGGGTTCTTCGCGCGGCATCGGCCGCGCGATCGCGGAGCAGATGGCGCTCGCGGGCGCGAATGTCGTGATCTCCAGCCGCAAGGCAGGCCCTTGCGAGGAGGTCGCAGCGGGGATCGTCAAGGCCGGCGGCTCGGCCGTGAGCATTCCCTGCAACGTCGGCGACAAGGTTCAGCTTCAGGCGTTGATCGAGGACACACGGAAGCATTTCGGAAAGGTCGATATCCTCGTCTGTAATGCCGCGGTCAATCCTTATTACGGGCCGCTGCTTGGCGTCTCCGACGAGGCCTACGACAAGACCATGAGCTCGAACGTGCGCAGCAATCTCTGGCTGATGCAGTTGGTGCTGCCGGAAATGGCGGAGCGTAAGGACGGCGTGGTGATGATCATCTCCAGTATCGCCGGGCTGCGCGGCAGCCCGATGCTCGGCGTCTACGCGATCTCCAAGGCCGCCGACTTGCAGCTCTGCCGGAACCTCGCAGTCGAGTGGGGCCAGCACAACATCCGCGTCAACTGTATTGTGCCAGGCTTGGTGAAGACCGACTTCGCGCGCGCGCTCTGGGAGGACCCGGTGGTGCTGGAGCAAGCTGTGGCGCAGGCGCCGCTGAAGCGCATCGGCGAGCCTGTCGATATCGCTGGTGCCGCTGTCTTTCTCGCCTCGAACGCCGGCCGCTTCGTCACGGGCCAGGCGATCGTGGTCGACGGTGGCGTGACGATCGCCGGGCGTCTCTAGGCGATCTCAAAGAGCCCCGCGGCACCCATGCCGCCGCCGATGCACATGGTGACCACGGCGTAGCGGGCTTTGCGGCGCTTACCTTCGATGAGCGCGTGGCCGACCAGGCGCGCACCGCTCATGCCGTAGGGGTGGCCGATGGAGATGGCGCCGCCATCCACGTTGTACTTCTCGGGATCGATGCCGAGGCGGTCGCGGCAATAGAGGCACTGCACCGCGAAGGCCTCGTTGAGCTCCCAGAGGTCGATGTCGCCGATCTTGAGTCCGTGGCGCTGCAGGAGTTTCGGCACCGCGAAGACCGGGCCGATCCCCATCTCGTCGGGCTCGCACCCCGTTACCACCATGCCACGGTAGATGCCGAGCGGATCGAGGCCGCGCTTCTCTGCGAGCTTCGCGTCCATGACCACGCAGGCGGAGGCGCCGTCCGAGAGCTGGCTCGCATTCCCCGCGGTGACATGACCGCCCTCGCGCACCGGCTTGAGCTGGGCGAGGCCCGCGAGGGTGGTCTCAGGCCGGTTGCCCTCGTCCTTGGCGAGCGTCATAGACTCGGTCCAGGTCTTGCTGGAGTCCTTGTCGCTCATCTGCTTGATACTCGGCAAGGGCACGATCTCCGCATCGAACCGGCCGGCCTTCTGCCCCGCGGCCGTCCGTTGCTGGCTCGAGAGCGCGAACTCGTCCTGCCTCTCGCGGGTTACCTGGTAGCGCCGCGCCACGACCTCGGCGGTGTCGATCATGGGCATCCAGACGTCGCGCTTGTGCTCCGCGAGCCAGGGGTCGTGGTTAAAGGCAGTGTTGGTGCTGTTCTGCACCAGGCTGATCGATTCGACGCCGCCCGCGACCATCGCGGGAACGCCGTCCACCATCACCCGCTGGGCCGCGATGCTGACCGCCATCAGGCCCGAGCTGCAGAACCGGTTCACCGTCTCGGCCGCAACCGTGACCGGGAGGCCCGCGCGGAGCGCCGCCTGGCGCGCGATGTTGTTGCCGGTAGTGCCCTCGGGGAAACCGCAACCAATCACGACGTCCTCGATTTCGCCGGGATCGAGCCTCGCGCGTTTGACCGCGTGCTCGATGACATGCCCTGTGAGCGTGGCACCATACGTGTTGTTGAACGCGCCGCGAAACGCCCTTCCGATCGGCGTGCGCGCGGTCGAGACGATCACCGCTTCGGCCATGGCGGGTTCCTCCTGTTGTTGCCGGTCTAGAGAACGCGCTCCGGGGAACTATGGCAAGTGCCCCTGGACGCTGAGCGTCGCAAGCGGGCAGGATGCGGCCATGCGCGCATTCAAGAGTCTTGCCGAGCTCAGATCGGCGGTGGGCGAGGCCATCGGCACCAGCCCCTGGATCACCGTCACCCAGGACCTGATCGATCGGTTTGCCGACGTCACCGATGATCATCAGTGGATCCATATCGATCCGGAGCGGGCCGCGCGGTCGCCACTCGGCACCACCATCGCGCACGGCTACCTCACGCTCTCGCTGATCCCCTCGATGATCCGCGATCTCTATTCCGTGGCGGGAGTGGGGTCGCGCCTAAACTATGGCTCCAATCGCGTCCGGTTCCCGACGCCCGTGCCGCGCGACGGCCGGTTGCGCACGCATCTCAAGATTCTGTCGAGCGAGGACGGCACCCATGGCACCGTGCGCGTCACCTGGGAGGCGACAGTCGAGCTCGAAGGCAGCGACAAGCCCGCCTGTACCGCTGAGATCGTGACGCTGTTGCTGCCGGAGGCGTGCTAGGGGCCCGCGCCGTTCCGCTTCTTCGCCTGCCAGTCGGCGTGGCTCATGCGCTTCATGTCGAAGCGGTCGGAGAGCCGGATATAGCCGCTGCCGGCGAGGCGGCCCACCGGCCTCATCACGGTGAGGTCGATATGGCCGCGCTCCGTCAGCACGTCGTCGCGGATGTGGAAGCGCAGCACTTCTCCCAGCACGATCGAGCGCTTGCCGCCGTCACCAAAGCGCAGCTCCTCGATCAGCTTGCACTCCATATTGACCGGCGATTCCCGGATGCGCGGCGGCTTCACGACCGAGGATGCCACCGCGGTCAGGCTGGCCTCCGCAAGCTCGTTGACCCCTTCGGGGAAATCGACGGCGCAGATGTTCATCCGCTCCGCGATCGTCTCGTCGACCAGATTCACGACGAACTCACGGGTGGCGCGGATGATCCGCACGGTATCCTTGAGGCCACCCGCGGCGCGCAATTCCATGCCGAGCGCCACGATCGGGGGATCGTGGCTGAAGCAGTTGAAGAACGAGAACGGCGCCGCGTTGGGCACGCCGCGCCCGTCGAGGGTGGTGACCAACGCGATCGGCCGGGGCACCACCGAGCCGATCAGCAGGCGATAGCGGTCCTTCGGCGGAAGCGTCGTGAAATCGAATTCCATGGGTCTGCGTCTCAGGAACGAGTAACCAGCCGGCCAGCGGTCGGATCGAAGTTGATCGCGAGTCTGCCGCGCGGCTTCGCTGGTACCGGGAGCTCGCATGGCAAGAACCGGCCGCGGCCGGCGGCACCCGTCACCTTGCCGTCGCCCCAGACCACCTCGCCGCGCGAGATCGTCGTCACAGGCCAGCCCGTCACCTGGCGCCCCTCATAGGGCGTGTAGTCCATGGCGTCGTGCATGATTTCCTGGCGGATCGTAACCGGCAACTCCGGGTCCCATATCGCGATATCGGCATCGCTCCCGACCGCGATGGTGCCTTTGCGGGGATAAAGCCCATAGAGCTTAGCCGCGGTGGTGGAGCTGAGCGCCACGAAGCGCGTGAGGTCGATACGGCCGGTGCGCACGCCCTCGGAATACAGCAGCGGCAGCCGTACCTCGATCCCTGGCACGCCGTTGCCGATCTTCTTAAAAGGCGGGCTCGGGCCGGCGTGCAGCTTGCCGCTGGCGTCCATGCGGTAGGGTGCGTGATCCGACGAGAACACGTCGAAGATACCGGCTTCGAGACCGCGCCAGACGAATTCCTGGTTCGCCTTGTCGCGCGGCGGCGGGCTGCACATGCAGCGCGCGCCCTCGATGCCGGGCTTGTCGAGGTCGTCCTCGGTGAGGAAGAGATATTGCGGGCAGGTCTCCGCGTAGATCTTGAGGCCTCGGTTGCGCGCCCAGGCGATCTGGTCGATCGCCTCGCGGGCGGAGACGTGCACGATCAGCACGGGGACATCGATCAGCTCGGCGAGGCTTATCGCCCGGTGCGTCGCTTCGCGCTCGGCGAGCGCCGCATGGGCGGTCGCGTGGAACTTGGGCGCGCTGTGGCCGACGGCGAGCAACCGCTCGGTCAGGAAAGCGATGACGTCGTGGTTCTCGGCGTGGATCATCACCATGGCGCCTTCGCGCCGCGCGAGGGACAGCACCTCCAGCGTCTCGCGATCGCTGAGCTTCAGCATGTCGTAGGTGAGATAGATCTTGAAGGACGTGTAGCCGTCGCGGATCAGCGCCGGCAGCTCCTGGCCCAGCACGTCCGGAGTGGGATCCGAAATGATGAGGTGAAAGGCGTAATCGATGATCGCCTTACCATCGGCTTCCCGGTGATAGTCCTCCACCACCTTGCGGAGCGATTGGCCGCGGTGCTGGGCCGCGAACGGAATTAGCGTGGTGTTGCCGCCCGCCGCCGCCGAGCGCGATCCCGTGAGGAAATCGTCGGCCGTGCGAATTCCGATCGAGGACACCTGCGCGATGTGAACATGGCTGTCGATACCGCCGGGCAACACCAGTTTCCCGCGCGCGTCGATCTCCTCGCGGCCTTTGCCGAGTTTATCTCCGAGCGCCGAAATCCGTCCGCCGGAAATGCCGACATCGGCCGCGAAGACGTCAGCCGCCGTCGCGATGGTGCCGTTCCGAATCACCAGATCGAAGTCGGCCATATCGGGAGGTCCCTATTCAGAAAAACACCGGCCAACACTTATACGAAGCGCGCTCAGGTGCAAAGCCCGCGGCCTCTCGGCCTTACCGCATAGCTGGCGCGCAATCTACTCCTCCTCGGGGAGTGCGCTCTCATGCCAATGCGAGAGCAGCCAGCGGGAAACGCGGTCGAGCGAGAAATAAATCGCCATACCCGTGAGCGCGAGCAACACCAGCGCCGCCATCTGCCGCGCGATCTCGAGGCGATAGCCCGCCTCGAGGATGCGATAGGCGAGCCCGGTCTCGCTGCCGCCGGTGCCCGCGACCAGCTCCGCCACGACCGCGCCCACCAGCGCCAGGCCGCCGCTGATCTTCACGCCAGCGAGGAAATTCGGCAGCGCCGTCGGCATGCGCAGGTGGCGCAGCGTCTGCCAGCGCGTGGCGCCGTAGAGCTTGAAGAGCGCCGCGAGGTTCCGGTCGGCGCTATTGAGCCCGAGTGTCGTATTGGCGACGATCGGGAAGAACGCCACGATGAGCGCCAGGATCAGCACAGACCAATAGGCGTTGTTCACCCAAATGATGATGAGCGGCGCAATTGCGACCACGGGCGTGACTTGGAGTGCGATCGCGTAGGGCAGAAAGCTGAGCTCGAGGACACGCCACTGCGCGAACAGGATCGCGATCGCACCGCCGAGCAAGATCGCGGCGGCGAGCGCCGCGATGGTGATCCGCACGGTGACCCAGAGCGAGCCCAGAAGGCTCGGACCATCGCGCCACAGCGTCTCCGCCACCAAGGTGGGCCCCGGCAAAATGTACGAGGGAATCTCGAAATACCGGACCACGCCCGCCCACCCCGCCAGGAACAGGACGCCCACGACGGCTGGGCCGAGCACGCGAAACGCGCGATCGGTCATGCCGCCATGCCCTCGGCGAGGCGGTGCGAGAGTGCGCGGCAGAGCTCGGTGTAGTGCGGCGCGGTGCGCAGGCTGCCGGTGCGGGGATATCCCAAGTCGATCGGCATGTCCGCGATGACGCTGCCCGGCCGTGGCCGCATCACGACGACGCGGCTCGAGAGGAACGCGGACTCGAAGACGCTGTGGGTGACGAACACCACAGTCCAGTGCTGCGCCTGCCAGAGCCGGAGCAGGTCCTCGTTCAGTTTGAAGCGGGTGATCTCGTCGAGCGCGGCGAACGGCTCATCGAGCAGCAGCAGTTCGGGGCTAGTGACCAGCGCGCGGGCGATCGAGACCCGCATCTTCATGCCGCCCGAAAGCTCCC
>Ga0126378_10001402_pt1 | contig 17933 bp, 17 predicted proteins | sample PanSoiMetPlot_23_FD_92587 | JGI IMG/M metagenome (GOLD analysis project Ga0126378, IMG submission 92587) | Tropical forest soil microbial communities from Panama - MetaG Plot_23 | ecosystem: Environmental > Terrestrial > Soil > Tropical forest > Bulk soil | place: Panama | collected 2016-02-17
CCGTGCCACGTGGTCGGCCAGCGCGTCGACCACCATCGGCGCCAGGCCCAGCGACAGCTCGTCCACCGCCAGCAGGTCCGGTTGCGCCATCAGCGCTCTGCCGACCGCGACCATCTGCTGCTCGCCTCCCGACAGCGTGCCGGCGAGGCGGCGCCGCAGGGGCCCCAGCTGCGGGAAGAGCTCGTAGATCCGGCCGCAGCCACGGTCGCCGCGGCGGAGGCGCCAGGCGCCGAGCCGGAGGTTGTCCTCGACGGACATGTCCGGGAAGAGCTGCCGGCCTTCGGGGACCTGGGCCACCCGGCCGGTGAGCCGGTAGGCGCCGGAGGCCGGGGCCAGCAGGCCGCTGATCGTGTTCAGCAGGGTCGTCTTGCCGGCGCCGTTGGGCCCGACCAGGGCGACCATCTCGCCGTCGGCCACCTCCAGGCTGACCCCGTCGAGCGCCGTGGCCTGCCCGTAGCGGACGACCAGGTCCGAGACCTCAAGCACTCCGGCGCTCCCGCTCCCGGCCCAGGTAGGCGGCGATCACGGCCGGGTCCTCCCGGATCGCCTCGGGCGTTCCCTCGGCGATGACGCGGCCGCGGTCGATCACCGTGACGCGGCCGGCGAGACGCGTGACGAACGCGACGTCGTGCTCGACCAGGAGCATGGACAGGCCCTCGGCCCGGAGCTCGCGGAGCAGGTCGGCCAGAACGGCGCGCTCGCCGGCCCGGAGGCCCGACGCCGGCTCGTCCAGGAGCAGCAGGCGCGGGCCGCCGCAGAGCGCGCGCGCTACCTGCACGATGCGCTGCTGGCCGATCGGCAGCGACTCGGCCAGCCGTGACGCGTCCGCACGCAGCCCGACCCGGTCCAGCGCCTGCACGGCCCGGTCCAGGATGGCGCGCTCCTCCCGCCGGTGCTGCGGCAGCCGCAGGAACGCCTCCCAGAAGCCGTGCCGGGTCCACGCGTGCGCGCCCACCATGACGTTCTCCAGCACCGTCATGCCCCGGAACAGGCGCACCGACTGGAAGGCGATCGCCAGGCCCAGCCGGGCGCGGCGATCGGGGCTCAGCGCGGTGATGTCCCGACCCTCGAGCCGGACGCGTCCGGCGTTCGGCCGCAGGTGCCCGGCGACCAGGTGGAAGAGCGTGCTCTTGCCGGCCCCGTTCGGCCCGATCACGCCGCACAGCTCGCCCCGACCGACGCTGATCGACACCCGGTCGACGGCGACCACGCCCCCGAACCGGCGGGTCAGGTCCGTCGTCTCGAGCATCCGCTCGCCGGACGGGTCGGGCGGCGGCACCACGGGGGCCACCGCCGCTCCTCGTTCTCCCGGACCCGCTACTTCTGGCCGGCCTGGGCCAGCTGCGCCGCCGTGGAGCCGACCGGGACGAACTGCCCGTTCTTCACCTGCGACATCAGGCTCGAGGAGTCCGGCAGGCCGTAGTGCTTCTGCGCTGTGTACACGTAGTGGCCCTCCGGGGTGTCCAGGTTGATGCTGTTCAGGCCGGCCCGAATGCCCTCGGAGGTGGCTCCCTTGCGCTTGATGGCGTCGATCAGGAACGTCATCGCGAGCATGGAGTCCCACGCGAACTGCGGCGGGTAGTAGCTGTTGGACAGCTGGAAGGGGCCGGCGAAGTCGTCGATGAGCTTCCTGTACCTGTTGCTGGTTGGCAGCGACTGGCCGAGCACGCCCAGGGACGCCTCCACGTACACGCCCTCGGCGGCGGCGCCCGACGGCTGCAGGTAGAGCGTCGACGCCTCGGCCGCGGTCATCATCAGCGGGATCCCGGTGCTCGCCGCCGCCCACTGCTTGGTGATGACGACGGGCGGCGCGCCGGTCGCCCAGACCAGCAGGAAGTCCGGCGCCGCGGCCTTGATCCTGGCGATCTGGGGGCCGAAGTTGGTCTGCGTCGTCTCGAAGGACTCGTCGTCGACCAGCGTGAGGCCGTACTGGCCGAGCCGCTGCTTCGCCTCGTCGTGGCCGGCCACGGCATACGCGTTCTTGGTGTCGGTCAGCATCGCGAGCTTGGTCTTGCCCTGCTGCTGGAGGAACTTCAGGCAGGCGGTCGCCACCTGGCTCGACAGGGGCGTGGTCTGCCACATGTACGGCGTGACCGGGATGACCTGCTGGTCGGCGGCGCCGACCGACACGTCGGGCAGCTTCTTCTGGTTGACGATCGACTGGATCGCCAGCTCAGCCGTCGACTGGGGCGGTCCCTCGAGCGCGATCACGCCGTCGTCGGCCAGCTTCGTCAGCTGGACGACGGTCTGGTTCGGGTCCGACCCGTCATCGACGATGTCGAGGTCGATCTTGCGTCCGTTGATCCCGCCCGCGCTGTTCAGGGCGTCCACCACCTGCACGGCCGCGAGCCTGTCGTTGGTCCCCAGCGGCGCGTAGTTGCCCGTGAGCGAGGTCAGCAGGCCGATCTTGATCGGGCCCGTGGCCGCCGGCGTCGACGTCGTGCCGCCGCCCCCGGCGCAGGCCGCCGCCACGACGAGGAACACCAACAGCGCTGGCGCCTTTCTCATGTGCTTCCCTCCTCCCTGTCCGTTGGCCCCCTGGGGTCGAGAGGCTGCGGCCATCATAGATCGGCACGCAGCCGCACCTGTCGGGTGCGGCGTCAATCGAGGACGGGGCTGCGCCAGGCTGCCTCCACCGCCAGCGCCACCTCGACGAGCGCCGCCTCCTGGCCGAAGTGGCCCACCACCTGGATGCCGACTGGCACCCCGGTCACGGGCGCCGGGAGCGCGATCACCGGCTGCCCGGTCGTGTTGAACGGGCGCGTGTACCCGGTGATGTCGGCGCGGTCGTACTCGGCCCCGAGCAGCGGCGGCAGGACCCGCGTGGCCGGGGTGAGGACCGCGTCCCAGCCCTCCATCGCCGCCTCGGTCTCGACCCGCAGGCGCGACTGCTCCAGGAGGGCCAGGACGTACTCGCGCCGGGTCACCTGGAGGCCTCCCTCCAGGAGCTGGCGCACGTCGTCGCCGAAGCGCTCCGGGTGGGCGGCCAACCGTTGGCGGTGGAACGCCGCCGCCTCCGCCAGCAGGATCGTCAGGCCGGCCTCGCCCATCCGCCCGCGGTCGGGCAGGTCGATCTCCGGCAGGCCCGCGGCCGCCCGCTCCCAGGCCGCGGCGACCTCCGGCGCCAGCCCGTCGCCCCAGCCCCTCGCCACGGCCACGCGCAGCGCCGGGAGCGGCCGTGGCGCATCCGGCACCAGGCTGGCCAGCTCGGACATCATCTCGAGGGCCCGGGCCGCCGACCGAACGTCCGGCGCCAGGGGGCCGAGCGTGTCGAGCGTCCGGCTCAGCGGCACCACGCCCTCCACGTCGACGGTGCCGACAGTCGGCTTGAAGCCGACGACCCCGCAGAACGCGGCGGGGATGCGGATCGAGCCGCCGGTGTCGCTGCCGACCGCCCAGTCGCACAGGCCGGCCGCGACCGCGGCCGCCGACCCCCCCGACGAGCCGCCGGGCAGGCGGTCGAGCGCACGCGGGTTGCGGACGCCGCCGTAGTGGGGGTTCTGGCTCGTGACCCCGAACGCCCACTCGTGCAGGTTCGTCTTGCCGACCACCACGCAGCCGAACTCGCGCATCCGGCGCGCCACCGGGGCGTCCCGCTCGGCCGGCGCTGCGGGGGCGGGCACGCCGCCCGCAGTGGTGATCGTGCCTCGCACGTCGACCAGGTCCTTCACCGCCACCACGGGCCCGTCGCCGTCCTCCTCGGTGAGCGAGATGAAGGCGTTCAGGTCCGCGCGCTCGCGGATGCGCTCGCGCGCCTCGGCCACGTTCATGCTCCCCTCCACTCCCTCCGGACCCGGCTCAGCGGCGCCTGAACAGCCGCCGGATGCGGTCCCAGAGGACCGCGAAGAACAGGCTCAGGGCATTGACGGGCCTGGCCGCGGCGGGGGCTGCCGGGGCGGCGACGGCGGGTCCCGTCCCGGCCGGGGCGGCGCCCGGCTCCGCGGCGGCGCCGGCCGCCGGCGCGGCCCCGACCGCGGGCTCGACCGCCACGGCCTCCAGGGTGGCCTTGATGCAGTCGGCCATCTGCGAGACCAGGCGCTTGGATACGTCTTCCATGACGCCCCGTCCGAAGTTGGCGATGCGGCCGGCGACGGTGAGGTCGGTGGCGAGGCGGACAAGCGATCCCGCCTCGGCGTTCTCGACGGTCATCCTGGCCGTGGCGCGGGCGGACCCCGGTCCGGTCGTCTCCCGACCCTCCGCCTGCAGGGTGGCCGCCCGGCCCGCCTCGTCGCGCTCGACGATGCGGGCGGTGCCGTTGTAGGAGACGGTGATCGGGCCGACCTTGATCTTGACTCTCCCCTTGAACGTGGTCGGGTCGACCACCTCAGCGAGCTCCGCGCCCGGCATGCAGGTGACGACACGGTTGACGTCGAGGAGGAACGCGTAGACCCTGTCGGGTGGTGCCGCGACCTCGAACTGGTTGTCGATGTGCATGGGCTAATCGGTGAATATACTGGCCTGGCCCTCGAAGCTCGTGAGACCGTGGCGCATCGTGCGATGATCGATGGCTCAGAGAACTTGCCGGCCGGCGGGCAGCCGCCCTCACCGGCCCCGCAGGGCCTGAATCTGGAGGAGCTGCATGAAGCACAAGGTCACGGTCACCCTCAACGGCAGGCAGCGTGAGGACGAGGTGGAGCCCCGGCTGCTCCTTGTGCACTACATCCGGGACGTGGCCGGCCTCACCGGCACCCACGTCGGGTGCGACACGAGCCAGTGCGGCGCCTGTACCGTCCACCTGGACGGCAGGGCGATCAAGTCGTGCACCATGTTCGCGGTCCAGGCCGACGGCCGCGAGGTCAGGACGATCGAGGACATGGCCGCAGCGAACGGCACGCTGCACCCGATCCAGCAGGCGTTCTGGGACGAGCACGGCCTCCAGTGCGGGTACTGCACGCCGGGGTTCATCATGGCGGCCGCGTACCTGCTCGAGCAGAACCCGACCCCGACCGAGGACGAGATCCGCAAGGGCCTGGAGGGCAACCTCTGCCGCTGCACCGGCTACGTGAACATCGTCAAGGCGGTCCAGGCCGCGTCCCGGACCATGAGCGGCGCGGCGCAGGCTGCCGACCCGTCGGCGGCCACCGTCGCCGGGGAGTAGGGCCATGGCGATCACGACGATGGTCGGCGCCCGGATCCACCGGCGCGAGGACCCGCGCCTGGTCCGGGGCCACGGACGCTACGCCGACGACTTCCTGCGGCCGCACACCGCCTACATGGCGGTCGTGCGCAGCCCGCACGCGCACGCGCGGGTGAGGTCCATCGACGTCGCCGAGGCGGCGAGGGCGCCCGGCGTGGTGGCAGTGCTGCTGGCGGCGGACTTCAAGAAGGTGCTCTCCGGAACGATGCCGGTGGCGCCCGCGTTCGTCCCCGAGAAGAAGCAGGCGCCGGACCGCTTCCCGATCGCGGATGGCGAGGTCTGCTTCCAGGGTGAGCCGGTGGCGGTGGTCATCGGCGAGAGCCGCTACCAGGCCGCCGACGCGGCCGACCTGGTCCAGGTGGACTGGGAGCCGCTGCCAGTGGTCATGGACATCCTGCAGGCGATCGAGCCCAGCAGCCCGACGGCACATGCCGGCGCGACCGACAACATCGGCTGGGACCTGACGTTCAGCCCGGACGCCGAGGCGGCCTTCGCCGAGGCCGACGTGGTGGTGAAGGAGCGCATCCTGCAGCAGCGCCTGGCCCCGACGCCGATGGAGCCGCGCGGTGTGCTGGCGGAGTGGCACGACGCCGACCAGGCCATGACGGTCTGGATGTCCAGCCAGAACCCGCACTTCATCCGGCTCTTCATCGGCGGCGCCATGGGCATCCCCGAGAACCGGTTCCGGGTGGTGTCGCCGGACGTGGGCGGCGGCTTCGGCAGCAAGATCAGCCCGTATCCCGAGGACTACCTCGTGCCCGCGGCGTCCCGGCTGCTGGGCCGGCCGGTCAAATGGATCGAGACGAGGACGGAGAACCTCCAGAACGCGACCCACGGCCGCGGGCAGGTCTTCGACGTCGAGATCGCGGGCAACCGGGACGGCAAGCTGCTGGGCCTCAAGATCACCCAGTACCTGGATCTCGGGGCGTACGTAGGCACGTTCGGCGCGTTCCAGGCCTGCGCGTGCCTGCTGCCCGGCGCCTACGTCTGGAAGCAGGTGGCCTCGCGCACGATCGGCGTGCTCACCAACAAGGTGCCGACCGACCCCTACCGCGGAGCCGGCCGGCCGGAGGCGACCCACCTGGTCGAGCGGATGGTCGATCTGTTCGCGCAGGAGATCGGGCGCGACCCGGCAGACGTGCGGCGCACGAACTTCATCACCGAGTTCCCGCACAGCAGCCCGTTCGGGCTCGTGTACGACTCGGGCAACTACCACGGGTCGCTCACGAAGGCGCTCGAGATCGCGGGCTACGAATCGTTCCGGCGCGAGCAGGAGGAGGCGAGGCAGAGGGGCAGGTACCTGGGCGTGGGCATCTCGACCTGGATCGAGATCTGCGGCTTCGGGCCGAGCGCGGGCACGGCGCCGGCGACCGGCGGCCTCGCGCTCACGGAGTCGGCGCACGTGCGCGTCTTCCCGACCGGCTCCGTGAACGTGTTCGTCGGCACGCACTCCCACGGGCAGGGCCACGACACCACGTTCGCCCAGATCGTGGCCGACGAGCTGGGCGTGCCGTACGACTCCGTGGAGATCCGCCACGGCGACACCGCCGAGGGACCGGCCTTCGGCTACGGCACGTACGGCAGCCGCTCGCTGGCCGTGGGCGGCATGGCGGTCCTGAAGGCCTCGCACAAGGTGCGGGACAAGGCGACGAAGATCGCCGCCCACCTGTTCGAGGCGGCCGAGGAGGACGTTGCCTTCGACCAGGGCCACTTCTACGTCAAGGGCAGCCCCGAGAACCGCAAGGCGTTCGGCGAGGTGGCGTTCGCCGCCTACGGGGCCGGTCTCCCGGAGAGCATCGAGCTCGGCCTGGAGGCGGTGGCCTACTTCGACCCGCCCAACTTCGTGTGGCCCTTCGGCGCCCACGTCTGCATGGTCGAGGTCGATCCCGAGACCGGCGGCGTCAGGCTCCTCAAGTACGTCGCGGTCGACGACTGCGGCAACGTGATCAACCCCATGATCGTCGAGGGGCAGATCCACGGGGGGGTGGTGCAGGGCATCGCCCAGGCCCTGTTCGAGGAGGTCGTGTACGCGGACGACGGGACCCTGCGCACCGGGACGCTGCTCGACTACAGCGTGCCCACCGCGAGCGAGATCCCCACGATGACGCTGGACCGGACCGTCACCCCGAGCCCGACCAACGAGCTGGGCGTGAAGGGCATCGGCGAGGCCGGCACCATCGCCGCCAGCGGCGCCGTGATCAACGCCATCTGCGACGCCCTCGCCCCGTTCGGCATCAAGCACGTGGACATGCCGGCCAGCCCGGACCGGTTGTGGAAGCAGATTCAGGAGGCCAAGGCATGATCCCAGCGGCGTTCGAGTACGCCAGGGCCAGCACGGTCCAGGAGGCGAGCGACCTGCTCCGGCAGTACGGCGAAGATGCCAAGGTGCTGGCCGGCGGCCACAGCCTGATCCCCCTGATGCGCCTCCGCTTCGCCAGGCCGAGCGCCCTGGTCGACATCAACGGCATCCGGGAGCTGGACTACGTGGTCGTCGAGGACGGCAAGCTCCGGGTGGGCGCGCTCACGCGCCACGTCGACCTGCACCGGAGCGACGTCGTCAGGCAGAACCTGCCGATCCTGGCCGAGGTGGCCGACGAGGTCGGCGACAACCAGGTCCGGAACATGGGCACCATCGGCGGCGTGATCGCCCACGCGGACTCCGCCGGCGACTATCCGACGATCGCGCGGATGCTGGACGCGGAGATCGTGACCAACCGGCGGCGCTTCCGGGCCGCCGACTTCTTCCTCGCCCAGCTGACGACGCCGCTGGACCCGGACGAGATCGTCTGCGAGGTCGTGTTCCCGGTGGCCAACGGGCCGCACAAGTACGTCAAGTTCCGGCGCCGCCTGTTCGACTGGGCGATCGTGGCCGCCGGAGCCCAGAAGACGGCCGAGGGATGGCGGATCGGCCTCACCAACTGCGGGCCGACGCCGGTCCGCTGCACGGCCGTAGAGCAGGCGCTGGCCGCCGGCGCCTCGCCGGAGGAGGCGTGCCAGCACGCCTCGGACGGCCTGGAGCCGAGCAGCGACCTGCGGGCGTCCGCGGAATACAAGCTGCACCTGGCCCGTGTGCTGTCCCGGAGGGCGATCGAGCAGGCGAGCTGACTGCGCCGGGATGCAGGAGGCCCCGGGAGCACGGCTCCCGGGGCCTCTGTTGTGGGGGGAAGGGCTAGGGTTGGACGGGCTGCGGCGTGCGCGCCGGCTGGAGCAGGGCGACCAGCATGGCGACCAGCCGGTCCACGACGGCCGCGCTCCGGCGCGGCCCGAGCAGCAGCGGGTTGTTCAGCCCCTGCAGCCCGACCAGGAGCGCCGTCGCCAGCACGTCCGGGTCGGCCTCGTCGATGCGTCCGGCGGCCGTGCCCAGCTCCACGAACCTCCGGATCTGGAGGAACCCCTGGGCCTGGCGCCGCCGGTAGACCTCCCGGATCACGGCGCTCTCGGGCAGCCTGGCGAGCGCGAGCCGGTAGCCGAGGACGTCCGCCGAGAAGCACGCGACGGCGGTCTCCACGGCCTGCCGGATCACCGCGTGCAGGCCCTCATCCAGCAGGCTCTCGATCGCCAGCCCGGCGCCGACGCGCTCGTCGAGCTCGGCCAGGACCTGGTCAAGCGCGGCCGCCAGAGCCTCGTCCCGGGACGCGAAGTAGGCATAGAAGGTCGCGGTTCGGACGCCGGTCCTCGCCGCCACGGCCTCCGGGGTGAATCCGCCGGTCTCGTTGACGAGCTGCCGGGTGGCGGCCACCAGCGACTCGAACGTGCGCCGGGCCTTGCCTCCCGTGGGAGGGGCGAGGGCGCTCCGCTGCCTGACCGATTCGGGCACGCGGAAAACTATAGCATTTGTCAGATTTTGTGGTGTCAATTATAGACAAGTCATCTGGGTGTGAAGCACGCCCCCGACATCGCGCTCGGGTGGGATCGGCGAGCCAGTAGGCTTACGACGATGACCACCGGGATGCCAGCCTCGATCGACGACGTGATCGCGCGCCTCGGGGAGCACCGCTACATCGGCGACCGGCCGCTGGCCACGGCCATCTTCCTGGCCCTGAAGCTGGGCAAGCCCCTGTTCATCGAGGGCGAGGCGGGGGTCGGCAAGACCGAGGCAGCCAAGGTGATGTCCGAGGTCCTGGGCGCCCGGCTCATCCGCCTCCAGTGCTACGAGGGCATCGACCTGGCCCACGCCGTCTACGAGTGGAACTACCCGCGCCAGCTGCTCCACATCCGGCTGCTGGACGAGAACGCCGACCGCCACGCGGCCGAGCGTGAGATCTTCAGCAGCGAGTTCCTGCTCCGGCGCCCGCTGCTTGACGCGATCGACAACGACGACCCGGTGGCCCCGGTCCTCCTGATCGACGAGATCGATCGTTCCGACGAGGAGTTCGAGGCGTTCCTGCTCGAGCTGCTCAGCGACTTCCAGGTGTCGATCCCCGAGTTGGGGACCATCAGGGCCAGGCAGGCTCCGTTCGTGGTCATCACGTCCAACCGGACGCGAGAGGTGCACGACGCCCTGAAGCGCCGCTGCCTGTACCACTGGATCGACTATCCCGCGCTGGAGAAGGAGGTGGCCATCGTCCGGGCGCGGGCGCCGGAGGCGGCCGAGCAGCTGGCCCACGAGGTGGCCGCCCTCGTCCACGGCCTGCGCGAGATGGATCTCTACAAGACGCCGGGGGTCGCGGAGACGCTCGACTGGGCCCGTTCGCTGGCCGCGCTCGGCGCCACCCGGATCGAGGCGTCCCTGGTCGACGCCACGCTGGGCGCGGCGCTCAAGTACCAGGAGGACCTGGAGCGCGCCCGCCAGGCCGTCCCCGAACTGGTGGCCAGGGTCCAGCAGCCAGTGTGAGACGTGCAGGGGGAGGCAGGCCTCCCCCTCCAACCCCCTCCTCCTGTTGGGACGTTTGGGGCACCTTCGGTGCATCCCTTCGGGACTGAATGCAGGGCTGGCCGGCGTTGGGAAGACGGACTCACACGCTCGGGCGGAGCCCTTGCTTACGCTCCCGTCGGACTCTTCCTCCTTGGGGCTATCGGCGGAGGGCCATGCCCTCCCAGGCCAGGCGTTCCTCGCGGCGCGGGTCGTTCTCGGACCTGCTCGGCACGTCGAACAGCATGGTTGCGCGGTCCTGGACGTCGTAGGCGAGCCACGCCGGCAGCCCGTCATGGTTGGGGTCCCCGGTGTGCGCGAACGCGGCCCAGGCCCGGCTCATCGCCGCCGCCAGCTCGTATCGCTCGGGCCGCGAGCCCGTCATGGGGGCCGCGTCCGGGTGGTCGAACACGAACGGGATCTCCATCGCGTGCGCCGACTTGAACAGGCCCCCGAAGTGGTCGCTCTCCCACGTGAACAGGTACATGTAGACCGGGGCCGGGCCGCCTGCGATCTTGCGCTCGGCCAGGCGGATCGATGCCAGCCGCGTCGTCTCGCTCGCGATGCCGATGAGCAGGTCCCAGGGGTTGTCGCGCGGCCGCTGCTCCCGGTACACGCCGAGGATCTCGTCGCGGCGCTCGCCGAGCATCGGCGAGAGGCGCTCGACCAGCTCCGCCTCTTCGAGGCGCCGCCGCCGGGGGTCGGCGGCGAGGAACAGCGCGGCCTCGTCCTTGTTGGTGCCGATCAGCAGGGGCACGTCGGCCGCCGCCGGCGCGGCCACCGGGTCGAACGGATGCGCGGGCAGGTGGGCGCCGTCCACCACCGGCCGCAGCAGCAGCGCGTTGCCGCGGATCGGCCACGGCCGCGTGGGATCGGCCGGCGGGGAGGGGAGCGTCGTGAGCGCATCCGTGAGCCGCTCGTGTGGAAGGGTCTGCAGCGCGGCGAGCTGGCCGGCTCCAAGCCCGAGGTGAGCGAGCAGGCGCTCGGCGAGCGCGGTCCCCTCCGCGGCCTCGACGCCGCGCAGGGCCGGACCGCTCTGGACCACAGCCCGGTGGAACAGCCCGCGGGCCGCCGGCATGCCCAGCAGGACGCTCACCTTGGCGCCGCCGCCGGACTCGCCGAAGATCGTGACCCGGCCCGGGTCGCCCCCGAAGGCGGCGGCGTTGTCACGCACCCAGCGCAGCGCGAGCACGACGTCGAGCAGCCCGGCCACCCCCGAGCCGGCGAACTCCTCACCGCCCATGTCTGCCAGGTGGAGGTAGCCGAACACGTTCAGCCGGTGGTTGACGGTGATCACCACAACGTCGCCCCGCCGGGCCAGGTCGGCGCCGTCGTACCAGGGCTCCGAGCCAGCACCGGCTGCGAAGCCGCGGCCGTGGAGCCAGACCATCACCGGTCTCCGGCGCCGGTCGCCCGTCGCCGGCGTCCAGACGTTCAGCACCAGGCAGTCCTCGCTCTGGGGCAGCACGGGCATGAAGCCGACGGTCCGCTGGTCGGCGAGATCAGGTTCCGCCACCGCCCCCGTCTGCGGACAGATGGGGCCGAACTCGAGCGCGTCCCGGATCCCGGTCCAGGGCTCCGCCGGCAGCGGCGGCAGGAACCGGCGGCCGGCGGTGGAGGCGCCGTAGGGAATTCCCCTGAACACCACTACTCCGTTTGGCGCGGTCGTCCCCCTGACCGCCCCGGACGCCGTCTGGACGACGTGCTCTGCCATTTGCTCCCCCTTCACCGAGCGGCCCGACCCTCCGTCGAATCAATCCGCGACCGTACCGGACGCCGATCCGCCCGTCAACTTCGCCATTGGCGGCGCCTTAGCGCGGCCCACGCAGCACGTCCAGGGTCACCCGGTCGAGCACCTGGAGGGCGTCGTGGATGCGCTGGAGCTCCTCGTCGTCGACCGCCCGGAGGCTCGCGGCCAGCCGCCGGACTCGCAGGGCGCGCCCCCGGGCGATGATCTCGGCGCCGGGCTCGGTCATCTCGACCCGGACCGAACGCCCGTCGGTGGGGTGGGGCGGCGGCGCGCCAGCCCCATCCGCTCCAGGCCGGTGACGATCCGGGTCATGGTGGGCGTCCGGACCTGCTCGGCCCTGGCGAGCTCCGAGATGCTCTTCGGCCCGGAGAGCAGCACCGAGAGGGCCGACAGGCGAGCCGGGCCCACGCCGAGCGCGTCGTCCTGCCGGCGCAGGCCGCGCATGAGGTGGAGGGCGATCCCGTGCAGCCGCTCCGCCATTGCCTCCTCGCCGCGCTCCGTCACATAGTTAGCAATACTAATTACACTCGGAGGTACGCCAGTGGAGCAGTCCGTGGTTGAAGAGTGCGTCGGCAGCGCGCATGGCGACCTGGACAAGGTACGCGAGCTGGTCGAGCGGCATCCGGAGATCGTGGACGCGACCGCCCCCTGGAACGAGACGCCGGTGCAGGCCGCGACCCAGATGGGCCGCCAGGACATCATCGAGTTCCTCGTGGGCAGGGGCGCCCCGCTGGACTTCTTCACGGCCTGCGTGCTGGGCCGTCTGGACCTGGTCGAGGCCGAGCTGGCGCTCGACCCCGGCCGGGCGGTGGCTCGCGGCGTGCACGACCTGCCCGCTCTCTACTTCGCCGCGATCGGCTCGCGGCCGGAGATCGCCAGCGTGCTGGTCGCGCACGGTGCCGACGTGAACGACGCGTCCCCAGCTGCGGCGCCCCTCCACGGCGCGGTCATCGGCCGGAGCGCGGAGATGGTCCGCTGGCTGCTGGACCGCGGCGCCGACCCGTCGCTCCCCGACTTCCAAGGGCGTTCGGCCCGGGAGCTGGCGCAGGCGATGGATCGCCCCGACCTGGCGGCGCTGTTCGGCTGAGCCGGACCCACATTCCCGCCGGCCCGACGCACGGGGGAAGCTGAGCCCCTTCGTCGTACGCTGTTCCCATCGGTGACGGACGCACCTGACCTCCTGCCCCGGCTGGCCGCGTTCGCGCGCCTGCTGCACGACGCCGGCCTCGACGCCGGACCTGGCCGTCTGGCGACCGCGACGCGCGCGCTGGGCGCGATCGACATCCGCGACTACTCGGCGTTCCGCGACAGCCTGCGCGCCTGCTTCGTCAGCCGCCGGGAGGAGCTGTCCCTCTTCGAGGCCGCGTTCGACATCTTCTGGGCCCCGCCCGACCCGCGCGTCCGCGCCGGCGCCATGCCCGGCCGCAGCCGGTCGCTGCCGCTAGCTCCCGACCGCGCGCGCGCCTGGATCGAGGCCCTGGGCATGAACCGGTCCCAGATGCCACGGCCGGGCGAGGACGACGGGGTGCCGCCCTCCAGCTCGGGCTACAGCGCCGACGAGCTGCTGCGGCAGAAGGACTTCGAGGACCTGACCTGGGCGGAGGCGGAACAGGTGAGGCGGCTGCTGGAGCAGGCGCCCTGGCGCGTGGCCGAGCGCCGCACCCGACGCCTGCGACCGGCGCGCGGAGGGCGCGTAGACCTGCGGAGGACGGCCCGGCACGCCATCCGCTCCAGCGGGGAGCTGATCCGCCTCCTCCACCGCCAGCCGCGCCTGCGCCGGCGGCCGCTGGTGCTCATCTGCGACGTGAGCGGCTCGATGGAGCGGTACTCGCGGCTGCTCCTCATCTTCGCGCACGCCATCGCCAGGCGAGAGGACGTCGAGACGTTCGTGTTCTCGACGCGCCTTACCCGGATCACCCGCCTCCTGCGCCGGCGGGACATCGACCGGGCGCTGACGGAGGTCGGCAAGACCGTCCACGACTTCAGCGGCGGCACCCGCATCGGCCATGCCATCGCCGACTTCAACCGGCGCTGGGCGCGGCGGGTGCTCGGTCATGGCGCAGTCGTCATCGTGGTGAGCGACGGGTGGGACCGGGGCGACCCCGAGCTGCTGGCCGCCGAGCTGGGCCGGCTGCGCCGCATGTCGTACCGGCTGATCTGGCTCAACCCGCTGCTGGGGTCGGCGGGCTACGAACCGGTCACCCGGGGCATGGCGGCCGCCCTCCCGCACACGGACGACTTCCTCGCCGCCCACAACGTGCAGGCCCTGGACGAATTGGGCGCGCTCCTGGCCGGTTTGGACAAGGGGAGGCCGACGAGAAGATGAGAGAGATCGCCGAGGAGCTGCGCGCCTGGCGCGCCGAAGGCGACCCGGTCGCGGTGGCGACCGTGGTCGAGACATGGGGCTCCAGCCCGCGCCCGCTGGGGTCGCGGATGCTGGTGAGCCGGTCCGGACGCATGGCCGGCTCGGTCTCGAACGGCTGCATCGAGGGCGCCGTCTTCGAGGAGGCCCAGGGCGTGCTGGCCACGGGGTCGCCCCGGCTGCTGGAATACGGCGTGGCGGACGATGTGGCGTTCGAGGTCGGCCTCGCCTGCGGCGGTCACATCGCGGTGTTCGTGCAGCCGGCGACGGAGGTGCACGACCGGGCCCTCGCGCTGCTCGCGGCCGAGCGACCGTTCGTGATGTCGACTGACCTGCGTACGGGGCAGTCCGAGATCGTCGAGGGGATGCCGGAGACCGAGCTGCCGGTGCGCGACGGCGACCGCCTGGAGGAGCCGTTCCCTCGCCAGCCCCACCTGGTGATCATCGGCGCCATCCACATCGCGATCCCGCTGCATCGGCTGGCGCGGGTGATGGGCTATCGGGTGAGCGTGGTCGACGCCAGGGCCCAGTTCGCCACGCGGGAGCGGTTCCCGGAGGCGGACGAGCTGCTCGTCGCCTGGCCCGACGAGGCGCTGGCCGGGATGACCGTGGACCGCTCGACCGCGGTCGTCATCCTCACGCACGACCCGAAGTTCGACATGCCGGCACTGCGTGCGGTGCTGCCCACCGGCGCCGGCTACATCGGCGCCATCGGCTCGCGCAAGACCAACCAGAACCGGTTCGACGGGCTCCGCCAGGAGGGTTTCACCGAAGCGCAGCTGGCCAGGGTGCACGGTCCGATCGGGCTCGACCTGGGCGGCCGCGGGGCGGAGGAGACGGCGCTCGGGATCATGGCCGAGGTGACCGCCGCCCGCTTCGGCGGCACGTCCCTATCGATGCGGGAGAAGCGCGCCGCCGCGGTCTGACCGCCGCCGGCTCAGCCCGGGGCGCGGCCGTCGCCGTCGCTGCGCTCCGCGAGGCGCGCGGCCACGGCCGACGCGAGGTCGCGGAACGCGGTCGCCAGTGGCCCCGTAGCGCCGTTGGCGAGGAGCACCTGTCCGGTGTCGCCAGCCCTGCCCAGCGCGGGGTCGAACGGGATGCTGCCGAGCCGCGCCACGCCCAGCGTCCGCAGGCTGCGCTCCTTGGGCACCTGGGGGAAGACCTCGACGGGCTCGCCGCAGTGGGGACAGCGCATCGGGCCCATGTTCTCCACCCAGCCCAGCACGGGGACCCTGTGGCGCTCGTACATCCGCACCGCCTTGCGTGCGTCCAGATGGGCCACGTACTGCGGCGTCGCGACGACCAGGGCGCCCGTGACGGGCATCGCCTTCAGCAGCACCTGCTGGATGTCGGCGGTGCCGGGTGGCAGGTCCACGACGAGCACGTCAAGGTCGCCCCAGGCCACCTCGTTCAGGAGCTGACGGGTCAGCATCTGGGCGGTCACCGCCTCCACGCCGAGCGGCTGGTCCTCGCCGAGGATGAAACCCGCGGAGGCGATCTTGAGCCCATAGCGCTCCACGGGGGCGAGACGCACCTGGCTCTCACGAGGCCGGGCCAGCGTCCAGGTCTCGGTCCACCGGTGGCGGGTGATGCCGACCATCAGCGGGATGTTGGGGCCGTACAGGTCCGCGTCCAGCAGCCCGACCCGCAGGCCGCGCTCGGTCAGCGCGAGCGCGAGGTTGAGGCTGACCGTCGACTTGCCGACGCCGCCCTTGCCGCTCCCGACCGCCAGGACGTGCCTCACCTCTGGCCGACCACGAACGTGAAGGAAGGTCGCCGGATGATGCGCAGGCCGTCCAGCAGGCGGGGCTCCCCGCCCGCCGGGTAGGCGGCGACCCGCAGCCGCTCGAGGGGCGGCCGCTCGACGGACCACGCCTGGTGGGCGGCGGCCAGGCGCCGGGCCGCGGAGTCTCCTTCGCCGAACACCGCCACCCGCCCGTGCTCGCCGTCGACCATGAGAAGCGCTGCGCCGTGGGGGTCGCGCAGCCCGAACGCCGGCGCGCGGTCGGCCAGCGGCCGCGCCCGCACCGCGTCGTTGTGGGTGAGGGCGAGCCAGGCCTCGAAGCCGGCCCGGAGGTCGGCAGCCGGCACCGCGTGGCCGCTGGGCCGGCCATCGCCCGACAGCCACGCGGCCTCCAGGTCCGGCTGACCTCCCGCTGCGGCCATCTCCCCGCGCAGCGGCAGGAAGCCGCAGCACGTGAGCTCGCTGCCGGCGAGGGCAGGGCCGCGTCTGACGAACGCGACGCAGAGCTGAACCGGTCCGGCCAGCTCGAGCGGCAGGACCAGGCGTCCGCCCTCCCGGAGCTGGTCACGCCACGCGGGCGAGAGGTCGCGGGCCCCCGCGGTCACGATGATGCGGTCGTAGGGGGCGCCCGAGGGCCACCCCTCGGCGCCGTCCGCACACACCACCTCCGCGCCGCCGGTCCCGGCGCTGGCCAGCCCGGCCCGCGCTCGCGCGCAGAGGTCCTCGTCGATGTCGAGGCTCACGACGTGGCCGTCGGGGCGGACCAGCCACGCGATCACGGCGGCGTTGTAGCCCGTGCCGGCGCCTACCTCGAGGACCCGGAGGCCGGTCTCGAGCCGCAGCTGCTCGAGCATGACGGCCATGATCCCAGGCTGCGACGACGAGCTGATGGTCGCTCCCAGCTCGCCCGTCTTGACCGTGATCGCGGCGTCCTCGTAGACCTCGTCCAGGGGCAGGCCGGGCAGGAAATGGTGCCGGAGCACCGCGCGGAACGCGTCCGCCACGGCCGGATCGTGCACCGCGCCCGTGCTTCGCAGGTGCTCGACCAGCCGGTCGTTGCGCTGGGCCGCCTCCGCCTCACCTGTAGCCACGCCCTCCAGTCTGCCCTCCCGGGCCGGCGAGCGACAGGAATCCCTCGCCCCTGCGGGGGAGGTGGCCCCGTGCTATCCCGCCAGGCGGCGCAGGATCTCCAGGTTGCCGGCGTCAGGGCCCTTGCCGTCGAAGCCGGGCACCTCCAGGATGAAGGGCACGGCCGCGAGCCGCGGGTCGTGCAGGAGCGCTCGGAACCCCTCCTCCCCGATCTCGCCCTGGCCGATGTTGGCGTGCCGGTCGCGGTTGGAGCCCAGGCCCGCCAGGGAGTCGTTGCAGTGGATCACCTCCAGCCGCTCCAGGCCCACCACCCGCTCCCACTCGTCCAGCGTCGCGGTCGCCGCCTCCGGCGTCCGCTCGTCGTAGCCAGAGGCGAAGGCGTGGCAGGTGTCGAAGCAGACGCCGATGCGAGGGTCCGCGACCGCGTCCATCATCGCCCGCAGTTCCTCGAAGCGTGCCCCGACGCAGCCGCCCATGCCGGCGTTGTTCTCGATGAGCAGCCGCGCGGACCGAGGATCGGCCCGCTCCATCACTCGGCGCAGGTGGTCCGTGATGGTTGGCAGCGTCTGCTCGAAGCCGACCCCCTTGTGGCTGCCGGTATGGAAGATCACGCCGCTGATGCCGAGCCGGTCGGCGGCCGCCAGGTACCCGGCCAGGGTGCTCTCGGAGCGCTGGCGCAGCACCCGGTCGTCCCCGGCCAGGTTGATCAGGTACACCGCGTGGAAGTAGAACGGTGGCCTCCCCGCTTCCGTGGCGGCCTCGCGGAAGCGCTCCACACGGTCGTCGTCCAGCTTGGGCGAGCCCCAGTAGTGGGGCGGGGTGGGGTGGACCTGGATCGCGTGCGCGCCCATGGCGGCCGCCCGCGGGAACGCCAGGTGGAGGCCCCCGGAAGAGTCGACGTGGGCACCAAGGATCGGCACCGGACAAGTCTGCCGCAGTCGTCGGAGCACTGTGGTGGACGCTGCCCGGATCCCCCCTCCGGCCCTTCGGGCCACCTCC
>Ga0126378_10001404_pt1 | contig 17912 bp, 20 predicted proteins | sample PanSoiMetPlot_23_FD_92587 | JGI IMG/M metagenome (GOLD analysis project Ga0126378, IMG submission 92587) | Tropical forest soil microbial communities from Panama - MetaG Plot_23 | ecosystem: Environmental > Terrestrial > Soil > Tropical forest > Bulk soil | place: Panama | collected 2016-02-17
GCACTGCGAGCAGGCTTGCGCACGGTGGCGGCGCTGCCCATCTTGCAGGCAGGCGAGGTGCGCGGGGTGGTGGAGCTGTTTGCTTCGGAGGCTCGCAAAGAAGACCGGCTTGTGCTGAACAGCCTGTACGAGCTGGGTCGGCAGTTAGGCCGCGCACTGCCAACCCAGGAGTGAGGTCGACGACCAGCAGAGCATTCATGGATGGCCACCGCCTATGGCTTGGCTGAATTGAGATCAGAAGACACGGAGAGGTCGCACTTTACGGAGCAGCTTCGACAGTGTCGCTGCGCGTGACCCGGATCTTGTGACCTTGCGGTCACAAGCGCCTCGCCGCCATCCAAATCAGGCACGTATGCCTCTTTGGCAATCGATGGCTTGCTGAAAATCGTCACAAGGTACGCCCAGGCTAACTGATTAAGCCCAAACGCCAGTATCAAGTTGCTTGTCCGGTGCTGACGATGAGGTTTCACGCTCGCGCCGTCAAGTCACCGCCCGGTTGTCACCTAATTCTTGACATACGCCCTGGATACGGCTAGATTCGGAGCCAAGGTGTAGCGCTTCAGGGCTCCGCCGTTGGGGGGTTAGGATGTGGATGGAGGTTCGAAGTTCCGGCCTCTGCTTCTGTGTCGCTCGGGCAGTCGGGAACTACCCATCGGTACATGCGGGGCGCAATGGAGGACGCCTACCTTGACGGGGCGTTTTCTGAAGCCCGCGAGCTTCAGCGCGCAAGCCTACAGCTGCCCGCCCAGAACTTATGGGCGGCGCGGCGGCAATCCAATTACAGGAGGAGGGCACCGATGACGAGGGCACCGATACGAGTTGCTGTCCGAAAGTGGGGACGCACAGCGGTCGGACCAAGCCGAAGGCTGCTGGTTCCCGCGTGTGTCTTGGCCTTTGGAGTGGTCGGCTGGGAGCATCTCTACCACACAATGTTTCTGGGGCACAGCGAGACTCTCGCCGGTCACGCCACGCATGTGCTCCGTGACGCAGTTCTAGCTATTCCGCTCGCTATGGCGGCGCTCGCCGGCGGGCTGTGGCTCACCTGCGGCCTCTCCTGGGCCGCCCAAGCTTTGGGCGTGTCGCTCGTGCTCGGGCTGCTGCTGGTGCCGGCCACCGGCGCGCACGACCGGATCGACGCCGTGCTAGTCACCGCCGGTCATCACCACGAGGAGGGCACCGGCCTGCTCCAGCTCTCGCACGGGCTGTCCGACGCCCTCATCGCGATGGCAGTCGCCCCGCCACTTGCGCCATTCGTCCTCTGGCTGCTCAGGCGCGATTCCTCGCCGGTTCCCGGCCGTCACGGGCCGCTAGTACGTCACGGGCGGCCAGTCGCGATTGCCGCAGCCATCCTGCTCGTGCTGGCCATGACCCCCGGCAGCCGCGATTCAATCGTGGCGGCATCCAGCTCGACCCCCGCCGTGCACGATGTCCACCTGACGGACAATCCAGGCAACTGGTTCGACACGGGCGTGACTATCGCGGGCACGAGGTCCCTGTTGGTTGTCCCGCCTGGAGACACGATCAACTTCATCATCCAGAAGCCGCTCACTCAGACGGTTCATACGGTCAGCACCTTGGCGTTCCCGACGGGCGCCGCGAACATGCCGTTCGAGCTATCCCCGGCCTTCACGGGTAGCGTGCAGGTGACGCTGACGACCCCCGGCCTCTACGTGTTCCTCTGCGAGGTGCATCCGTTCATGCTGGGTGCGGTGATCGTCCAAGACCCCCGGACGGCACCAGTGCTTAACCTGGGCAAGACGTTGACGCTCAACCCCTTCGCGATCAGTCCGACGATCATTCCGACGGCCTCCGACCTTGCGGTGAGGCTGGTCCGGGCTTTCTTTGTCATCACCAGCCCATCCAATTGGCAGGTGTACAGCAGCAAAAATCCGTCGACTTGGGATCCTGTCTACCCCGCCGTCTCCGTGCTAGCTTTCGACCAGCGCGGTCGACCCGTTCCCATCCCAGACCTCAACGCCTTCCTGCGCCAACACTTCAACCAGCCCGTGACGCTCCCGGTCGCCACCCTTCCAACAGTCAAGGGGGTGGGAGAGGTCTGGATCGACACGGAGTTCGAGCTGACCGCCCACAAAACGAAGCCCGGGACGGCCACCGCGGTGAACACCGCTGGCTGGCAGGTGACCAGGAAGGTCGCGCTGCCGTCCATCAACTGGAACAACCCGCACAACATGTGGGCCAGCCGCGATCAGAGCATCATCTACAACACCCAATGGTTCGACTCGGCGCTCACCGCCTTCGATCGCACGACCGGCCAGCTTCTAGCCAACACCACGGTCGGCCAGGCCCCGGCCCACGTGATGACTAGGACGGATACGGACCAGGTGCACGTGACCCTAAACGGGGAAGATGCGGTCATCGAACTGAATCCGGGCGCAACGAGCATCAATCGCCGCATCACAGTCAAGCCGGCGGCCCAGCCGCACGCACATTGGATGGGGCCGGACGGGCACACGATGACGACGCCGAATTCGAACACAGACGACTCGTCGCTGATCGATGTCCCCACAGGTGCGGTCACCTCGACGGTCCACACCGGCACCCTCCCGATCGCGACCGGGATGATGCCCGACGCAAGCAAGTACTACGTCGCCAACTTTCTCGACAGCACAATCAGTGTCGTTAGCATGGCCCCGCCGCAGCACGTGATTAAGACCATCAACCTGCTCGCCAACTACGACCCGATCAGCGGGGCGGTGACCGGACCCGTCGGTGCGTTCCCGATCCAAACGCCAGTGAGCCCAGATGGCAAGTTCGTCGTCACGGCGAATACGCTTACCGGGACGATCACGATCATCGACACTGCCACCGATACGGTCGTCAAGAGCCTGGCCTGCGACCCGGGTTGCCACGGCGTGAATTTCGGCGCCAAGAAGGGTGGGGGCTACCTCGCCTACGTCTCGAGCAAGTTTTCGAACTCACTGATCGTGGTCGATCCGGACCCCAATGGCAACGGCAATGCGGCGGATGCCGTGGTCGTTGGCCGGGTCGTGCTGAGCGGCACCTCGCAAACCCCCAGCGACGACACCGTCATCGCGAACGCCGGCGAGGGCGGCATGGGCGTGCTTCCCATCCCGATCGTCTACAACGGTTGGGTCCAAAACGTGCCAACCAACGTCGAGCCTTTCGACCAGCTCACCTGCCAGCAACGCAACCCGCTCGGCGGATGTTGACGTGTTCTGGGTACTGCTGCGTGTAAGCGTCCACCCATGATCCCTACACCCACAGCTTCGGGGCTGAGCCAGCCGGCTCAGCCCCGGTCGGCGTGGTCACCTGGCGGTTCCCTCCGTCGAGCTGGCGGCGCGGACCGAACCAGACCTCGTCTTTGGTGGCGGTCGGCTTGGGGCGCCAAGCCCAGCCACTCCGCCATTAGCCGGCTTCCAGCGGCCGTTTTTCAGCCAGTCGGGGCGAGGTCGGCGTAGAGATCGACAGCGTTGCCGTCTGGGTCTCGCAGCTGCGCATAGCGTTGACCCCAGAACGCGTCCCAAGGCTCTTTGTGGCCAATCCCGCCTGCTTCAAGAGCATGTGAGTAGAGCTCATCGACTGCTGCAGGGCCGGCGCAGCGAAAGGCTACGCTCACACTCGGCGATCCAGTCCCGCGGCGCCAGCCGGGATCGAAGCTCCGAATCCCTTCCTCGGTGTCCATCAACAACCGCACACCACCGTCAAGCTGGGCCTCCGCATGGCCGTGCTCGGACTCCTCGGCACCTTCCGGGAATGGGGCGCCCAGAAGGCGGTAGAACCTCACCGCCCGTCGCAAATCGCTAACGATGACGCCAACGGCGTCGAGCCTTCCTCCCTGAACCATCCGCAACGCATAGGCTACTCGGTCAACGTCTGGAGGGCGAAGTAAAGGAGGTCTACTCGGCGACCGCCGCTTCGATCGACCCCTGGTGCATCTTGACGTGCCCGATCAGTACCCGCTCCAACCGCTGCGCCACCGACATCGAGCCCACCGGCGTCTCCCGCTGTTGATCGAGCTGGTCATCCGGGATGCGGCGGACGGCCGACGCGATTGGCCCCCTGGTTTCGCGCAGCACTCTGAGCACCTCGTCGCGGCTGACGCTCGCGTTCTCGGCAGCGTGACTGGCGTTCAGCTCCCGGAAATCCCCCACCGGCGGCAGCAACTTGCCCGCAGCCATGAGCTGGATCCGCTCCAGGATGAAGGGCCCTGAGGTCGCCACGTGGTGCGCTATCACGCCCAGGGTGCGTCGTTCGTCTTCGTCGTTGACGCGCTGCGGATAATTCTTGCCGACCCGCTGCCACCGCTCGTCATCCAACGACTCGATGAGCCGGATGAACTCGTCCTGGGCAGCCTCGAAGCGGTCTGCGAACTCAGCGGAGCGCGCACTGATGGTGGATTCGGACATGAGGGTATTCTGCCGCCAACGTCCCTGTCCAGACCCAGCCAGCAGAACCAGAGGTGGACTGAAAGTCCCAGCGGATCGGCCGGGTGCCCTGGTGGCTCAGGTCTGTTAGGGGGCGATCACGCCCCGACCCAGCTACAACCCCGGCCCAGCATTGCGAGTCCTCGTGATGCCCATTACAGAGTGACGAAATCAAGCGCCACATCTGACCCGCCGACCGCTTCGTCTCGTGCATCCGCACTCTCGGTTGCTTGAAGTTGCTGCACCCTCACAGCAAGCTGCTCCTGGTACTGCTGCAATGCGGCTGAACGCTGCAGGATCAGGTCCGCCTCAGTGTCGGTAAACGGCGGCCTCTGACCCCTTTCTCGCACTGCCGGCAGAGCGTAGCACATATGTTCCCCGACCCATCTTTTTGCTCCGAGCCCCGACCGTCCGGGCGTTGCCCTTGAGTAGAAGTCAGATCGAGCGCCTTGGCCAACGCATCAACCTTTCAGACTGGCCCGACGGGTATCGCGCTGTGCATGTCATCGTGACGGCCTACCAGACACCCGGTCGAGATCCAGGTCTGCGCGACCGTTCAGGACTTGTGGGCGCGGATTTTCAGAGAGGCTGGCGGATCGGTGTGGTCCCAGCAGCCAGCCCATCTCACGCGCCTCCAGCACCGCGAGGTCTCACACCGCGTAGCGCAGGTGCTCGACCTGCGCGCATCGGGACGCGCACGACGCCGGCCTCGTCGGCGGCAACGGGCTTTCGCCCGGCGCCGATGACCGCGTCACCGCTCTCGAGCTCCGCCTCGTCGGCAGTGCTCGGCAAGGAGCAGGTGAGAGCTGCGCGCCTAGCCAGCAAGACTGTGTCCGCATGACCGACACTGTGACGACGCCCAGGGTAACGATCGTCCCTGCCAACGAGGCGAGCTGGGAGGATCTCGAGGCCGTGTTGGCACGCGGGGCTCTCCGTCCAGATGCCAGTGCCAGCGCTTCAAGACCCGCGGGCGGCAATGGGACTCCGAGCAGACGTCGGCTCCCGTCGAGCAACGTGCCGCCCGGCTGCGCGAGCACACGCGCTGCGGTCACCCCGAGGCGCGCACGACGAGCGGCCTTGTAGCCTACCTCGACGGCGAGCCCGCCGGCTGGTGCGCGGTCGAGCCTCGCACCGCCTATGTGCGTCTTGGTCGAGTCCCCTGGGCGGGCCGATCCGAGGACAAGACCGACGACAGTGTCTGGCCCGTGACCTGCTTCGTCACCCGCACGGGTTTCCGCCGCCAAGGCGTCAGCCATACGCTCGCCCACGCAGCCGTCGATTTCGCCCGGCAGCGGGGCGCCCATGCGCTCGAGGGGTACACCATGATCACGCAGTCCAGGCAGGACATCACTTGGGGCGAGCTACATGTCGGCAGCCGCAGCATCTACGCCGCAAGGGTTCACTGAGGTCAGTCGGCCGACCATCCCAGGGGAGTCTTATGCGGCAGGACGATCGTCTGGCCCAACGGCGCCAGACATCTCGCCCAAGACGCTTCACAGTTGGCTCACACGCCGACTCAGGACGCCGCGGCTCAGGCGAGACACACAAGCCACGATGCCGGATTGCGCAGTGTTCAAAAGGGGACTGCGCGCAGACTGGCAACGATGCTCTGCCACCGAGATCATCGAATGATCCGCCGGTTTCCACCTGGTCACGGCCAGCTTCCATGACGGGGCGCCGTTCACGGCCGACGATGTGAAGTTTTCCTACGACCGGGCGAGAGACCCCAGCACAGTCCCGGCCAAGGGTGCCGGGCCACATCGTACATACGGCGATATGGCAATAGGTGCACAATCCACTGCGTCTAGCATGCACTGATGATCTACGTCCACCCGCTGGCGTATCTGGTGGGCCTGGAAGGCGTAGCCCTGCTGCACGCCTTCGCCGGAGTGTACGATCGCGACTTCACCGAGGCACGCCTGGCAGAGGTCCGTGCCTTGCTTGACTCCGCCTGGGGCATGCGCCCGGGAACTGAAGCCGAGCTGATCACCGCTGTCGACGCGTATCGCGCCTGGGCAGAGTTCTACGACCAGCCCGGTAATGGGCTTTTCGATCTGGAGCAGCCCATCGTCCGGGACATTCTCGACGGTCTGCCGCAAGGCGTCGCCCTTGACGCCGCCTGCGGAACCGGGCGCCATGCCGAGTATCTGGCCTCCCTTGGCCACAAGGTCATCGGCGTTGACATCTCTCCTGACATGCTCGCCAAGGCCAGGGCCAAGATTCCCGCTGGCGATTTCCACGAGGCTGACCTGCACCACCTGCCCCTGCCCGACGATTACGTCGACATCATTGTCTGTGCCCTCGCGCTCACGCATGTCTCGGAACTGGCTCCTGTCTTCGTGGAATTCGTTCGCGTGCTCCGCCCCGGTGGCCATCTGGTGATCTCTGATCTGCGTGGCTTGTTCCCGGACGGCATCCGCTCGCCCCTGGCCCGGGCCGGGACCAACGGCGGCCCCGCCTATCTCCCCCAGCAGAGGCATCTGGCAAGCGACTACCTGTCGGCCGCCATTCCTCTCGGCTTTCAGGTCCGTCGCTGCGACGAGCCCCGCAGCCGCCACCCACTGATAAACCCCGACAGCGATTCGCCTGCCCGCGGCGATGCTTCGGCCAACATACTGGCTGACGTCGGGAGCCTCCATCGTTTGTGCCCCGCGGCCGTCAACGCGGCCTATCGAGACGTCCCGGTCGTCATCATCTGGCACTTTCAACTGGCCACCTCGGGGTGATCGGACATGCGGCTTGTGGTCGGTCTCGTCGGACATCGAGGCCTGCTTTTTATGGGCGATTCGGCCCTGGATTGCGAGGGGCTCATAGGGGGTATCGGGCCGGATCAAACACACAACGGCGGTGAGGCGCGGTGGACTCGAACCACCTACCTCCGCGGTAGTCGGCCCAAGCGGTGTAGCCGGAGTTCGGGATTCCGTCAGAAGGTCGGGTGTTATCAGCTGTGGCCGATTGAGCCTATTCGCCTTCGGTTGCGCCGGACCGGACTTGTAGCACCATGTGGCACTCCGTGCTATCAGCGGGTAAGATAGCCGGCATGACATCTCAGCCCGAGATCACCCAGCGTGACCTGCGCAATCGATCGAGGGAGATCATGGACGCCGTCGAGCGTGGACAGGCCTTCACGGTCACCCGTGACGGCCACCGGATCGGCGAGCTGATCCCGCTGCGCAGGCGACGGCGGTTTGTCACGCGAGAGGAGTTCGCCACGATGTCACGCGGCGCCCCCTCCATCGACCTCGACGCGTTCCGGGCCGATCAGGAGGCTGCGCTGGAGCAGCGGACTACGGATCCGTATGACCGCTGAGCGGCCCGAGCGAGGACTGCTCGACACCAACATCCTGATCCTCCGCAGGTGGGTCGATGGGGCCGAGCTGCCCGACGAAATGGCAATCAGCGCCGTGACGCTGGCCGAGCTGTCGGCCGGCCCGCATGAGGTGCGGAGCAACGAGGAACAGAGCGCGTATGACGAACGCGCTGAACGAGCCCGGCGCATGAGCGTGCTCCAGCGCGCGGAGGCGGACTTCGACCCCATCCCGTTCGACGCCGAGGCGGCCCGGATGTACGGCCAGGTGGTGGCAGCAGCGATCGCGATCGGGCGAAAGCCCAGGGCCCGGGTAGCTGACCTCATGATCGCTTCCACTGCGATCGCGGAAGGCCTGCCGTTGTTCACGACAAACCCCGACGACTTGAGCGGGCTCGGTCATCTGCTGATCGTGGTGCCCGTGACACGACCGCTGGTACCTCACGAACGTTAGGCGCGGCCAGATAGTGGACCCAAGTTCCAACGATCCGAACCCACCCGGCGTATTCGGCGGAGTGAGTTGGGAGTGGCGTTCCGAAAACGCCATCCGCGAGGTGCAGGCACTCGTGGCCGTCCGTGAATTCGTTGAGCGCTACGGGCGGGTTCCCACCCAGAAATCGTGGGCCGCGGCACACATGACGCCCCGTGAGAAGACAGTGCGCAACCGCTTCGGCAGCGTCCGTGCGGCCCTGGCTACAGCGCGCGCAATGTCCCGGACCCGCCTGGGAATGCTTGGTCGAATATCCCGCACCAGCGATCGGAAATCCCTGCCCTGCGACCAGGAATGCAGGTCAGATGGATTGGTGCGGGGGATAGTGTGGCTCTGAAGCCACTTTCGGCAGTAGTTGGGCCGGAGATCGAAGCCATCGCGACAGAGTGCGAATACCGCGGCCGGCCCGGCCACCGCAAGCTAACAAAGGCAGTCGACTAAGCCCTGCTGCCTTGCAGCCGGGTGTTCCCGGATGCCGCCTGGGCAGCGTTCGAGGTGTCCCCCGGCTGGTCCCGAGGCCAATACCTGACGCCCTCTCGAGCGCCGTTCCGTAACGCTCACCGCGGCCCGATTCTTCGGTGCACCTTCGACGGAGTCCCGCCAGAACAGCGGGCGTTATCAGGCTCGGCAGGAGTTGCGACCGGCCGCTTCCGAGAGCAGTAAAAAAATGCGATGCGATGCGATGCGCAGTGTTCCGCCGCTAAGGTATGCGCATGGCCGCTAAGCCCCTCACCGTCCGCCTCGACAGCACCGATTACGAACGGCTGGAGGAGACCGCCGATCAACTCGGCATGCGGCCCGGCACGCTCGCAAGAGTGCTGCTGCGCGCCAGCTTGACGGGGGCGCGGACAGCATCCCTGGGCAACCGGGCGCGCGCGTTGTCCGCTCTCGCGAGACTCAGGGACATGGCGTCTGGCCTACCACCGGTGGATGCCGCGGCCATCGCAGCTGGCGCACCACGGGAACTCGACGCCAGAACGACCCCGTAGTCGTGGCGGTCGTGGTCGATGCCAACCTGCTCGTCGTCATGGTCTCCGGCAACGTCCGCGGGCCTCTGGCGAGCGAGCAGGTCGAGACGTGGATCACGGCTGGCGAAGAGATCCATGCTCCGGGGCTGCAGCCCTACGAGTTGGCCAGTGCGCTCACGCGCCTCGTCGCCGCACGCGCGATGTCGCCACGGCAAGTACTGTCGGCGTGGGAGGACCTTTCGGAGCTGCCCGTTGTCCAGCATCCGCTCGCGGACGACCTTCCCCGCATTGTTGACGTCGCACTCCGGCTGAAGCGACAGAGCGCCACGATGCCGCCTACATCGCGCTGGCGCAGGACTTGCCCGCCGACCGGTGGACGTTCGACGGGCCGCTCGCGCGCAACGCGCAGGCGTCTGGAGTTTCCCGTCCGGCTGCTGCAGGAGACGACTCAGTAGATCGGGCTCCGGCCAGCGACGACGCAGGGTCCGCCGTAGTTCAACAATGGTGGGCCGCGGTGGACTCGAACCACCTACCTCCGCGTTATCAGCACGGCGCTCTGCCAGTTGAGCTAGCGGCCCAGTGATTGGCAGGGGCGGAAGGATTCGAACCCTCGGCCCTCGGTTTTGGAGACCGATGCTCTGACCAGACTGAGCTACGCCCCTTGGCCAGACGCCAAGTTTACGGCTCGTCGAGGCGCCAGCGCACCAGCCGCTGCATGGTAGCGGGAGCTGGTACCCACTCGCGTGCGGCGCGCAGCGGCCGCTCGCCTGGCTGCGTCCATGATCTCGCCCAGGCCCGTCCGTGACGATCTCCGCCAGGCTCCCCGCCGCTCATGCAGCAGCACCGGGCAGCGCGCCGGCTCAAGCACGCGACCGCCCACCGCCTTCCTTGGCCGGCCTGTGTGGTAGCAGCCGCGGCCGCCGCCGCCGGTGACCCCGAGCATGGTTCTACTATCGCGGCCATGGCCGCCTTCCTGGCGAATGTCGGTGTCAACGCGGCACACCGCGTGCGCTCGCCGCTGTTTCCGGACGGCTCGTTCGTCGTGTACCCGATTCCAGAGGCCCTACCCTGGGCACCACCGATGCGGCGTCTACCCGAGGTATGGAGCGACCGTGCAGTGCACCTCGACCCCGACCTCGACGGCGATCCGTCAACCTACGGTGACAACTGCCGCACTGCAGGCCGTGCCTTCAGCCTGCGCTGGGCGCGTCCGGGCGACACCATCTTCTTCATGGCCCGCCTGCACCCCTGCAGCGGAAAGCCGCCGGGCTTCTTCCTGGTCGGCTCGCTCTTCATAGCGGAGATCAAGCCTGATGTCTGCGGAGACCCCGGGCCTGGGTGGTGGGAGGGCAACGCGCATGTCCTTCGCGCTCGGGCCGGCAGTGGGTGGAACTCTTTCTGGGTCTTCAGGGGCGACTGTCGCAGCGGTTCCCTCGAGCGGGCCGTACCGTTCTGCCGTTCACGGGCGGACCACGTATTCGGCCGCAGCTGGACGTGGCCCCCTCACCGCACCGACCTGCAGACGATCGGCTCGCACACCAGAACCGTCCGCCGGCTGACCGGCTTGGGCGAGCGCCGTCTCCGTGAGCTCGCCGAACTTGGCTGACCTGCAAGTTCTCATCGTCGGCGACGTCCACGGAGACCTGGAGCGGCTCTTCGGTGCACTCAAACCCTACCCAGCCCACCGCTGGCGCACGATTTTCCTGGGCGACCTCGTGGACGGCGGGCCGTTCGGCATCGGTGCTCTGCGCTACGCCCGCGATCGCCCCAACAGCACCGTACTTCTCGGCAATCATGAAGTACTGATGCTCGGAGCACTCCGCGACCGGGCCGACCGTGGGCCTGGGGTCCACGCCTGGCTGGGCGCCGGAGGGCAGCCGCATGACCTCGAAGAGCTGGCGCGCGATGACGCACTCCAGCCGTGGCTGCGGCGGCGCCCGGCCATGCTGATGCTTGAGGACCGCACGCTGGTGCAGCACTGCGACAGCGACGAGCTCGGCGGTCTCATCCTGGCGAGCGAGCCTGATCCCGTCCGGGCGATCAACGCCGAGGTATGCCGACTCCTGCAGGCCGGCGACACCGACCCTCTGGTCCGCACGATGACCTCCCGAGGCGTGTTCCGCCGGCAGCCGCTGCGGCTCGAGGCATGGCTCCGCCGCACGGGCGCCCGCCGGGTAGTCCACGGCCACACGCCGCACCGCAACCGGCAGCCGGACGTCTACGCCGACGGTAGGGCCATCTCGTTCGACGGCGGGATGGGGCGCTGGGGCCGACCTGGGGCGTTCAGGGGCGGCTCGCCGACAGGCAGTGTCGGGCCGCTGCAGGACTAGGGAGGTGACGACCACCCAGTCGCTAGACTGATGAGGCAATTGATGCGGACTGTGGCGGTTTCGCGAACGCATGTTCGCATTGTTGATGAGCAAGCCCAGGCTGTCAACGGCCCCTGTTAAGGCCGCCGCCCCGGTCCGAGGCGGCGGCAAGCCCATGATCTCCGCCCGGCGCATCGCCAGGCGGGTGCGGCAGCTCGGGCACGAGATATCGCAGGTCTACGCGGATCTGGACCAGCCACTCGTGATGGTCGTCATTCTGAAGGGTGCCACGGTCTTCGCTGCCGATCTGCTGCGCAGCCTCAGCATCCCGGCCGAGCTGGAGTTCGTGCGGGCCTCCAGCTATGGAGCTGGTACGGCGAGCTCCGGCAGGGTCAAGTTCGCCCACCTCGTAGAGGGTCCGCTGACCGGTCGTGACATCCTTCTGGTCGAAGACATCGTCGACTCGGGCCGCACCATATCGGTCATCGTGAAAGAGCTTCAGCGCCACCACCCGGCGTCGCTGCGGCTGGCCGCCCTGCTGGATCGACCCGCTCGTCGCGAGATCAAGGTCGACATCGACTTCACGGGATTCCGTATCCCTGACCGCTTCGTCATCGGCTATGGGCTGGACTACGCGGGTCTGTACCGGGAGCTGCCGGGCATTTACAGCCTGGGCTGATCCACCACCCCGCCCGCCTCTTCAAGGGGCGACGGGCTCGATCAGCTGGCGACCGGCCGGCACCGGGAGCAGGGCCGGTATCCCCCACCCCGCGCCTCACGCTCGTCGCGCAGGAACACACGGTTCGGCGCCTTGATGCGGCGTGCGTGCGAGCAGGTGGGTACACAGAAGACGTGAGTGGTACGGCTGCCGATGTAGCGCGCGCCGTTGCTCGCCAGGATCTCCAGCCAGCCCGCATCGACCCCTTCCTGCTCAAGAATCGCACGCTTCGCGCGGGTCCCGCCTGAGCTGTACTCGCCCAGCGCTCCGTCTGACCGCACTACCCGGTGGCAAGGGATCAGATAAGGGATGGGGTTGTTCCCCAGCGCGCTGCCCACCGCGCGGACTGCACGCGGCCGGCCGATCTCGCGCGCCACCCAGGCGTATGAGCGCACCTCGCCTCGCGGGATCTCAGCCGTCTTGCGCAGCACGTCCTGTTCGAATGGGCCCAGGCTGCTCAGGTCGAAGCGCAAGCGTCGATCTAGACCCGCGATCGCACCTGAGACCTGCCTGGCAAGCCGGTCGGGCAGGACATCGACCCTGGCGACAGGTCGGCCCAGGCGGCTGGTAAACCAGCGCTCGAACTCACCAGCTGGTCCGGCGCGCCGCACTGCCGAGATCCCTTCGCTGTTCCACGCCACGTGGACCACGCCAAACGACGTCTCGACCTCGGCGTACGTGTCGCTGACTCGGGGAGCGATGCCGACGGCAGCCAGCACACGCTCGACGAAGCCATCGGGCGCGCGGACCTGGCCCAGGTCGCGCAGATCGGTCTCCAGCAGCTCCATCTCAGCTCACCTCGCTCAGGGCGCCCGCTCGCCGCTTCAGAGTCTGCAGGCCGCGGTGGACACTCGCCTTGATCGTTCCTTCGGGCTGTCCCAACAGGGTCGCGACCTCTGCGTACGTCATGCCCTGGACACAGCGCAGCACCACCGCGGCACGCTGATGCTCTGGCAAACCGCTGACAAGGTTGGCCAGCTCGCGAAGGGCCGCTCGGCTAAGGACCTGCCGCTCGGGGCCCGCCGCCGAATCAGCGACCGGCAGATCGGGGTCCAGAGGCACCACCCGCAGCTTGCGCTTGCGGGCACGGTTGCGGAAGACGTTCAGCGCGATCTGGTGGAGCCAGGCGTTCAGCCTCAGCACGGCGATGCGCTCTCTCGGGTATCGGGACAGTGCAGCATGCGCGCGCATGAAGGTGTCCTGGGCGATCTCCTCCGCGTCCATCGGCTCGCCAGACATCGCCAGCGAGAAGGCGTACAGGCGGTGCTGGTAGGCGTAGACCATCGACTCGAAGCCGCCCACAGGATCGGCGGCCAGAGCCCGCGTCAGGTCTTCGTCGCGCTCAGCGCCCATCTACTGACTGAAACACGCCTCGGGCGGCCAGGGTTGCAGCGATTCTCTCGCGCACAGCCGGCGTGGCGAGGCCGCGGACTGCCAGCGTTGTGCGGCGTCGGACCACGTCGTCGACGGTCATCGCCCACTCCTGGTCGATCGCGTAATGCACCTGACCCCAGACGTCAGGCCCGTTGGGATGCACCCGCTCCGCACCGGCCAGCGCCACCTTTTCGGCCTGGTCTCCATACAGGTATGCGAGGTGCTCCCAGACGCTGGGATCCACCTGGGCGGGGCGCGGCGGAATCGGGCCGGCACCCGGCAATGGATCGCTGGTTACCCGAACTCGACGAAAGGCCGGCAGCCGCTGCAGCACGTGCACGGCGATCCGGCGATGGGTCGTCAGCTTGCCACCCGCAACCGAGACCATACCGGCGGAACCGGCCTTCACGATTTCTTCTCGGTGCGCCCTGGCCGTGTCGCCTGCGACCCTGGGCAGCACACGCAGTCCGGCGAACGAGTACCGGATGCGTTCGCGTGCCAGCAGATCTGGGGGCAGGCCCAGGGACGCCTCCGAGAGCACCGTCGCGACGTCTTCAGAGGACACGGACACCGCCGCCGGGTCACCCTCGTACTCCGTGTCTGTCGTGCCCAGCAGTAAGCTGCCCTCCCAGGGCACCGCGAAGGCGACCCGGCCGCGGTCCAGTGGCACGGTGAGGGCCGCATGCCAGGGCTCAGACTGCTCGACAATCACGTGGACACCTTTACTGAGAAGCGCGAGCGGCTCAGCCTGTGGGTCCTCCATGACACGCACACGGTCCACCCAGGGACCCGCGGCATTGACCACCGCGCGGCAGCGGACAACGCTGTCGCCGGCCCGTGCAGCGACAACGCGGCCGCCCGCGATCTGCAGCTCCTCGACCGGGCAGTAGTTGACGACCGTGGCGCTGGCCAGAGCCGCAGCCGTTACCGAAGCCAGGGCCAGCCGGCTGTCGTGCGTCTGAGCGTCCTGGTACAGACCGGCCGCGCTCATACCCTCGGTGTTCAACGGCGGTATCAGGCGGCGGGCGGTGGCGGGCCGGATGATTCGCGCCCGGCTGTGCTGGAAGCCGGCCAGCAGAGAGTACGTGAACAGTCCGGCGGCGATAGTCGCTGCGCGGTGCGGGCCGCCGCTGTAGACGGGCAGCACGAATGTCAGTGGGCGAACCAGGTGCGGGGCCACCCGATCGAGAAGAGCTCGGCGCTCCAGCTGCGATTCGCGGACGAGGCGGATGTCGCCCATCTGCAGATAACGCAGGCCGCCATGCACAAGCTTGGACGACGCGCTGGACGTCGCACCCCCGAAGTCCCCGGCGTCAAGCAGAGCCACCTTTGCGCCCGACCGTGCGGCTTCGTAGGCGATGCGAGCGCCCACGATGCCGGCGCCGATCACGAGCAGGTCGAATGTCTGCGACTCGAGCCTCTCCAGTCCCCCCGCGCGGTCGACGGGACGCTTTGCGAGCCGATCCACGCAGTCACGGTAGCGGAAACCGTGATCGGCCACCGGAAGCGAACCATGCTTCGCTATCGCGGAACCGCGGCGGCGACCGCGGTGTAGTGCATAGCGAGTTCGCAGCAGTGGTGGGCCGACCACTCGACGAGATCGAAGACACCCTGGTAGAGCGCGCGCGGCGCGGGGACGCTGACGCCTACGAGGACCTGGTGCGGCGATACACAGAGATGGCTTTTCGAGCAGCGTACGTGGTGACGGGGTCGGCGCCGGACGCCGAGGAAGCCGCCCAGGACGCATTCGTCAAGGCCTTTAGAGCCCTGCACCGCTTCCGTGCCGGCGCTCCCTTCCGCCCATGGCTGCTGCGGATCGTCGGCAACGAGGCCCGCAATCGCAGGCGCGCGGCCGGTCGGCGGACCGCACTGGAGCTGCGGTTGGCGGAAGGCCTGAGCGCGGGTGGTGCGGCCCCATCGCCCGAAGCGGCGGCCGAGGCGGCGGAGGAGCGCCGGGCGCTCCTCCGTGCGCTGGTGACGGTCGGGGATGACCACCGTCAGGTGGTGAGCTGCCGCTACCTGCTGCAGCTCTCGGTCGAGGAAACGGCTGCCGCGCTCGGAATCCCCGAAGGCACCGTCAAGTCGCGGCTCGCCCGGGCGTTGGCACACCTGCGTGAGCTGATGGAGCCGGTGCGCCATGGCTGAGCTGGAGCGACTGGAGGCGCGACTGACCGACCTCGCCGCAGCCATCGAATGGCCACAGACGCCGGACCTGCGTCCCTCTGTGCGCTCCGGCATCATCACCTCGCGGCGCCGGCGGCGCCGGCAGCTCCGGCTTTTGCTGATCGCGGCGGCGCTGGCCCTGGCGCTGATTGGCGGCGCGGCCGCCGCCGCTTACATAGAGCTGCGCGGCGCGACCATCCAGACGGTGCCTACCCTGCCCTCGCCGGCTCCGACCCGGTCCGGACCGATTGGTACGCGCCTCGAGCTCGGCGAACGCTATCCGTCGGTTGCGGCTGCCGAGCAAGCGGCCGGCTTCAAGGTGCTCGTTCCCACGTCTCTCGGCCAGCCCGACGAGGTTTACTTCCGGCGGTCAGCAGATGTGCTGACTCTGGTCTACCACCCCCGAGCCGATCTGCCCGCCACGAGCGACCCCGAAGTGGGCGCGCTGGTGATGGAGGCCAAAGCGTCGGTGGACGAGAGGTCATTCGGCAAGGTGGTCGGACCGGGCGGACGCGTCGAGCCGGTCACCGTCAACGGCGGTCGCGGCTTCTGGATAAGCGGCGCGCCGCACGGGTTCTTCTTCTACGCCGGCGGAGGCACCGCAGACCAGTTCCGTCTCGCCGGTGACGTGCTGATCTGGAACCAGGGCGGCCTGGTCGTGCGCATCGAGTCGGCGCTGGACGAGCCGAAGGCTCTGGCACTGGCGGGAACCATGCGCTGAGAGCCGGTGTATGGCTGGCAGGAGGTTGTGCGCATGACGCGGTTCTCAGCGGTTTTGGCGGTCCTGTTGGTCGGCGCCGTGTCCGCCTGCGCCCGCGGTCCGGCCCCGCAGGCAAATGTCCCCCTGCCCGAAAGAGTCTCCCAGCTGGCCGTGGCAGCGGGGCCGGGGCTCGTCTACCTCAGCGCCGGCAGCAGGATCGTCGTGCTTGACGCAGCCAGCGGCCAGGTGGCGCGCGAGCTCCCGGCGGGAACGCCTTCGCCTGACTGGCGCTGGGTGTATACGGTCGGCCAGGGCCAGCTGCAGAAGCTCGACACGGCCACCGGCCAGGCGGCCGCCGGCATTCCTCCGCCAGATTGGGCCCAGGCAGTCCGAACTTCGGCTGACGGGACATGGCTGGTCCTCACAGGCGCTTCGACCGGTCCCCCCAGCCGGTTCGAGGTGATGGACAACGGCTTCACCAGGAAGCCCGTCACGGTCACTCTGCCCGGCGCTTTCACGTTCGACGGGCTGAGCAACGACGGCATGCGCCTCTACCTCCTGGAGTGGGTGCGCCAAGGCAGCTACCAGGTACGGATGTACGACCTGGCCCGTGGGCTCCTTTATCCGAACGTCATCGCAGACAAGCGCGAGGTCGGTCAGCTCATGTCGGGCGAAGCACTGACCAGCCTGACTACGAGCGACGGCTCCGCCCAGCTGACGCTTTACCAGCAGAGCGCCAAGAACGAAGCCTTCGTGCACGAGCTGCCAATTGGCTGGGATCCGCACAGCAACCCGTTCGCCTGGTGCGAAGACCTGCCCGCACCTGCCTCGGGCTGGGGCTTCGTGAAGGGTGCGCGCGACCACTTCTATGCCGTCAACCCGCAGGCGGGTTGGGTTGTCGACATGAAGTCCCGGTTTTCGGGGGCCGGCGGGAATTCACGGCAGGCACACACAGGCGTCACCGCCCGGGCGCCTCAGAATGGACTGCCGCCCGCGGCAGCGGTCAGCCCTGACGGCGACCGCCTCTTCCTGTCGACGTGGCCGGGACTGGTCGCGGTCGACACGGGCAGCCTCAAGGTCACGGGCCGATTCCTCGATGGCGAGCGCATCAGAGGCCTGGGCTTTGCGCCGGATGGCTCAGCACTCTATGCCGTGAGCGAAGCCGGCAGCCTGCTCCGAATCGACCCCCGGACCATGGTCAAGGTGAGCGATGTCAGGCTCGGCGCACCTCTGGAGGCGATCCTGCACACCACGTAACGCCCCCCTCCCCCGGCTTCGCCGGGTACTCCCCCGACTTCGCGGCAATGCCGTCCACTTAAGCCGCCCGGAGGATGATTTCAAGGGCGGGAGCCTGGGTCGATTTAGGGCCTGCCCAGCGGGCTCGGTTGACGAAGTGGTCGAGCTTTCTGTAGACGGCTCGCGGGCAGGAACGAGCCCGGCGGATGAGGGGGTCGCAGGCGACGAGCTGGTTGATAGC
>Ga0126378_10001405_pt1 | contig 17910 bp, 17 predicted proteins | sample PanSoiMetPlot_23_FD_92587 | JGI IMG/M metagenome (GOLD analysis project Ga0126378, IMG submission 92587) | Tropical forest soil microbial communities from Panama - MetaG Plot_23 | ecosystem: Environmental > Terrestrial > Soil > Tropical forest > Bulk soil | place: Panama | collected 2016-02-17
CGCCTTGAGTCGGGCGAGCGCTTCGCCGCGGCGATCGCCCATCGCCTCGGCAACGTCCTCGGTAAACGTCATGACCCAGCCATCGGTGAGCGCCGGACGGAAACGAAAACCGTGCGCGATGGTCGCGGGCACGAGAATTGCGCAGGGCGCCTCGAAGGCGATTGCGGCGGCCTCGAAGGTCATCTCGCCCCCGCCACGTTCGATCAGCAGAATCTGAAAAAGATTGCGGTGGCGGTGGGCGCGGATGGTCCAGTCGTGAATGGAGGAGCGCGAGGCGATGGTCTCGATATGAATGAAGTCGAAGGCCTGATCGTCAGGCGGATCGCCGTAGAGATGAAACAGCGGAAGCGCGGCCGTGGCCATGCAAAATCATAGGCCAGCTTGCCCAAAGAGAAAACGTGCCCGGACGCCGGTGGCCGGCGCCATGCACATCAATCCAACAAGATAATTGAATGCTCCGCCGAACCGACGCGGCCGCGCGTGCCAGGCGCAGTTCCCTCGCCCCGCGAAGCGGGAACAGGGTTACCGGCGCTCACACCTGCTTGTAGGCACGGTCGTGGTAAACCAGCGCAGGACCGCTAGGTCCGGCGCGCACGGTTTCGACCGCGCCGAAGAAAACGTTGTGGCTTCCGACCGAACGCACCTCGACGATGCGGCAGTCGAACGCGATCACGGCCGAGGCCAGAACGGGACTGCCGGTCGAGAGCGTCAGCCAGTCTCCAGTTGCGAACCGATCCCCACCGGCAACCCCGGTGCGTCCGGCGAAAAGGTCCGCCATCTCCGCGCCGTGGTGTCCCAGCGTGTTGACGCAGAATACGCCGTTCTCGACGACGATCGGATTCGTCTGGCTGCGCCGACTGAGACACATGAGGAGCGTCGGCGGCGCGTCTGAAACTGAGCAGACCGCGGTGGCGGTGGTGCCGGCCTTGCCGGCGGCGCCGGCGGTGGTGATGACGTGGACGGCGGCGCCGAGCCGGCTCATCGCCTCGCGAAAAACCGCCGGCTCGACCGTGCGCACGGGCTCAGGCCCGATCGCGGTAAACGCGCCGTCCATCGCATCATCGGGCCGTTGGTCGGTCCAGCTCATGGAACTTATTCCGCGGCGCGCTTGACGCCCACGACGGCCGGATACGAAACATCGTCAGGGTCAAGCCAGGCGGCATTGCGCCAGCCGTTTTCGTCATAGTCCGCAAGGCATTGCTCGGCCAACGCAACCATACCATCGAGCGTGCCGCTAGTGCGCGCCCCCCACAGCGCCTGAAGCCGGATATCCTCGTGGTTGCCGGCGTAATTCATCTCATAGAGCTCGTGCCGCCCGCCAAACTCGGTACCGATCGAGTCCCACAAGAGCTTCATCACCTTGATGCGGTCCTTGTAATCGATGCCGTACGAGCCGCGCACGTATTTGGCGAGATATTTGTCGATCTCGGGATTTTTGAAATCCCTGGCTGAGGACGGAAGATAGATGAGCGCCGAGGCAATGATTTTTTCTACGATCTCCTTGACGCGGCCGTAGGCATCGCCCGCAAAGACGCGGTAGCTCGAGCCCGACTGCACGTTGGGGAGCACGGCGCCGTCCACCCACGGCGTGGGATTTGCCGCCATTGCGTCGGTCAGCGCCCAGAACAGATTCCGCCAGGCGACCACCTCACCCAACATCACCTGATTGCCGCGGAACTCATCGGCGCCGGTGGTGCGCAGCGCCTTGGCGATCACGCCGACCAAAAAGTCGAGCTTGACCGCGAGACGGGTGCAACCCTGGAACTGATAACCCGCGAGGAACCCTGACTGGGGGAAAAAGATCTTGAGCTTCTCGAGATCGCGATGCAGCAGCACGTCTTCCCAGGGAATGAATGCGTTATCGAACACGAAAATGGCGTCGTTCTCGTCGAAGCGCGAGGACAGCGGATAGTCGAATGGCGTGCCCATCACGCTCGCCATCATCTCATAGGAAGTACGGCACACGAGCTTCACGCCGGGCGTATTCATCGGCGCGATGAACATGACCGCAAGATCGGTATCATGGGTTGGCACGGCCGCGTTCTGGCCGAGGAAGTTGTAGTGCGTGAGCGCCGAAGAGGTCGCCACCACTTTCGCGCCCGATACATAGATGCCGGCGTCCGTCTCCTTCTGAATGGTGATGAACACGTCTTTGACCTGATCCGGCGCCTTGGCGCGATCGACCGGCGGATTGACGATCGCGTGGTTCATGAACAAGACGTGCTCCTGGGCGCGCCGATACCAGGCGCGGGCATTGCCCGAGAACCTGCCGTAGAAGCGATGATTGGCCCCGAGCGTATTCATCAAGGAGGCCTTGTAATCCGGCGAGCGCCCCATCCAGCCGTAAGACATGCGCGCCCATTGGGCGATCGCGTCCCGCTGCGCGACGAGTTCCTCCCGCGAGCGGGCGGCGCGGAAGAATTTGTGCGTATACCCGTCCGAGCCGGTATCGGTCTGCCAAGTTAGAACATCCTTGGTCTTGGGGTCGTGCAGCGCGTCGTAGAGCCGCGCGATCGAGCGCGCGGCGTTGCGAAACGCCGGATGCGTGGTCACGTCCTCGACGCGCTCGCCGTAGACATAGACGTCGCGCCCATCACGCAGGCTCGCGAGATATTCCGCACCCGTGAACGGGCGCCCTTTGGCTGCAATGACGTCCTCGGACTTCATCGCCCTCTTTTCCTTGCGCACGCAGCGCCATGGCACTCGCGGAGCCTAGTGTCAATGCGCCGTCCGCTGCTGGACCAACCGAGATCGGTCCGTCCGGCGACCCGTTTCATCGCAGCGGTCGACAACGCGGAACCTGGTTGCTACCTTTTCTCGGCCCGCCGGCTGCTTAATCCTCCCACAGAGCCAATCGACGCCGCGTTGGTACCGTTGCTGGTCTGGCGGCCCCCTGCTAGAGCATCAGCGCTTGCCGGATCGCAAGGGACGCCTCGGGGAGGCGCGCGGGCATGGAAGTCTTCGTCCAGCAGCTCATCAACGGCATCACGCTCGGTTCGATCTATGGCCTCATCGCCATTGGCTACACGATGGTCTTCGGCATCATTGGCATGGTGAACTTCGCCCATGGCGATGTATTCATGGTCTCCGCCTTCATCGCGCTCATTACTCTCTTGCTTCTGACGACTTGGCTCGGCATCGGCTCGTTCGTGATAGCGCTCCTGATCGTGCTCATCGTCGCTATGCTGTTTACCTCGCTCGTCAACTGGGCGATCGAGCGCGTCGCGTATCGCCCGCTGCGCGGCTCGTTCCGCCTGGCGCCGCTGATCTCGGCGATCGGCATGTCGATCTTTCTCTCCAATTTCGTCCAGGTCGCGCAGGGTCCGCGCGTGAAATCCATTCCGCCGTTCTTCAATGAGGTGGTCGTGCTGACGCCCGAGAGCAGCGGCTACGAGGTTGCCATCTCCTACAAGCAGATCGTGGTGTGGGTGGTCACGGCCGCCCTGCTCGTGGTGTTTTGGTTCGTGGTGAGCAAGACGGCGCTCGGGCGCGCGCAACGCGCTTGCGAGCAGGATCAGAAGATGGCGGCGCTACTCGGGATCGATGTCGACCGCACCATTTCGATCACCTTCGTGATCGCCGCAGCGCTCGCCGCCGTCGCCGGCACCATGTACCTCATGTATTACGGGGTCGTGAGCTTCGCCGACGGCTTCGTGCCTGGCGTGAAGGCCTTCACTGCGGCGGTGTTGGGAGGCATCGGCTCGCTGCCCGGCGCCGTCATCGGCGGCCTCTTGATCGGGCTGATCGAGACCATGTGGTCGGCGTATTTCTCGATCGACTACAAGGATGTCGCTGCCTTCTCCATTCTCGCCATCACCATGATCTTCCTGCCGCAGGGCATCCTCGGCCGACCGGACGTGGAGAAGGTGTGAGATGGAGGCGTTATCGCCCGCCTCCCGCGTCGATCTCGCTCGGGCGCTGCGCCAAACCGCGATCACCGCGCTCATCGCTTTCGGGCTGCTGCTTCCGCTGATCGGCTTCAACACGGTCCAGAACATTCACAATGAACTCGTGCTCGAAACTCGCTGGCCGTTGCTGGCGGTCCTAGTTGCGATCATCGCGGCCGGACGTTTCCTGCATGCAATCTTCATCGCGCCCGCTCTCGCGCGCCGGGCGCTACGGCCGCGCCAAGAGGACGCAGAGCGCACGGCAACTCGCGCACGGCGCGTGCGCTGGCTTACTCCGTTCGCGCTGGGCTTCGCTTTGGTCTATCCCGCCCTCGCGCTGTCGATCGTGGGCACTCAGGGCGCCGTAAAATGGGTCGACAATTTCGGCGTCCAAATTCTGATCTACGTGATGCTCGGCTGGGGACTCAACATCGTGGTCGGGCTCGCCGGGCTACTTGATCTCGGCTATGTCGCGTTTTACGCCGTCGGCGCCTACTCCTATGCGCTCCTTGCGCAAACATTCGGCCTTTCGTTCTGGATCCTGCTGCCCGTCGCCGGCTGCTTGGCCGCGTTCTGGGGCATCTTGCTCGGCTTTCCGGTGCTGCGCTTGCGTGGCGACTATCTCGCCATCGTCACGCTCGCCTTCGGCGAGATTATCCGGCTGATCCTCATCAACTGGGTGCCGGTGACCAACGGCTATGCCGGGATCAGCAGCATCCCGCGGCCGACCTTCTTCGGAATTCCGTTCAATGCCTCGGACGAGGGGTTTGCCGCACGATTCGGGCTCGAGTTCAGTCCGGTCTACCGCACCATCTTCCTCTATTATCTTATCCTGGCGCTCGCGTTGCTTACCGCCGCCATGACCATGCGGCTGCGGCGGCTTCCGATCGGGCGGGCATGGGAAGCCTTGCGCGAAGACGAGATTGCCTGCCGTTCGCTTGGCATCAACACGACCAATACCAAGCTCACCGCCTTCGCCATGGGGGCGATGTTCGCCGGCTTTGCCGGATCGTTTTTCGCGGCGCGGCAGGGATTCATTTCGCCTGAAAGTTTCACCTTCATGGAGTCCGCAGTAATCGTCGCCATCGTCGTACTTGGCGGCATGGGCAGCCTGCTCGGGGTAGCGATTGCTGCCGTGATCATGATCGGCGGAACCGAGATCATGCGCGAGCTCGACTTCCTCAAGGTCGTGTTCGGCAGCAATTTTGATCCAACCCAATATCGGATGCTGCTATTCGGTTTCGCGATGGTGCTGATCATGGTGTGGAGACCGCGCGGGCTGATTGCCACGCGCGAACCTTCGACGCTCCTCAACGCGCCGCGCGCTGCACGCTTGCGCAAGCAGAAAGCCACACAGCCCTCGCTCGCGCAGGAACCCCACGGATGAGCAGACCCGCAGCCATCGCCGGCACGCATACGAGGCCGGTGGCGCCAGCTCCGAACATTGCGCCCGTGCTCCGCGTCGAGCATCTCAGCATGCGTTTCGGCGGGCTCATCGCCATCAACGATCTCTCCTTCACCGCCAGCCGCAGCGATATTACCGCCCTGATCGGGCCAAACGGCGCCGGCAAGACCACTGTGTTCAACTGCATCACCGGCTTCTACAAGCCGAGCGAGGGGCGCATCGCCTTGCAGTTCGGCGATCCCGGCGTGTGGGAGGAGCTGAGCGCCTTGACCGAGCGGGGCACGCGCAGCGTCAGCCGCGGCGACGGCCTTCTCTTTCTACTCGAGCGGATGCCCGACTATCTGGTCACGCAACGCGCCCGCGTCGCTCGCACGTTCCAGAACATCCGGCTGTTCCAGGGCATGACGGTCTTGGAAAATCTTCTGGTCGCGCAGCACAATCCACTGATGTGGGCCTCCGGATATACGGTGCTCGGCGCGCTGGGGCTTCGCTCCTACGTGCGCGCGGAGCGTTCGGCAATCGAGAAGGCGCGCTACTGGCTGGAGCGGATCGCGCTGAGCGACCGTGCCGACGATCCCGCCGGTGAGCTTCCCTACGGGGCGCAACGGCGCCTCGAGATCGCTCGCGCCATGTGCACGGACCCGGTGCTGCTTTGTCTCGACGAACCGGCCGCCGGTCTCAATCCGAGCGAAAGCGCCGAACTCGCCCGCTATCTGTTTGAAATCCGCGACGAGCATGCGACATCGATCCTTCTAATCGAGCACGACATGACCGTGGTGATGGAGATTTCCGATCACGTCATTGTGCTCGACCACGGGCAGAAGATCGCAGACGGCACACCGGACGATGTTCGCAACGATCCCAAGGTGATCGCCGCCTATCTAGGCGTCGAGGAGGAGGAGGTCGCGGAGGGCGGAGTGAACGGCGGCGCGCAAGGGCGCACATGACCGCACCGCTTCTGAGCGTACGCGGGGTCAAGGCCTACTACGGCCATATCGCCGCTCTGCGCGGAGTCGATGTCGAGGTGGGCGAGGGCGAGATCGTAGCGCTCATCGGCGCGAACGGCGCCGGCAAATCGACGCTGATGATGACCATCTTCGGCAACCCGCGTGCCCGCGAGGGTCGCATCGTCTTTGCCGGGCGCGACATCACGCAACTGCCCACGCACGAGATCGCGCGGCTGAAGATCGCGCAAGCGCCGGAAGGCCGCCGCATCTTCGTGCGCATGACGGTGATGGAGAACCTGCAGATGGGCGCCGCCGTCGCCGAATCCGCGCACTTCCAATCCGACGTGGAGCGCGTATTCGCCCTGTTTCCCCGCCTCAGAGAGCGCATCGACCAGCGCGGCGGCACGCTCTCGGGCGGTGAGCAGCAGATGCTGGCGATCGCGCGCGCACTGATGGGGCATCCACGCCTTCTCCTCCTCGATGAACCCTCGCTGGGCTTGGCGCCGCTGGTCGCGCGGCAGATCTTCGACGCCATCAGGCGGCTCAACAGCGAGGAAAAGCTCACCGTCTTTCTGGTGGAGCAAAACGCCTTCCACGCGTTAAAACTCGCGCATCGCGGCTATGTCATGGTCAACGGCCGCATCACGCTGAGCGGGACCGGGCGCGAGCTTCTGGCGCGGCCCGAAGTGAAGGTGGCCTATCTCGAAGGCGGCAGGCACTGATGCACCTGTCGATCCCGGAATTTCTCTCCGACGAGCACTCGCTCGGCATCTTTCTCCTGGTAAGCGTCGTCATGGGCGGCGGCGCCGCCTGGCTCGCCGGCCGGGCGATCGCCGCGACCTGGCGGCCGTGGTGGCATCTCGCCCTTTACATGTTTCCGCTGAGCCTTGCCGTGCGTTTCCTCCACTTCGCCTTGTTCGAGGGCAAGTTCTTGTCGCTGCACTATTATCTGGTCGATTACGCGGTCTGCCTCGCCTTCGGCTTGCTTGGCTTTCACCTCACGCGCGTCACCCAGATGGTCACCCGGTATAAGTGGATCAACGAGCGCGCCGGCCTGTTTCGTTGGCGACGCCGCGACGATACGCCAGCTACGGATAGGTCAAAATCCGGGTGACATTTCTTCGGATTGCGGGTTGAATCTCGCTCGAACTCGCGCGAGACGGAGGCGCGTCTTCCCCGCTTTCATTCAGAGGTGAACAAGATGAAACAGTGGCTCACGCTAGGCCTCGCCCTCGGGCTCGGTCTCGTTTTCGCGGAGAGCGCTTCGGCGCAGGTGAAATTGGGAGTTGCCGGGCCGATCACCGGCGGCAGCGCGGCCTTCGGTGCCCAGCTCAAGAACGGCGTCGAGCAGGCGGTCGAGGACATCAATGCCCAAGGCGGCATCCTCGGCCAGAAAATCCAAGTATTCGTCGGCGACGATCGCGCGGACCCGAAAGAAGGCGTCTCGGTCGCGAACAAGTTCGTCGGCGATGGTGTGAAGTTCGTCGTCGGCCACTTCAATTCCGGCGTCACCATTCCGGCCTCCGAGGTGTACCAGGAGAACGGTATGCTCGTGATCACGCCGGCGGCCACCAATCCAAAGGTGACCGAGCGCAACCTCTGGAACATCTTCCGCACCTGCGGGCGCGACGATCAGCAGGGCGCTGTCGCAGCCGATTACATCGTCAAGAATTTCAAGGGCAAGAAAATCGCCGTCGTGCACGACAAGACGACCTATGGCCAAGGTCTCGCCGAAGAAACGCGCAAAAATATGAACGCCAAGGGCGTCAAGGAGGTGCTCTTTGAAGGCGTCAACAAAGATGACAAAGACTTCTCAGCGCTGGTGTCCAAGATCAAGGCGGCCAACGCCGATCTCGTGTATTGGGGCGGGCTGCACGACACTGGGGGCTTGATCCTGCGGCAGCTGCGCGCGCAAGGGGTCAAGGCGCCGTTCATGGGAGCCGATGGCATCGCTGACGAGGAGTTCGCTGCAATCGCCGGCCCCGGCGCCGAAGGCACGCTGATGACCTTCGGACCCGATGCGCGCAAGCGGCCGGAGGCTAAAGACATCGTGGCGAAATTCCGCGCAAAGAATTTCGAGCCGCAGGCCTATACGCTCTACAGTTATGCCGCCGTCCAAATCATCAAGCAGGCAGCCGAGGCGGCAAAATCGCTCGATCCGAAGAAAGTGGCAGAGCAGATCAAATCGGGCATGAAGTTCAAGACCGTGATCGGCGACCTGTCCTATGACAAGAAGGGCGACGTCACACGCATCGATTACACGGTCTATGTCTGGAAGAAGGAGCCTAGCGGCAAGATCACCTACACCGAGATCCAGTAACGATTTCGGAACCTTCGACGTGAGAGAGCCCGCCTCGGACGAGGCGGGCTTTTGCTTCGCCTTCACAAGCCGCGGTTCGGCAGCTCAGCCAATGCTCTGCAGTGCAGGGAAGGTTTCGATCAACCAGCTGTTCAACTGCGTAAAGACGCCGGCGAGAAAGGCGATTCCGGTGAGCACGAGCAGTCCCCCCATGACCCGCTCGACATGCGCGAGATGGGCGCGAAAGCGCGATAGAAAGGCGGCAAACGGCTCAACCGCGAGCGCAGCGACGATGAAGGGGACGCCGAGCCCGAGCGAATAGATGGCGAGCAGCCCTGCGCCCTTGGCGACCGTCGCCTTCGATGCCGCGACCGCGAGAATTGCCGCGAGAATCGGCCCGATGCACGGCGTCCAGCCGAGCGCGAAGGCGAGGCCCATCACATAGGCGCCCCAAAGGCCGACCGGCTTTGCCAGATGAAAACGCGCCTGCCGGTGCAGCAGGCTGATGGGAGTGAGCCCCAAGAAGTGCAGTCCCATGACGATGATCACGATGCCGGCGATGATCGCGAGCTCGTTTGAATAAAAGCGCATCAGGGCGCCGACCATGCTTGCGCTGGCGCCGAGCGCGACAAAAACCGTGGAGAAACCAAGCACGAACAGGACTGCGGCAATCACGGTATCGCGGCGCACCCGCGGCGGCTCCGCCTCTGCCAAACGCTCGAGCGATGTGCCGGCGAGATAGACGAGATAAGGCGGCACCAGCGGCAGTACGCAGGGCGAGAGAAAGCTCACAAGCCCGGCAAACAGCGCGGCAAGGATGGTGACGTCGGCGGCCATGCGGCTAAATGCGGTGCATTTGCATCTGCGCGCAAGTCGGCAATTGCGCTCTCGCCCGGATGTGATGGCGTGGTGATCTGGCCGGGCACCGCGACAGCGGCTACGTTGGCCCGGGCAAGCGAGGCAATATGGCGCAAAAGAACCTCATCACCGACGTCGCGGGGATTCTCGTCGGACACGCCGACGACGCGCGGCTTGCCTCCGGCGTCAGCGCCATCATCTTCGTCGAGCCCGCGGTTGTCGCGGTCGACGTGCGCGGCGGCGCGCCCGCCACGCGCGACACCGACCTGCTCGAGCCCCATCGCACGGTCGAGCGTATCGATGCCGTGGTGCTCTCCGGCGGCTCGGTCTTCGGGTTGGAAGCCGCCACGGGTGTGCAGGCTTTTTTGCGCGAACGCGGGCGAGGCTTCGAGATCGGCGGCATTCGCGTGCCGCTCGTTTGCGGAGCGTCGATGTTCGACCTGCTCAACGGCGGCGACAAGAACTGGGGCCGCTTTGCGCCCTATCGCGAGCTCGGCTACAGCGCCGCCGCGAAGGCGGGGGAGACATTCGCGCTCGGCACCGCCGGAGGCGGCTTCGGCGGCACCACCCTTAACCTGCAGGGCGGGCTGGGCTCGGCCTCCGCGGTCACGCGGGACGGACACACGGTCGGGGCGCTGGTCGTGGTCAACGCCTGCGGCAGCGTCAATGTCGGGGCCGGGCCGCATTTCTGGGCGGCGCCGTTCGAAATTGATGACGAATTCGGCGGGCTCGGCTTTCCCCCGCGCGTGCCGGCCGCGGCGCTCACGCCTTTCGCGAAGGGCCGGCCGGGCGAGAACACAACGATCGCTATTGTCGCGACCGATGCGGCTTTGACCAAACCGCAGGCCAAAGAGTTCGCCGTCATCGCGCAAGACGGGCTCACCCGCGCGATCTACCCCTCCCACACCACGCTCGACGGCGACACTGTCTTTGCCGCAGCGACCGGACATAGGCCATTGGCCGACTCGGTCAACGAGCTCCGAGCTTGGCACGGTCGCGGCCACCACGTTGGCGCGCGCCGTCGCGCGCGGCGTATTCGAGGCCAAGTCGCGATCCGGCGGCTTGCCGAGCTGGCGCGATCGTTACGGCAAGTGACCCGAAGCCTGGGTGCTTGCGGCCGAGCGAAGCCGAAATCCATAAGTACTCGCAGCGGTTATGGATGCGGGGTTGCTTCGCCCGCACCCACGCTGACGACTCGTCGTCACTAAAGCGGGTTTCGGTGACCGCTTTTGCCGAATAATTGCGGGTTTTGTTGCTTCCGCCTCGAATTGGCCACTTAAGGTTGGATTAAGGGATATGGGTCGAAACTTCGGTCCATTGCATTCGTTGGGCTTTTGGGCCCCAATTTGGAGGGTCGGACATGCGTCTGGCGACGATCGCGTCCGCGCTGGCGATTGTGCTGTGCGTGGCGGTGTTTGGGGCCATTTTCTGGCAGAACAGGCCCGTTCCGGCGCCCGAGCCGGCCCAGGTCACTCCGACCGAAGGGCGAGCCCCGGTCGCAGCCGTAACCGACATGAATAATCCGGCAGCGGGGTCAGCTCGTGCCGCCGAGGCGCCGGCAGCCGTCGCCCAGGCGGCGGCGCCGCTCCCTTCCGCCATGCCCGCCTCGTGCAGCAATCCCAATGCACTGGGCGTCTCCCGCGTGGTCGAAATCGACACCACCGGCGGCCCCGGTTTTGGCTTCGAGCACTTCAAGGCGCACGACTTCCTGCGGGAAGGCGAGGTGGTGCTCACCTTCGACGACGGGCCGTGGCCGAAGAACACGCCAGCCGTGCTCGCGGCGCTCGCCGCGCACTGCACCAAAGCGATCTTCTTCCCGATCGGCCTGCACGCGACGTACGAGCCCAGCATCCTCAAACAGGTCGCGGCCGGCGGGCACGCGGTCGGCTCGCATACATGGTGTCACCAGGACTTGTCGAAGACCAAGGGCCACTGTCAGATCAACGGCAAGACACAAACCGTGGAGTACAATCCCATCGACGAGATCGAAAAGGGCGTCAGCGCCGTGCGCTGGGCGGTCGGAGGGCCGACGGCGCCCTATTTCCGCTTCCCCGCGCTGCGCCAGCCGCCGGAGCTGATCGAGTATCTCGGCAAGCGCAACATCGGCATCTTCTCAGCCGACCTCGATTCCTTCGATTTTAAAATGCGCAAGCCCGAGCAGGTTAGGCAGGCGGTGCTGGCGAAGCTGAAGAAGCACGGCAAAGGCATCGTGCTGATGCACGACTTCCAGCATGCGACCGCCGAGGCGGCCATGGATCTGCTCAACGATCTCAAGGCCGGCGGCTACAAGGTCGTGTTCATGAAACCGAAGTTTGCCGTCACGACCATCCCCTCCTATGACGAGCAGGTGCTCAAAGTCGTGAGTGCGGCCGGGGGCTCCGCTGGCGATACGCGTCCGACCTCGAGCGTCGTGAAAACGATCGCGGAGTAGAAGCGCGGGCCATTCCGCCTCTTCTGCGCAAACTTTCTTACGAAAATGAGTGCCGCATATCTACGCCCACATCGCAAAGCCAGCTCAACGGCGAAGCGGAGCCGGTTCCGATCGCAAGACGCGTAAATCCTCTTCAAGCTTGCTCAGCCGTCGCTCCGTCGCGGTCAGCTGCGCGGCGTGTTGGTCGCTGAGGACCCGCATCTGGTTGACGAGCAGCTGAACCCGTTGCTCGATCTCCGCGACGTTGGCCGAGAGCGTTGCAGAACTGCTCTTCTCACGTCGATCGATCTCGTAAAGCCCGGCGACCAAAACGAGGACGCCAGCCACCGAAAACACGATGGAAAGCCGCAGAGCCAAGTCCCCGCTGCGCATGCTGCCGACTCCTTGAACCTTTGAGTGAGCGAATCGTCGATGACACTAGAACATGTCCCGATCGGATTGAATCACTCTCCTGCGTCTCTTTCCAATCACTCTTCAAAAGGCAGTCCGACATACTGCTCGGCCAATGAGGCCTGCGCGTGTTCGGACGCGTGCAGATAATCGAATTGGTTCTCGCGCGCGCGCTGATCGAATGGCGTCTCGTCGGGAAACCGGTGCAGGAGCATCGTCAACCACCAGGACAGGCGTGCGGCCCCCCAGACCCGCCGCAACGCCATATCGGAATAGCAATCGAGGTAATGCGTGCTGCCGGTCCTGTACGCCTGCACCAGGGCGCGCGCGAGGTAGAACACATCCGACACGGCAAGATTGAGGCCTTTCGCACCCGTGGGCGGAACGATGTGTCCCGCGTCCCCGGCCAGGAAGAGACGGCCATAACGCATCGGCTCCGCGACAAAACTGCGCAACGGCGCAATCGATTTTTCGATCGATGGGCCGGTGACGATCTGCTCGGCCATATCTGGCGGACAGCGCGCCTTGAATTCCTGCCAGAACCGCTCGTCCGGCCAATCCTCCAGCCGGGCGTCGAGCTCGCACTGGATATAGTAGCGGCTCAGCATTGGGCTGCGCATGGACGCAAGCGCAAAGCCGCGGCTGTGGTAGCAATAGCAAAGGTCCGGAAACGGCGGCGTCTGCGACATAATGCCGAGCCAGCCGAACGGATACCCTTTCTCGTAGGTCCGCAGCACCGAGGCGGGGATCGATGGCCGGCTCACGCCGTGATAGCCGTCGCAGCCCGCGATGTAATCGCAATCGATGCGGCGCGTCTGTCCATCCTTTTCATAGGTCGCGTAAGGCCGCGCCGACGTTAGCTCGTGCAGCGCGACGTTGGCCGTTTCGTCGATGATCTCGCCGCCCGCCGCGTCGCGCGCCGCGTAGAGATCCTCGGTGATCGCGGTTTGGCCGTAAGCCATCATCGCCTTGCCGGTGAATTTCCTCGTGTCGATGAAGAAGCGGGGGCGTCTCTCCCATGCGATTGCCGAGCCGTCGTGGGGATGGCCTTCGCGATCCATGCGCTCCCCGAGACCGATGGCACGCAAAAGATCGATGGTGCCGGCCTCCAGCACGCCGGCGCGAATGCGGCGCAGGACATGCGCCCGGCTCTGCCGCTCCAGCACCACGCTATCGATGCCATCGAGATCGAGCATGTGCGATAGCAGCAACCCGGCTGGGCCGCCGCCGATGATCGCCACCTGGGTTCGCGTTGTCACTTCGTTCGAGCCGCGGAAGGCTGATGGGCTTCGCTGCTACAACTACACATTTGCTGAGCGCCGTGGGCAGGCAAAATCGTCTGTCGTCCGTTGCCGCGCGGGCGACCCGGACATTCACGCCCGTCTTCGACGCGCACGGGGCGGCCGGCAGGTCCTTGGGATACTGCTGAATCCTTCTAAAACCCATGGGTCGGCCGCAGGCGGCGAGCAGCCGCTGCGCTCACTTTGTTGACCTCAGCGGCTGGCAGCGACGATAGCCCGCGCGAGCGCGCGGCCAACGCAGTCATAACCGGCGGCAGAATTGTGCAGGCCGTCCCACGCGACGAGGGCGCGCCGCGACAAGCCTGCATCGATCGAGCGCCGCATGAGCTCGAAGCGGGGAAATAGCCCGACGCGCTCCTCCCGCCCCACGTCCGCGATGATCGTCTCCATGATGCCATGCTGCGAGGACGCAAGCACGAGCGGCGCGTATTGCAGATCCATCAGGATCACGTCGACGCCGGCGGCCTTGAGCTTCCGTACCCCGGCGAGCACGCGATCCTTGAGACCGTCGGCGCGGCCGCCCCAGGCGACGTCGTTGGTGCCGAGCTGCCAAACCACGAGGTCCGGCGCATAAGCAAGCACGTCGCGGTCGAAGCGCGCGATACTGCCGCGGATCGTCTCCCCGATGCGGCCGCTGTTGACAACCTCGACGCGCGCATTCGGCCACAGCCGGGACAGCTCGCGGCGCATCACCTGCGGATAAGTGGCGGCCCGGCTCATGACCCACAGACCGGTGGTCGAGGAGGAGCCGATCGCGACGATGCGCAGCGGCGCGTCGCCTTTGAGCCGCGCCGCAACGCGCGGCAAGGCGGCACCGAGCGACAGGCTTGTATTGGCGGCGAGGCAAACCTCGGCGTCCGTCGGTTTTGGCGGGGTCTGCGCGACCGCAACGCCGGCGCAGGCGGCGGCAAGCGCCGCCGCGACACGCGCGAGCCAAGCGCGACGCCGATCGGCTCGCAGCATTCCGCGGCGGCGCTGTCTCATGCCAGTCTGCCCACAGTTCCCCCTCCCCCAATCCGCAACATCTGCGGCAACTGTAAGACAATGCTTATTCGCAAAAATGCCGATGTAGCCACGCGCGACGGTCGGTTTCTTTGCAAGAAATGTTCGCAATTCCGCCTTGGTTGAGCCCTCGAACCGACGCCGGTTTTTGCTGCACTCACGGTGCTGCCCGGGGGGCGGGAAGCTGCGCGAAAATCAAGACATTATTTACCGCCGGCGCCCAGCCTCCATGCACGCTTGTCGGGGGGGAAGGGGACATGCGCTTCGAAGTCGTGCGTCATGAACATCCCAATATCTTGGTGATGAACCGGCAGACCTACGAGACCTACCGGTTCGTCGTCGGCGATGACGGATCTCTCGCACAGGACGGGCCGAGGTCCGACTTGTACGAGGCGCGCCGGACCGCGGTGGCGTTCCTGGCGCGATGCGCTAACGCGAGCGCCTCGGGCCGATAGCGGCGCTGCGTCGATCAAATTCGCTTCGCTCGCCGCCTGCCGATGTTTGAGCGCACAAGAACCTCGCTCTACGGCGCCGCGCCTGATCAGCGCGCCGGGCGCGATTTGCGCCTTGATCTCTTTCGCGGTCTATCGCTCCTTTTCATTTTCATCGACCACATCCCGAATAACGTCCTGTCGTATATGACGCTGCACTCGATCGCGTTCTCCGACGCGGCCGAGGTCTTCGTTTTCATATCCGGCTACGCCGCCGCGACCGTCTATGGAAAGGCGCTCGCGCGGCAAGGGCCAATCGCCGCCGCAGGCCACATCTATCGCCGGGTGTGGCAGCTCTATGTCGCACACATTTTCACGTTCGTTCTCTTTGCGGCGGCGATCTGTTACGCGGCTCTGGCGGTACAAAACCAGACCTACGCCGAGGATTTTGGCATCGACAATTTCATCGACGAGCCGCAAGTCGCCATCATTAAGGCGCTGTTGCTGCAGTATCAGCCGCAGTTCCTCGACATCTTGCCGGTCTACATGATCTTCCTGGGCGTCTTCCCCCTCGTGCTGCTGTTGATGCAGCGCTCTCTGCCGCTGCCGCTCATCATCGCCGCGGCGATTTATCTCCTGACTTGGCGGTTCGGCTGGCAGCTGCATAGTTATCCCGACGAGGAGACCTGGTTCTTCAACCCTCTCGCCTGGCAATTCCTGTTCGTCATTGGCGCGACCGCCGGATACGCGTCCTATAGCCGTCAGATGTTGCCGCTGGACAGACCGTGGCTCGCAAAGCTTGCCATCGCGATCGTAGCCGTCGTCGCCGTCGTCAACCTGTCCTGGATCATCCACGGCGTGAACGAGTCATTTCCCGCCTTGTTGTTCCAGGAGCTCTCGCCATATGTCGAGGACAAGAGCAATCTGGCGCCCCTGCGCCTGGTCAGCTTCCTGGCGCTTTCGGTAACCGTCTCGCATCTCGTGGGGCGCAACGCGCAACTCCTGCGCCGCCCCATTGCGCAATTGTTCATCCGCTGCGGCCAGCACTCGCTGCAGGTGTTTTGCCTCAGTATTCTGCTCTCGGTGCTCGGGCAGATCGTGCTGACGTCTTGGCGCGGCGATATCCCGATGCAGCTTGCGGTCGATCTCGCAGGAATGGCGCTGATGGCGGCCTTGGCGGGCCTCTTAACCTGGTACAAATCGAGCAACGCAGCGCATTCCGATGCGGCTCTCGCCGGAAGGGGCGACCCCTGGCGCAGGAACATCGCGGGCAATCGCGGAGCGCGCGCGGGCGACGCGCCGCGGCCGGAACCAATCGAAGCGATGCCGCGTGGCGCTCAAGTGCCGCTCCCGGCGTTTCCGTAGCGCAAAAGCATACGGACCTTGTTGCTGACCTCGTGCCCTCGCCTCGCGAAGCGCAGAAGAGGGCCCAAGACTCGCACGATCGTGCACCGCATGTGACGAAATAGCGGTTGGCGACTTGGGGCCCGGCAATGACGCTGTGGCACGTCGTCCTATTCGATCACCTTATCCGCGCGCGCGATGACGGTCGGCGGCACGGTGATGCCGAGCTTCTTGGCAACATCCACGTTGATGATCAACTCGAAGGCGGTCGGTTGCTGCATCGGCAGATCGCTCGGCCTCGCACCTTTGAGGATTTTATCCACGTAGGTCGCGGCCCGGCGCTGGACGTCGGCCACATTGGGCCCGTAAGTCAAAAGCGCTCCGATCTCCATCAGCCAGCTCGGCACGCCGACGAGAATGAGCCCATTCTTCGCACAGACCTCCCCGATTCGCCGCCGCTGCAGCGCAATGAGCCGCGAGCCGATGACGATGAGGGCCTCGGCCCGCTCCCGTGCTAGGGCTTGGAATGCACCCTCGAAATCACCCGGCTCGCGGACCTCGAGCGATTGCAGTTGTACCCCCAGCGTGCGCGAGGCGGGCTGCGTCTCGCGAAACTCGGGATCGGCGTGATTCGGATTCCACAAAATGGCGACCCGGGAGACGGAAGGCACCGTGTCCTTGAGCAGCTCGACCGATTTTCCGGCGAGCATGTCGTGCACGTAAGTAAGACCGGTGATGTTGCCCCCCGGCCGTCCCAGGCTCGCAACGAGGCCGGCCTCGACCGGATCGTTGCTCACGACCACGACCATCGGAATATCGAGCAATCGCGGACGCTTTGCGCTCGCGGTCGCTTTCTTGATGACCGGGGCCAGATCGCCGCCGAACGAAAAGATCACGTCGGGCTCGAGGCGTACCAATTCATCCGCGAGTTCCGCAACGCGCGCGTAATCTCCCGCCGCGTCGCGGTACTCGAGGCTAACGGTCTTGCCATCGATGTAACCGAGCGCTTCGAGACCGCGAATGAACGGGTCGATAACCGCAAGATCGGCCTTGGCAAACAGCAGGATGCCGATGCGCGGGATGTGCTTTGCCTGCTGCGCGCCCGCCGCGAGCGGCCATGCCACCACCACGCCGCCAGCGACCCTGATGAAATCGCGCCGTTTCATGTCCACCATGGCTTTCTCCCTAAGCCGTCGCGCCGCCTTGACCCCGCCAGCGGCTCCTGGTTCGCCAGGGTCAGCTTGCCTTAATGGTAGCCTTAAGTCCTTGGGTCAGTCCTGAATTGCTCTGAATCGCGGGTTCGCTGTGGTCTCCATTCCGACCTCATCCTGACGAGGCGCGAAGCGAGCACGAACTCGAACCTCGTCGACTGCTCGACGGAAGATCGGGGGGCATTGCGCCTTTCAGAATTTTTCCGGTGTAGATCCCCGGTGATGGGCATCGCTGACATTCGTGTGTCCAGGCGTTACCGGAATAATTCCGGCACCTTGGTGTCTAGAACCTATCTCAAAATCGCCTGAAGAGGACAACGAGGCAAGCGAGCTGTACGAAGCCGAGGAAGTTGTGGGCGTAGTATTCCCAACGGACGAGGATGCGGCGCTGCCATTGAATCCAA
>Ga0126378_10001406_pt1 | contig 17909 bp, 17 predicted proteins | sample PanSoiMetPlot_23_FD_92587 | JGI IMG/M metagenome (GOLD analysis project Ga0126378, IMG submission 92587) | Tropical forest soil microbial communities from Panama - MetaG Plot_23 | ecosystem: Environmental > Terrestrial > Soil > Tropical forest > Bulk soil | place: Panama | collected 2016-02-17
GATGGCGCCGATTTGCGGCATCCCAGCCCATACGCTGCGCACGGTGGCGCGCACCTACGCGCGGGCGGAGTCGGCGATCATCTTCTGGGGCATGGGCGTATCGCAGCACGTGCACGGCACCGACAACGCGCGCTGCTTGATCGCGCTCGCCTTGATCTGCGGACAGATCGGCCGTCCCGGCACGGGGCTGCATCCGCTGCGCGGGCAGAACAACGTACAGGGTGCCTCCGACGCCGGCCTAATCCCGATGTTCTATCCGGACTACCGCTCCGTCGATGACCCGCAGGTCCGCGCCAGCGTCGAAAAAGCGTGGGACACGAGCCTCGATCCCAAGCGCGGTCTCACCGTGGTCGAGATCATGAAGGCCGTGCATGCGGGCACGATCAAAGGCATGTACATCCTGGGCGAGAATCCGGCGATGTCGGATCCCGACCTCAACCACGCGCGCGAGGCGCTTGCCGCGCTCGAGCATCTCGTGGTGCAGGACCTCTTCCTCACTGAAACCGCAGCCTATGCCGACGTCATCCTGCCGGCCTCGGCCTGGCCCGAGAAGGACGGCACGGTCACCAACACCAACCGCCAGGTACAGATGGGGCGCCGTGCGTTGCCGCTGCCGGGCGAGGCCAAGCTCGATTGGTGGATCACCCAAGAAATCGCGCGGCGCATCGGACTGAATTGGAATTACCGGCATCCGAGCGAGATCTACACCGAGATGGCCTCGCTGATGCCCGCGCTCGATAATATTTCCTGGGACCGTATCGAGCGGGAGAGCGCTGTCACCTACCCTTCCGATGCGCCCGATAAGCCCGGCCACGATGTCGTGTTCGGTGATCGCTTCCCCACCCAAGACGGCCGCGGCAAGCTCGTGCCGGCAAAAATCATCCCGCCGGACGAGCAGCCAGACGCCGAGTTCCCGTTCGTGCTTTCGACCGGCCGCCAGCTCGAGCACTGGCACACCGGCGCGATGACCCGCCGCGCCTTGACCTTGGACGCACTCGAGCCGGGCGCGGTCGCCAATGTTTCGCGCGGCACCATCGACAGCCTCGGCATCAAGCCGGGTGACATGATACGCGTGACGACCCGGCGCGGCGCCATCGAGCTTGTCGCACGGCAGGACGACACCATTCCGGACGGTGTGGTGTTCATTCCGTTTGCCTTTGTGGAAGCGGCCGCGAACCTGCTCACCAATCCGGCGCTCGACCCGTTCGGGAAAATTCCCGAATTCAAGTACTGCGCCGCCAAAGTCGAGCCCGTGACCGAAGCCACGCGCCTCGCGGCGGAATAAGTACGAAGGTAGGGCGGGCAATGGCGCGCTAATCGATAGCAGCGCGTGGGCAAAACCGCCCGCGCGCTGCTGCCGATATGGCGCAAGGCTGCCTACGCTGGTAGGCTCCACTCATCCAAAAAGGCCGGCGAGCAAGACGCCACATCGCGGGAGGACTCCATGGCTCAATCAAAATCATTGAATGTGAACGGCAAGGCGGTTCGGATCATGATCGACGATCCCGACATGCCGCTGCTTTATGCACTGCGTGATAACTTGGCGCTGCACGGCCCCTGCTTCGGCTGCGGGCTCGCGCAATGCGGCGCCTGCACCGTCCACATCGACGGCAAGGCGGTGCGCTCGTGCGTCACGCTGCTGTCGTCGCTCTCCGTGCGACAGAAGGTGGTAACGCTCGAGGGCCTCGGCACGCCGGAGCGACTGCACCCGGTGCAGCGCGCCTTCATCGAAGAGCAAGCAACGCAGTGCGGCTACTGTATCAACGGCGTGATCATGGAGTCCGCCGCGTTTCTGGCCAAGACCAAGAAACCGACCGAGGCGCAAGTCAAGGACGCGCTTGCCAACAACCTGTGCCGCTGCGGCGCTCATGCCCGCATCGTCAAGGCGGTCATGCGCGCGGCCAGTGTGTGAGGGAGGCAGCCATGACAATTCACGCTTCTCGGCGCGACGTGCTCAAGGGCAGCGGCGCGCTCGTCGTCAGCTTTTCGTTTGTCGGCGTCATCGGTGAAACGCTTGCCCAAGGAACCAAGCCCGTCGCCCTCACTGAGGTCGATTCGTTTCTGGCAATCGATCGCAGCGGAGTGGTGACCATCTATACCGGAAAGGTCGACGTCGGGACCGGCATTGCAACCGCGCTGCTGCAGATCGTTGCCGATGAGCTCGACGTGCCGCTCAACGCGACCAAGCTCGTTGAAGGCGACACCGGGCTCACGCCCGACCAGGGCAAGACCTGGGGCAGCCTGTCGATCCAGGTCGGAGGCATGCAGCTGCGCAACGCGGCAGCGACCGCTAGGGCCGCGCTGCTCGAGCAGGCCGCCAACCGCCTCGGGGCTAAGACGGAGGACCTGAAGGTTGTCGACGGCGTGGTCAGCGCCGGCAACAAGCGGGTCAGCTACGGCGAATTGATCGGCGGCAAATCCTTTGCGCTCAAGCTCGATCATGCCAAGCCAACCGCGGGCAAGGATCCCAAGGACTATAAATTCGTGGGGAAGGTGGTGCCCCGCGTCGACATTCCGGACAAAGTGACGGGCCGTTTCACCTACATGCACGACTTCCGCGTGCCCGGCATGTTGCACGGCCGCGTCATTCGCCCGTCGGCAATCGGCGCCACGCTCGAGAGCGTCGATGAGACGTCAATCAAGGATATTCCCGGAGTGGTCAAGGTCGTGCGTCAGGGCAATTTCCTTGGCGTTGTTGCCGAGAGCGAATGGGGCGCCATCAAGGCGGCGCAGAAGCTCAAGGCGTCCTGGTCGAAATCGCAGACGCTGCCGGAGGCGGCGAAGCTGTGGGACGAGGTGCGCGGAAGCGAGATTGCCAAGGACGAAGTGACGATGAATGTCGGCGATACCGCCGAGGCCCTGGACCGCGCGGGCGCCAAGACGATCAAGGCCACGTACGATTTCGCCATCCACACCCACGGCTCGATTGGGCCGTCCTGCGCGGTGGCGCAGTTCAAGGATGGGAAACTGACCTCCTGGTCGGCCTCGCAAGCGACCCATGATCTGCGCAAACAGCTCGCCATGATGTTTGGCATGAATGTCGATAGCGTACGCTGCATCTACATCGAAGGCTCCGGCTGCTACGGTCGCAACGGACACGAGGATGCCGCGGCAGATGCAGCACTGCTGGCGAAAGCGGTCGGGCGGCCGGTGCGGGTACAATGGTCGCGCGCCGACGAGCATGGCTGGGATCCGAAGGGTCCGCCAACGCTCGTCGATTTGCGCGCATCGGTTAATGGCGCGGGCGCCGTTACTGCCTGGGAGTCGGAGTTCTATATTCCGCAGCAGACCGCCGGCAGCTTCCTTGTGCCGCTTGTCGCCGCGACGCTGGCGAGCATGCCGGCCGCCGATGACATCGCACCCGGCAACATTTTCCAGAACTCGGCGATCCCGTACAAATTCGCCAACATCAAAACGGTTTGCCGGCGGCTCGCTAGCACGCCGTTCCGTCCCTCCTGGATCCGCACGCCGGGACGGATGCAGAACACCTATGCCAACGAGTGCTTCATTGACGAGCTCGCGGCGGGGGCTAACGCCGATCCCGTCGAGTTCCGGTTGAAATATCTCGACCCCAACGACAAGCGCGGCATCGAGGTGCTCAACCGCGTCGCCGCCTTGGCGAAATGGGACAAGCGATCCTCCCCGAGCCGTAACCAGCGCGGCGACGTGGCCACGGGCCGCGGCATCGCTTATTGCAAATACGAACTGTCGCGCACCTATATCGCAGGGGTCGCCGAGGTCGAAGTGAAGCGCTCAACCGGCGAGATACGTGTGACGAAATTTTACCTCGCGCATGACTGCGGCCAGATCATCAATCCGGATGGGGTCAAGAACCAGCTCGATGGCAACGTGATCCAGACCATAAGCCGCACCTTGATCGAGGAGCTCAAATACGACCGCTCCGCGGTGACCAGTCTCGACTGGGCAAGCTATCCCATCCTGCGGTTCCCGCAGATCCCGGAGCTCGTCTACGACCTGATCGACCGGCCGAATGAGCGCCCGTGGGGCGCCGGCGAGCCCGCCGCTACGATCGTGCCTCCGGCGATCTCGAACGCGGTGTTCGACGCAATTGGCGTGCGGCTGCGTTCCGTTCCCTATACGCCCGATAAGGTCATGGCGGCGATGAAGGGTGCGGCGTGATCCATGGGCCGAAGTCGGGGTAGCCGACTTCGGCAGCTTTACACATCATGGAAACGCCCGAGGTCCTCAGACGCGAAATCAAAGCGTTGGTGTTCGATCAGTACGGCACTCTCGTTGACATGCAGAAGGGCCTGACTGAGGCGGTCACGCCCTTTCTCAAGCGGAAGGGCTGGGCGGGCAACCCGAACAGCTTCGTCACCTGGTGGCGCCGCACGCATTTCGAGAACTCGATGATCGATGCGCTGTGCGATCGCGGGCACACGCCCTATCGACACATTGGAGAGGGCTCCGTTGCTTACGTGATGGATCGCTGCGCGATTCCCTACACGCCGGATGAGGTGCGTTGGCTCGTGAGCGAGATCGAAAGGCTCAAGCCCTTCCCGGATGTGGTGGCGGCGCTCGAAGCGCTTCGCTCGAAGGGATACAAGCTGGCGATTCTCTCGAACGGCGACACCGACATGCTCGAGGCGGCCGGACCGCACATCGGCTTTCGCTTCGATCACGTCATCTCGGTGGAGGGGGCTGGCTACTTCAAGCCGCACTGGAAGACTTATGCGACGGCGGCAGAAATTATCGGCGAAGACCCAACGAGGTTCCTGTTCGTCGCCAATCACGCCTTCGATTGCATTGGCGCCAAATCGTACGGCATGCGGACGGCCTTCGTGAATCGGCGCAAGCGGCCGTTCGGCCATACGCCGCATCAGCCCGATCTTGTTGTGGCCGATTTTGCCGAACTCGCCGCTCTCCTGGCTTGAGTCGCCTGCGCGATCCCCCGCTTGCTTTTGCAAACAGCCCTCGTCATGGTGCGCCCATGCATGATCGCATCGCTTCGGGCGAAGGCGACCCGCACGAGGTGGGCGTCGTTCGCCACGACTGGACGCGGGAAGAGGTGCGCGCGCTCTTTGCGCTTCCGTTTCCCGAATTGGTTTTTCGCGCGCAGCGCATCCATCGGCTGCACTTCGACACGACCGAGGTGCAGATGTCGACGCTCATCTCGATCAAGACGGGCGGCTGTCCGGAAGACTGCGCCTATTGTCCGCAGAGCGCCCACTACGAGACTGGCGTCAAGGCGGAGAAACTGATGCGCGTCGATGCCGTCATCGGCGAGGCGCGCGCAGCCAAAACTGCGGGAGCGAGCCGCTTCTGCATGGGCGCGGCCTGGCGCGAGCCCAAGGACCGCGATCTCGACCAGGTCTGCGAAATGGTGCGGGGCGTCAAAGCGATTGGGCTTGAGACTTGCGCCACGCTGGGCATGCTCACGCGGCAGCAGGCGCGACGCCTCAAGGCGGCTGGCCTCGACTACTACAACCACAACCTCGACACCTCGCCGGAATATTACGGCGCGATCATCACCACCCGCACTTACCAGGAGCGCCTCGACACGCTCGCTCGCGTGCGCGAGGCCGGCATTCGCGTCTGCTGCGGCGGCATCGTCGGCATGGGCGAGAGCGCCGAGGATCGTATCGGCATGATTGCGACGCTCGCGAGCCTCCCCGCGCATCCCGAAAGCGTACCGATCAACATGCTGGTGAAGGTCGAGGGAACGCCGCTGGCGCACGGCGAGGTGATCGATTCCATCGATTTTGTGCGCACGATTGCGGCGGCCCGCATTACCATGCCGAAATCCGTGGTGCGCCTCTCGGCCGGGCGCGAGGACATGAGCGTGGAGGCGCAGGCGCTGTGCTTTCTCGCCGGCGCCAATTCGATTTTTTATGGGCCGAAGCTTCTCACCACGCCCAATCCCGAACGTGACCGAGACTTGCACCTGCTGGGCAAGCTCGGTCTCGTGCCGATGGGGCAGGGAGGGCCCGCGCGCACCGCTAAACCGCTCTAGTTGCGGCGTCGGTTAGTTGCGCAGCTGTGCCGGCTTTGGCTCCTCCGCTCGCAGCGCGGGCAACAAGTGACGCGGCAGATAGAAGGCGTTCGCAATGACCGTCGGAATGACCGCGCTCGCAATGACGGCGGCAACCAGTGCCGAGTATTGGCCCTGATCGATGATGCCGCGCGACAACCCGAACAGGGCCGAGATCGTACCAAATGTCAGTCCCGTCGACATCAACAGCGTGGTGTACATCGCCTCCTTGTTGGGCGCCTTATAGACCTTGGTGACGGGATAGACACCGACGATCTTGCTGAACACTTTCAGCACGAGCATGAAAATGAAAGCGGCGGGAGCCGCCACGAGCTCGGGCACGGAGACGAAAGAGCCGGCGCGGATGAAGTAGAACGGGGTGAGGAGGCCGAAGGTCAGCGTCCGCAAGCGGCGGATCAGCGCGTGATGTCCCCGCCAGTACCATTCCGATGATGTAGGCCGGAAGTACCGGCTCGCTGTCGGCCCAGGTCGCGAGCGCCCCCAACCCGAATAGGCACCCTAGAAGGTATTTCGTCTCGAGCTCCGAGGGACGGCTGCCGTAGCGGCGGAAGAAGCGCGGTGTGAGCCAAGGCAGCAGCGCGAAAGCGACAATCCCGGCCGCGACGAAGACCACCGTCTTCGTCGTAAACGGCGCGAAGATGAGGCCGAGCGCAACGACGGTGCCGAGGTCGGTGACGAAGCAGGCGGCGAGCACCGTCTTGCCGTAATCCGTGACGTTGAAGCCGAACTCGAGCATAACGGCATAGACAACCGCGACCGAGGTCGTGGACATCGCCACACCGGCAAGCCAGCTTGGCATCACCTCCCAGCCGAGCAGGTAGTGCGCGCCCGCCGCGCAGCCGAGAAACGGAAACAGAAAGCTCGCGAGGCCGACGGCGGCTGCTTCCTTCCACTTGAGCCTGAACACGACCGGATCGAGCTCGGCGCCGGCCAGGAAGGTGAGCACGATCGCGCCGATGCCGGCGAGGAACTTGACCCAGCCCTCATCAGTCCGAAGTACTGCGGACCCGACGAAGGCGCTTAAGATCAATTGCGCGACGATCCCGACCACGATCTCGCACAGCGCTGTTGATACGCGCAGCCAGATCGAGAACAGGCCCGCGATCAAGGCGAGACTCAGCCACAACGTCGCAAGTGCCCACACGCTAGTCATGCTCGTCCCTTGCTTTTCGCCTCCTGGTCAGTGAACCACGAGGCAATAAAAAAACCCGCCTGCGGCGGGTTACGGACTCCCACCGCTTCTTCAGCGGTAGGAGTCATCGGCCATTGCAGGCGGTTTCGGGGAACTCCACCCCCATCGCTGCCGACGCTAACGGGAGGTCACTCGGCCGTCAATGCAGTGCCGCCGCGGCGCGCGGCATCAGCGCGCCGCGATGACGAATGACCTGGGCTGCCAGGCGATGCGCAGCGGCGGCGGCGTCCGCGGGTGCCTTGCCGGACAGGCGCGCGGCGATATAGGACGCATTGAAGCTGTCGCCGGCCGCGGTGGCGTCGACCGGCACCACCACCTCCGGGACAGTGATGAATTCGCTCTTCCCGCCGCTCGCCACAAGCGCGCTGTTCGGCCCGTTCTTGACCACGATCTCGCCGACGCCGAAGGCTTGCAGCCGCGCGACCGTCGCCTCCGGGCTCGGGTCGCCCCACAACACTGCTTCGTCGTCATAGGCGGGCAGCGCGATGTCGATTCGCTTCAGCGCCTCCATGAAAACCGTGCGCGCGCGCGATAAGTCTCCGCGCCAGCCGCGCGGGCGAAAGTTTCCGTCGAAGGCGACCTTCACGCCCTGCTGCCGCACCATCTCGATCAGCGCGAGGAAGCGGCCGATCCCGATGTTGGAGTAGAGCGAGAGCGTGATGCCGGAAAAATAGACGAGCTTTGCTTTGCTCACGCCTTCGGCAACGCGGCCCCAGTCCGGCAGCTCGAACAACTCCCGCACAGGCGCCTCTAGCCGCCAATCGTGGCGGTGGCGCGTACCGGCGGCATCGCTGTCCACCAACGCGAGGCCAGGCAGGCGGCCTCGCACGCGCAGCACGAGATCGCAGGCGATGCCCTCGGCAGCCGCGAGCGCGAGGATCGCTTCAGAATACGGATCCTCGCCGAGCGCCGTCGCAAAGGCGGCATCGATGCCGGCGCGGGCGAGATAGACCGCCACGTTGAAAGTGTCGCCCGCGCAGCCGATGCCGAAGCGGCCGTCGCCGCCGCGCACGAGTTCGACGATTGCCTCCCCGACCGCGACGACGCGGTCTCTCTGCTCGCTCATGGCCGCCGCAGCATAGCTGTCCCGGAGTGCAAGCGAAATCCGCAGGAAGGAATGCGCTCCGCCCGGTAGCCACGCGCTCCGCGCGACACTGCCCAGCCAGCATGGACTGGACGGCCGCGGATGTTACATTGTAACATTTGCGTCAAATCGACTTGCCCAACGATGCCGATGCGCGTTCCACACCCGCACCACGACCACCGCCCCGGCGAGGGCCATCCGCCGGCCGCGATTTCGCCGTCAATCCTGCGGATGTCGGTTCTCGAGCGGCTGGCGATTGCCGCCGCGCTGATTGCGCTCGTATGGGGCGCGGTCGTCTGGGCCATGAAGGTGTGAGCGATGACCGCCGCGCTGCGATTCCGCAATCTCACGCTCGGCTACGACCGCCATCCGGCCGTGCATCACCTCGATGGGGCGATCGCGGCGGGCGCGCTGGTCGCGGTCGTTGGTCCCAACGGAGCCGGCAAATCGACGCTGTTCAAGGGAATCGTCGGCGTCATCAAACCGCTCGCGGGCCGCATCGAGCGCGGCGATCCCAATCCGCAGAACATCGCTTACCTTCCGCAGGCGGCCGAGATCGACCGCACTTTCCCGATCAACGTCTACGACATGGTGGCGATGGGGCTCTGGCGGCGCGCCGGATCCTTCGGTGGCATCGATCGCGCGGCGCGTGCCTCGATCGAGCAGGCAATCGACGCCGTGGGGCTCTCCGGTTTCGAGGCTCGCGCCATCGCCACCCTCTCTGGCGGCCAGATGCAGCGGATGCTGTTCGCGCGCCTGTTGCTGCAGGACGCGCGCGTCATCATGCTCGACGAGCCGTTCAACGCAGTCGATGCCAAGACCTCGGCCGACCTGTTCGATCTCGTGCGGCGCTGGCATGGCGAACGGCGTACCGTGCTCACCGCCATGCACGATATCGATTTTGTGCGGGCAAACTTTCCGGAGACGCTGCTCTTGGCGCGCGAGCCCGTCGCTTGGGGCCGCACCGCGAGCGTGCTCACGCCGGAAAACCTGCTCGCCGCGCGCCGCATGTGCGAGGCCTTCGATCAACAAGCCGAGCTCTGCCCCGACGAGCAAGTCCCGACATTACCCCCGAGCAGCGACGTCGTAGGCGCCGGCAATCGTCCGTGAGCGCTCACGACATAGATCTCGAGCGAAGCAGTACTCGGAAGGAGAGAGGCGCAGGTGTCGACGGTCAACCAAATCTTTATCGCGCCCTTCTCCGAATTCGAGTTCATGCGCCGGGCGTTGGCTGGCGCGCTGGCGCTGGCGCTCGGCGCCTGCCCGATCGGCGTCTTCCTGATGCTGCGCCGCATGTCCCTCGTCGGCGACGCGATGGCGCACGCTATCCTGCCCGGCGCCGCGGTCGGCTTTCTGCTTTCCGGCCTCAACCTCTTCGCCATGACTGCGGGCGGTCTCATCGCCGGCTTCGTGGTCGCCTTGTTGACGGGCTTGGTTGCGCGCACCACCGAACTCAAGGAGGACGCCGCTCTCGCGACCTTCTATCTGCTGTCGCTCGCCGTCGGCGTCACCATCATCTCGCTGAAGGGGACCAACATCGACCTCTTGCACGTGCTGTTCGGCAACGTGCTCGCGCTCGACGATCAGACCCTTTTGATGATCGCCGGCAACGCCACCGTCACCTTGATCGTGCTTGCCTTGATCTACCGGCCGCTGGTCATCGAATGCGTCGATCCCGGCTTCATGCGCGCGGTCAGCCGGGCCGGCGGTCCTGCGCACCTCGCTTTCCTGGTGCTCGTGGTGCTCAATCTGGTGAGCGGATTTTATGCGCTCGGCACCCTGCTCGCCGTCGGCATCATGATGCTGCCGGCGGCGATCGGCCGCTTCTGGGCACGCGACATCACGCTCATGATCGTCATCGCAACGACGAGCGGCGCCGTTTCCGGCTATGCCGGCTTGCTGATCTCGTTCCATGTCGGCGTCGCCTCCGGTCCCGCCATCATCTTGGTCGCCGGCGTACTCTATCTGACCTCTCTGCTGTTCGGTCGCGTCGGCGGTTTGGTGCGCCAGGCTTTCCCGGGCCGGCACCTCGAAGCATGAAAGGAGGGACGTGGTGTTCACTCGACGATACGTGCTTACCGCCGTTGCCGCCCTCATGCTTGCCGTTCCCGCGCACGCACAGGACCGCCTTCGCGTGGTTGCGAGTTTCTCGATCCTCGGCGATTTCGTGAAGAACGTCGGCGGCGACCGCGTCGCGGTCGAGAGTTTGGTCGACCCCAACGGCAATGCCCATGTCTATACGCCCTCGCCCAGCGACGCCAAGAAGGTTGCCGATGCCAAGCTCGTGTTCGTGAACGGGCTCGGGTTCGAGGGTTGGCTCGAACGGCTGGTTAAGGCGTCCGGCACCAAAGCGCCGGTCGTGGTCGCGACCAACGGCATCAAGCCGCTTGAGCGCTCCGGCGGCCATGATCACGACCATGAACGGGCGGATCCGCACGCCTGGCAGTCGGTCGCCAACGCGAAGGTGTACGTGGCCAACATCCGCGACGCGCTGATCGCCGCCGACCCCGCCGGCAAGGAGGCTTACGCCGCCAATGCGGCAGCCTACCTCGCCAAGCTCGACGCGCTCGAGCGCGAGGTGCGCGAGCTGATCGCGAAAATCCGCGCCGATCGCCGCCGCGTCATCACCAGCCACAACGCCTTCGGCTATTTCCAGGATGCCTATGGCGTGAATTTCACCGCGCCACAGGGCGTATCCACCGAGGCCGAGGCATCCGCCAAGGACATCGCCGCCATCATCAGCCAGATTAAGAAGCAGAAGGTCGCCGCAGTGTTTTTGGAAAACGTCACCGACCCGCGTCAAATGCAACAGATTGCGCACGAAACCGGGGCCAAGATCGGCGGCATGCTCTATTCCGATGCACTGACCGACGCCAATGGCGACGCTCCCACCTATATCGACCTGATCCGGCACAACCTGCGGCAGCTCGCCTCGGCGTTGGGGAGCTGAGCCCGCGCAGGCGGCGTAGGGTGGGCAACGGCGCTTTGCCGTTGCCCACGCGGTCGTCGGGCAACGCAAAGCGGACTTTGCCTGCCAGGTCCATCGCGTGGGCAAAGGCGCGCACGCGAATGCATTTCGGCGAATAAAGGTCTGCGCCTTCGCCCACCCTACGTGCTGGTCAGGCGCGGGTCGCACCGCGCATGACCTTTTTTGCAAAGGTCCTTATGAAAAGCTGCATTGGCCAGCTCAGGTCAAGCATCGAGCGGCACGATGGCATCCGCCAGCGGATGCATATATACGGTGGCCAAACGGAGTTCGCGCGGATGCCCGATAAGCTCCCCGTCACAGTGCTCACCGGCTATCTCGGCGCCGGCAAGACCACGTTGCTCAACCGTATCCTCTCTGAGCAGCACGGGCACAAATACGCTGTCATCGTCAACGAATTCGGTGAGGTGGGCATCGACAACGACCTCATCGTCGGCGCTGACGAAGAAATCTTCGAGATGAACAACGGTTGCGTCTGCTGCACGGTGCGCGGTGATCTCGTGCGCATCATCGACGGGCTGATGCGCAGGAAGGGTAAATTCGACGCCATCATCCTCGAGACCACGGGGCTTGCCGACCCCGCGCCAGTGGCACAGACCTTCTTCATCGACGACAATATCGGCCGCAAAGCCAAGCTCGACGCGGTAGTGGCGGTAGCCGACGCCAAATGGCTCAAGGACCGGCTCAAAGACGCACCTGAGGCGAAGAACCAGATTGCGTTCGCCGACATCATCCTGCTCAACAAGACGGATTTGGTCGCGTCCGACGAGCTTGGCGAGTTGGAAGCGCGTATCCGCGGCATCAATCCCTATGCCAAGCTGCACAAGACGCAGCGTTGCAACATTGCGCTGCCGGAGGTGCTAGGTCGCAATGCATTCGATCTCGACCGCATTCTGGACATTGAACCGGAATTTCTCGCCGACGCCACTCACCATCATCAGGATCATGATCATCATCATGAGCATGAAGACGGTCATCATCACCACCATGGCGGCGGCTTGAAGCATTATCACGACGAGGAGATGCAATCGGTCTCGCTAAAAACCGTCGACCCGATCGACCCGGACAAGTTTTTTCCCTGGGTGCAGGACCTTGTCCAAAAGGAGGGGCCGAACATTCTGCGCTGCAAGGGCATCTTGTCCTTCAAGGACGACGACGAGCGCTTCGTGTTCCAGGGCGTGCACATGATTCTCGACGGCGACCATCAACGTCCCTGGCAGCCGGGCGAGAAGCGCGAAAGCCGCATCATCTTCATTGGCCGCAACCTGCCCGAAGCAAAGATCAGGGAAGGTTTTGCCGCCTGCGTGGCGTGAGCGCGCCTGTCGTGTCCCGGCCAGCGCCGGGACACGAGTGAGATGTTGCCGCAATGACCGACACTCGCGCCGATATCCCGTCCGTGGTCGCGCGCACGCGGCCGCTCGCGGCCGGCGCGCCGGTTGTGGCCGCGCATTTTTTGCAGGAGACGGCGGTGTTCGTGCTCGGCGAGGAGGCGCTCCTCTTGCTGCCGCGCGCTGATGAGGCGCGTCGTCCCACGGTCCACGCCGGCGCGGTGCTCTCCTCGGCCGCCAACGCTACACGCGTCGTCACCGGGGGCGATGACGGCAAGGTGGTGGCGACTGACGCGGAGGGAAAGAGCACCACGGTTGCCACCGATACCGGGCGCCGGTGGATCGACCACGTGGCGGTCGGCCCCTCCGGCGCCCTCGCCTGGTCAGCGGGGAAAGATGCGTTCGTGCGCGCCAGCACAGGCGCTGCGCGCACGCTCGCGCTGCCCTCGACGGTCGGCGGTTTGGCCTTCGCGCCGAAGGGCCTGCGCCTTGCTATTGCCCATTACAACGGGCTCACGCTCTGGTTCCCCAACGCGCTGACCGAGCCGGAACGACTGGCTTGGAAGGGCTCCCATCTCGGTGCGCTGGTGAGCCCAGACGGGCGCTTCGTGATCACCTCCATGCAGGAGCCGGCGTTGCACGGCTGGCGACTCGCCGATCGCAAGGACATGCGCATGTCGGGTTACAGCGCGCGCGTGCGCTCGCTCGATTTTTCCGTCGGCGGCAAATGGCTCGCGACCTCGGGATCGCGCGAACTCATCCTGTGGCCGTTCCAAGGCAAGGACGGTCCCATGGGCAAGACGCCGCGCGTGCTCGCGCCGGCGGAGGTCCAAGCCGAGGTCGTCGCCAGCCACCCGAAGCAGGACGTGGTCGCTGTCGGCTATGCCGATGGCCTCGTGCTCTTGGTGCGGATCGAGGATGGTGCCGAGATTCTGGCGCGCAAGGGAACGGGCGCGCCGATCGCTGCGCTCGCCTGGAGCGCGAGCGGCACGGCGCTCGCCTTCGGCGCCGAGGACGGCGAGGCTGGCGTGATCGATCTTGGGTGACGCTAGATCGCGTTTGAATTGATTCAGCCGTCACATATCTCTCGCTGCGTTACCCGCGGGCTTGACCCTGGCGGTCCATCCTTCTTCGCAAAATTTTTGCAAAGCGATGGATTGCCGTGTCAAGCCCGGCAATGACGAGCAATGTTGGGCTACTTCTTCTGCGGCGCGCTGCCGGCGCGCGGCGCCGCACGCGAGGGTGAGCTGAGCGCGTTATCGGGCAGCCGGTTCCAGACTTGGCTACGACCGAACAGTGAAATGCCGAGATAGCCGCGCACCTCGAGCTTCTGACCATCGGGACTGAGGCGCATGAGCGCGCGATAAACCTTGCCATCGCGCGGATCCATGATCGTCCCGTTCTCATAGGAAGGGCCGTTGCGTTGCATTCCCCTGATCAGCGTCAGACCCTGCACCGGACGGCCCTTGTCCGCACCTTGGCACTGGTCGCAGACCCAGTTTGGGTCCTCGCCCGGCTTAAAGAAGATCTTGACGATCTTGCCCTCGTAGACTCCGTTGCGCTCCTCGATCCTGAACCAGCTCTCGGGCTGACCGCTGTTCTCGTCCACTTGTTCCCATAAGCCCGTAGCCGTCGGGTCGGCGGCGCAAACGGGGAATGCCGCGGCGGCGACGATGAGAATAGCACCCACGAGGATTGGTCTTGACGCTCCCATCACAACACCTGCGCTCTGTTCGTGCTTCGTCTGCCTCCATGATCCCATCTGGATTGCTCCTCGATTGGGCGAGACTGTGGTCATTTCACCCGCGATTTGGGGCCGCAAGCGCTGTTATTGGCAGCCGGATCGCGGGTGACCTAATTCACCAGGACGTTGCTGAACTGCCAGGCGTCGCTGGTGTCGAGCGTCTCCGGAAACAGTTCGTTGCGGCCGACGAGTGGTGTCCAATCGGTATAGCAGCCGATCACTGGACCGAGATAAGGCCGCTGCAAGTCGAGGCAGCGGCGGAAATCCATTTCATCGACCTCGACGATGCCGCGCTCAGGGTTCTCCAGCATCCAGACGATGCCGGCGAGGACCGCCGACGTCACCTGCAGGCCGGTTGCGTTCTGGTAGGGGGCAAGGCGCCGCGTCTCCTCGATCGAGAGCTGCGATCCGTACCAGTAGGCGTTCTTGGCATGCCCATAGAGCAACACGCCGAGTTCGTCGATGCCATCGACGATGTCGTCCTCGGAGAGGATGTGCCAGGTCTGCTGCGGCTTCCACTGCGCGCCCGCGAGCTCGTGCAGCGATAAGACCGCGTCGTCGCACGGGTGATAGGCATAGTGGCAGGTCGGGCGATAGATCACCTTGCGGCCTTCTCTCAGCGTGAAGTAGTCGGCGATCGAGATAGACTCGTTGTGGGTGACCAAGAAGCCGTGCTGGGCTTGCGCCGTGGGCGTCCACGAGCGCACGCGCGTGGCGGAGCCCGGGCGCGTGAGGTAGATCGCGGCATCGCAGCCGAAAATGTGTCGAAATGCGCCTGCCGGCATTGTTTTTTCGTGCGTGCCCCAGCCGAGCTCGGAGGGCTGGAGGCCTTCGGCGAGGAAGCCCTCGACCGACCAGGTATTCACGAATTTTCCCCGCGGCTTGGGATCGCGCGCGCGCTGCGTGTCGCGCTCCGCGATGTGGATGCCCTTGACACCGGCGCGCTGCATCAGCCGCGCCCAGTCCTCGCGCGTCGCCGGCTCGACGAAGTCGAGCTTGAGCTCGCCGCAAATGTCGATCAGCGCCTGCTTTACCATCCACGAAACCATGCCGGGATTGGCGCCGCAGCAGCTCACGGCGGTGACGCCGCCGGGGCGCCGCCGCCGCAGATCGAGCACCCCCTCCCGCAGCGCGTAGTTCGAGCGCTCCGAGATCGAGCGCTCGCGATTGGTGTAGAGGCCCGGCCAGGGCTCGACCACCGTGTCGATGTAGAAAGCGTCGAGATCCTTGCAGAACTCCATCAGGTCGACTGAGGAGGTATCGACCGAGAGGTTGACGATCATGCCGCGGCCCGGCCCTGTGGTCAGCAGTGGGGTGAGGATGTCTCGATAGTTCTCCTTCGTCAGCCCGCGATGGATGAACCGGATTTGCCGCTCGTCGAGCAGGCGGCGATCGCTGTCGTCCGGAGCGATGACGACGAACTTCGCGCGGTCGAACGCGATGTGCCGTTCAATCAGCGGCAAGGTGCCCTTGCCGATGGAGCCGAAGCCGATCATCACGATCGGCCCGTCGAAACGGGCGTGGAGCGGCCCTCCGTCGGTCGAGGGGATGGTAGCGTTCACTTCGGTTCTCCTGAGCAAGAGGTCACATGGGATCACGCGGCGTGCGGCGTGAGACTATTGTCGCTGATGGTCAAACGCGCAACCAGGGTTGCAAGATCGGGCCGTCGCTCGAGCGGACTTCGGGCCGCGATCAGCCCACGGGCGCCATCGAGCGCCCCGGCCTTGAGCTCGCGCCCAAGCAGCCGATGCGCCTCGTAGGGCCCGGGCAGCCACAATGCACCGGTCTTCTCGCTGGAGAAGCCGAACCGGGCGTAATAGGACGCGTCGCCAACCAGTAGCACGGCCCCGTGGCCGCGACGTGTGGCCTCCCGCAGCGCGCGATGCACCAGTGTGGAACCGATGCCGCGCCTGCGGCGGTCGGGGGCGACCGCGAGCGGCCCGAACAGCAGCGCCGGCCGGTCGGGACCGATCGATATCTGCCATAGCCGAACCGTGCCGACGATACGCCGCCCCTCGCTGGCCACGAGCGCCAGTTCGGGCAGACGCCCTTCGCGCAGGCGCTCCGACGTCTTGCTGAACCGGGCCGGCCCGTAGGCGAGGTCGAGCAGCGCGTCACGCGTCGCAGCCTCGGCCGGCCGTTCCTCACGGACGGTAACCATCTCGGACCTCCGTCCGTTTCCGCTAGATGTGGTAGGTCTTCAGCGGCGGGAAGCCGTTGAATGCCACCGACGCGTAGGTCGCGGTGTAGGCGCCGGTGCCTTCGATCAGCACCTTGTCGCCGATCTCGAGGCTGATCGGCAACGCGTAGGGCTCTCGTTCGTACATGACGTCGGCCGAGTCGCAGGTGGGTCCCGCGATCACGCACGGAGCGAGCTCGTCGCCGTCACGCGGGGTGCGGATCGGATAGCGGATCGACTCGCCCATGGTCTCGGCGAGGCCGCCGAACTTGCCGATGTCGAGATAGACCCAGCGCACGTCATCGTTCTCGTTCTTCTTAGAGACCAGCACGACCTCGGCCTCGATCACGCCAGCATTGCCGACCATGCCGCGGCCCGGCTCGATGATCGTCTCCGGGATGCGGTTGCCGAAGTGCCGTCGCAGCGCCCGGAAGATGGCCGAACCGTAAGTCTTCACGGTCGGCACGTTCTTGAGATAGCGGGTCGGGAATCCGCCGCCGAGATTGACCATAGTGAGGTTGATGCCGCGCTCGCCGCATTCGCGAAAGACCGCGGCCACCGAGGCGAGCGCCCAGTCCCAGGCTTGGGGGTTGCGCTGCTGGGAGCCCACATGGAAGGAGACGCCATAGGCGATTAGCCCGAGGCGGTGGGCATGCTCCAACACGTCGGGCGCCATGGCAGGCTCGCAGCCGCATTTACGCGAGAGCGGCCAGTCCGCCCCGACGCAGTCGGAGAGGATGCGGCAGAATACGCGTGAGTCCGGAGCGGCGCGGGCGATCTTCTCCACCTCCGCAATGCAGTCGACGGCGTAGAGCCGCACGCCAAGCGCATAAGCGCGCGCCACGTCGCGCTCTTTCTTTATCGTATTGCCGAAGGAGATACGGTCCGCAGTCGCGCCGGCCGCAAGCACCATCTCGATCTCGGCGACCGAGGCTGCATCGAAGCTCGAACCCAGCGCGGCGAGAAGCGCCAGTACCTCGGGCGCCGGATTGGCCTTCACCGCATAGAACACCTTGGTATCCGGCAGCGCCTTGGCGAAGGTCAGATAGTTTTCACGCACGACGTCGAGATCGACGACGAGGCAAGGGCCGTCTTCGGCCCGCTTACGCAGGAATTGGCGGATGCGCGTGGTCATTGGCGCTCTCCCCACAGCTGGCAGGCGGCGAACCGCCCGGTGATGCGGGTTTTGAACTCGTCGGCCGGTGCGCGATGGGGACGCACTGGCGAACTTGGGTTCTTCACCCGCTGTGCTGCCTTGGATTGGAATGGGGAGATCCCATTCCGCACGGCCGGCAATGATGAACAAGCCTCTTCGGTAGCCACGCCGGCGGTGGAAGGCCGGCAGAGACCAAGGAAGCCCGGTCCGTCGTTGCTTTAAGCCGC
>Ga0126378_10001407_pt1 | contig 17904 bp, 15 predicted proteins | sample PanSoiMetPlot_23_FD_92587 | JGI IMG/M metagenome (GOLD analysis project Ga0126378, IMG submission 92587) | Tropical forest soil microbial communities from Panama - MetaG Plot_23 | ecosystem: Environmental > Terrestrial > Soil > Tropical forest > Bulk soil | place: Panama | collected 2016-02-17
TGCCTTCGATCCAGCTAAATACCGCGGCGTTTGCGCCGATGCCGAGCGTGAGGCAAAGAATTGCCAGCACGGAAAATCCCGGGCTGCGGCGGAGCATACGCAATCCAAAGCGGATGTCTTGCAGGAAATTGTCGATGACGTCGACGTGGCGGGCGTCGCGGCACTCTTCCTTGATTTGCTCCACACCGCCTAGGGATTTCAAGGCAGCGCGACGAGCTTGTTGTGGATTCATGCCTTGCGCGACGAATTCATCGATTTGATTCTGCAGGTGAAACCGAAGTTCCTCACTAAGATCCAGCTCAGCTTTGTTCTTGCGAAACACCGAGCGCAACCGGAGCGAAAATTTATGATGCCAACGCATGGGTTCTTTCCTTACGGTGTCTCCAGCACCAAATCAATGGCCAATGAGAGGCGCTTCCATTGCGCGTGCTCCTGGCGCAGATACTTTGTGCCGTCCGGCGTTAGCGAATAGTACTTGGCGCGACGATTGTTTTCCGACTCTCCCCATTTGGCGCGAATCCATCCCTGTTGCTCGAGGCGGTGCAGCGCGGGATAGAGGGCCCCCTGGTTGACCTGAAGAACGTCCCTGGACACCTGACGGATGCGTTGCGCGATTCCCCAGCCATGCATGGGCTGGAGCGCGAGCGTCCTCAAGATCAAGAGGTCCAATGTGCCTTGCACTAGGTCGGTTGGCTTGGCCATTTAGGCTCTCCTGTCGATAAATGACAGGGCAATAGCTTAGACTCCTGTTAACGAATTAGGGAAGCAAAAGTTTTTGGTGTTTTCCAGAGAGCGCTCCGGGCGCGGGACCAAGTGAGACTAGGCCAAGCGAGCGATGGCCGACCAAGAGAAGAGAGGTGACGTACCTTCGCGAACCGGTCCGTACCTGGATGTCTTGAAAAGTGGCCGCTGCGGGAAGGGTCAAGGCACAGCGAAGAATAAACAATGAACCGCCGTTCATTGCGGGTGGACATCGAACAGCGTATAGTCCGCTCATGAGTTTCACAGGCTTCGATCCCCGTTTCGCTTTGAATGTTGCGCTGCCGTTGGCGCAATCAGCCTATGACGTCATGCAGAATTCCGGCGTCGCGGCTCACTTGCCCCGAGGTTACAAACAAACTGCCCCGATCGAAACTCGCCCCGAATTGCTCAAAGCGTTGAAGGCGCTTCCGGATAACACTCACAGCCGTATGTTGAACATGATGGTCAAAGATTCAAATGTCTTCGGTCTTATGGGAAGCAATGTGGATTCCAATCCTGGTGTGAAAATTGCGTTCGTTTCCTTTCGGGGGACCCAGACCGCTGTCGATTGGGAACACGATGTGGACGTCCTGTGTGAGCCGTATGGATTGGTTGACGGTGCGGGCGACGTTCATCAGGGTTTTCTCACCGTGTACAAGACTCTGCGTGATAGCGTGAAAGCCGGTTTGGAGGGGGCATGCCAGGGGTGTGATTGGCTGCTGGTGACCGGGCACAGCTTGGGCGCGGCTCTGGCGCTGCTTGTCGCGCCGGATATCGCGAAAAACATGCTCCCAGGAAGAGTCCCCTCTCTTCTAACTTTCGCTGGACCTCGAACTGGACTGTTTAGGTTTCATCGTTTTTTCGACAACCTGATCCCAACATGCTACCGTGTCGTCGCTATGGACGATATTGTTCCGAACGTGCCACTCTTTGTGCCGCCACTCTTCTGGTACAGGCATGTGGGTAAGGAAGTGAAGGTCGACGGGGGACAGGAGGACCCGATCAAGGCTCACAGCCTGGAACTCTCCTACGTGCCGGGGTTGCAAAGGCTTAGTGCGACCCCCTGAGCCAGAGCCAGCCCTGTCATAATCAAGGGCTGTGCTGGCATTTCCGTAGCCATTCATAGATCTGCGGCATCGCCGAAAACGGTGCCGCGACTATCGACTCCGCCAGTCGTTAACCTGAAACCCAGAGCGAACTGTGAAAAAGGAGCTACGGTCAACCCAGAATTCGCGTGCCTGCACTAGCTCTATAAATCATAACTGTCGTAGATCGTGCCGCGCTTGTGGCATCTGGCGATGATGAGGTCCTGGTTGACTCCGGGACGAGGTTTTTCCTCCGCGTGAGAGTTCATCGAAGGCCTGCTTTTTCCGATCGTTCGTTTAATAATCGCAGCGAGTGCCTTTGCGTCTCGAATCACCGATGTAGCGCGACCGATGGCCCGCTCGGACGTCAGTCATAGCTATGGTAATTGAAGTTCGGATTTATTTCGTTTGCGCTCGCTCTCCTCGTGTTTTTGCGGCTGGAAGCCTGCTTCTCAAGGAAAAAATCCAGATTCCCCAGCAGGATCAGGTGTGGTGCAAGAGTGACCCGAAACGTGGGGCAGCTGCCATAGGCCAAGAACTCTTGTAGCACACGAAAGGCAAGCCTCCCTTGCGTGTGGGGACGCTGATAGATCGTTGCGGCTATCTTGCCGCCTCGAATTTGTTCGATCAGGGCAGGGAACAAGTCTGTGGCGATAATCGTGAGACGATCCAGTGCCTGGGCGTCTTTGGCCGCTTGGACAACGGGCATAGAAGCTTCTGTCGTAACGTAAATACCGGCCAGATCGGGGTGGGAAGCCAGCAGGCTCCTGCATTTGTCGTATGCCTCTGCTTCGACGTCGTGATCTTCAATGGGCTCGAGGAGCGTTACTTCAGGATGTAAGGACTTGAGGGTCCTCTCGAACGCCGTTAGCTTTTCGGCGTGTTCGGTGATGCCCAAGGCGCTTAGCGTGACCGCGACCTTCCCAGTTCGGTTCAAGAATCTTCCCATTAGGTCGGCAGCCAAGGAACCGCTTGCCATGGTATCCACGGAAACGGCGGCGAGTCTGCTGGTTTCAGGTGCATCGGTAGAGACGCAGACAACGGGGATCTTTGACCGCGATGCCCGGCGTATCCAGGTGCGCAAACTGTGCGGACGGCTTGGAAACAGGATAATACCGTCAGATTCCGCAGCCAGGGCGGCTTCGAAGGCCTCTTCTTCGCCTTCCCCGAGGCGGGGAAAGGTACGGAATTGAATATCTGCACGGTGCATGTCCAGGGCCTGAGCCTCTTCCTCAATCCCGGTGCGGACTTCGTCCCAGAAAGACGTGGTGCCCTGCAAAGTGTTGACCGAGACCGAGAATTGCTTCTTTTGCGAAAGGAGGCGGGCAGCCATGTTGGGGCGATAACCCATATTCTTTGACATTTGCAGAACGCGCGTCCGGGTCATTGGGTTTACTTCGGGATGATCGTGGAGAGCCCGATGGACCGTGCCCGTGGATATGCCTAGGGCATTAGCTATGTCAAAGAGTGTGACTCGGCGGTTTGTGGTCATCGTTTCGGCAAAAAACCCGACTCCCAGTGAGCTCGGGGCGGGCCGACCGCCGACGCCGCAGCGGTGGATTTTGCAAGCCGCGGCTGGTAATCGTCGCGCGGAGCCCGTAAGCGCTTACGGTCCCTTAACGTAGGCCAGGATGAGGCCTATGGCAAGCAGTTTTTGCCAAAAAATGCGCACAGTAGGACCGGATAGCAAGCGTTTGGCTCTTGAGTGAGAACGGTAACACGCCCGGGTCGGGAATGCTTGAATCTCTTGGTTTCCAGGTACACGGGCGCGCTTGCCCGGTGAGCAAGAGAAAGTGTACTTCCTGTCACATGCCGAAGGTGGAAGTCCCGGATCTTCATTACGCTCTCACGGACCATGACATCCACATCCCAGCTTCTGGGAAGGCCTTTCAAAAGTGATTTCGCGCGCGTTTACATACATACAACGACAAAGAGTAAATCAAGGATGGGAAAGCGCGGCTATTCTAGTGATTAGTGCCCCCTCCTTAATTTCGTAGATCGCGTCTCCCGGTATGTTGAGGAACTCCTGTCTTAGACCGCTGGGCCATTGGATTTGCACTTTGCGCATCACGGAGTCATCGCCCAGGCCGAAGTGCAATCGCATGTCGTTTGTAGAGTTATAGCTGCCACCCGCCCGCACTTCGTCAATTTGCGTCATCCCGGAAGTGGTGATTGTTGCTCGCGCGCCGACGGCCGCCCGGTTGCTCTTGGCGCCGATCAGCCGGAACAAGACGCGGTGGTTTGAGTTCACCGTTTGGTTTACAAACAGTGAAGGCGGGGCGTTGACATTGAACACGACAAAGTCCAAATTCCCGTCGTTATTGATGTCGCCAAAGGCAGTACCCCGGCGAGATCGTAATGGAGGGAGGTTCAGGCCAGATCTATCCGCGATCTCCCCGAAAGTCCGGTTGCCCAAATTGTGAAACAGTTCGAGCGGCTCGGCGAAACGAGCCTCTCCTACTACGGTATCCATCAAAGAAGAAAAGTTGCCATTGGCAATGAGGATGTCGGGCCAGCCATCGTTGTCGAAGTCGCCAAAACCGGTGCCCCACTTAACGGGCGCAAAGGTCAGGGCAGAAATTTTCGCCTTGTCGGCAACGTCGACGAATTGGCTTCCACGGTTCCAGTAGAGACTAGCGGGCTGATTCCCGAAACGAGTGACAAAGAGGTCTAGCTTTCCGTCGCGATCAAAGTCTCCAAAGTCCGCGGCCATGTTGCCGTAATTCTGTCCAGCTGGTCCAAGACCAGTGCCGGATGAAACGCCGACTTCTTCAAACGTGCCGTCGTGTTTGTTGTGGTAAAGGAAGTTCCATCCAGAATCATTCGTTACGAACAGGTCCGGCCAACCATCGTCGTCATAGTCCCCCCAAACGACCCCCATACCATGAAGCTTATGGGGATCATTCACGCCGGCTTTCTCAGAAACATCTTCAAATGTGCCATCACCTCGGTTGTGAAAAAGGAAGTCCGTTTCCCCTTCCATCCTGTCTGGCAACTCGACAAGGACTCCCTTGTATCCCAGGGAACGCGAAGGGTCGGCCAAATGAGCAACATCCGTATGAACGTACCGCGCCACGAAGAGATCGAGGAGTCCGTCCCGGTCATAGTCAGCCCAAGCGGCGCCGGCGCTGAAACCGCCAACGTCTAAGCCAGCTTTCTTCGTCACATCTTCAAACTTGCAATCCCCCAGATTGTGATAAAGAACGTTGTGTCCATAGCCGGTAACGTACAGGTCCGGCAGACCGTCGTTGTTGTAGTCGCCTACGGCGATGCCCATTCCCCAGCCTTTGACAGTTAGACCGGCAGACTTGGTGATATCCGTGAAATGGAGCTTCGTAGTGTTGGCGTCTTGATGGTAGAGAGTCACCATCAAATCGCCGCCATCGAGGTATCGCTCGATCGTTGAGTCGTTGACGACAGCGACGTCCAGCCTGCCGTCGTTGTCGCAATCCAGCAGGGCCACGCCACCACCCGCCATCGTATCTAGCACGTGGCGGCGGTCGGTACGAGAACGCGGGACGGTGGTGAGTCCCGCCTCGGCAGAGATATCACGAAAGTACATCAACCCGCTTCCGGTAGGAGACGAGTTCTCGACTCGCGACTGGTTTTGCGCGTGAAACGACGATAGGCCCATTGAGGCGAGAATCGTGCAACTTAACGAAAAGCCTACCGAGATCTTTGTGGACCTTTGCATGGCACGCCGAGGATTCTAACAAAATGCCCTTCGTCCCCAACTTGGGGGCAAGGCCTAGCGATTGATGCTTTGGCCTCTCTTGAGGGGTCGACGCTTGTTCTTGGTCTGAACTTACACCCTTGGTTGCATTTCGGCGGGCGGGGATTTGCCCTCCCGTAGGGGAAGATGAAAGCGACGTCTTTTTGCGCCAAGAGGATCAGTTTCCCGTAGAAAAACGATATTCACCGTCAGATTTTCGAAAAGAGGGCTTGACAAGGTCAACTCGAGAGAGTAAAAACGCGGGATCAAATTACCGTAAGCGATTACGGTAAGCCTGCAAGCGTTGGCAAGCGTTGGCAAAGGCTCGCAGGTGCCCGCCGGTAAGATTAACGAGTTTGGGGGGTGGACAGTGGTGGAAAGCAAGCTATCTCATTCAGCTTCTGTTTCTTCCTATTCCTTTTGCAGGCTGCTTTCAGAGCGAGGCCTCTTTCGGGGTCTCTTTCTGGTCGTACTCGCCGCAGCACTTCTGCTGCTCCAGCCGAGCGTTGTCGCGCAGTCGCAATTCGCGACACTCAGCGGCACGGTGCACGATAGCAGCGGCGCGGTGGTCGTGGGCGCTAGTGTCACGGTGACGTACGCGGCTTCTGGCGAAACGCGTAAGACCGTGACCAATCAAGATGGATTCTTCACCGTGGCCACGCTGCCTGCGGGCACCTATCAGGTTACGGTCGAAATGAAAGGCTTCCAAAAATGGGTGGGTTCGGGAGTCGTCTTAAACGGTGCTGACAGCCGCACGATGAACGTCGAGATGAGAGTTGGCGCTGCGACCGAATCGGTCACCGTCGTTGGAACAGTTACGCAAATTGCGCAAACCGATTCGGGCGAGAAGTCTGCGCTCATCTCTTCTGAAGACCTCCAGAACCTGTCTCTAGTGGGCCGGAATGCCAGCGAATTCATCAAGATTCTTCCTGGGGCGACCTTGTCGGCCAATGGGGGAATCAATAAAGCTGCATACAGCGGAGAAGTCGTTGGCATCAACGGTTTTTGCCCGGGGAATGGTTGTAACGCCGGCGGACTAAGCGCCGCGAACGTAAACGGTCAATCCGTACAGATCACGCAGGACGGCCAGAACACGTTTGATCCGGGCGCGTCGGGCGCGGCAACCCCCGTTAATCCCAACCCGAATATGATTTCAGAGGTGAAGGTCCTGGAATCGAACTTTACATCGGACAATGCCAAGGGGCCTGTCGTCGTGAATACCGTCACGAAATCGGGCGGTAGCCAGTTTCATGGGGAGACCTATCTTTACGCGCGCAATGCAGCCTTGGACGCCGAAGATCCTTTTAATAAGGCGAGCGAGGCACAGGCAGGCTTCGCCCGCGGGAGTTTGAAGGGACAGACCTCCTACTACTATCCGGGCTTCAATCTTGGGGGTCCGATTCTTATTCCTGGGACGCGATTTAACAAGAGCCGGCAAAGGCTATTCTTCTTCGAAGGCTTCGAATACTACAAGCAGCAATTGGACGGTGGCGTCGACCGTGCGTACGTGCCGAGTGCCGCGATGCTGAATGGTGATTTTAGTTCCCTGGGCACCTACACCGGCAATAGCAATACTGGAACAGACCGTCATGTCTTGTACGCCGTCCCTACCCAACCGAATTCGTCCTGGCTAGGGATGCAGGCGCGACCAGGCTGTGTCGTCACCGGCGGCGTCTTGTCATCCGCCTGCATTGATCCCGCTGCGCAGACGCTCATGAAACTGATCTTGCCAGCTCCCAACGCGGATCCGACAACGACGGGCTTCAACTACGTTCAGGATTTTCCAGCAGCTCAGAACTCCTGGCAGAACATGGTTCGAGGCGACTGGAACATCAGCGACAACACAAAAGTCTACGTTACCTGGAGCCGCCAACGAGAAACCGCGCACATGCCAACAGGACTCTGGGTCGGCGCGGCGGACTGGGCCGTTCCAACGCCGACCACGACGGTTGGCGCCAACGGCTCGGATTCCACGACCGCGAGTTTTGTGCACGTGTTCTCACCGACCATGACGAGCGAGAGCAGGTTCGGGTACACCAAAATCAACTTCCCGAACTCGCCCGAAGATCCTTCGAGGGTGCTCCGGCAGGAGGCCAATTTCCCCCTGAGCGGGATCTTCAAGAACCCGGACATCCCCGCAGTTCTAAGCTGGGGCGACAGCATTCCGAATCTGGGCGATGTAGGACACGACTTCCATCCCACGATGATCGCCTACAAAGGGATCCCCAGCGCTGCCGAAGATCTGACCAAGGTCATTAAGACGCACACCACGAAGTACGGCTTCTACTACGAACATGTCTACAACAAGCAGGACAACTGGGGTCAGTACATGGGGGTCTTTCAGTACGCCGCGTGGGCTGGCAGCCCCACAGGGAACCAATATGCCGACATGTTGATGGGCCTCGGCCAGGCCGGTTACTTCGAGCAAGCGCTTCCCCCGGCGTCGGAAATCGCTCAAAACATTGCCTCCTTCTATGCCCAGGACAGCTGGAAGCTGACCCGTCGCATCACGGTGCAATACGGATTGCGCTTCGAGCACTACGCCAAGCCTTACGATGCCGATGGGTACGGGCTCGCGATATTCGATCCGGTGGCGTACGCCGCGGGCACGGGAACAAACCCTGGCGTAACTTGGAACAAGCTCAACCCCAGTACTCCGCTTTCAGGAACCACGAGCCGACTCTTTTTCTACTCGCCGCGTTTTGGCGCAGCCATCGACCTATTTGGGACGGGAAAGACCGTGGTACGGGGCGGTTGGGGCAGGTACCGCGCGTACGATTCACTGCAAAGCAACGCTTACACCGGTCCTGCGGGTACCGCTTTGGGGTCGGTGGGCTGGGGCTGCGGCTCCAACGATCCCAGCTGCCCGACGTGGGAAGCCATTGACAAACACGCCTCCGGGAACTGCACCGCAACTTCGAACTGCGCTCCTCCCATAGTCTTCGGCAGCACCACCGCGCTGGCAAACACCAGCTTTAGCGTGATGACGCCGCACAACGATGAGCAGCCTTTGGTCACCAGCTACAGCCTCAGCCTAGACCAGCAGCTGCCGGCGCGCTTTAGGCTCGAAGTATCTTACGTTGGAAACTACGGTCAGTTCCTGCAGAGCACGGCCAACATCAATGCTGTCCCCTTGGGTACCCTCAACGCCCCTGGCTTCACTTGTCCGGCCGGGACGGGAAACAATAGCTCGGCGAGTTGCCAGCAGGCGTTCCGTCCCTTCAATAAATATCAGGGAATCACGGGAAGCGTGACGGCAGGCGGATCGCAGTTCGACTCGCTGCAAGCCACGCTGCATCGCACCGTCGGTTTCCTGACGCTGCAAGCCAATTACACTTTTTCAAAAGCGGTGGGGGACGGGGTGCAGAACAGCAACGGTGGGATGAGCGGTGCGCTTCCAGACTTTGGCGCTAGATGGCTCTGGGGTGTCTTGCCTTTCGATCGCGCACACGCGTTTAGCGCTGCCTACGTTTTCAGCTTGCCGAACGTACACGCGCGGAACGCGTTCGTCCGTGGAGCCGGTAACGGTTGGCAGATTTCCGGCATCACCCAGATTGAGCGTGGCGCACAATTGAGCGCGCAGGCGCCGAGCAACGGTCTGAACTTCAACTATGGGGCTCCCGGGCAAAGTAACATCACCGTCTTGGGGACGCCCGACATCACCGTCTATCCCATAATTACCTGCAATCCCACCCAGGGATTGCAAGCGAAACAGTTTGCCAATCCCAAGTGCTTTTCGCCGGATCGGAACGGAGTTCTGGGAACAGGCGGTCTGCCTTATATGCCGGGTCCCATGTTTTGGAACAGCGATCTCTCGGCGATGAAGACCTTTAAACTGACTGAGAGGAAGAGTCTCCAATTCAAGTTCTCGGCATTTAATTTCCTGAATCACAGCCTGACGACGTTTACCAACGGCGACAACAATCTGAAGCTCAGTTTCAACGATTTGGGCCAAGTCATTACCGGCACGAAGTGCCCGGCCACTACTGGCGGCGCGAGCTGCACGCAACCGTCGACCTTTGGCATCGCGCTGTACCAAACGGGCCACCGCGTTCTGGAAATGGGAGCGAAGTTCTCGTTCTAGCCTCAGGCGCAACAAAGGGGTGGCCCTTTCGGGCCACCCCATTTATATTTTTCAGTATGAAAAGATTTTCCTCGCTCTTGGCCCTTTTCCTGGCCCCGCTCTCGGCCTTATCCGCCACCCCTCAGAAAAGCTTTGAGCAGATTGCCAAACAGGCGGACGCTGCCAGGACAGCGGACCGAATGAGCGAAGCCATCGGTCTCTATACCCAAGGTGTTCACCTGCATCCTGCCTGGAGTGACGGGTGGTGGTGGCTGGGGAGCCTGCTCTACGATGAAGACCGATTTGCGGAAGCTGCACCGGCCTTCCAGAAGTTCGTGGCCCTAACACCGAAATCTGGTCCGGGGTACGCTTTCCTGGCGCTCTGCGAGTATGAGACCCAGGACTTCGGGTCTTCTGTGAAACATTTTGGAGAGTGGGCGCGCAGGGGGTCACCCGGAAACGACGCACTCCTTGATGTGGCGGGCTTTCGCTGGGCGTCACTGCTCACACGAGAAGGCCGCTTCAGTGAAGCTCTCTACCTGCTTGCGGCCAAGGCCGCGAAGGTCGGAAGAAGTCCTGCCCTTGTGGAAGCGATGGGCTTGGCCTCGTTGCGAATGAACAACTTGCCCGAGGACTACCCTCCTGAGAGGCGTGAACTGGTTTGGCTCACCGGTGAGGCTGCCTATTACTCCGCTACAGGCGCGACCCTGCGGGCGTCACAATATGCCGATAGATTGCTTGTTCACTACAGCCATGAGCCGGGAGTACATTTCTTTCGCGGGACTTTGTTTGAGTTTCAAAAGGATTTTGGCGCTGCAGAACAAGAATACGAAGAAGAGCTTCGAGCCTCTCCGGATAACGGCCCTGCGATGACTGAGCTGGCGGTTACGCTCGTCGACGACGTACAGCCAGACAAGGCGGTGCCGATCGCGGAACGTGCTGTATCCCTCGAGCCGCAGAATCCCAGATCGTACTACGCATTAGGCTCGGCACTTCTCGAGACCGGGAAGCCAGACCAGGGCGCTCGCGCCCTCGAGAAAGCGAAGCAATTCGCGCCGAACAGCTCCTTCATCCGGTTCACCCTCGCCAAAGCTTACAGGGCCTTAGGCCGCGAGGAAGAGGCCAAGCGGGAATCGGCGGCCTTTCTCGCCCTCAAGGACAAGCAAGACGTTCTGGCGTGGCCGGAAAACCGACGAGCAACGCCCGAACAGGTCGACCCGCGGGGAACGAAAAAGCCATGACCATAACCTGCCTCGCAGCTTTGGGGCTGTCGGCGCTCCTGACAGCCCAAGCCGCTCCGGCTGCATCAGCGCGGGGGGCAGGGCAAAGGAAGGCCCGCAACGGGGAGGTATCTCGCGTGGCTTTTGAGCAGCTTTCCAAGGCTGCGGACCGGGCCCGTGATGAGAATGACAACGAGGATGCCATCCGTCTGTATCGGCGGGCGCTCAGCCTGCGCCCGGCCTGGCAGGAAGGGCTTTGGTACCTGGGCATTCTCGAGTACGAAAAAGAGCGCTTCTTGGATGCTCGCGACGTCTTGCGGCGCTTTGTCACCTACGATCCGAGTGCCGGCCCGGGTTGGGCGGTGCTTGGCATGAGCGAATTCAAAACCCGCGAATATTCGCGCGCCTTCGATCACCTTCGGCGCGCCATGGCTCTTGGCTTGGGTGGACGCAAAGAAATGGCGCAGTCCGTGTTCTATTTCGTCGCGGCGCTGTTGACACGATTCGAGCAGTACGACGAAAGCATGAATATGCTGCTGGCGATGGTGAAGTCGGGGCAAAAAACAGACCTTCTCGTGGAACCTCTAGGACTCGCGGCACTTAGGATGCCGCTCCTTCCCGCCGAAACACCTCCTGATCGCCATGAGATGATCCGAATGGCCGGGCAGGGCGCCTTAGCGGTTGAGGCGGGTCGCCAAGGCGAGGCTGAAAGACTTTTCAGCGGAATAGTTGCGGCCTATCCGAACGAGCCAGGGGGGCATTTTCTCTATGGAGTCTTCCTCCTTGATCTCCGCCCCGCCGATGGTATTCGAGAAATCAAGCGCGAACTCGAAATCTCCCCTTTCCATGTGGCGGCCAGATTGCGCCTGGTCGAAGAGTACCTGAAGGAGGAACGATTTGATGAGGGCCTGATGCTAGCGGAGGAAGCCGTGAAACTAGAGCCTAAGGACGGGCCCGCGCACATGATGCTGGGCGAAGTTCTAATTGCCAAAGGCGACCTTGCCGGGGGAATCCGCGAACTGGAGACCTCAGAGAAGCAAGCGCCGCAGACCGTGCGAACTCGCTGGGATTTGCTGCGAGCATATACCACGACCGGTCGAAAGGATGATGCCCAGCGTGAAAAGGGAGAGATTGAAAGACTCAACGCCCCGACTGGTGAACAAGAACCCTAAAACGAGTGCCGCGGCCCGCGAATGTTGGATCGTCCGCTCGGCCGCGTTGGGATTGCTGTTCATCCTGACCGCGGCGTCAAGAACGAAACCCGTGCTATCGGCCCAATCAAAAAATGCCCCCATTCATTTTTCATTCCGGCCAATCCCCTTTGTCCTTGATAGCAACGAAACGCCCCAGAAGCACGCGCCAGAAACGATGGCAGGTGGCGTGGCCATTTTTGATTACGACAACGACGGCCATCCCGACATCTTTTTCACCAACGGGGCGGATATTGTCACGTTGAAAAAGAATTCCACCCAATACTGGAACCGGCTCTTTCACAACAACGGGGACGGCACTTTCACCGATGTCACGGAAAAAGCAGGCTTAACGGGCACTGGCTACGATGTCGGCGTGGCCATCGGAGATTATGACAATGACGGCCATGAGGACATTTTCCTGGCCGGAGTACATCGAAACACCCTTTACCACAATAACGGGAACGGGACGTTCACGGATGTCACTGAAAAAGCAAGACTCTCTCAGCCCGACAAGCAATACGGTCCCCTGTGGTCTGTAGGAGCCGCGTGGGTTGACGTGAACAACGATGGGCTTCTGGACCTTTTCGTCGTGAATTACATGAGTTGGGACTCGAACAAGGAACCGGACTGCAAATTCGAGGGAAAACCGGAGTATTGTCATCCCAAGTTTTACAAAGAACTACCAAATCAGTTGTTTCTAAACAACGGTGACGGCACATTCACCGACGTTTCTTCGCAATCCGGCATCCGCTCGCACTTGGGCAAAGGCATGGGCGTAGGCATCGCCGACTTCGATGGAGATGGTCTCCCCGACATCTTCGTGGCCAACGACAAACTCTTCAACTTTTTGTTTCATAACGAAGGCAAAGCTAAATTCGAAGAGGTTGCTTTCGAAACAGGCGTGGCTCTCCCCGCGCACGGAAACCTCATCTCCGGAATGGGTGTTGACTTTCGGGATATGAACAACGACGGTTACCCTGATATCGCGCTCGTGGCTTTGCAAAACGAGACTTTTCCGGTTTACCGAAACGATGGTAAGGGCGGCTTTACGGAGATCACCGCCAAAAGTGGAATGGCCGTGCTGAGTACGCCGATGTCCGGCTACAGCGTACATATAGCGGACTTCGATAACGATGGCTGGAAGGATATTTTTGCTAGCCGCGGGGATGTTCAATCGCCAGCCATGGCCGAGCGTCGCCAGATCGACCAGCCCAATACGGTTTTTCGCAACAGTTCGGGAGACCAGTGGTCGGCGCTAACGGCCGAGGCCGGTTTTGCAGACCAGCCTCCGCGGCGACATCGTGGGTCTGCGTTCGGAGATCTAAATCACGATGGCAAACTCGATCTTGTTGTGACTGCCCTAAGCGCGCCCGCGGAAATCTGGATAAATGACAGTCCGGGCGACAATCACTGGCTGGAAATCGCGCTTCAAGGTACGAAAAGCAATCGCGACGGAATCGGGACGAAGATTCGGATCGTGGCTGATGGAAAATCACAGTTCAATCATATGACCACGGCCACCGGCTACGCCTCTTCCAGTGCTGGTCCGGTTCATTTTGGTTTGGGCGCCGCGAACACCGTCGATGAGCTTGATGTTTATTGGCCTTCAGGTATCAAGCAAGTGCTGCAGCACGTCCAGGCAAATCAAGTTCTAAAAATCAAGGAACCTCAATAGACTAACGATTCTGCTATCGTCAAAAACTCTCTCACCGCGCACCTACGGCTTCGTCTCGGTGCTCTTCTCGCGGGCTTTTTCGTTGAGTTTGAGGACAATTTGTTGTTCGCGCTGGCTGCCCTCTTTGAGTTTTAAACGCGAGTAAACATTGGCAAGCTCCACATGCACTTCCAGAAAATCCGGCCACTCACGTTCCAGCCTTTCAAATTCTTTGCGGGCCTTGTCCAGCGCGCCGGTCGCAGCATCCAGCGCTCCCATTTGAAAGGCGGCCTCCGGCGATCGCGGACGCAGCCTCAAAGCCTTCTCTAGATACGGAGCAGCCTCGGCATCCTTGCCCTCATGTCGTAAGACCGATCCCAGATATAGATTTGCCGAGAAATCATTCAGATCAGCCCTCAATGCATTCTGAAAAGCCGTCTTTGCACCCTCGGGGTCTTCGCTGCTCAGCAAAGAGCGGCCGTAGAGCGACCACCCGCCAGGCACGTTTGGGTTTAGGTCCAGGGCCTTGCGCAGCGTCGTGGCCGCGGTTTTGTAGTCGCCGGCAGCGAATTGTGCCTCTCCGGTCAGCAAATTGGCCTCTGCCGTATCCCCGTCCTTCAAAATTCGGTCGATTATGGATTCTCCACGCTGGACCTGTCCTTCACGGATTAGAGCCGTTCCCAGGGCGTAATCCACGGCACGGTCTTCTGGGTTTGTTCGATACACGGGCTCAAGCAATGCCACCACTTCTGAGTTTTTTCCCAGTCGCAGGTAACAATCAGCAAGTAGATAGAGGACCTGCGTATTGTGTGTCTGTTCTTTGACTAGACTTTCAAGCTCGGCGGTCGCTTCCTCAAACGCCGCCTCCTTATACAAGGCCAGGGCGAGATTCAGGCGAACTACGGGGTTCTTTGGGGCACGCTTCAAAGCCTCTTGGTATTGGACGATGGCCTCTTCGTATCGCCCAACATGCGCTAGTGCTACGCCGAGGTCGGTTCGAACCGGGACGGAGTCCGGCATCCGTGTCAACGCTCGTTCGTATAAAGAGATTGCGCGCGCAAAATCGTTCCTGCCATAGGCATCGTTGGCCTCATCATACAATTCCTCTGCGGATTGGCCTTGAGTCGTCGCAAGAACTCGCGGTCCACTCAGGGCCGGACAGATGAAAATGAGGACTGCAAGCAGAACTCTCGTTGTTTCGCGGATGGTCACGGCTCGAATTGACCTTGGCGCTTCTGATTGGATTATACGGCTATTTGTCTTCTCGAGAAGGGCAGGATCACGCCGGCACGACCTATCGGCAGGTCCTTTACTATAAACATAGTTACGCCGCGAATCTCTGAGTGACTTCCATCAATAATCTGCTCAGTTCGCCCATCGTTTTCTCGCCCAGGGCTGTTCGCAAGTGCCCCTGAGCTCGTTTCCAATGGCGCAGCGATTGTTGAAACTTCTGCCGACCAGAGTGCGTGAGACGGAAGATCCGCATCCTTCGATCGTCGCCCTCTTGCACCCGTACCCAACCGCGCTTTTTTAAGAGCTCCAACATCCGAGTGAGACTCGTGGAGTCCAACGCCAGAAGCTCTCCCAATCTTTTTTGAGAAATCTCGCCTGCCTGGTCGAGCGTCATCAGCAGAGTGAATTGCGTAATCTCAATGCCGTCGGTCTGCAGTTCTCGGTTATAGAGCCGAGTGACTGCCCGGGAAGCACGGCGCAGATTCGCACACGCGCAGGGCAACAGGCGTAATGTTCTACGCGGGGTGACCGTCTGTTTCATAGTCTATGTGTAGACATCTTTCTTTGACGATTGTCAAGCCAAGTCATTTTGGCGCCATGTCGATTCGAGAGGCTCTCCGCCCGGGTCTCTTCCTGCGGCTCCGCTGCTACTGCCTCGAAGGCGTGAGTCGAGGGCTCGCTCATCCCGTGCAGACAAGGAGTCGTTTTCGCTTGCTCGACGAACTCTTAGGACGACATTTCTCCCGCCCCAAACGTCACCCAGAATTCCGCCACGGGCTCGGAATTAGCGCGCCAGTGTGATACAAGCATCCGAAAGAGTTGGCATACGATTCCGGCGTCGACAGAAACCGCGCAATCGCCGCTTGCTCGTCGTCTCATGTAGGGAGTGACAGAAAGAAAAATGTGAACATGGCAGGATTTGTTGGAGGGAAGGTGAGGGTGCTACGTAACCATTGATCTCGAGAGTGGAGCGACGATGAGAACGGAATTGCTGCGATTCAACGGCGCTGTCGAGCGGGATCCCGCCATCGATGCGTGGATGAAAGAGCATACAGGTGCCTTGGGAGCCATCGCGCAACAGTGGTTTGAGGTGATGCGAAAATGCGGGGACGAAGTTCGGGAGCTTTTGCATGATGGTTGTCCGGTTGCGTGCTTGGGAGATGCGCCCTTCGGCTACGTCAATGTTTTCACTTCGCATGTAAACGTGGGGTTTTTTCACGGCGCAGCGCTTCCGGATCCGGCGCGCTTGTTGCAAGGCACCGGCAAGTTCATGCGCCATGTGAAGCTGAGACCGGGAACGGCCACAAACGCCGCAGCGCTAAGCAGGCTCATCGATACGGCGTACTCGGATATAAAGGCGCGCGTCGAAAACGGCTAGCGCAGAGAAACGCTTTGAGATGCCCACGCGGATGTGAATTGCCAGATTGGTACGATATGTCGCCTAGTGCTTACCAGCCAAACTTGCCCATGTTTTCTCGACGGGCGCGGCAAAACCGACAGGTGTGCGCGATCAAACTCTCTCACTCTAGGGGTTCACCGCAACACCTTTGAACAACTAAGGAGCAATTTTAAACTTTCTTCATTCTGAGGGTGCTGGGAATTAAGAATCACCGAACACTGGACGCTATTCGGTTATGCGCGCCGGCCGCTTCTTTCTTCGCTTTCAACCTTCGACCGTGGATTATTTTTTGCACGCATTAAACGTCGCAGAGATCAACCGCTTGCCGGAGAGAAGTCAGCGGATCCCTCGCGGGCACAAATTCGTGCGCTACGTACCCGCGGAAGTTCGTCGCGGCGATGCCGCGCATCACGCCATCCCATTGCACTTCCTGGGTGCCATCGAGTTCGTGCCGCCCCGGAACGCCGCCGGTATGGAAGTGCGCGATCCACTCGATGTTTTTCTGAATGGTGGCGACCAGGTCTCCTTCCATGATCTGCATGTGATAGATGTCGTACAGCAGTTTCACGCGCGGTGAGTTCACCGCCTGTATTACCTGCACTCCCCACGCAGTGTGGTCGCACATATAGTCTTTGTGATTCACCTTGCTGTTGAGGAGTTCCAGGCAGATCGTGACGCCGTGGTCCTCGGCGATTTTTTTCACCCGGTTGAGCCCCACAATCGTATTTTTTGCGCCTTCATCGTCCGACATGCCGTTGCGGTTTCCGGAAAACGTGATGACATTGGGCACCCCTGCCTTGGCCGCCAGAGGAACGTATTTGCGAAAACCTTCTTCGATTTTTGCGTGATTTTCAAGACGGTTGAGACCATTGGGGATCTCGCCCCCGGACGCGTAGCCCATGCTGCAGACTAGCCCGTACCGTCCGGGCACTTCGTACTCCTCGGGGCCGAGGAGGTCGACCGCTTTCAAGCCAATCTCGGAGCCGTAGGCGCAAAGCTTGTCGAGCGGAGTCTCTTTGTAGCACCACCGCGCCACGGATTGGCGGATTCGCCCTTTGCGCTCGACCGGAGCGCTTTCTCGCTCCCAAGGCAACGAAGCCGCTGGCCGAACAGAAGCTGTTGTCACTCCGGACAGAAAGGTCTTCAGCATGTGCCGTCGCGATAGTGTAAACATGGCACAGAGTGTACCCAAGGTAAGGGGAGGCGTGGCAAGTGCTTTTGTGGTCCTACACCTCAAGGCGCTCGCGGCCGTTCGCCAACTGCGCCCAGTGTCTGCTTCGAGCTGCGACCGAACGCGAGTGGTCGAAGCCCGTCAGTAACCTCTGGGCAGCGCGCTACTGTTTGGCTCGGCAGCCAGGCACTCGGAAAGATCCGATCCTCGTCGACGAATAGGCTGCGTACTGCTTGTAATAGACTCCGACGTACCAAAACGTGCAATCATCGCTGGGATCCATCGTCGTGGTTGCATAATCCACCCACCTGCTAGTCGTCTGGGCTGCTTCGCCCTTCACTAGTACGGTTTCGTGGAACGTGAGTTTGCCTTTTGGGTCACCGGGGTTGCGAGCTGCGAACCGGTGGCCAGGAAAGTTGTTCGGACCGCCAAA
>Ga0126378_10001408_pt1 | contig 17898 bp, 12 predicted proteins | sample PanSoiMetPlot_23_FD_92587 | JGI IMG/M metagenome (GOLD analysis project Ga0126378, IMG submission 92587) | Tropical forest soil microbial communities from Panama - MetaG Plot_23 | ecosystem: Environmental > Terrestrial > Soil > Tropical forest > Bulk soil | place: Panama | collected 2016-02-17
TCAGCCGGGTCGGCACCCTGCTCGGCCGCCGAGCGGCCAAGCTGCCAGCCACGCTGAAGTGCGCTCATGGTGCTGCGCGCGGCTTCGGGCGACGCGAGGTGGCCGCCTGAATCGGAAGCGGCCGGTGCCTGCGAAGCCGACCGCCGGGGCGCGAAGGGGTCGATATCGGAATCCCCAGGCCGGCGTCGGGGGGAACCCGACGCTGTAGTTGCTCCGCTGAAGAAGCCAGACCCAAGGCTGGTGTCCGCGGCCGGAGGCGGAGCCGTACGACGCAACTGCGGAGCCAGGTTGGCTTGCCGGACCCTGACAGGCAGGCCAAGCTCCGACACCTGCGTCTTGGTCACCGATCCGTCTGACTCGCCGGATGGAGCGCTCGGCCAGCCGGTGGCTGACTCGTGCTGGCTGCCGCTCGACCCATCGTCCGACCATCCGATCCGGACAGCCTCGCGCTCGGTCTGGCGGTAGCTACCGTCCGACCACGACAGCTTGACCGGCTCTCGTTCGCCGCTGCCGACGGTCTCGCTCGCCCCTGCGGACTCCCCGGACCATGTCAGCCGCACTGGCTCAGGCTCGACGGCAGCGACCGAATCAACAGGCGCCGCCGGTCCCTCGGCGCCGACCGGCAACCACAGCCGGCTCGCCTCAGCGTCAGGTTCGATGCCGGCCTGCGTGATGGGGTAGCCGTTGCCGCCGTTCGGCGAGCCGGGCTGTCCGGAGCCGGCTTGCGTGAGCGCCGCGTGACGGCCGGCGATCCGGTTAGGCAGCGCGCTGCCGGCCCCTTGGCCCGCTGGAAGCGCCGGGTCGCGCTCGTACGTGTCCGCTTCCACCACCAGGCCGGTGGGAATCAAGACAATCGCGGTCGTGCCGCCGTAGACCGACGAGCGCAAGGTGATCTTGATGTTGTGGCGCTGGGCGAGCTGGCCAGCGATGAACAGGCCGAGCCGGTCACTACCGGACAGGTCGAATTGCGGCGGGCTGGCGAGGTTGGCGTTGATCTCGTCCATGCGCGTCTGCGAGATGCCGAGTCCGCGGTCCTCGATCTCGACGGCGAAGCCCCGGCCGACGATTTCGCCCTGTATGCGCACGGGTGTGCTCGGCGGGGAGAAGACGGTCGCGTTCTCGGCCAGCTCGGCGATCAGGTGAATAACGTCGGCGACAGCGTGGCCGGCCACTGCGGCGTTGGTGCGGCACAGTACCCGGATCCTGGTGTAGTCCTCCACTTCCGCGACTGCGGCCCGCAGCACGTCGACCAGCGGGACCGGCTGCCGCCAGCCGCGCGCTGGTGTCTCGCCGGACAGGATGATCAGGCCTTCAGCGTGCCGACGCATGCGCGTGGTGAGGTGGTCGATCCGGAACAGGTCCTCTAGCTCGTCCGGCTCGGTAGCCCGCCGCTCCATGCCGTCCAGCAGGGTCAGCTGCCGGTGCAGCAGCGACTGGCTGCGCCCGGCAAGGTTGCGGAACACATCGCTGATGCCGCGCCGCAGCCGGGCCTCATCGATGGCGGTCTGGACTGCCGTTTGCTGCACAACGCTGAACGCGTGCTGAACCTGCTGGATCTCGTCGCGGCCCGGGGTGTCGGCTGGCTCGTACTCACTCGCGTCGATCTGCTCGCCGGCCCGAAGCCGGTCGATAACTGACGGCAGCCTCTCGTGCGCTAGCCCCAGCGCCGACTCACGCAGTTCGTGCAGCTGGCGGACCAGACCACGGCCGATGACCAGCGATAGCGCGATCGAGGCGATGGTGCCGAGGAGGCCGAGTCCGGCGGCGAGCAGCAGCTCGATAAATACCACGTTCGCCTTGTGGGATGTCTGGGTCTGGAGCTTGCTGCCCGCCAAGAGCAGGGCGGCGGCCATTGCCTTCGCATACGGGCCGAACGCCGCGGTGCTCGCGACGAGCATGGGCGGCGGCGGGCCCTTGTGCCAACTCGTCTCGATGACCTGCGTCTCTGCGGCCGTCAGTGCGCTGGCCATGGCCGGGCTCACGGTCTTGTCGATCAGCGCGCGGTAGGCCGGCTGGAGCTCTGCAGTCGTGCTGCCAGTTAGTTGCTGCCGCAATGCCGCCAGTTGGGCGAATAGGAGCCTGTCGCTGTCCGGGAACCTGCCTTGCGTCATGTCCGCAGCCAGCAGGTCGCTCTCAGCGAGCATCGCCTGCAGGCCACGCGACATCGCGACGATGTGCATCGCCTGGGTGACGATCGAGACGTCGGCCTGTCCGCCGAGTGACTCGTCGAGCACGGTGTAGAGGGCATTGATGATGGCGTCGTAGTCCGCAAGCGCAGCACTCGTGCTGATGGCACCGGCGGCGACGTTGCTACGCAAGGCCGGGAGCGTCGCCTCGGCGCGCTGCAGGCTTCTGATGGCTTGCTGTTCGCCGGAATACGCGTTGTCGGCAACGGCCGCGGACTGGATCGCGGCGGTCAGCGCGTCGAGCGCCTTGCGGGTGTTGTTCTCCTGCATACCGAGTTCGGATGCGAACTGTGTGCTGTTCGGGTCCGCGAGGCTCAGCAGCGCCAGGTGCCGTTCCTGCGCCAGCATTCCCTGGAAGTTGCTGACCGGGGCGGTGAGGTCGTTGCTCAGGACCCTCGCGTGTGCCTGGTTCAGCGCTGTGCCGAGAGTGATGCTCGCCGCGAACCCGTACAGCCCGATCAGGCAGAGCACCGGAACGACGATGAGGATGCCAACCCTCAGTCGGATGGATCTATGCCGCAATCCCATGGCTGAGGCCCCAGTGTGAGAGGTAATCGCCGACCTCGCTGACAAGGTAAAACCCCTGGCAGACGAATCGGAGCGTAACATCCGAATGCGCTGGAGCAATATGAAACAGGATTAGCAGTCCGAATTACGCGGGCGCGATGTCCCTGTCCGTCAAAGTACAAGCAGAAAATTCCATTCACCCTGACACGGAACGGTGTGTCACGCCGCCCCGTAGCTGGCCCGGCCGTGGTCGGCATTGCCGGTGAGCCGGCCGCTGAGGTTCGCTAGAATCCGCGTGCCTGCAGTGATGCTGGCGGATCACCGATGGGGGTCGGTTGTGACGGGGGATAGTGGCACGACGCTGACTGGAAGCAGCCGGAGCGTCGTCGTGATCGGCGGGGGGTTAGCCGGAATCAGTTCGGCCATTGGGCTTGCTGATGCCGGTCTTGACGTGATGCTGCTCGAATCCAGGCAATGGCTTGGCGGCGCTACGTGCTCCTTTGGCAGACGCGGCCTGACAATCGACAACGGTCAGCACGTGTTCATGCGCTGCTGCGTGGCGTACATAGACCTGCTGGCCAGGCTCGGAGTGGCCGCATCAAGCCCACTGCAGGACAGGTTCGACCTGACTGTGCTCGGGTCAGACGACACCGTGCGAGTACGTAGTTCGAGGCTGCCCGCGCCGTTGCACCTCGCCCGGTCGATGGCCAGGTACCGGTTGCTGTCCGCGAGCGAGCGCAGGAAGGCGGCCGGCGCCGCGATGGCCCTGCAGTTCGTGAACGCCGACCGCGACGATCGCAGCCTTGGCGACTGGCTCGCCCAGCACGGCCAGGACGAATGGTGCCGCCGCGCATTCTGGGATCTGCTGTCGCTGTCGGCGCTGAACGTAGCCGCGGACCGCGCCGATCTGCCGCTCGCGGCCGCCGCAATCAGCACGGCGCTGCTAGCTGGCCGGGGCAACGCGGATCTCGGCGTTCCGCTGGTACCGCTCAGCCAGCTGCACAGCAATCCAGCAGCAGCGTTGCTACGCCAGCTCAAGGTTTCGGTCCGGCTCGGGGTGCGGGCGGAGGCGGTGCGTGTCCGGCCGGCTGGGGGATACGAGGTCCGGCTGGCGAGCGCGGTACCACCAAGCGCCGAGCGCGAGCCGGTCTACGAGCACGGGCCGACGCAGATCAACGCGGCCGGGATCGTGCTCGCCGTCCCCGCGTGGGAAGCAGCCGCGCTGGCGCCAGACGCGCTCGCCGAGGAGGCAGCGCGCTGGGCCAGCCTCACGCCATCGCCGGTTGTCAGCGTTCATGTCATCTATGGCAGCCGCGTGACGAAGCTACCCTTCGCCGCAGCCGTCGACTCGCCGGTGCACTGGGTCGTGGACAAGACGGCGTCGGCCGGACTGCATGCCGGCCAGTACCTCGCCGCGTCGGTGCGCTCCGCCAACTCGCGTGTGGATACTCCGGTCGCTGATTTGCGGGCGGAAATGCTGCCCGCGCTGGAACGACTGTTCCCCGCAGCGAGCAAAGCTGCCGTGACTGACTTCTTCGTCACCAGGGAGCGCCGCGCAACCATCGCGCACGTCCCCGGATCGCGGCACGCGCGCGTCCCGGCCGACGGCCAGCTACCTGGTTTCGCGATCGCCGGCGCCTGGACGGACACCGGCTGGCCGGACACCATGGAAGGAGCTGTCCGCAGCGGCCGGTCAGCAGCGCAGAAGGTCATCGCCGAACTGCCAGGCCGCGGTAGCGATGTCGCGGTGAGGGCTACCGACCTCGCCGCGACATCGCGACAGCGCCAGATGACACGCTCATCGTGACTGCCTCGGGGCACGACGCTCTGGAGTTGCGGGCTGCCGCTGCTGCGGTCGCGGCTCGAGCCAGCCAGATCCTGCTGACCCGTCAAGACAGCCACGGCGCGTGGTATGCGCGCTCCGCCAGCGACGTGACGCTCGAGGCAGAGGCGCTCCTGGTCGCCGAAGTACTCGGGATCAGGACGGCGGAAGGCACCAACGCGGGCGCTCAGCAGATCAGGTCGCTACAGCACGCTGACGGCCGCTGGACAGGCCACGCCGAGTCGGCTGCTGAGGGTGACGGGCCCGCCGCTGCCGGGGACCTGTCCGCGTCGGTCCTCGCGTATCTCGCCTTGCGCCTCGCGGGCGACTCGGCCGATTCCTACCATATGGCTGTCGCCGCCGGCTGGATCAGGGATGCGGGCGGCGTCGGCGCCGTCGGGGTGCTGGCCCAGACGTGGCTCGCGATGTTCGGGCTGACCGCGTGGTCGGACGTCCCCGTTCCCGCTCCTGAGCTGTGCTACCTGCCCGGTCGCTATGCGGCGAGCCGGCCAGCTGCCGTCGCGCTCGCCATCGTCGGCACGCTGCGGCCGATCCGGCCGCTCCCGATTCGCCTCGGTGAACTGTGGGCCGGTGATACTCACGAGGCCGCAACGCGGGCCGGCCCGCGCCGACGCGTACCGGCGCCAACGGCAGCCCGTGCCGCAGCGCTGCGCGGTTGCGGCAACTGGCTCATTGACTGGCAGCTCCGCTCGGGGCTGCCAGCTGCCAGGCGGCCAACGTGGCCGTGCTCGCTCGTCGCGCTGCATCTGCTCGGTTATCCGCTCGACCATCCAGTGCTGGCGAAGGGGCTGTCCTGGCTGGCCGCGGCCACGGCTCAGCCGCGGCAAGCACCAGGTTCGCGACGGTCGGCGCCGATGCGCCAGCCGCCGGTACTGGAGACGACCCTGGCGATCGAGGCGTTGGCGGACTCGGGCGCTGCGGCCGGTCACGCCGCGCTCGTCACGGCTGGTCGCTGGCTGCTGCTGCAGCGGATTGAGGGCCCCGCTGGTCCCGGTGTGGCGGCAGGTGTCGAGCCGTCCGGCTGGTCGTTCGGCCAGGATGGGTACCCGGTGCTGGCCGACACCGCCCGCGTGCTCCTGGCGCTGAGCCGCGTCAGCATGCCCGGCCTGACTTCCGAACCCGCGACCCGTAACGCGACCCGGTGGCTGCTGAGCATGCAGGGCCGCGATGGTAGCTGGAGCGGCTCGCCGGTGGTGACCGCCCATGTCGTGCGTGCGCTCGTGACACACCGCTCATCCGACGTGCGAACGATTCGGCGCGCTGTGGTCTGGTTGCTGCGCCAGCAGCAGCCGGCCGGATCCTGGCCTGGCCCGGACGGCGATGGCGACCTGATGGCGACGGCAGCCGTCCTGCATGCTCTGATTGCCGCGGGCGTGCTGCCAGCGAAGGCGCCCGTCAGATCGGCGGTGGCCTGGCTGCTCGGCCGTCAGAACGAGGACGGCGGCTGGGCCTGGGTGGCACACGCGCCGAGGCCGCAGGCGCAGGCGACAGCCTGTGCGCTGACGGCCCTCCTTGCGGCTGGCGGCGCCGCGGTTGGTGCAGGCGACGCCGTGGACCGGGCGGCTGAGTGGTTGGTGCGGGCGCAGCAACCCGATGGCGGCTGGCGCGACGAGACGATCCGCGCGGGACGGAGCGCGCCGCGGCGGCGCGGCCCGCTCTTGCCAGGCCTGCTGATGCCGCTCGCGGCTGTTGGCCGCTATGTAGTGGCCGACCACGACAGTGCAGCCGGCGACGACAGTGCAGCCGGCGACAACAGCGCCGCAACGCCCGCCGGCAACGTTCAGGCCGCTGGATTGCCCGTCGCCTGATTCGTCCTGCCAGCTCACAGATCGCGCTCAGCGAGCATTCAGGCGCCGGGCCCATGATCTTAACTTCCGATCTGGCGACAAATCACTGCTTGGCAGGAGTGCGGATGTTCCTTACCTATCTGACCCGCGAGCTACGCCGGCGTGCCCGGCAGGCGAGCATCATTGCCCTGGGTCTCGCCCTCGGCATCGGGCTCGTCATTACCGTGACGGCGCTGTCGAGCGGAGTCAAGAACGCGCAGGGCGAAGTGCTCCACTCGCTCTACGGGCAGGACACCGACATCACCGTGACCAAGCAGCCGACCGCGGGCGAGTTCAGCCCCCGCTCGTTCGGTTTCGGCGGGGCGTTCGGTACCGCCAAGCGGCCCGCCGCCGGAACCAAGATCGATGTTGACACGCTCCGCGGCGGTGGTCTTGGCACGATGACCGACGCCAACGTGGCGAAGGTCGCCAAGTTGCAGCACGTCGCAGCCGCTGCGGGCGGGCTGACACTGACGGATACCAAGATCACGGGGACGATCCCGGCCATCAACTTCGGCAGCGGGAGCGGGGGACCCGCTGGCGGAAGCGGTGGTGGCGGCACCTTCCGCGGCTCGTTCACGCCGACTTCGGTCAGCGTCGACGGTGTCGACCTCGCGAGCAGCGCGGCGGGGCTCGGTCCGCTGAGCCTCGGCAAGCTCACTGCCGGGCGCACGCTCGCCGCCTCGGATAACACTGCCGACGTCGCGCTGGTGGATGCGAACTTCGCCAAGTCGGCCAAGATTTCGGTCGGCGCCACCGCCACGATCGCCAAGACCATCTTCAAGGTGGTCGGCATCGTCAGCGTCCCGGCCAGCGCTAGCTCTTACGACTACTACATTCCGCTTGGCCGGGCGCAGGCGCTGTCGGGACTGAAGGGCGAAGTCAACACGATCTACGTGGCGGCCGACAGCGCCGCAAGCATCACGACAGTCTCGAACTCGATCTCCGCGGCGCTGCCGCACGTCACCGTTCAGAACTCCGCAAGCCTGGCCAGTCAGCTGACAGGGTCGGTCGCCAGCGCCTCGAGTCTCGCCAACAACCTCGGCCGCTGGCTCGCTGTGGCGGTGCTCGCCGCGGCGTTCCTGCTCGCCAGCCTGCTCACGATGTCGGCGGTGGCGCGACGCGTTCGCGAGTTCGGCACGCTGAAGGCGCTGGGCTGGAACAGCCGCCGTATCGTCCGCCAAGTGGTCGGCGAGGCGCTCGTCATTGGCCTCGTCGGCGGCCTCATCGGGGTCGGGCTCGGTTTCCTCGGCTCGGCGCTGGTCGGCCACTTCGCGCCGCCGCTCACGGCGTCGCTCGGATCGACCACGGGTACGTCGACACCCGGCGGCGCGCGGATATTCGGCGGCGGTGGCTTTCCGGCCGGCGGGTTCCCGGGTGCCGGGTTCGCCGGCGGTCCCGGCGGGAACCGGTTCCGCGCCCTCGGCCAGGGCGCGGTGCACACCACACAGGTTCACCTGAGCGCGCCGGTGACGGCAGCCGCCATCGTGGCCGCCGTCGTGCTGGCCATCGCCGGCGGCCTGATCGCCGGCGGGCTCGGCGGCTGGCGCGCGGCGCGGCTGCGACCGGCCGCGGCGCTAGCGAGGGTCGAATGAGCCGCCGGGCACGAGTTGAAGGGCATTCGTCATGTACAAGCTGACCGCGGTCACCAAGGACTATTACAAAGGAAACGTCGTCGTCCGTGCCCTGCAGGGCGTCGACCTGGATATCGCGGACGGCGAATGGCTCGCCATTCAGGGTCCGACCGGCCACGGCAAGTCGACGCTGTTGCAGATGCTTGGCGGCCTGGACCGGCCGACGTCAGGCAGCATCGAGTTCCGCGACGACCACCGCGGCACTGACCTGGCCCACCTGCGGGAAAGCCAGGTGACCAAGGTCAGGGCTGAGTCGATCGGATTCATCTTCCAGACGTTCAACCTGGTGCCAACGCTGAGCGCTCAGGAGAACGTGGAGACTGCGCTCGTTCCGCTCAAGGTCCCGGCGCACGAACGACAGCAGCGCGCCGCCGAGGCCCTCGATTCTGTTGGCCTTTCCGATCGTGCCAGGCACCTGCCCTCGGAGTTGTCCGGTGGCCAGCAGCAGCGGGTAGCGATTGCCCGGGCCCTGGTCAAGCAGCCCCCAGTGCTGCTCGCCGACGAGCCGACCGGGAACCTCGACGAAGACACCCGGGACGAGCTCATCGGGCTGCTGGAGCGGCTGTGGCGCGAGCAAGAGCTGACGATGGTGCTGGTGACGCACGACAGCACGGTGGCGCGCCGGGCTCAGCGCCTCGGCGTTATGCAGAACGGCCGGCTAGCCATCAGACGGGACCGGCAGCTCGCACCAGACGACCTTTCCGGCAGCGGCGCGACGAGCGCCCCACCGCTGGGCTAGCTGGCTCACGACTTGCAGGCCGCGGCCACGTTCGTCGGAGTCGTCGGGGTGCCGCAGCCGGGGCAGGGCTGCGGAATCGTCTAGAACCTCGCACACCAGACCGCGCTCCAGGATCAGCCGGAGTTCGATCTTGCCCTGCGCATACCGGACCGCGTTGGTTACCAGCTCGGAGACCAGCAATTCGGCTGTCGGAAGCAGTTCGAGCAGGTTCCATTTACGCAGCGGCCGCCGGATCAGCGACCTCGCCCGGCGCGCCGAGGTTAGCTCGGCTGGCAGTGGCCAGCTCACCACGTGATCGGACTGGATCCGGCGCAGCCTGGCCATGAGCACAGCGATGTCATCGCGGCGCTCGTCGGCGTACACGCCGGCCAGTGTCGCTCGGCACAGGTCCTCTAAGGGTTCGTCAGCCGAGCCCGGGCCGAAGATGTCGCGGAGCCGGCCGAGACCCTCGTCGATATCGCGGCCGCGCTTTTCCACCAGCCCGTCGGTGTAGAGCACGAGCAGGCTGCCATCCTGAATCGTCAGGGTACGGCTCTGGATCGGGCCTGATCCGACGCCAAGCGGCGGTGCCGGATTGACGTCGAGCAACTCGTTGGTGCCGTCCGGCCGGACCAAGAGCGGCGGCAGGTGACCGGCGGACGCGACTTCGCACGTGCCGGTCACCGCGTCGAAGATCGCGTATACGCACGTGGCGAAGTGCGGCTCACGGACGCCCAGTTCCTGCATCAGCTCGTTGAGCTGTTGGAGCGTATCGGCCGGGGGCAGCTCGAGCATGGCCAGCGTGTGAATAGCTGTGCGCAGCCGCCCCATGGTCACGGCGGCGCGCACGCCGTGGCCGGCGACGTCGCCCACGACCAGGGCGACCCGCCCGCCAGGCAGCCTGATGGACTCGTACCAGTCGCCGCCGACCTCGATCAGCTTGCTGCCCGGCAGGTAGCGGCGGTTGACCTCGACTGACGACGGCGCGGGCAGTTCGGTGGGCAGCATGCTGCGCTGGAGCGTCAGCGCGGTCGCGCGTTCCCGGCTGTACCGCTGGGCGGTGTCCATGAAGATCGCCGCGCGGGACGCGAACTCCATTCCGATCTCGATGTCGTACGGGTCGAACCGCCGGTAACCCACCTGGCGGACACAGACGAAGAAGCCCAGCATGACGTCGCGCGCGATGAGCGGTAGCAGCAATATCGACACGCCCGAGAGCAGATCGGCGACAGGTCGCCGGGTCCAAGCTTCCGCCATCGAGTCGGCGCTGCCCCGGCTCAGCTGCTCACACACGGGCCGCCCGGAGGCCATACACCGGGTATACGGCGTGTCCGGCGGATACCGCAGGATCTCCCCGGTCGGGAACGCGGCGTCCCACGCGGCGTCGCCGTCGTCGTGCGCGACCGCGAGCCGGCGGACGAGTTCCGTCCCGTCCAGCGACGCGGACGGGAACTCGTCCTCACCTACCAGGCTCTCGAGCACGACGATCTCGGCGGCGTTGCAGAAGTGCGGAACGATGATGTTGATCAGCTCGGGCGCCATCTGGTCGATGTCGAGCGCGCCGCCGATCTTCCGCACGGCGCCATCGACCATGACTTGACGCATGACCGCCGGGTCCAGGAAGCGTTCTTGCACGGGCGGTGCGATGCGCATGATGACTTGCGCGACAAGCTCGGGATCGGCCGATCGGATCGGCTGAATTGTGACCACAGCATCGGCGGTCGCGCCATTGGCCGTGCGAAACGACAGCACCGTCGTGCCTTCGCGATCAGAGCACGCACCGTCGATCAGCGACTGGAGAACCTTGGCGGACGGACCGTCGGGCGCCGCGAGCAGGGTTCCCAGGTCGGTGCCGATCAGCTCGCTCGGTTCGGTGGCCAGCACATCGCCGGCCCCGCGGTCGTGCTGGCGAATCTGTCCCGCCTTGTCGATCCCGAGGATCAGGGTTCGGGTCGAGGTATTAGAAAGGACCGCTGAGACCTCTGCCGCGACTACGGATGCCACCGAAAGCGCTCCCTTCCGGCAGAGCTGGCCTACGGCTAGTTCCCATCATTATGAAGCAGCTTCATGCTGATTGAGAAAGAACAGGCGGTTGGTCAGGTCAGGGAACGCGCGCTGGTTCGCCGTGCCCGGCGTTAGCTCGGCCGCGGCCCCAGTACGCCTTCGGCGACATCTGATCCAGCGGCAGCCCTCGGGCAGTCAGCAACTGGCGCATGGCCAGCACGACCGACGCCTCGCCGAGCAGGTAGGCGTGCCCGTTGCCGGGCGGCAACTCGACCTCGGCTGCCTCAGCGACGAGCAGCGACGACGCCGCATCACCGGCCGGGCGGCTCAGCCGGTGCAACCAGCTCACCCTGGTCCGTGCCGCGGCCGACAGGTCCTGCTCGTCGTCGGCAGCGGGAATTTCCAGCGCTAGCGTGGCGTCGGCGTCGCCAGGCAGCGACTCGGTCATGGCCAGGATCGCGGGCATCGCAGCCTCGTCGCCCATGAACAGGTGCCAGTCCGCCGACATGTTGGGGAATACCTTGCCCCGCGGACCGATGCCCTCGACGCGGTCGCCTGGCCGGGCCGAGCGCACCCAACGCTCACCTGGCCCGTCGCCGTGCAAGACGACGTCCATCGTCAGCACCTGCCTGGCTCGATCGAGGTACCGGATCGTGTACCGGCGCCGCACCGGTCGGCGGCCGTCGACGGCGACCAACAGCATGACATCTTGCCCGGGCCGGTAGCTGAACCCGGATAGCTCGGTGGCGGCAAGCTCGATCCGCTGCATGTGCGGGGTGAACTGAACGCTGCTGACCACCTCGAAAGGCAGCTTCGTGGTGTCCGCTAGCGAGCCGGTTAGCTGAGCGAATGGGTCGTCCAGCCCGGCAATGACAGCTTGCGGTACGGCGTCAGTCATTCGCACAGCCTATGCGGGAGGCCGAGCAAATCAGAGGCTGGTGTCGGCCGCTGAATCCGGCCAGAATGGGGGCGATCGACGGCGATCGGCAGGTCGCGTGTCTTGGGGGCGCGATGAGCGAGGCGAACGGCCCGGCCGGCGGGTCGTCGCCCATTGACGACCTCGGAACCCCGGTCGCAGTCCCCCCGGCCGTCAAGCGCGTGGTGTCGCTCGTCCCGTCGCTGACCGAGACCGTGGCGTCTTGCGCACCGGGGCTGCTGGTAGGTGCCACGAACTGGTGCACGCACCCGGCCGACCTGCCGGTCATTCGCATCGGCGGGACGAAGAATCCAGACATCGGCGGCACGGTGGCGCTTCGCCCCGATGTCGTGCTCGCCAACGAGGAAGAAAACCGGCAGGTAGACCTCGATGCGCTTCGGTCGGCAGGCGTTTCGGTCTGGGTCACGCGGATCCGCGATCTGCCCGAAGCCCTCAGTTCGCTCCGCCGGATGATCACATTGGCGTGCCGGCAGCAGAGCCCGGCCTGGCTTGACGCTGCGGCGTCAGCCTGGCAGGCGCCGCTCGCTAGCGACAGCCTCGCCGCCGTGGTTCCGATCTGGCGCCGACCATGGATGGTCCTCGGCCGGGATACCTTCGCCGGCGATCTGCTGGCCAGGCTGGGTGTCACGAACATCTACGCCGAACACCAGGACCGGTACCCGCGCGTGGACATTGACGATCTGCGGACGGCCGGTGCTGACGTGGTGGTGCTGCCGGATGAGCCGTACCGCTTTACTGCCTCCGATGGGCCGGAGGCGTTTCCCGGCAGCCGGACGGCGCTGGTCAGCGGCCGCCACTTGACCTGGTACGGCCCATCTCTGACCGTGGCGCCCGCCGTCTTGCGCCGCCAGCTCGACGCTGCCAGGATCCGCTGACCATGCCTGTGGCGCACATGACGACGCCCCCGGAAGCGTCTGCTCACGAGGGCGTGCCTGGTGTCGATGCGAGGTCGCCTCTCGGCGAGTGGCGCGACGCGGCTCCAGCCGAACGGTATTCCGCGAGGGCAGTGATTGCGGCCCGGGGGACACTTGCGCACCGACAGAACCTAGAACGAGAGCGGGGTGCGAACTATTCCTGACGAAGCCCTGATCGGATGCATCGGCAAGATCATCGTGGCCAGCCGCGGCGCCGCTGGCCCCGGGGAAGTGCTGGTGCGCGTTCGAGGCGGCTCTGAGACATTCCTCGCCTGGTCGGCCGAGCCGATCCCGAAGGGAGCGACGGTCCTCGTCATCGAGTCACGTGGGCATCGGGCGGTCGACGTCAGCCCTTGGACAGACCCACTCGGTGAATTCGACGAAGAGGATGCGCGCTAGAACGGCATCAGGAACATACTGGGATAAGCCGGCACCGCAGCCGGGCACGGGGTCGAAAGTGGAGATGACACATGTTTGGTTACCGGGTGCCTGCGCCCGATCAGGCGATGCTGATTTCCGGTGGCCGCTACGGCCAGAAAGGCGCGCCATTTCGGGTTGTGACCGGACACGGCGCATTCGTGCTCCCGTTCTTTCGCAAAGTCCGGTATCTGACCCTCGCCATGTGCGAGTCGGAGGTTGCCGAGCAATGCGTGACCAGGCAGGGCATCTCCTTGAACGTGCGCGCCGTCATAGCCTTCAAGGTCGGCAACGATCAAGAGAGCATCGTCAACGCAGGCCAGCGGTTCCTGTCTGACCAGGACCAGATGTCAACGCTGACAGGCCGGATCTTCGCCGGCCATCTTCGCTCCATCATCGGCTCGATGACGGTCGAGGAGATCGTCACAGAGCGGCAGAAGCTCGCGACCGAGGTGCTCGACGGCTCGAAGGCGGAGATGGCGAAGATTGGCCTCACCGTCGACTCGCTGCAGATCCAGTCGATCGACGACATGAACAGCGGTTACATCGACGCGATGGCCGCGCCGCACAACGCCGCCATCCAGCGCCAGGCTCAGATCGCCCAGGCGCAGGCAAACCAGCAGGCCGCCGAGGCGCAGCAGGAATCCCAGCGCAAGCAGGCCGAATACCAGCGGCAGACGATGGTCGTGCAGGCGCAGTACAAGGCAGAGGTCGACTCGGCGCAAGCCGAGGCGGCGCAGGCTGGTCCGCTGGCGCAAGCAAAAGCGCAGATGAGCGTGCTGGCGGCGCAAACTGAACTAGCGCATCGGCAGGCCGAGTTGCGCCAGCGTCAGCTCGTTGCCGAGGTGGTCAAGCCAGCGGAGGCCGAGGCCGAAAAGGTCCGGGTGCTGGCCGAAGCGGACGCCGCCCGCACCAGGCTGCAGGCAGCGGCAGCGGCATCGAACAACCGCGTCGCGCTCGATCGCATGATGATCGAGCAGCTGCCGATGATCGTCAAGGAGGCGGCGGCCGGGCTCGCTGGCGCGAACGTCAGCGTGTTGAATGGCGCGGAGGGGTTGAGCGAGATCGCGGCCGGGCTGGTCGCTCAGGGCCTGACGATCCTGGAGTCGGTCAAGAAGAGCCTGTCCGTGCCGTCGGCGCCTGTCGCGATGTTCGAGTCGCCGAATGGCGCGCAGCCGACCGAGCTTGAAGGCGGCCAGGCCGGCTCATCCGAATAACGCCGAGCGGCGCCCGGGTGAGCCTAGGCTCACCCGGGCGCCGTCGGCGTCAGCGTGATTCAGCCGCCGTTTCCGGGCCGGACAGCTGTGACGCTGAGCAGTTTGACCGTTGTGCCCTTGCAGGCGGTCGAGCTGTAGTGGATGTACAGCGGAACGTACTGGTTCGGCGGGATGACCGCGAGCCAGTCCGCGTTCACCGGCTGGCAGGCCGATGCCGGGTAGTCGCCCGCCTGAACGATCCGGAGCGTCGCGTTGGCGTAGCCACCGGGCTGCAGCGTCACCAGCTGGCGGGCCGTCGAGAGATCCTCGGACGACGGGTTCCCGACGTCGGTGACTGGGGTACCAGCGGCCTGGGCCACGCCTGGGAATCCGTACAGCGTGCACGGGACGTTGTTGAGGTTCTTGAAGACGATGGCGATGTAGGTCGAACCCGCAGCGCCTTGACTCAACCCGACCGAGCCGTACAGGTACCTGGTCAGGCAGCCGGCCGCGGCGGTGCCGCCGCCGGATGACGTGCTATGGGTCGACGTGCTCACCGCGGGCTCGGTTGAACCTCCGCCCGCCGGAGTGCCGGCCGCCCCCGACGACGACGTTGACGCCGGCGCGGTAGCGGTGACGGTGACGGTGTTGGCGGGCTGCGGGTTACCGGACGTGCCGCACGCGGCAGTGGCGAGGCCAGCAGCGGCGACGACGGTGGCAGCAAGTGGCTTTAGCACTGGTGGATCCCTTCGGGTCAATGGCATTTCGCTGATAGGAGTCGCCAGCAACCCTGGGACCAACAGTTATTTTGAGGGAAAATCCGAGCGGTCCGAGCAGATTTCCTCGTTTTCCTACCGTGTCGTGGGTCAGTTGACCTTGGCGATGACGTCATCGGCGTACCGGCGCAGCTTATCGAGCTTCGGCTGGAGTGCCTCGGTGTCCGGGCCGACGTGATATGGCCACCGGAATCCGACGATAACGTCGGTCACGCCCGCATCCGCGAGGCGCCGGACCCCATCAGCGGAATAGGCGTCCATCGAGATCACGTGCACTTCGAACGGCCGTTGTTCGGTTCCGCATTCAGCCCGGAACTCCGCGAGCCTGGTAAGCAGACCGGGAAGGTCGGCCCCGTTCCCTCCGCCGTGCAGCCAGCCATCGCCAACGGACGCGGCGCGCCGGAGCGCGGCCTCGCCATGGCCGCCAATCAGGACGGGTAGTTGTCGCGTCGGAACCGGCGCGATCTTGATGGGGGGTACGTCATAGATCTCGCCGTGGAACTCGAAGTAGCCACCGGCCGACAGGCCGCGCACGATCGCGAGCGCTTCGTCCATCCGCTGTCCGCGCCGCTGCCAGGGTACGTCGAGCACGTCGTAGTCCTCGCGCCACGGGCTGGTGCCGACGCCGAGGACGAGCCTGTTGTCGGTCAGGACGGCGGTCGAGGTCGCTTGCTTGGCGACGAGGACCGGGTGGCGAACAGGCAGCTTAAGCACGAACGTGATGAAGCGCAGGCGCTGCGTAACCGCACCGAGGAACGGGATCAGCGAGAACGGCTCGATGAATGGCTTGTCTTCGAGGAACTCGCGGGTGCCGTCGGGATTGAACGGATACACGGTCGCGGACTCCGCCGGGTAGCAGATGCTGTCCGGGATCACCATCGAGTCGTAACCGGCGTCCTCGGCGGCACGAGCAAGCGGAGCGTAGAAGGACGGGTCTGTCATCGACTCGGCGTAGGTGAAGCGCACTGTGCCTCCAGCGGAGCGGGTTGACTAGTGGGAGTAGAAGTGAAACGGAGACCGTGCGCACAGGGTATGGGCTACAGCTTCGACACCGTCACGACAACCACATGCATTGCTCTTAGCACCGCCCTTATCGGAAGGGTGCTAACCCAAGTGCTCAGGGTGCCTGCCGGGTTAATGATCAGTTGCGTGGGCGCAACGGAAGGCGCCATCTGACTGCTACTGCCAGGCGCGGCGGTAGACCGAACACTGTCAGCAGGTGCCGTCATGGTGCCCGGCGTCGGGGTGCTAGCTGAGCCCGCGGTTGGTCCTGCCGATGCCAAGGACCAAGGACTGGGCGAGCTGACGGGGCCTGCCTGGCTCGACGGCGCCACCGGCGGGGACATACCGAACTGCCCCAATTCCGCGAGAACTGGATCGCCGGGTTTTATCTCGAACAGTCTGTCAACGTGCTGGCCACTACCGTCCCATACCCAGGGCATGATGCCGTCAACGCCGGCTTGAAAATCCTCGGCCATTTTCACGGCGAACTCGGCGGCACGCGTTGTTAGATCTCCGTTGATTGCCGGGTCGGTTTGGTTAATGCCCATCTCGTCAACGATGATCGGGCGGCCTATGAGCTTGCACTGCGTAATCATGTACGACAATGCGGACGGCATGATAGTGCTGGACGATGAATAGTCATGATAATCACAAAGATCATTGCCGGCAACGGCCGAGATGGCTATATTGTCGCTCGCGCGTGTACCGCAGCTATTGTCGAGCGTACCGACGTTAACCAGATGGTTATGATCGATGGACTTTACGAGCTGGGTCACATCCGTGGCCCAGGACAGCAGCGCTTGGTTGGCGGCAGATTCGCTCGGACAGGTAAAATGGGGCGTTCCGTTGGATTGGTACGTGCCAGCGTTGCCTTCATTCATGAGCTGCCATGCAAAGATAGTCGGGTTGTCTGCATAGCGGCTCACGACATCCTGGACCCACTGACGGTAACTGGTAATCCCGCCTTCGCTCAGACCGCCGATGTGGCCGACGTCCGGCCCTTGCTTGTAGCCGTCCTGGTAGAAGCTTATGTCGCGGTATCCGAGGCCGTTCCGTCCAGTTGCTCCCTGAGCTTCACACATACCCCAGCCGTTAGCCAGGACCGCAATCACTCTAAAGCCATGACTCTGGGCGACCGCCAGGGTGTGATCGAATGCGCTCCAATCACGTACGCCGTTTGTGGTGGCCAAGCTCTGAAAAAACCACGCCCTGAAGACCCTACTCTGGCCGCCCGTGGCGCTGTCGAATTGACTTAGATCATTGTCCAGAACTGAATTGTCGTATCCGCCACTGTAACTATTGACGCAATTGTCGCGGAGATTGGCGGTGTAAATATTGATCCCAGTGAAGCGGTATGGTTGGCCGTTCACGTAGAGACCGGCCCCTTGTCGCGTAACGAAGCCAGTGTCAGTACTGGCGGCTGCGTGGGCGGGGGACGCTGAGATAAACGCAAATCTCAAAATCAAAAGAATGGCGCCCGCTGCCAATACCGTAGTTCTGGTGAATCTCAGCGTATGACGACTGTTCACCGGCAGTATCTACTCCGTTTGCTTACCCGTCATAGATTAAAATAACTTTGCGATGAGCCTATAGATAATGGAGATAGTCATCAAGATTTTCTGGTGTTTGTTCAACTGGCGTTTGTTCAACCGAGTCGCGCTGCCCACTGACGGCCCATGACCGCGGTTGCCGTCGTCAAGGCGGTGGCAGGCGGCGGCGCTCGACGGGTGCTGTCCAGGCATGCGGCGATCTCGCTGTCCGTCAGCTTGGGCCCGATGACTTGGCTTTTCGCCAGCCGGAGTAGAACATGTTCTTGTTTGCGCTTGGAAGTCAACCCGATCTGAAGGCTGGATGAGATGGACCTTGAGGCGCTGGAAGAGATCCGCCAGCTCAAGTACCGGTACCTGCGCTGCGTGGACCTTAAGCTGTGGGACGAGA
>Ga0126378_10001409_pt1 | contig 17897 bp, 18 predicted proteins | sample PanSoiMetPlot_23_FD_92587 | JGI IMG/M metagenome (GOLD analysis project Ga0126378, IMG submission 92587) | Tropical forest soil microbial communities from Panama - MetaG Plot_23 | ecosystem: Environmental > Terrestrial > Soil > Tropical forest > Bulk soil | place: Panama | collected 2016-02-17
GAGGTCGGCCATACCGTGGCGATGCGCACGCGGCGGATCGTCTCGACGACTGCACCCTACGACCTCGTGCGCAAGATGCGGGCCTCCGTGCTGGTGCTGGGTCCCCTGTTGGCGCGGGCCGGCGAGGCACGGGTGTCGCTCCCCGGCGGCTGCGCGATTGGGACCCGGCCCGTCGACCTGCACTTGAAGGGCCTGCAGCGCCTGGGTGCCGAGGTTAACTTGCGTCAGGGCTACATCGAGGCGCGCGCGCCCAACGGCCTTAAGGGCGGTGAGGTCGTCTTCCCGTCCATCTCAGTCGGTGCCACGGAAAACCTGCTGATGGCGGCGAGCCTCGCCGAGGGCGAGACCACGCTGGTGAATGCCGCGCGCGAGCCTGAGGTGGTCGACCTCGCGCGCTGCCTCGTGGGCATGGGCGCCGAGATCGAGGGCGCCGGTACCGACCGGATCCGTATCCGCGGCGCCAAGCGTCTCCACGGGGCGACCCATAAAGTGATCCCGGACCGGATCGAGACCGGAACCTATATGATGGCGACCGCGATCACCGGCGGTCGCGTGGAGTTGGTGGGCGCCGACGGCGAGGCCCTTGCCGCGGTGATCCGCATCCTCGAAGGCGCCGGCGTCTCCGTGGAGCCGACGCCCCGCGGCGTGCTGGTCCAGCGCAGGAACGGCCGAATCGGCGGCATCGACGTGATGACCGAGCCCTTCCCGGGCTTCCCCACCGACCTGCAGGCGCAGATGATGGCGCTCATGAGCACGGCGGAGGGCGCCGCCATGATCACCGAGACCATCTTCGAGAACCGCTTCATGCACGTGCCGGAGCTCTGCCGCATGGGGGCCAACATCAACGTGCACGGCGCCTCCGCCATGGTGCGCGGTGTGCCGAGGCTCGCGGGTGCCCCCGTGATGGCAACGGACCTGCGCGCCTCGGTGTCGCTGGTCCTGGCGGGGCTCGCCGCGGCGGGCGAGACGCTCGTCAACCGCGTCTATCACCTCGACCGCGGCTATGAGCGGCTGGAGGAGAAGCTCGCGGCCTGCGGCGCGGACATCGAGCGCCTGAGCGATGGCTGAGCAGCGCGTTCGGTCCGCCGATGCGCTGAAACTTCTGGCCCGCGACGAGGAAGACCTCGCCGTGATTTCCGCTGTGCTGCAGGACGCCCTGATCCCCGTGTCCGAGATGGCCTACCTGCCGGACGAGCAGCGCTTCGCGCTGGTGGCGAACCGGTTTCGCTGGGAGGCGCCCCACGACAGGCCCCGCGACAATTTCGAGCGCCGCCTCACCGGCCTCAGCGTCGGCGGCGTCACCGCGGTGCGACGCCGCGGGTTCAATCCCGGCGATCCCACCCGCATCCTGGCCTTGCTGGCCATGCGCCGGGTTGCCGGCGCCCTCCAGCTCGACTTCGCGGCCGGCGCCTCGATCCGGCTGGAAACCGCCGAGATCCTGTGCCATCTAGACGACCTGAGCGAGTCCTGGCCCACCCGTTGGCAGCCGCGGCACCCCCTCTAGGTCGGATGGATACATCCCCCTCACTCAGCTTCGGCTAAGCTCTTCGCTCGGCTCGAGCCTCCGCAGCCCTCTCCCCTGCGGGGAGAGGGGAGGGTGAGGGGTCTTTCTTCGTAAACGCACGGACGGCAATGCAGGCTATACGAGCGAACGAGACGTTGGTTCTGGCGCTGCCCAAGGGTCGTATCCTCGGCGAGATCGTGGGCTTGATGGGCCGCGCGGGGATCGAGATTGAGCGCGAGTTCGCCAACGAGGATTCGCGCCAGCTGCGCTTCAAGACCAACCACCCCGGCCTCGACGTCGTGCGCGTGCGCAATTTCGACGTCGCGACCTTCGTCGCCTTCGGCGCGGCGCAACTAGGCGTCGCCGGCAACGACGTCCTGATGGAGTTCGAGTACCCGGAGATCTATGCGCCGCTCGACCTCAAGGTCGGCCGCTGCCGGCTCGTGGTAGCGGCTGCGAAGGAGGTCGCGGAGCAGGAGCGCCCTGCGCGCTGGAGCCGGGTGCGTGTCGCCACCAAATATCCGGAGATCACCCGCCGGCATTTTGCCGCCCGCGGCGTGCAAGCGGAGTGCATCAAGCTCAACGGCGCCATGGAGCTTGCACCGCAGCTCGGCCTCTGCCGGCGCATCGTCGATCTCGTGCAGACCGGCGCCACGTTGCGGGCGAACGGCCTGGTGGAGATCGAGCGGATCGCCGAGATCACCTCGCGCATGATCGTGAATCGCGCCGCGCTCAAGACCCGGCCGCAGGAGGTCTGCGCCTGGGTCGATCGCTTCCGCGAGGCGGCCGATGCCGCGTAAGCTCGACGCCCGCGCATCTGGCTTTGCCGAGGAGTTCGCCGTTCTCCTCGCCGACAAGCGCGAGACCGCCGAGGATGTCGACGCAGCGGTCGCCCGCATCATCACCGATATTCGCACGCGTGGCGATGCCGCGCTGATCGAGTTAACGAAGCGGCTCGATCGTGCCGAGCTGACCCAGGCCACCATGCGGGTATCCGCCGCGGAGATCGATGCTGCCGAGCGCACCTGCGCTCCCGAGGCGCTGCGTGCGCTCGATGTCGCGGCTGCGCGGATCGAGGCGTACCATCGCCGCTTCTTGCCAGGGGATCTCGACTATGTCGACGCCGAAGGCGTGCGGCTTGGGGTGTGGTGGCGGCCGCTGGATTCCGTTGGTATTTACGTGCCCGGCGGGCGCGCGGCGTATCCATCCTCGGTCTTGATGAATGCGATCCCGGCGCGCGTCGCCGGTGTCGGGCGGATCGCCATGACCGTCCCGGCACCCGACGGTAAGCTCAATCCGCTCGTGCTGGCGGCGGCGAAGCGCACGGGAGTTGCCGAGGTCTATCGCGTGGGCGGCGCCCAGGCGATCGCGGCGCTTGCCTACGGCACAGAGAGCATTCCCGCTGTCGACAAGGTCGTGGGACCGGGAAACGCCTATGTGGCGGCGGCGAAGCGGCGGGTGTTCGGCACCGTCGGTATTGACATGATCGCGGGACCCTCGGAGATCCTGGTGGTGGCCGACGCGCAGAACGATCCCGCCTGGATCGCCGCCGATCTCCTCTCGCAGTGCGAGCACGACACGGCGGCACAGGCGATCCTGGTTACCGACGATGGGCGCTTCGCTGAGGAGGTCGCGCGGGCCGCCGAGGCCCATCTGCGCGCGCTGCCGCGCACCGGGATCGCCGGCGAGAGCTGGGCGCGCCACGGCGCGCTGATTACCGTCGCGAGCTGGGACGATGCGATCGGAATCGTCGACCGCGTGGCGCCGGAGCACCTCGAGCTTGCGCTCGAGACTGCAGCCGCCGAGGCCTTCGCCGGCAGAGTGCGACACGCCGGCGCGATCTTCATCGGCCGGCACACGCCAGAGGCGGTCGGCGACTACGTCGGCGGGCCCAACCACGTGCTGCCGACGGCACGCAGCGCGCGGTTCTCCTCGGGGCTCGGGGTGCAGGATTTCATGAAGCGCACCTCGATCCTGAGTTGCGGGCCGGAGGCTCTGCGCACGATCGGGCCCTTGGCGGTCGCGTTGGCGCAAGCGGAAGGGCTCGACGCACACGCGCTCTCGGTTGCGCTCCGGCTCAATCTGCCGGCGCAGTGAGACCAGAATGCCATGAGTACCCAGCGGATCGTCAAAATCGACCTCGACGAGCGCAGCGTCGTGCGCCGCAACGCCGACATCGAGCACGAGCGGGCAGTCGCGATCTTCGATCTGCTGGAGGAGAACCGTTTCGCGCCCGCGGCGGGGCACGAGGGTCCTTTTCACCTGGTGATCGGGCTCGAGGAGGGCCGCCTCGTCGTCGAGATCCGCGATACCAGCGACGCGAAGCTCGACCGCTTCACGGTGGCGCTGCAACCCTTCCGCGGTATCATGCGGGACTACTTCCTAATCTGCGAGAGCTACTATTCCGCGATCCGCACGGCGAGCCCGTCGCGGATCGAGGTGATCGACGTCGGCCGCCGCAGCTTGCACAACGAGGGTTCGGAGCTTCTGCGCGACCAGCTCGCCAACAAGGTCGAGGTCGACCTCGACACCGCGCGGCGGCTCTTTACCTTGGTGTGCGTATTGCACATCCGGGGCTGACACAGTCATGCGCCTGCCCGGCAGCGTGCTGTTCGCCTGCAACCACAATGCCATTCGCTCGCCGATGGCGGCGGCCATGCTGAGGCAACTGCACGGCCGGCGGATTTTCGTCGATTCCGTCGGCGTGCGCCCGCTACCCGTGGATCCCTTCGCTGTCGCGGTCATGGAGGAGCTCGGTATCGGCCTTCGCGACCATGTCTCCAAGAGCTTCGAGGAATTGGAGGACCTGTCTTTCGACCTCGTGATCTCGCTGACGCCGGAGGCGCAGCACAGCGCGGTCGAGTTGACGCGCTCCATGGCCTGCGACGTCGAGTACTGGCCATCCTTCGACGCGACGGCCGTCGAAGGCAGCCGGTCGGAGATTCTGGCGGCCTATCGCAGCGTCCGCGATGCTCTCTGGCGGCGTGTGCAGGAAAGATTTCCGCCGGCTCCCCTGGGACATGTATGACGGCGACCGGCGGAGGGCGGCCCGTGCTCGTGCTCGCCTCGGCGTCCGCGCGGCGGCTCGCGCTGCTCGCGCAGGTGGCGCTCACGCCCGCCGTGGATCCCGCGGAGATCGACGAGACCCCGCTGCCGCGCGAGCTTCCACGCCAGCACGCGCTGCGGCTCGCCGAGGCAAAGGCGCGGGCTGTCGCGGCGCGACATCCCGGCGCGTTCATTCTCGGCGCCGACACGGTGGTCGCATGCGGCCGCCGAATTCTGCCGCAGGCCCGTGACGTCGAGACCGCCCGGCGTTGCCTTGCGTTGCTCTCTGGTCGGCGCCATCGCGTCGTCGGAGGGATCGCAGTGATCGCGCCGGACGGCTCGCTCGCGACGCGCGCCGCGGTGTCCATCGTCACCTTCCGGCGGCTTGACTCCGCGGAGGTCGAGCAGTACCTCGCCTCCCGCGAGTGGGAGGGTAAGGCCGGCGGATACGCGATACAGGGACTGAGTGCGCGATACGTCCGGTTCCTGGCGGGATCCTACTCGAACGTCGTGGGCTTGCCGCTCTTCGAGACCGTGGCGCTGCTCGCCGGCAAGGGCTACGAGCCGGCCCGCCGGATCGAGCGGCCCGGCTGATGCGCCGGCTTCTGATCGCGGCCTCGCCGGGCGAACTCCGGGGCGCCGTCGCCGAAGCGGACGCGCTCGTCGACTTCCGCCTCGTCCGGACCGTTGGTCGCAGCGCCGTGGGAGACCTGTTCCTCGGCCGCGTGGTGCGGCTGCAGCCGGCGTTGCGCGCGGCGCTGATCGAGATCGGCCAAGAGCGACCGGCCTACCTCAGTGGCGACGACGCACTCCCTCGCCAAGACCTCGCCGGCCTCACCGAGGGCGCGAGCGTGCTGGTGCAGGTGAAGCGCGACGCACGCGCCGACAAGGCGGCGGCCGTGACGTTGCGCTCGCGCTTGCGGGGCCGGTGGCTCGACTGGACGCCGGCGCGTCCCGGCGTCGTCGCGGAGGAGATCGAGGCCAAGCGCCGCGATCGCATTGTCGCGCGCGTCGCCGGCTTGCTCCGCGAGGGCGAGGGCGTGCGGCTGCGCGCCGGGGCAGGCGAGGTATCGCCGGATCATCTGAGTGCGGCGATCGCGGCGATGCGGGCGCGCTGGAGCGCGATCGAGGAGCGGCGCGCGCAAGCCGAGCCGCCCGTCTGTCTCGAGGCGGTGCCGCCCATGGCAAGGCTGCTGGAGGCGCTCGTCGACGAGTCCATAGGAGGGATCGCCGTCGACGATTCCCGCGTGCTCGCGGAGGTTCGCGCCTGGCTCGGGCGGGAAATTCCGGTGCTCGTCGAGCGCCTTGCGCTGCACCGCGGGCCGCCCGCAATCTTCGAGGCGGCGGGAGTAGCGGAGGCGGTAGCCGGTCTGCTGGAACTCCGTGTCGTCCTGCCCGGCGGCGGCGCGATCACCATCGAGCCCACGGCTGCGGCGACGCTGATCGACGTCGACAGCGGCTCGCTCGAGGGCGAGGGGAGGAGCGGCGAGGACGCGTTCTTGGCCGTGAATCTCGAGGCGGCGACGGCGGTCGCGCGACAGATCCGATCGCGCGGGCTCGCGGGCGCCCTGGTCGTCGATTTCATCGCATTGCGCCGGCGCGAGAATCGCGATCGCCTGCTCGAGGCGTTTCGCACGGCGCTCGCAGCAGAGGTGTCGGAGGCGCAACTCCTCGGTTGGACCCGGCTCGGACATGTCGAGCTGACACGGCCGCGCCGGCAGGCGCCGCTGCATGAGATCGTGTTCGAGCGCACCGCCGCCGGCGGATACATAAAGACGGCGCTCACCGTCGCCCTCGAGGCACTGGCGACGGTGGAGCGCCGCGTTGCCTCGGAGCCGAACCGCCCGCCCGAGCTTCGCGTGCATCCCGCCGTGGCAGCGGTATTGGCGGGAGAGGCGGCGCCGGCGCGGCACGTGCTGGAGGCGCGCCTCGGCCGGCCGCTCCCGATCGTCGCCGAGCAGGGCCGCGCCCGCGACAGCTTCGACATTCGGGACGCCTGACCCTATCTATCAGCCATGAGCGATCCCAGTCCAAAGCCTTGCCCGATCTGCGGCAAGCCCGCCGCCGAGCGCCACAAGCCCTTCTGCTCCCAGCGCTGCGGCACGATCGATCTCGCGCGCTGGATTACCGGCACCTATCGCGTGACAACCGAAGAGGCGCCGGAAGACGCGCCCCAGCGCGGCGAGGAGGAGAAGACCTGAGCGGTGGAATTGATCCGCCGTCGCGCTTCCGCCAGAATGTTTTTCACGTGATCAGCGACGGGAGTGAGCCACCATGGCGAAGCCGCGCATCAGCTACGTCGACCCCGCGACCCTCGATGATCCCAAGATGCTGGCGGAGCTGGAGCGCTGCCGGCGCGAGGGCACGCCCAGGCCCGAGAGCCAGGCGATCCGCGCACATGTGCCTGCGGCGCTCTGGTCTTTCGCCAACACTTGGCAGACTGTGTTCCGCGAGGGCGTCTGCGACCACGGCATCAAGGAGCTCTGCCGGGTCTACGTCTCGCGCTCGGTGAAATGCGAGTATTGCGGCAACCAGCGCTCGCTCAAGTCGGCAAAGCAAGGGTTGATCGAGGCGGATTACAAGGAACTGCTCGATTTCGAGAAGTCGGGGCGCTACGACGATCGCCAGAAGGCGGCACTCGCCTACGCCGAGGCGATCACTTGGGACCTGCCGGCGGACGACGCGCTCTGGCGGCGGCTACACCGGCATTTCAGCGAGCCCGAGCTCGTGGAGCTCGGCTATTTCATTGCGATCACCATGGGCCAGCAGCGCTGGCTCCGCACCCTGGACATCGAGCACCACCAGGTGCTGCCCGGCACCTCGGCTTCCATGGCGCCAGGTCTCGAGACGGCTGAGTCTCTCGCCAAGGCCAAGGTTGCGCCCGACTATTGGGCGAAAAAGTCGGTCGCGCCCGCGCGCGGCAAACAGGCTGCGGAGTGACCGAGGCGGCGTCGACGGCCCGCATCTCCGTGCGGGGCGCCGGCAAGCGGTACGACGCGCTCGAGGTGTTCCGAGCCATCGATCTCGAGATCGGCCAACGCGAGATCGTGACGCTGGTGGGGCCGTCGGGTTGCGGCAAGACCACGCTCCTGCGCTGCGTCGACGGGCTTATTCCCTTGAGCGAGGGTGCGATCGCGGTGGACGGCACACCCGTCCACGAGCCGCGCGCCGGCGTCGCCATGGTGTTTCAGCACTTCGGCCTGTTCCCCTGGAAGAGCGTCTACGACAACGTCGCCTACGGGTTGCGGCTCGCGGGCGCCTCGCGCGCCGAGATCGGCGCAAAGGTGCCGTACTTCGTCAGTCTCGTGGGTCTCAAGGGATTCGAGCGGGCCTACCCCTACCAGATCTCCGGTGGCATGCAGCAGCGTTGCGGCCTCGCGCGCGCCCTCGCGACCGAGCCCTCGGTCATGCTGATGGACGAGCCCTTTGCCGCCGTCGACGCGCAGACCCGCGAGATCTTGCAATTCGAGCTGCTGCGGATCTGGGACATTCGCCCGATGACCATGCTGTTCGTCACGCACTCGATCGAGGAGGCGGTTCTCATGGGTGACCGCGTGGTGGTGCTGAAGGGCCGGCCCAGCATGGTGTTCGAGACCATCACGGTCGATCTGCCTAGGCCGCGCGGCCGGCAGACCCTGGGGCTGCCGCGCTTCAATGAGCTGCGCGAACATGTGTGGGCGACGCTCATGGATGAAGCGCGCCGCGCCGAGTTTTCGGTGTCGTCATGAGCGCGAGGCGGCTGGGCTGGACGATTACGGCCGCAGGACTTGCCGCGGGGGCCACGCTCTGGGAGATCGCCGGGCGGAGCGTCGGTGCCGCATTCGTGGCACCGCTCTCCGACACGATCGAGGCGCTGACCCCCTCGGTGTGGCGCGCGCTCGCGAGCTCGCTCGGGCTCTTCGCCACCGGCTTCGCGCTCTCGGTCGCGATCGGCGTGCCCTTCGGATTGCTGCTCGCGCGCATGCGGCTCCTGCGCGTAGCGCTCGAGAGCTATATAGCGATCCTGAACGCCACGCCGATGGCGGCGCTGATCCCGTTCATCCTCTCGATGATGGGCTTCGGCTTCGCGCCCAAGGTGCTGGTGGTGTTCCTCTTCGCGGTGTTCCCGATCCTCTACAATACGGTCGAGGGCGCGCGCAGCATCCGGCCCGAGCTGATCGAGGTGGCGCGCTCCTTCCGCTCGAGCGAACGCGCGCTCTGGCGAGACGTGCTGCTACCCTTCGTGCTGCCTTTCGCGCTCACCGGGATCCGCCAGGCTATCGGCCGCGCGCTCGTCGGCATGGTGGCGGCGGAGTTCTTCCTGAGCGCCAGCGGCATCGGGATGGTGCTGCAGAGCGCATCGCAAAGCATCGACACCGCGACCGTGTTCGCAGCGATCCTGCTGGTGACGCTGCTCGGCGTGCTTCTCATGGAGCTCGGATCGTGGGTCGAGGGGCGCTACGCCGCCTGGCGGAACATCCGATGACGGCGGAGACCCGGGTCCCCCTGGCGGCATCCGGCGCGGGACTGGCGCGGCTCATGGGCTCGACGTTTTTCGTGAAGCTCGCGGCAGGCGTGGTGCTACTCGTGGTATGGGAGTTCGGCGTGAACGCGTGGGCGCCCGCCTATGTCGCGCGGCCGAGCGGCGTGATCGCGGTTTTGCCCTCGGTGATTGGCAGCGGAGCCTTTCTCTCGGCGGCGGCGGCGACACTGGGGTCCGTGCTCGAGGGGCTCGTCATCGCCCTGGTGCTCGGCATCGCCGTAGGGATCGCGATGGGGCGTTCATTCGTGGTGGACCGGCTGATCCGGTATTACGTGTTCGGCCTCTTCGCCATGCCCATGGTGGCGATCCTGCCGCTGATCACGCTGTGGTTCGGCTACACAGACGCCGCGCGGCTCGCGACCACGGTGTTCGCCGCGTTCTTCTCGATCGTGCTCAACGCCGCTGACGGCGCGCGTGCGGTGCCGCTCGACTACCTGGAAGTCGGACGATCATTCCGCGCGCCGCGCCTGCGCGCGCTCGCGGATATCGTCTTGCCGGCCTCCATGCCGTATCTGCTGGCGGGGATCCGGCTCGCCGCGGCGCGCGCGCTCATCGGCGCGGTCGTCGCGGAGTTCTTCATTTCGGTAAACGGGCTCGGCTTCTTCATCCTCTTCAACTCGCGGAGCTTCCACCACAACCAGGCGATCGTTGCGGTAATGGTGCTGGCGGGCTGTGGCGTCGGCTTCGAGGCGCTGCTGAATTGGGCGACCCGCCGGTATTTTCCGTGGTATCGACGCGACGAGAAGGTGCGCTAAGCGCGGCAAAGGGAGACGACCCATGAGAGGACGATGGCTGGCCATGCTCGCGATTGGCGCGGCACTCGGCGCGTCACCGGCGCGCGCCGACGGGCCCAAGGTCGTGTTCGGCGTGCCCGGAATCCCCCCGATCTTCGCGAGCGTGCTGCCGCACGTGGCGGCTGAGCAGGGGTTGTTCAAGAAATACGGTGCCGACGTCGAGGTGCGCGATTTCGAGACCGGCATCGCCGCCGCGCGTGCCGTCACCGCAGGACAGATCGACCTTGCGATCGCGCCGACGCCGGTGCTGGTCAGCATGGTCTCCAACGCGAAGGTGAATCTGGTCGGGATCTACGGCCTCCCCAACCCCGATTGGCTGATCGGCTCGACCGACGCCGCCAAGACGAAATGCACGGATTTGAAGGGCGAGCCCGTCGGCGTCGACGCCATCGGCGGCGCGCGCTCGGAGGCCCTCAAGGAAATGCTGGCGCCTTGCAGCATGACGCCCGACGACGTCAAGCAGGTGGCGCTCGGCTCCAACACCGCGCCCGCGATGGTAGCGGGCCAGCTCGTCTTCGGCGTGCTGCACCTCGACGATGTGCCAGTGATCGAAGGCCAGCTCAAGCACAAGGTGACGGTGATCATCACCCTAAAGCAGGTGAGTCCGGTCAGCCACTACCTCACCATGGTCGCGCGCACGGACAAGGTGCAGGAGAAGCGCGACGCCTATGTGCGCACGCTGGCGGCCCTGATCGAGGCGGGACGCGTCATGCGCGACCCGAAGAATCTCGACGCCGTCGCCAAGATCGCGACGGTCACCGGTCACGGCGAGGACGAGAACAAAACCTCGATCGCGAGCTATAACGAGCTCGAGCAGTGGCCGAACAGCACGGATGGCCTGCAGCGCGAGAAGATCGAGGCGGTGATCGCGACGCAGGTCAGGCTCGGCGGTATCAAGGCCGGCAACACGCCCGTCACCTACGACCAGTTCGTCGACGAGAGTCTGTGGAAGGACGCGGCGGAGCTGGTGCCCGCCCAATGAGGCACGGAAGGACTCTGCCATGACGAACCGGATCGAAGTGCACGATCGCGACACGCTGGCGGCCGCCCGAGCGGTGCTCGACGCCTGCGCGGATGCGCGCGAGATGGGCGAGGCGGTCAAGGCCGCCGTCGAACGGAACGCCAGCTGGCGCGGCGAGCAGTGCATCAACCTGCTGGCACCGGAAGCGCCCACCAGCCCCTCCGTGCGCGCGCTGCTCTCGAGCGAGATCGGCACGCGGGCGGCGGAGGGGCATATCGGCCCGGTCAATCGCTGGTTCGCGGGCACGCGGCATATCGACGAGCTCGAGGCGCTCTGCGTCGAGCTCCTGAAGCGCTATTTCCGCTGTAACTACGCCGACCACCGGCTCTGCGCCTCCATGATCGGCAACGCCGTCGTCTTTACGGCGCTTACCGAGCTTGGCGATATCGTCATGTCGGCGGCGCAGCCCGTGGGCGGGCATTCCTCGAACCGGATCGACGGGCCCGCGGGCGCTATGGGCCGCAAGGTCGTCGACATACCGATCGATCCCCGCGATCTCGTCGTCGACATGGACGCGTTCCGACGCGTGGCGCCGCTGGTGCGGCCGAAGCTGGTGGCGCTCGGCCTATCCATGACGCTCTTCCCGCAGCCGGTCGCCGCCATGAAAGAGGTGATCACGGAATGGGGCGGCAGGCTCTTCTTCGATGCCGCGCACCAGCTGGGGCTGATTGGCGGCGGCCAGTTCCAACGCCCGCTCGAAGAGGGCGCCGACATCGTCACGGGCTCCGCGGGCAAGACCTTTTCCGGACCGCAGTCGGGAATCATGATCTGGGACGATCCCGAGATCACCGAGCGCGTGACATCGGCAGCATTCCCCGTCTGGGCGGCGACGCACCAGGTGAATCGCGCGGCCGCACTTGCGCTCGCGACCGCCGAGGCGATCGAGTACGGCGCCGCCTTCATGGCGCAGATCGTGCGGAACGCGAAGGCGCTCGCCACCGCGCTCGACGGGCATGGGTTGCCGATGCTCGGCCGCCACAAGGGCTTTACGGAGACGCACCAGGCGATCGCCGACGCGCGCGAGGTCGGCCGCGGACTCGAGGCCGCGCGCCGGCTCGAGCGCGCCAACATCATCGTCAACAAGAATCTGATCCCCGACGATAAGCCCGCCGACTGGGACTATCCCGGCGGCTTGCGCATGGGCACGATCGAGGTGACGCGGCTCGGCATGCGCGAGCGCGAGATGGCGCGGATCGCCGAGCTGATCGCCCGGGTGCTTCTGCGCGGCGAGGAGCCGGAGCGGGTCAGGCCCGACGCCCTGGCGCTGCGGCGCGACTTCCAGACGCTCTACTACTGCTTCGAGACCGGGCTGCCGCCGGCTTAGATCCGGATGAAGCCCTTCGGGGCCTGATGGAGGCGGTCGACGCCCTTCTCGGTGATCAGCACGAGCTCGCCGGTCTGGACGCCAGCGTTGCCGTCGCGCGTCACCACGTTGGGCTGCACCACCACGGTCATGCCGGGGCCGAAGCGGAAGTCCGGCACGGGGCCTGCGGGCCGGCTCTTGGAGCCTAGTACCGGCGGCAGATAGCCGCCGCCGAAGCCGTGCACGAGATCGTCGAGCGTGGTGAAGCCCTGCTCCTCGATCACGCCCGCGGCCTCGATCACCTCCTGGGCGGTGGCGCCGGGTTTGAGCACGCCGAGGATCGCCTGCAGCGCGGCATCCGCCGCCTTGTGCAGCTTCTTGTAGAGCGGCGGCGGATCGACGCCGACCGAGAAGCTGCGCAGCACCTGGCCCGGATATTCCCAGAACTGCGCGGAGATCTCCGCCATGACGATATCGCCCTTGGCGATCCGCCTGCCGGACGGAAACTGGCGAGGGCACGCGATGTCGGGCTCCGCCATGGAGGTCGCGCCGACGAAGTGAATGAGGTTGCTGCCGCCCCAGGGTACGTAAGCGCGCTCGATCGCGTCGACGAGATCGTGCTCGGTCAAGCCCGCCTTGATCTCGTCCCGAAGCGCCTCCATGGCGTGGTCGCTCATGGCGGCGCCGAGCTTCAGCCACTCGATCTCCTCCGCGGATTTGACCAGGCGAAGCCGCGCATAGGCGGCATTCAGATCGATCGCGCGGCCGTAGCGGGCAGCGAGAATATCGTGCTGCGTGTAGGTCATCAGGCCAATCACGCCGACGCGGCCGACCTTGGCGCCGCGCCGCGCGAGCTCCTCCACGGTGCGCCGGATCGTGGACTCGCCACCCCACTCGACCTCGGCGCGCGCGATCTGGCGGGCGAGCGGCACATGGTTGTAATACTGCACGAGGAGCGAGATCGGCAGGCCCGGCGTCAGCACGCCGATCGCCTCGGCGGTCACCGGCCAGCCCGTGAGCCACGGGACCGCCGTACCGTTGCGGGAAGCGCCGCAGACGAGCAAATGCTCGATCTTCGCGGCTTCCATGATCCGCTCGATGTCGTGGCGGCGGCGCGCCATCTCCTCCTCGGAGAAGCGCGGATAGGCCTCGCGGTAGAGTCCGCGGAGCCGGCTCGGAATCCAACCGAGATCCGCGGGGCCGAGGCGCTGAGCCGCCGATTTCGTGGGTTTCTTCGGACTGGGCTTGGGCGGGCTTTTGTGGGCGCCCTTGTGGCTCGTCTTCTTCGGGTGGCCCCGGGCCATATATCCCTTGGCGTCTGTGGCGGGAACCGGCGCCGCCGACTTTAACCCGTCACTGAGCGCGGGAGAAGCAAGCAGCGGAACGACCGCGCGTTTTTGACCAGAAAACACCGGCGTGCGCGATGGTTTCGTGCGTCATTTCAACGAGATATAGAAAGTCAAGCGACTGCATGCGGCGCCGCGCCCGCCGCACCCACGCCACCCACCTCGGATGGCCGTGGGATGGGCGTCCGCCCCTCGAATCGGGCGCCTCCTTCCCTGGACTCGCCCGGCGCTTTCTGTCTATAAGCCTCGGCTTCCGCTTATCGGGCGCCCAGGTAGCTCAGTTGGTAGAGCACGTGACTGAAAATCACGGTGTCGGTGGTTCAATTCCGCCCCTGGGCACCACTCTTTCAAACCCATTTCAATGGCGCGCCGATCCGCCTTGCTTATGCGTTCGATCATCATTGTTACGGTGGTCGGGTTCAGATCGGTGACATAGCAACCGCATATCTGGAGACCATCGATGCCATCCGATCGCGAGCTGCTCGCGGGCTGGATCGAGGAGGAGCGGTCGCAGCTGATCGATTTCCTCCAAGGCTTGGTCCGCGCGAAGAGCCCGAACCCTCCGGGCGACACGCGCGAGGCCGCACAGGTCATCACGCAATACCTTGGGCGCCACGACCTGCCATTCCGCGTGATCGCCCCGCAAGAGACGATGCCCAATATCGTCGGCAGCTTCGAGGGCGGCGCGCGCGGCAGGCATCTCGTGCTCAATGGCCATATCGATTGCTTCCCCGTGGGCGAGGGCAAGGGCTGGACGCAGGACCCCTGGGGCGGCGCGATCGTCGGCGGCAAGCTCTATGGCCGCGGCGCAGCCGACATGAAGACCGGCACCACCGCCTCGATCATGACCTACCGGCTGCTGCACCGGATCAAGGAGCGGCTCAAGGGCCGGCTCACGCTCACCTGCGTCTCGGACGAGGAGACCTTCGGGCCCTGGGGCGCGCGCTATCTAATGGAGCACCATCGAGAGGTGCACGGCGACTGCCTCCTGAACGGCGAGCCCGGCAGCCCCTATTCGATCCGTTTCGGCGAGAAGGGGCCGCTCTGGCTCGAGTTCACGGTGAAGACACCCGGCGCCCACGGCGCCTATACCCACTACAGCAAGAGCGCCACCAAGATCGCGCTCCAGCTCGCCCATGACCTGGAAGCCGTGACGCTGATCGAGCCCGAAGTCTCCGACAACATCCGCGCGGCCTTGAAGCAGGGTGAGAGCGCCATGGAGACGGCCATGGGAGCCGGCGCGGCGGCGACGGTCTCTCAGGTCACGCTCAACATCGGCACCATCCGCGGCGGCCTCAAGGTGAACATGGTGCCCGGCGAATGCGTCTTCGAGGCAGATATCCGGCTTCCCGTGGGCGTCGAGAAGAAGCAAGTGCTCGACTGCGTCGCCGACGTGCTCGCGCGCTATCCCGAAGTCACCATGCGCGAGACGCAGTTCAGCCCGCCCTCCTGGTGTGACCCCAACGGCGAGATGGTCGAGATCCTCCAGCGAAACGTGCAGGCGCTGAAGGGCTTCACGCCGGTTCCGATCGTGAGCCTGGGCGGTACCGACGCGCGGCTCTGGCGCTATCGCGGTATCCCCGCCTACGTCTACGGACCTTTCCCGCGCGGCATGGGCTCGACCGACGAGCAGGTGGAGATCGAGGAGTTCTTGCACGTTGTCCGCGTCCACGTGCTCTCCGCCTACGATTACCTGATGCGGCGGTAGAGCCTCCACCTCGGCGGGCCGTGTGGGGTCGCATTTTCCCAAGCTCAGCATTGCTAAATTGCGGCGTCGCGCTATTATCCAAGCATGACATTGGGAAATACGCGCATGCCGGCCAGCGCCGATCGGCTGCTGGGCGTGATCAAGCGGCGGGGATCACAGCGGGGCGCCGATCTTGCCAAAGCGCTGGGCGTCACTGCCGAGGCCGCGCGGCAACGCCTGCTGGCGCTCGCGGACGCGGGGTTGGTTGCCGCTGAGACCGTGAGGCGCGGTGTCGGGCGGCCGGCGCGGCTCTGGAGCCTGACGCCGGCGGGACACGCGCGTTTTCCCGATACCCACGCCGAACTCACCATTCAGCTCATCGGCGCAATTCGCAGCGCGCTCGGCGAGAGGGCGCTCGATCGCATCATCCGAGGGCGCGAAACGGAGATCCACCGCGCCTACCGCGCGGCTCTCGGGGGCGCGCCCACGCTGGCGGCCCGTGTCGCTCGGCTCGCCGAGCTTCGCGCGCGCGAGGGCTACATGGCGGAGTGGCGCAAGGACGGCGCCGGTTTCCTGCTAGTGGAGAACCATTGCCCGATCTGTGCGGCGGCTGCGGCGTGCCAGGGATTCTGCCGCTCCGAGCTCGAGATCTTCCGCGCTGCACTGGGACCGGACGCCGCCGTGGAGCGGGTTGAGCACGTCCTCGCGGGCGCCCGGCGCTGCGCCTATCGCATCACGCGCGCGGCGACGCGGAAGCGGCGGCCCTCATCGAAGGAGGCGGACCATGACGTGGATCGACGCGCTGTCGGCGGCTGAGCTCGAGGCAAGGGGCAAGGCGGTGTTCCGGCACGACGGCCGGCAATATCTGGTCCTGCGCACCGCCGAGGGTATCTTCGCGTGCACGAACCGCTGCCCGCACGAGGGCTATCCGCTGAGCGAAGGCGTGCTGACCGAGGGCCACGTGCTTACCTGCAACTGGCACAACTGGAAGTTCGATCTGGCGTCCGGCGAGACGCTGGTCGGCGGCGACAAACTGCCGCATGTCCCGGTGCAGGTCCGGGACGGGCGCGTCTGGCTCGAGATCACGCCACCCGACCCCGCGGCGCTGCGGCGAAAGGTGCTCGGAGCCCTTCCGAAGGCGCTCGAGGATGTCGACCAGCAGCGGCTCGTGCGCGAGGTCGCGCGGTTGGCGCAGATCGGCGCCGATCCCGTGGATGCCGTGCGCTGCGCGGTGGCGTGGGCGGCCGAGCGGCTCGAGTTCGGCACCACCCACGCGATCGCGGGAGCGCCGGGCTGGCTCGCGCTCTACGACGGCGCGGCGACAGTCGAGGACGAGAAGCTGGCGGCGCTCGGCGAGATCCTCGGCCATTTCGCGGACGACGTTCGCGGTCTCGAGCGCTACCCGTTTCCGGCGGGTAACGCGCCCTGGGACGAAGCCCGGTTCCTCGCTGCGGTCGAGGCAGAGGACGAGCCGACCGCGGTCATGATCCTGCGCGGCGGACTCGCCGAGGGGTTGTCGCCGGGCGATTTGCTGCCGACGCTGGTGACCGCCGCACTCGCGCACTACGCTGATTTCGGGCACTCGCTGATCTATACGGTGAAGACCGCCGAGCTGGCGCGCCGTCTCGGACCGGATTCCGTCGAGCCGCTCCTGCTGTTGCTCGTGCGCAGCCTCATCTACGCGGCGCGGGAGGACCGGCTGCCGGAGTTCCGAGACTACGCTGCGCACTGCCGCGCCTGGCGACGAGACACGCTTGAAAAGGCCGCGCCCCTCGAGGCCGAGGCGCTCCGTGGCAAATCAGCGAAGTCCGTGATGTCCCTGGTGGCTGCCTGGGGAACGCATTACACACCCGAGGCCATCTTCGCTGTATTGGTCGAAGCCGCCGCCTGGATTCTGCTCCACGTCGACGAGCGGGTATTGACCCGCGTCGATGCGGCGCTCGCCGACAACGTCGGCTGGCTCGATTTCACCCACGCGCTCACCTTCGCGGATGCTGCGCAGACGGCGGTGGCCGTGCGGCCGGAGCTGTGGCCCAACGCGCTGCTGCAGCTCGCCTGCTTCATCGGGCGCAACAATGGCTATGTCGACCCTGGGCTGGACGTCCGGCCTCACACGGTCAGCGACCTCCGCGACTTCCTGGATCGGCGGAAGGCCGCGCTGTTCGATCACGGGCGTGACCGCTTCATCATCTCGGTGCACCTGGTCAAGACGCTGCTCGCCGGCGAGGCGCTGATGGCGGCCCTGCCGGACAAGGCGCCGCTGGTTGCCTCGGCCCTCAATCGCTTCCTGGATGCGCCCATGAAAGGCCGGCACGTCCTGCGGACCGCGCGGCAGATGCGGGATCTGGTGGCTCAGGAATAGTCGCATTTTGCATCCGGTGCGCGAGATTCGCCTTTGGGAATGCGCAGCGGCATGGCACCGTTGTCTCCTGGATTTCAAATCATCCGGGAGGACCTATACCCATGCGATTACTCCCCGCCTCGCTCATCGTTGCGTCCTTGAGCCTGCTGCCCGGCCTGAGTTCGGCAGCGCCGGTCTCCGAGTCCACGCTGCTCGCACAGTATCAACAACAGTATCAGCAACAGTACCAGCAGCAGCCGGGATGGTGGGAGCAGGAGGGCCGGCAGGACGAGCTGCGCGAGCGCTATTGGCGCCTGTCGCCGCCGGAGCGCTA
>Ga0126378_10001410_pt1 | contig 17895 bp, 15 predicted proteins | sample PanSoiMetPlot_23_FD_92587 | JGI IMG/M metagenome (GOLD analysis project Ga0126378, IMG submission 92587) | Tropical forest soil microbial communities from Panama - MetaG Plot_23 | ecosystem: Environmental > Terrestrial > Soil > Tropical forest > Bulk soil | place: Panama | collected 2016-02-17
GCGGCGGCTCAGCGCCGAACCGCCTCAGGTCTGCCTTGCTGAACGGCCGTTCCCACGCGAACGCCTTGTCCGCGACGAACCAGGTCCTGTTGCCGTGCCGCTCGCCCTCGGTGCCACCAGGGAACTCAGCGGCCAGCTCGGCCACGTCGTCAAAGTTCGCCACACCAGTACCGTACCGAGTGCAATGGTCCGGGCCGTCGGTCGGCTGCCGACTGCCCGGGACCATTGCCAACGCTTAGTTCACGAACACGTGTGGTGAGTTTGTGACGCTGGTGTCCTTCACAGGCCCGAACGTGGCAGAGAAGTGGACGGGACCCTTGCAGAGCGAGTTACTGCCGGCTGCCTTGACGAACTTCTGCTTTGAGAAGGTGATCTTGCTGCCGGTGTTGGACGCGTTACCGCTGATGCTCGCCGCCTTGTAGTTGCACTTGACGTTCGTCATGCCCGCGGTGACCACGACAGTGAACTTGAGTGGCATGGTCTTGCTGGTACCGCTCACGGTCACAGGAAAGCCGCTGGCGTCGCTGACGCTCACCTTGTAAGGCAGGTCCGCGGCCTTAATGCTCTTAAGCGTTGCAGCTGAAGTGCTGAGTGTGCACTTGCTGACCTGAATCGCCGTGAGCGATTCGGTGGCCGTGCCTCGCTTGACCGGATTGCGCCTGACGGTGGAGCTCCATGCAGCCGACTTGCAGGTGAGCTTGACTGTTCCTATTACGGTCGGCAGGGAGAACACCGCGCTGGTGCCCTTCGCGAGGCCTGACTTCAGCACCGCGTTTGCGCGGACCGCGGGTCCGCCGACTTTCTTGATCGTCAGCACGTGCACTGGAGAGGCGGCATAGGCCAACGCTACGGGCAGAGCGACAACCGAGCCCGCGGTCGCGATCGCAGCAGCGACAGGAATGAACTTGCGCATGGACCCTCTTTCCCTCCTGGACGGGTCTACTTCATTCCATGCTCACATGAGAATTGTGTGCGGGTCGCCGATTCCTGGCAGTCGCGCCGGAAAAGGCGATCTGGGTCAGGCGACGAGAAGCTTTTCGATGCGGAGCAGCGTCTCGCGCAAGTTGTCTTCGCCAGTCAGCTCCTTCGCTTCGGCGACCGAGAGCCAGCGCATCGGCGCGTCGGGCCGTTCGGCCACGATCGCCGCTGGCGTGCAGGTCGCCAGGAGGAACCGCAGGTCGGCGTGCTCGTGCGCGGGCTCGGAGCCCGCACCAGGCACCGGAACGATCGCCACGTGCCGCAAGGCGGCGTCCGGCCACGGCGTTAGGTCGCGCAAACCGGTCTCCTCGGCCGCCTCTCTGAGCGCGATCGCCAGCCCGTCATGCTCGCCCGCATCGCCATGCCCGCCGACCTGGAGCCACGCCTGCTGGCGTGTGTGCCAGCGGAGGAGCACGCGACCGCTGGCCGGGTGGACGACCAGCGCTGAGGCGGTCAGATGCAGCGGCAGGTCACGTGACCAGGGGTCTTCGCTAGCCTGAGCGAGCGCCATGATCCGTACGACATCAGCGGTCTCTTGCGGCCCCTGCGGGCTGTAGCCACGCAACAGATCGCGCACCGACAAGCTGGCTGCGGTCATCGAGGAGCTCCCAAGGAACCCGCGGTGCCGGCCCCGGGGGTCCCCGGAATCCCCGCCGTGCTGGCTCGGGGGGACGACACCCCGGAACCCCCCGTTGTGCTGGCCCGGGAGGACGACCCCCCGGAAGCCCCCGCCGTGCCGAGCGAGAGGAGTTCGGCGATCCGGTCCTGATCCAGCGGGCTCGCCGCAAAGGTCAGGAGTTTCTGCTCCGGGTCTTCGGCCAGGGTCAGCACAACGCGCGTCAACGCGAGCTCGCCGAGGACCGGGTGAAAGATTCGCGCGCCCCCAGCGGACTGCGACGTGGCATTACGCCGGCGCCACGCGGCGCGGAACTCTGGGCTTGCATCGCGGAGCCGCCCTATCAGCGCTCCGAACGAAGGGTCGTCGCTGAATCGGTCCGCCGCGGCCCCGAAGCTAGCTACCTGCGCGGACGACTCGGCCTCCCAATCGACAAGTGTGCGTTTGGCCGCGGGGTCGGTGAACGTCCACCACAACATGTTCCGCTCTTCCGGCGGTAGAGCCGGCCAGTCCGTCCACAGCAGCCTCGCGGCGCGGTTCGACGCCAGCACATCGCGGTATCGGCCGGTGACGTAGGTCGGATACGGGTCGAGACGGTCGACAAGAGCCGCAACGGCATGCGGCAGCGTCTCCGCGCCAAGCCTCGGAGTAGCCCTCGGCGCGCTGCCGCCGAGAGTGTGCAGGTGTGCCCGATCGGCCGGCGTCATGCGAAGCGCACGCGCGATCGCCTCGAGCACCTCCCACGACGGGCGCAGGTCCCTGGCCTGCTCGAGGAAGGTGTAGTAGGTGGTTGACACCCCGGCCAGGTGGGCCACTTCCTCCCGGCGGAGGCCCCTTGTGCGCCGCCTGTGACCTGAGGGCAACCCGACATCGACAGGCTGAAGCCGGTCTCGCCGCGAGCGAAGCAGATCGGCGAGCTCGCGGGCCCGGCCGCCGCGCGCAGCGGCCGGTGCCGCTTCTGCTGATGCGTCGTGCTGATGCTGTCTCGCCGTCGTCACGGATTCCCTTCCGTCGTCGGCTTGCTAAGTCCGCTGGCACTCTCATTCGGCTGGCATGCCGTCAGTACCAGTATAAATCGTGCAGTATTACCAGTGTGAGTGTGGCTCGGCGCCCACGTTGTCGTCAATACCTGCGGCGATGCGGTCGACCGGTTGCCCGGTTTGACGTCGGCTGATTGACTCTGCGTTATTAGCAGATGGGTAATCGAGCCGGGCCGTCCCGCGGTGCCCGTCGTTGCCTGCCTGCCACACGGCGGGCTCGACTATCCGGCCGATCTGGCCGAAGAGCTGGCAGTCAACAAGGACGTTTTGTGGTCCGACTGGCTCACGAGGGAGCTGTACGCGTTCCTGCCGGAGCTTGGGATCACCTCGGTCGTCACGTCCTTCAGCCGCTTCGTAGCTGACGTGAACCGCGATCCCGCCGGTGAGCAGCACGGCGGATTCTGGACGAGCGTCGTGGCCGCCACAATGCCGCGCGGCAGGCAGATCTACCGCCGGCCGCTCACTCCGGGTGAGATCGGCAGCCGGATCCGGCTTGCGCACGAGCCCTTCCACCTGGCACTCGACTCGGCGGTCGCCAAGCTGCTTGCCGTATTCCCCCGGGTGATGCTGCTTGACTTGCACAGCTTTGGCGCCGGATTGGGCGGCGACGTGATACTCGGCGACAGGAACGGCGCCACAGCCAGGCCAGGCGCCGTGACGCGGGTGGCGAGAGCCCTGTCCGATGCGGGCCTTGACGTGCGCATGAACGAGCGGTTTAGCGGCGGGTGGACGGTGCGGCGTTTCGCCCGCCACGCACAGGTAGATGCGGTCCAGGTGGAACTCAACCAGCGCCGCTACCTCGACCTAGACGGACACCGATACCCTGGCGTCCCCCCGCGCCGCGAGTTCGACGAAACTCAGCGCCTGTTGCGCCGAGCACTGGCTACCATCGCCGATGCCGCTTGCTCTTCCGCATACCTGGAAACCGAGAACGAATGAAAGACGCGTCACGGCGCTGAATCACCGTGGGAGCGGTAGGCAGGCGCGGTTTGCCGGAATTCGGCGTCGAAGCACTCACCGCACCGGCCACAATTGAGCTATGGGATTCGACTTGCCCGGCCTGCTCGCAGAGCGCAGCGGCCAGGGATACGAGCTGCACGCCAGGTACCTCAACCCGCAGCGCCCGCGCATGCTGCACGCGATCGGATTCGACAAGGTGTACGAGCGCGCGGAAGGCGCCTACCTCTACGACACCGAGGGAAGGCGCTACGCGGACTTCCTGTCCGGATTTGGGGTATTCGGTGTTGGCCACAATCATCCGGTCGTCAGGAAGGCGCTGCACGACGTGCTCGACGCCGAGCTGGCCAGCATGGTCCAGTTCGACTGCGCGCTGCTGCCCGGGCTCCTCGGCGAGCGCCTGCTCTCATTCGCTCCGGGGCTTGACCGCGTCTACTTCTGCAACAGCGGCACGGAAGCGGTTGAGGCGGCGCTCAAGTTCGCGAGATACGCGACGGGGCGATCCCGCATCCTGTACGGCGACCACGCCTTTCACGGGCTCACAATGGGCTCGCTGTCGGTCAACGGCGCTGCCGAGTTCCGCAACGGATTCAACCCGCTACTGCCCGATACCAGCGTTCCTTTCGGTGACCTGGATGCCCTGGAGACCGAACTGCGCAAGGGCGATGTCGCGGCGCTTATCGTCGAGCCGATCCAGGGCAAGGGCGTCGCCGTTGCCCCGCCCGGGTACCTGGCTAGCGCGAGCAAGCTGCTGCGCGACCGTGGCGCCCTTCTGATCTGCGACGAGGTGCAGACCGGCTTGGGCAGGACAGGGAGGTTCTTCGCCTACCAGCACGACGGCGTCGAACCCGACATCGTGACCGTCGCCAAGACGTTGTCAGGCGGGTTTGTGCCTGTAGGCGCCACGATGGCGCGAGGCTGGATATTCGAAAAGGTCTACTCGTCGATGGACAGGGTCCTGGTCCATGACAGCACCTTCGGCTCCAACGCGGCGGCGATGGCGGCAGGGCTCGCCACGCTGGCTGTGATCGAAGACGAACAGCTTGTCGCCAACGCCGAGCGGACGGGCGATGCGTTGAGGCGCGCGATCGAGGACGCGGCCGACCGCTACGAGATGCTCGCTGATGTGCGCGGGCGCGGGCTGATGATCGGCATGGAGTTCGGCAAGCCGGACGCGCTCAAGCTTCGTACCAGCTGGAACATGCTGCAGAAGGCGCGGCGCGGCCTGTTCGCTCAGATGGTCGTGGTCGCGCTGTTCCACCGGCACCGAATCCTCACCCAGGTGTCAGGCGATCACATGGAGGTCATCAAGCTGCTCCCGACTCTGACCATCGGCGATGACGAGGTGCAGATGTTCGCGGACGCGCTCGAGGATGTCATGAAGGACGCCCACCGCGGCAGCGGACTGATGTGGGACTTCGGCCGCTCACTGATCAAGCAAGCCATGTCGCGCTGAGCACCTCCGCTCCACGCTGACCTCAAAACTGAAACGTGTTCTTGTTTTGACTGTCCCCTAGCAATAGAGTCCGGTCATCCGACTCGGCCGCCGTGCGGCCGGTGCCCTCCCGCTGCCGCTGCGAGGATCGCATGGACCAGACCGCCGACTACGTCATCGTGGGGGCCGGCAGCTCGGGTTGCGTACTCGCGAGGCGTCTCGCCGAGTCGGGCGCAACCGTCATCTTGCTTGAGGCCGGAGGCCCCGACCGGTCTTTCCTCGTGCGCAAGCCAGGGATGATCGCGATCTTCCACAACGTGCCTGCGATGAAGCAGCGGCTGGACTGGGGGTATTACAGCGCTCCACAAAACGGCGCGCTCGGACGGCGGATCCCGCAGGTCCGCGGCAAGGTGGTGGGCGGTTCTGGGTCGATCAACGGGCTGCTGTTCGTCAGGGGCAACGCAAGGAACTACGACGACTGGGCGGAGGCGGGCTGCGCGGGCTGGAGCTACCAGGATGTGCTTGCCAGCTTCAAGCGCATGGAGGACTGGGAGGACGGGGCGTCCGAGCTCCGCGGCGCGGGCGGCCCGATCCAGGTCACCAGGCAGAAGGATCTGACCCCGGCGTCGCAGGCGTTCATGGAAGCGCTTGCCGAGGTGGCGGGAGTTCCAAAGCTCGACGACTACAACGGCGAGTCGCAGGAGGGCGTCGCGGTCTTCCAGCAGAGTGCCAGCGGAGGCTTGCGTTATAGCTCATCGATCGGGTACCTGGACGATCACAAGCTGCCGAACCTGACGGTTGCCACCAACGTGCGCGCAACCAAGATCATGATCAGCGACGACCGCGCCACGGGAGTCGAGGTAGTAACCGGCGCGGGCCGGGGGGCCGTCCGAGCCAGCCGGGATGTGATTCTGTCCGCGGGAGTGTTCGGCTCGCCACAGATCCTGATGCTGTCCGGTGTCGGTCCGGCCGCGCACCTGCGCGAGCACGGCATCGACGTCGTCGCCGACCTGCCCGTTGGCGATAACCTGCACGACCACATGTTCGTGCCGATGACCTACGTGATGAAGTCGGCTCGCAACCGCGGCACCACACCGTACTTCGCCGCCGGCCTGATCAAGGAGATGCTGCGCGGCGACACGTGGATGGCGCGCAGCGTGTTCGAAGCGGTCGGTTTCGTGCGCAGCGGGCGCGCGAGCCAGATCCCAGACATCCAGGTGCACGCGCTGCCTTGGTCATACCCGTTCCCGAACCAGGACGCGCCGGTCAGGCACAAGGTCGACAAACGCCCCGCGCTGACGATCATGCCGACGCTGATCTACCCCAAGAGCCGCGGGACCGTCAGGCTTGCCTCTCCCGATCCGGCGGCAGCCCCGGTCATCGACCCGGCCTACCTCAGCGACCCAGACGACGGCGAGCTGCTGCTCGACGGGATGGAATTGATCCGCGAGGTGATGGCCAGCTCAGTCATTGCCGGCGAGGTCAGCCTCGAGCTCTCGCCCGGCGGCGACTACCCTGACCGGCCGGCGCTTGCCAAGGAGCTGCCGAACCGGGCGACGACCGTCTACCACCCAGTTGGTACCTGCCGGATGGGCTCGGACGAAAGCGCCGTCGTCGACCCCGCGCTGCGCGTGCGCGGGATCGACGGACTTCGCGTCGCTGACGCCTCGATCATGCCGAGCATTACGGGCGGGAACACGAACGCTCCCGCGATGATGATCGGCGAGCACGCGGCCGCGCTAGTGCTCGGTTAGCGGATTGTGTTCCCGGTGCCGCCCGGCCCGGCTGCGGCGCGCGGGCCGGGCGGCCGATCATCAATCAATAGCCGTAGCCGCCGCCTGACTTCGACTTCGAAGAACTCGGAGCTGGCGCCGGCGCCGAGCCCATGACCGTTGCCTCGTGCCAGATTCCGCCATTCAATGTGATCCCGTTGCCCTTGGCCTGACCGGGAGACGAGTCGCCGCTGTATGTATAGAGCGGATGGCCGTCGTAGGCTGCCTGCTTCGACCCGTCCTTCCTGGTGATGGTGCTCAGCGTGCCCTTCACACCTGATGCGAGCGTCGCCGGGCTCTTGACCGGTGGCCAGAACGTGACGCATGTCCCGTTGCACGCCGACTTCGTACTCGTGTCGAGCGCAAACCAGTAGAGCGTGAAGCCTTTGGAGTTCGTCAGCACAGTAGCTCCGCCGATCTTGGCGGTCTTAATTGCACCCGCGCTCGCGGCATGACTGGACCCGGTCGACCCCCCCGACCCGCCCCCGCATCCGGCTACGATCAGCGCAGCGGCGGCAAAACCCGCTGGCACAAGCCATCTTCTATTCATCGTGTGCCTCCGTTCATGACAGGTTTCGCATATACACACTCACCACGTACTCCACCCCGAGATCGTTCAACCGAGAGGTCTACCCATGGCACCGGCCAAGTCAGCGCTGCTCGCGCCGGTCGCGTTCTTCGTGATGCTGGTGGCCGGGGGCTGTTCCTCAAGCGCCCCGGCGTCATCGACATCCCCCACGTCATCGGCCAGCGATAGAGTCAGCATCCGATCGCTGGGCGAGCGATATCTGGCTATCGCCGAGCCAGCGAACCACAGGCTCGACGTCGAGGTTGACGCCTACGCCGACAACGCCCGCCACAACCTGGCCGCCGCCGAGCAGGCGCTGCGGGCCGAGGCGGCGACCGAGCGCAACTTTGACCGGCAGCTAGCCGCGATCTCGTTCCCGCCAGCCATCGAGTCGACCGCTCAGGCCCTCATCCGGATCAACGAGATCAGGGTCAGGCTCACGCTGAAGCAGGCCGCCGCGCACTCGATCCAGGCGCTGCTGTCGTTTACTGCCACGCACAACGCTGCCGATGCCGAGCTCGAGGCGCAGGTGCGCTTCATCCGCAGCGAACTCGGGCTGCCGCCGCCCGAGACAAGCTAGTCGCGTCTGAAAGACTGACGGCGCACCTGCTCCCGATTCAGGGCACCCGGAAGGGGTTCGCCATGCAGCTTGGCCTGCATCTGCCCGACTTCACCTGGCCTGACGGCCCGCACGATCTCGGCAAGAACTTGACCAGGATCGCCCAGGCGGCCGAGGACGCCGGCTTCGCCAAGCTCAGCGTGATGGATCACGTGTGGCAGATCGGAGGCGTCGGGCCGCCTGAACACGAGATGCTCGAGGCGTACACGGCGCTCGGCTACCTAGCCGCCTGCACGTCAAGGATCGAGCTGCTCGCCTGGGTGACAGCCGTGGTGTACCGCGAGCCCGGGATGCTCGCCAAGTGCGTCACCACGCTTGATGTGCTTTCCGGCGGCCGCGCCTGGCTCGGCATCGGCGCGGCTTGGAACTCGGACGAGGCCAGCGGTCTCGGCCTGCCATTCCCGCCGACCGCCGAGCGCTTCGAGCGGCTCGAGGAGGCTCTGCAGATCTGCCTGCAAATGTGGTCGGACGACGAGGGCCCGTACGACGGCGAGCACTACCACCTAGCAAGGACGCTCAATTCGCCCCAGCCGCTCAGCAGGCCGCACCCGCCGATCCTCATCGGCGGCGGCGGCGAGCGCAAGACGCTCCGCCTGGTCGCCAAGTACGCTCAGGCGTGCAACCTGTTTGCCGGGCCTGAGCTCGAGCACAAGCTCAGCGTGTTGCGCGAGCACTGCCAGGCGGTCGGACGCGACTACGACGAGATCGAAAAGACCGTGATGCTGCCAGTCGACCTCGGTCAGACCGGCGAGAAGGTCGACGCACTGCTCGAGCGGTTGCGCGAACTCGCCGCACTCGGCGTCTCGCACGCGCACTGCCGCATGCCGAACGTCGATGCCATCACCCCGCTCGAGGTCTTCGGCGAGCGCGTGATCCCTGTGGCCGCCGGGTTCTGACCGGCGGGCAGGTCCTACCAGAGGCCAGGCACGAGGCGCCAGCGAACACGCTGCCGGTAGCGGTCGTAGCCGGGAGCCGACGCGAGCACGCGCTCCTCCACGATTGCACGGCCGATATTGCACGCGGTCGCGCCCGCCAGGACGATGACGTTGCGCAGCGAGATGCTCTGCACCAGGTAGCCGGTCTGGATGATGATGTAGGACGCGTATACCGGGTGCCGGACGACCGCGTAAGGGCCCCTGGTCACCAGGCCGCGGTCAGCCGCGACGAAACCGAACGACCTGCCCAGCGTCACGAGCGCGACGATCGCGATCACGAGCCCAATTAGCTGCAGCGCGAACCCTAGGTCAACGCCCCACTGGGGATGCAGGCCAGACGGCCTGAGCAGCAGCCCGCCGAACGTCCCGCCGGCCGCCAGGAGCCACGGAGCGAGCCTGGTGGTCAGTCCTGGGCCGACCTCGATCGCGGCAGGGCGCCGCGGCGGTCGCCTGATCAAGAACGCGAGCACGAACCAGGCTTGCTCGACGAAGAACAGGCCGCCGATCAGCCGGTGCGTAGCGAGGTAATACGCCAGGCTGGCGCGGGCGAAGTATGCCGCGCTGACCGCGCCGGCCAGGTTCACGACGACCCGGGTGACGCGGACCAGCCCGCGATCGGCGGCGGGCGAGTCCTCTGGTCGGGCCGTGCCACGGATCCGCATGTGCATCATCGGTCACGAACCATCTTTCCGCACTGTTTGTCACGTGCGGCACCGCGCTTTCGTTCAGTCGCGCCGCCCGGCATGGCGGTCGGCAGGTGCGCCTGGGGTGGCCTCGAGTGCTTGCCCTGCCACTGGGACGCCGAGTTGCAGGACGAGCCAGATCCTGGCCGGGTCGGTTAGGATCTCGGGTTCCCTGAAGGGATCGCCGTTGGTGATCAGCAAGTCGGCCAGCTTGCCTGGATCGAGCGTGCCGACTTGCTCGTCCAGGCCAAGAGCACGGGCGGCAGTCGCGGTCGCCGCGACTAGGGCTTCGGCCGCGGTGAGACCGTGGTGGATCATCCGGCAGATCTCGAGCCCAGTGCCATGGACGACATCGCCGCCGGCCGCGATCGCGACTCCGGCCCGCCTGGCCGCACGCAACGTAGCCGCGCCTTGATCGAGGTTGTGCCGCGCCAGGCTGGCCAGCATCGGCGGCATCTCGGGTTGCGGCTTGGCCTTCGCCGGGTCAATCACGTCGGCAAGCCCGGCCATCTCGTAGTACCCCGACAACGTCGGCACGAGCACGGTGCCCGCTGCTGCCATCGCGTCGAGCATGTCAGGGCGCTGATGCAGGTACATGCCGTGCTCGATGGTGTCAGCGCCGTGCCTGATCGCGGCCTCGCAGCCTGCCAGACCCTCGGCGTGCGCGCAGAGCCGGTATCCCAGCCTGTGCGTCTCATCGGCCGCGGCGGCCAGCTCCGCCTCGGTCAGCTGCACAGGCTCGGGGTCTTCGAGCTCATTGGAGCGCGCGCCGGTCGTCATCACCTTGACGAAGTCCGCCCCGGCTCTGATCTGTTCTCGCACCGCGCGGCGCACGTCGTCGGCCCCGTCTGCCTCGCGATACATCTGGCCGTAGAACCGCCCGCCTGGCGCGGTCGCGGAGATGATCTTGCCGCAGGTCAGCAACCGCGGGCCGCGGAACGCGCCGTAACGCATCGCCTGCCTCGCCTCCTGCGGCGCAAGGCTCTGCGACGATCCAGTGAACCGGATCGTCGTCACCCCGCGGCGCAGGTACCCGCGCAATTCGGCCTGGACGAAATGCGCCGCCGTACCCGCCAGCTCAGGTTCCGCTCCTGGCTGCACGCTGGGGACGCGGCCAACTAGATGAGCATGCGCCTCTATCAGCCCAGGGATCACCGTTCTGCCGTGCACGTCAACGGGCCGGGCGCCCTCCGGGCATGGCTCGTTCGCGTCACCAATCCTGGCAATTACCCCGCCATCGACTAGCACCGCGGCGTCCTCGCGAACCCGGTCGCCCATGCCGTCGAACACCTGCGCGCCGGTCAGCCACAGCCGCCCTGTGCCCATCGGCGGGTCGGCTATGAGCGCGGGAAACCGGTGCGGCACTCGACCACCCCTCCCAGCCAACGAGAACTGGCGCCCCGGCTTGGTCCGCGAACGCCGTTCGATTGTCGCAGGCACGGCTGACTGTCGGTGGGCTGAGTTAGTGTGACCAGGTGCTTGAGTCGTTCCACCCGGCCGTGCGGACGTGGTTCGCGAGGCGCTTTCCTGATGGACCGACGCTGCCGCAGGCGGGCGGCTGGACTGAGATCGCGGCCGGCAGACACACGCTGATCGCAGCTCCGACCGGATCCGGCAAGACGCTGGCGGCGTTCCTTGTCTGCATCGATCGGTTGTACCGCGCGCACGACAGTGTTGCCTGCGCGGCACATCCCGGCAGCGCCGTGGCCGATCGGCCCGCGTGGGACGAAGATGCGGCCGCTTCGCCGCAGGGCCCGCAGGTCGTGTACGTGTCGCCGCTCAAGGCGCTCGCGGTCGACATCTGGCAAAACCTGGAACGACCCCTGGCCGAGATCGCCCAGATCGCCGCCGAACTCGGCCTCGACGCGCCGACAATCAAGGTCGCGGTCAGGACCGGTGATACCGCGGCGGCGGAGCGGGCAGCGATGCTCAAGAAGCCGCCCGACTTCCTGATCACGACGCCCGAGTCCCTGTACCTGCTGCTGACCGCGGAGCGTCCGCGCGAGATGCTGCGCACGGTCAGCACCGTGATCGTGGACGAGATACACGCGGTGGCTGGCAATAAGCGCGGATCGCACCTGGCGCTGACGCTGGAGCGGCTGGCGCACGTAGCGGAGCAGCCCGTACAGCGGATCGGGCTGTCGGCGACACAGCGCCCGATCGAGGCCGTGGCGAGGTTGCTCGTCGGCGCCGGCGCCGACCGGTCAGAGCCCGACGGCTCGCCGCGCTGCTCGATCGTCGACTCCGGCCACCGTCGCGACATGGAACTCCGCCTCGAATTGCCGAACGATGAGCTCGGCGCGGTCGCAACGGGCGAGCAGATGGCCGAGATTCTGGACCTCATCGCGGGGCACGTGGCCGAGCACCGCACGACCCTCGTCTTCGTGAACACCAGGCGGATGGCCGAGCGGGTCGCGCACGAGCTCGGCGACAGGCTGGGAGAAGGCCAGGTCGCGGCCCACCACGGGAGCCTGTCCAAGGATCGCAGGCAGCGGGTGGAGGCCAGGCTGCGCGCGGGTGACCTGCGAGCGCTGGTGGCTACCGCTTCGCTGGAGCTCGGCATCGACATCGGGCCGGTCGAGCTGGTGTGCCAGATCGGCTCGCCGCGCAGCTTCGCGACGTTCCTGCAGCGGGTCGGGCGGTCCAACCACACCACGAGCGGAGTTCCTGCCGGGGTGCTCTACCCCACGACCAGGGACGAGCTCGTCGAGTGCGCGGCGCTGCTGCGCGGGGCGCTGGCCGGGCGGCTGGATGCCTTGATCGTGCCCTCATGCCCGCTCGACATCATGGCGCAGCAGATGGTGGCCGAGTGTGCGGCGGCCGAGTGGGACGCGGACGCCCTGCTCGCGCTTGTGCGCGGCGCTGCGCCGTTCTCGGCCGTGTCCGCTGAGGACTTCGAGGAGGTCGCCGAGCTGCTGGCCGAGGGGATCAGGACCGGCCGCGGCCGCCGCGCTGCCTACCTGCACAGGGACCAGGTAAACGGCAAGCTCAAGGGCAGACGCGGCGCCAGGCTCGCGGCACTCACGTCAGGCGGCGCGATCCCCGAGCTCGGCGATTACCGGGTGCTGGCTGAGCCTGACAACACCCTGGTTGGCACCGTCAACGAGGACTGGGCAATCGAGAGCATGGCGGGCGACGTGTTCCTGCTCGGCACCACGTCGTGGCGGATCAGGCGGGTCGAGCCGGGCATCGTTCGGGTCGAGGACGCGCACGGTGCGCCGCCGTCTGTCCCGTTCTGGCTCGGCGAAGCGCCAGGGCGGACCAGAGAGCTGTCATCAGAAGTCTGCGCGCTCCGATCCGATGTCGCTGCCGAGCTCGGGTCGGGCGAGCAGGCCGACGTCGTGGGACGACTGATAGGCGAGTGCGGGATCAGCCCGGCCGCCGCCGAGACCATCGCCGCGTACCTGGGCACAGGGCTCGCGCAGCTCGGTGCGCTGCCGACGATGGACACGGTCGTGCTCGAGCGGTTTTTCGACGATGCGGGCGGGATGCAGCTAGTGGGACACGCGCCGTTCGGGGCGCGACTGAACCGGGCACTCGGGCTCGCGCTGCGCAAGAGGTTCTGCGTGACGTTCGACTTCGAACTGCAGGCGGCGGCGAGCGACGACGCCATCCTGCTGTCGCTCGGGCCGCAGCACAGCTTCCCACTCGAGCGGGTACCGAAGTTCCTCGCATCTGGAACGGTTGAGGAGGTGGTCCGCCAGGCGGTGCTCACCTCGCCGATGTTCGCCGCTCGGTGGAGATGGAACCTCAACACCTCTCTTGCTGTCCTGCGGATGCGCGGCGGCAAGAAGAACCCGCCCGCGATCCAGCGGATGGAAGCTGACGACCTGATGGCAGCGGTGTTCCCGACGCTCGCCGCCTGCCAGGAGAACGTCGCGCCCGGTCCGCTCGAGATCCCCGATCAGGTTCTCGTACGGCAGACCCTCAAGGACTGCCTGCACGAGGCGATGGACATCGGCGGGCTGAAAGACGTGATCCAGGGCATCGAGACCGGCCAGGTCACCGTCTTGGTGCGAGACACGACTGAACCGTCCGTGCTGGCGCACGAGATTCTGAACGGACGGCCATTCACCTATCTCGACGACGCGCCGCTCGAAGAACGCAGGAGCAGGGCAGTTCCGCTGCGGCGGGGCCTGCCCGTCGAGCCGCACGAGCTGGCCCGCCTTGACCTCGCCGCGATCGACCGCGTGGTCGAGCAAGTGCGGCCAGAACCGCGTGATCCTGACGAGCTGCACGACGTCCTGCTGAGCCTGGTCGCCGTTCGCCCGGCCGAGCCGTGGGTCGGCTGGTTCGCGCAGCTCACCGAGGCCGGGCGGGTCCTGACCGTGCATGCTCAAGGCGGGCCACTCTGGGCGGCAGTTGAGCGACTGCCGCTCATCCGGGCTCTGTATCCTGGCGCGCCCGTTGCGCAGGCGCCGCGCCCGCCGGAGGACGGCGGCGCTCCTGCGGACGAAGACGAGGCCGCGGCGAGCTTGCTCCGCGGCCACTTGGAGTGCCGCGGGCCATCGACCGTCGCTGCCCTGGCCGATGCGACCGGGCTGCCAGGCTCGCTGATCCTGCGCGGTCTCGCGACGCTCGAGCAGGAGGGCTTCGCGATCAGCGGTCGCTTCACCGGTCCAGATATTGACGAGGAGTACTGCGCCAGGCGCCTGCTCGCCCGCATCCACGGCTACACGCGAGACCGGCGGCGGCGCGAGATCGAGCCGGTGAATCCGCGCGACTTCGCGCGATTTCTGCTGCGGTGGCAGCACGTCGCCGCCGGCACAAAGCGCGAGGGCAGGCTCGGCGTGCTCGCGGTCGTCGAGCAGCTTCAGGGCTTCGAGGTCGCCGCGGGCGCGTGGGAACACGCGGTGCTCGCGGCGAGGGTGGACGCCTACCGCCGGGAATGGCTCGACGAGCTTTGCCTGTCCGGCCAGGTCTCCTGGGGCAGGCTGTCGGTGCGCGATGCTGATCCCGAAGCCACAGCATCGCCCCGTAGCGGCCGACCGTCCCGCGCTACCCCTATAACCCTGGCGCTCCGCGATGACCTGCCCTGGCTGCTGCGAGCGGCCCGCGGCGAGCTCACCCCGGCGGAGCCGGAAGCGGAAGCCAGCGCGGAAGTTCTCGGCGCGCTTCGCCGCCATGGCGCGTTGTTCCGGCACGACCTGGCAGCGGTGACCGGCCGGCTGCCGGACGAGATCGACAAGGCGCTCTGGGACGGCGTGGCGCGCGGGCTCGTCACGGCCGATGGCTTCCGTGCCGTGCGTTCGCTGCTCCGTCGCGGCACCCGACAGGCCGTCGCCCGGCCCCGCGGGCTACGCAGGGGGCTGGCAGGCACGACAGGCGGCGCGGCCGGGCGCTGGTCCCTGCTGCCAGGGGCGGTCACGTCGGCTGACAGGGACGAGCTGGCTGAGGCCGTCGCCGAGCAGCTCGCCGCTCGCTGGGGCGTGGTCTTCCGCGACGTCGTCGCCAGGGAGAGCCTGGCCGTTCCTTGGCGCGACGTGCTCTGGGCTTTCAGGCGGATGGAGGCGAGGGGCACGATTCGCGGCGGGCGGTTCGTGACCGGGTTCAGCGGCGAGCAGTTCGCCCATCCCGACGCGATCGACGCGCTCCGCGCGGTCCGCAAGCAGGCTCGTGGCGGTGAGGTGGTGCGGATCTCCGCCGCCGATCCGCTGAACCTCGCAGGCATTGTGCTGCCAGGGCCGCGGATCCCAGCGATCTCCGCGCGCACCGTGACCTATCTTGACGGCGCGCTCGCTCCCGAGGACACCGAGGTCGGCGCGACCGCCTGAATCGCCTGATCCGCAGGTTACGCGGATTGCCGGCATACTTTGGCTATATGCGGGCAGTTGCCATGCCCATGAGCATAAGAAGCACTGTGCCGGCGCTACTTTGGTGGCTGTTTTGGGTTCTCGTGGCGATCTTGCTGCTCATCCTCGCGGCGCTGGTTATCCATCATTTCGGCGGGTTCAACCTCACTTTCCACGTCGGCGACTTCCACTTCCAGCTCGGCGTCACCGGTCATTAATGGCTGTCAATGACTGAAATGGTGACAGGCGCGATACGCGTAGAATGTCACCCGGGCTCTTCCTTAATTTCGTTCTGAAAAGACTCCGCAGCCATTCTTGACGACTATTATTCAACGGGTATGCCCGGCATCCGATCGCGCGCGCTGGCCACGCCGCAGCGCAGCCGCTGACCGGCTGCCATCTGATTCCATGAGCGACGGTTCTCACGGGGGGCAGTCCGGTGGTCGTCAGGCAGTCCGATCGACGGCGCGTTCTTCACAAGGGGGCGCACGCAGAGGTTCCAGACCTCGGCCGCCAGCTTCCGCGCGGTCAGGTCATGGCCGGAGCCGCCGTCGCGCTGACGGCGGCCTTGGCCGTGACCGTGGTGCTCTTCGACGGCGGATCTGGGATTGCGCTGCCGCGCGGCGCCGGTGCCGACGCCGTGACCAGGTTGCCGACGCCCACAACGGTCGTGCTCGCCGACCCGCCCGATCTGACCGCCGCCGGAGTCGCATCGGCAATGTTCGCCTCAGCTCCAGTTGCGGCGGTCGCGAACGCGAACAGCGCGCCCGCGATCGCGAAGGCGGCCGTCGACGCTGAGCGCGCACACGTTCCGCTGCTGCTGGTGACGGCGTCCAGTGGCATCGCCGCCCTCCGCACGACGGCGCGCTCGCTTGGCACGCATGCGGTCGTCGATTTCGGAGTTTCAATTGGATTCCTGCGTGCGCACCTCCCGCGTCTGCTTGTGACCACCAGGGTCGCCGCGCTCGGGGCGGCCGCTCGGGTGCCCACGCCGCTGCGGCGCGTTGTCCTGCTAGTTCACGCGCATGACACCACCGCCGGTGCAACCGCCGCAGCCGCCACCGCCAGGGCAGCCGGTGCGCGGGTCATCGACGTGGCTGGCTGGGACCCGCGCGCCCATCCCGCCGCGATCGCGGCCCTGGCAGCCGCGAAGCCCGCGCACGTCATCGCCATCGGCAAGGGCTTCGGCACGGCCCGGCTGCTCGCCGGCCGCGTAGCGGTGGCGGAGACCGGCGTCCAGCTGCCGGCCGGAGGGCAAGTACTGTTCCCGGCGCACCGCCTGCTCGCGCTGTACGGGCATCCCGGCGCGCCCGCCCTCGGCGCACTCGGCCAGCAGGGACTGAGCGCGAGCATTGCCAGGATCCGCGCGATCGCTGCCTCCTACAAGCCGCTCAGCGGCGTGCCGGTGGTGCCTGCGTTCGAAATCATCGCGACTGTCGCGCAGGCAAGCCCGGGACGAGATGGCAGCTACTCCTACGAGTCCCCCGCTTCGGCGCTGTGGCCGTGGGTGCGGCGGGCCGCGGCGGCCGGCATGTACGTGATACTGGACCTCCAGCCAGGACGGGCCAGCCTGCTTGCTCAGGCAAAGCGATACCGGGCAATGCTGGCGCTGCCTGACGTGGGCCTTGCGATAGACCCGGAGTGGAAGCTGTATCCGGGCGAGCGGCCGTTGCAGCAGATCGGAAGCGTGAGCACCGTCGAGATCAACAGCGTGATCCGCTGGCTAGCCGGCCTGACCGCACGGTTGCACCTGCCGCAGAAGCTGTTGGTACTGCACCAGTTCAAGCTCTCGATGATCACCGCGGAGCAGCGCCTTGATACCGGGCACGACGACCTGGCGATCGTCATCCACATGGACGGGCAGGGCACCCCGGCCGAGAAGCTACAGACCTGGCGCGCGGTCACCCGCGCGGCGCCACCCGGCGTGTTCTTCGGTTGGAAGAATTTCCTGGTCAAGGACCATCCGATGCTCAGCCCGGCCCAGACGATGTCGCATACGCCCCAGCCGGTGATGATCTCGTACCAGTGAGCGCGCGGCTGAGGCTTCAAGCCGGCAAAGTTAGGGCAATCACCCGATGCGCCTGTGGACACCTATTGGCAGCATGGGGATATGGACGGAGTGCAGTGGGCAGCAAGAGCGCTCCGGCGACTGACGCACGAGGTGGCGGAGTCCGCGCGGGAGCTCAATTACTGGCAGCGGCGTGCGATGGTGCTCTCGATGGCACCTGACCGACTCCTGCTGAAATCGAACCAGCCGCCCGACACCTACGAAGAGTTTCTCGCCTGGACCGCTGGGCCGCTGATGCGCGAGCCCTCCCTGCGAGAAAGGCAAGGCGGCCGTCAGGTCAGCTAAGTGGCCGCGCCTCGGCGCGCCTGGCGCGCAGTCCTTCAGGTGCCGAGCGTCAGCGTGCAGGCATCGCCGCCGCGCGGAGCGCGCGGTACAGCAACTGCTGATCGCCGAGCCTGCGGCGCAACTCTCGTTCGAGGCCGCCGATCGGCA
>Ga0126378_10001411_pt1 | contig 17894 bp, 9 predicted proteins | sample PanSoiMetPlot_23_FD_92587 | JGI IMG/M metagenome (GOLD analysis project Ga0126378, IMG submission 92587) | Tropical forest soil microbial communities from Panama - MetaG Plot_23 | ecosystem: Environmental > Terrestrial > Soil > Tropical forest > Bulk soil | place: Panama | collected 2016-02-17
CCGCTCTCCGACCTCGCGGTCGTGCGCGCTGGGGCAGGCACGCCGCCGCCCGCCAAGCTGGGCGAGGCTGAGAATCTGGTCGTCGGGCAACTCGTGGTCGCGGTGGGTAGCCCGCTGGGACTCGCCGGGTCGGTCACGGCGGGCGTGGTCAGCGCGCTCGGCCGGTCGCTGCCGACCAGGAGCGGCTCGGCCGTCCGGCTGGTCGAAGACGTCATCCAGACTGACGCCTCGCTGAACCCGGGCAATTCCGGCGGCGCGCTGGCTGACTCGCGGGCCCGCGTGGTCGGGATCAACACGGCGGTTGCGGGGGTCGGCCTCGGCCTCGCCGTGCCAATCAACGCAACCACGAGGAAGATCATCTCGGCTCTGATGCGCGATGGCCGGGTTCGCCGCGCTTTCCTAGGCGTCGTCTGCGCGCCGACGCCTTTGCCCACCTGGCTGCACGAGCGGACCGGCAGCAAGGACGGGCTGCGAGTGGCTGAGCTCGTCGCAGAAGGGCCAGGCGCGCGGGCAGGGCTGCGAATCGGGGACATCCTGGTGAGTGCGGCTGGCAAGCCAGTCACAACGGCCCAGGACCTGCAGCGGCTGATGTTCGCCGGAGCGATCGGCAAGCCACTGGAGATCACCGTGCTGCGCAACGGCGCGCTCGTCGACGTGATCGCCCAGCCGTCTGAGCTCGCCGCGGCGTGACACCGAGCCACCGAGGAAGATTTGCTCCCCGCAGTGCGTAAGAATGACGTATGAGTAAGCAGCCGAGTGCACCACCGCCGGGCGACAAGCCCACCCCCACGGCACCGCCGCCCCCGCCAGCGTGGCGGCACTGGCTCTGGCCGATCGCGCTGATCGCGACGCTGGGCCTGTATTTCTTCCTGCCAAGCATCAGCACGTCGCGAACGGTCACGCTGACGACCTCGCAGTTCTTCAATGACGTCAGCGCCAAGCAGATCAAGTCGGCCAACTTCGGGAACGGCGCGAACGGCTCGAACAGGACGGTGACTGGCACCCTGCTGAACGGGAGGAACTTCACGACCGTCGTTGGGCCGGACACGACGGCCGTACAGGCTCAGCTCACCAAGCAACACGCCTCCGTCACCAACTCGACACCGAGCACAGGCCTTGGCACCGAGATCCTGTACTGGTTGATCTTGCTGGCGCCGCTGATCTTCGTGTTCTGGCTGTTCCGCCGCATGTCCAGAGGCGGAGCTGGCGCCCTGCAGGGCGCGCTTGGCGTGGGCAGGTCAAGGGCCAAGGTGTTCGATGCCGAGCGGCCCTCGACAAAGTTCACCGATGTCGCCGGGTACGAGGGCGCCAAAGAGGAGATCAGCGAGATCATCGACTTCCTCCGCAACCCGGCCCGCTATCAGCGCGCGGGCGCGATGGCACCGCGAGGCGTCCTGATGGTCGGCCCTCCAGGGACCGGCAAGACCCTTTTGGCCAGGGCGGTGGCTGGCGAGGCTTCTGTGCCGTTCTTCTCGGTCACCGGCTCGAGCTTCGTCGAGATGTTCGTGGGCGTCGGTGCGGCGCGCGTGCGCGACCTGTTCAGCGAGGCGCGCAAGCGGGCTCCTTGCATCATCTTCGTCGACGAGGTCGACGCCATCGGCCAGCGCCGGGCGGGCTCAGGCGCGGTTGTCGCCAACGACGAGCGCGAGCAAACGCTGAACCAGCTGCTGTCCGAAATGGACGGCTTCGACATGACTCAGGGCATCGTCGTGCTCGCGGCCACAAACCGTCCGGAAGTACTCGATCCGGCGCTGCTTCGCCCAGGCCGGTTCGACCGGCAGATCACGATCCCGCTGCCGACGCTCGACGAGCGCGCCGCGATTCTGCGAGTGCACTGCCGCGACAAGAAGCTCGCGCCAGACGTCGACCTCGTCGTGGTGGCCAGGGGGACGCCGGGCTTTTCGGGAGCTGACCTGGCCAACCTGGCGAACGAGGCCGCGATCTTCGCGGTGCGCGGGAACCGCGAGGTGATCAGCTCGGCAGACTTCGACGACGCGCGGGACCGGATACTGCTCGGCCGACGCGAGGGATCCAACGTGCTGCTGCCCGAGGAAAAGCACTCTGTGGCCGTGCATGAGGCCGGCCATGCGCTGGTCGCCGCGCTGTCTGAGCACGCCGACCCTGTCGCCAAGGTCACGATCCTCCCGGCCGGACAGGCACTCGGCGTCACCCAGCAGCTACCGCTGATTGAGCGGCACCTGTACGGCGAGGACTACCTGCGTGACTCGCTGGCCGTGCGACTTGGCGGGCGCGCTGCCGAACTGGTCGAACTCGGGCAGGGCTCGACCGGCGCAGCGAACGACCTGTCGACCGCGACGGACATCGCGACCAGGATGGTCCGCGAGTTCGGCCTATCGGCGAAACTCGGGCCGGTCGGCTACCCGCAGGGCGGCTCCGTCTTCCTCGGCGGCGGCGGCAACGGCTTCTCAAGTAGGCCGTTCGCCGAGTCAACCCAGGCTGCGATCGACGCCGAGGTCGCCAGGCTGCTCAGGGAGGCTGAGCACACCGCCGTCGACATGATCACGTCGCACCGGAACATGCTTGACGAACTGGTTGACCTGCTGCTCGAGCATGAGACCGTTGATGGCGCCGAGGTCTACAGGATCGCTGGCCGACCTGTACCCGAGCACCGGCCAGAACAGGTGTCGATCGGGCCGCGAGCTAAGACGCTCAGCCTGGGCAAGGCGAACACTCCGGCGGCCCCCACGTCAGCGGAGCACCAGGCGGCCGACCTACCGCCCGCCGATCGGCCCGAGTAGGAGGCGGCGGATGCGCCTGCTCGTCCTGTCCTCGCGCGCCGTCCGCGACGTGCTCGGCTACCGGCGATGCGCCGACGCCATGCGCGAGGCGCTGATCGCCCGTGCCAACGGTGAGGTATTCCAGCCGCTGCGCTTTGTGCTGCGGCCAGAGGGCGCCTCGGGCTTCATGGGGCTGATGCCGTCCTACCAGTCAGGTCCTAGCGCGGGATACGGGCTCAAGGCGATCTGCATCACGCCGGGCAACCCGGCTGCGGGCCTGGACGCACACCAAGGGATCGTGCTCCTGTCGAGCCCGCAAACGGGGGAGCCGCTCGCCGTGCTGAACGCGTCGGCGGTCACCGAGATCAGGACTGCCGCGGTCTCGGCGGTCGCCACCGCGGCGCTGGCGAACCAGAACGCATCAACGCTGGCCATCATCGGTACCGGCGTGCAGGCCAGGTCGCACCTGGCAGCAATCGCAGCGACCAGGCCGCTGGCCGAGGTGCGGATTGCGGGCACCTCACCGGCCAAGGCCGCCAAGTTCGCCAGCGACGTCGCCCCGGCCGCCCTGGCAGACGCGGGCGCGCCGGCCGTGCCGGTCGTCGCCTGCGACTCAGCCAGGGACGCGGTTGCCGGCGCGGGCATCGTGGTGACCGCGACTAGCTCGCCGGTCCCGGTCGTCAGCCGAGACTGGCTGGCCCCTGGCACCCATATCAACGCGGTCGGCGCCTGCGTGCCTGCTGCGAGAGAACTCGACACGGCGACCGTGGCGGACGCTGGCCTGTTCGCAGACAGCAGGGAGTCGGTGCTCGCTGAGTCCGGTGACTACCTGCTCGCGGCCGCGGAAGACGCGGTAGGCCCAGGCCACATCCGGGCTGAGATCGGCGATCTGATGGCCGGGGTTGCTCCAGGACTTGGACGCAGGAACGCCGAGGAGATCACCATCTTCGAGTCGCTCGGATTGGCCGTCGAGGACCTGGCGGCAGCGAGCGCCGCCTATCGGATCGCGCAGGACACGGGCGCCGGCACCTGGGTTGATTTCGACTGAGAACGCCGCGTCAGATTGACCCCCAGCACGACTTAACGGCATTCTTTACGGCATGGGCTTGGGTAAGCAAACCGGGTTCTATGTCGCCATCTTTACCACTACGGCGCTCTTCGTTGGCTGGTACTTCGCGTACCTTCTCGGTGCCAATGCCGATCTCAAAGTGAGGCGCAGGCAAGTCGCGGCACTCAAGGAGCTGCGGTTCCGATCACTCGGGACGGTGACGCTGCTCGCGGTCTTGCTCGTGACCGTCCTGTACCTCGTCGCCAAGAGCAAGTAGCACGGAACCGGCGACTTCTCGCAAGCGTCTGATTCGCAGGAATGACGCAAACCGGGAGACCTTGCCATGACTATCGCCGTCAAGCCCCTATATCGGGCGATTGGAATCGGAATCGCCGCAGCCGCGCTGCTCATCGGCGCATTTCTGCTCGGATCCGCGCAGCCGTCGCGCGCGGGATCCCAAGGACACGTCGCGGGCATGAGCGCCGCGCGCGGGTCCAACCCGATCTTGCTGACTGCGTCCGGGGCTGGTGGCCGGATCACCGTGACCGGCACGGGCACGGTCAATGGAGTGCCGAACCAGCTCGTCCTGTCGATGGGCGTCCAGACCAGCGCGTCGTCGGTCTCCACGGCGCTCACTGAGGCCAACCACGCGGCCAGGCGCGTGATGAGCGCGCTGCGGTCCGGTGGCGTGAGCCGGCCCGACATCGCGACCTCCGGGTTGTCCATCCAGCCGAACTACAGCAACGGCAGCCCGGCGCCGGTCGGCTACGGTGTGAGTGAGGAGCTCACCGCCACGCTGCGCGACCTCGCCAAGGCCGGCAGCCAGATCCAGGCGGCCGCGAACGCGGGCGGCAACACGACGACCGTCAACGGCGTCTCGCTGAACCTAACCGACACCGGCAAGCTGCTCGCCAGGGCGCGCGCTGCGGCGGTCCGCGACGCGCAGGCCAAGGCCAGCCAGTTCGCCAGCGCGCTCGGCCAGCCGCTCGGCGCCGTCGTCAGCCTGACGAGCCAGAGCTTCGTCCCTTACCCAGTCTTCAACGGGTACGCATCCGCGGCCGGGCGCGCAGCGGCGCCATCGGTTCCGGTTTCGCCAGGCAAGCAGCAGGTGAGCGTTCAGATCACGGTCGTCTACGCGATCGGCTGAGCGGCAGCCGCAGCTTGCCGTGCGCGCGCTCCAGCGGCCGCTGATACGCTGCTGGCATGACGCAGCGAGCCGAGGCCGGCCACTGGTGGCGCCGCCGCTAGGCGGGCCTGGTTCGCGCGATTGTTCGGCTCGAAGAAGGCGACCGCCCGGATGAGGCGGTCGCCTTCTGCGCGTCCGCGACGATCCGGGCCTGACAACGGCAGGACAGGCCATGGCTGATCTGAGCGTGGACTACAGCGCCGACTTCGGCGCGCCGCCGCCCCGCGGTGAGTCGCGGTATGTGACCGCCGGCGGCATCAGCGTCACCAGGACGGTCACGCCATTCGAGCCCGCCATGCTGGCCGATGTCACCAGGCAGGCCGACTGGCGCCGCGGCGGCACGTTCAGCTCGGGAATGGAGTATCCGGGCCGGTACAGCCGCTGGCATATGGGCTACGTCGACCCGTGCCTTGAGATCGCCGCTGTTGGCCGGGAGATCGCCGCGACGGCGCTGAACGAGCGCGGCGCCGTGATCTTGCCAGCGGTCGCGAGCGCGATGCGGCGGGTCGGCGACGAAATCACGGCGGAACGAGCAGATGACCGCGCTGAGCGGGTCACCGTCCGCGTTCCCGAGCCGACCGGATTCGCGCCTGAAGAGGAGCGAAGCAGGCGCCCGACCGTGTTCAGCGCGATTCGGGAGATCATCGCGCTGTTCGCCGGCCCCGACGAACATCTCGGGCTATACGGCGCCTTCGGCTACGACCTGGCCTTCCAGTTTGAGCCCCTTCGCCTGCGCGCAGACAGGGCCCAGTCCGATCGCGCCGGGTACGGACCGCAGCGCGACCTTGTTCTGCACTTGCCCGACGAGCTGTACGTGATCGACCGCAAGCGCGAGACCGCTCTCCGGCACGCGTATGAGTTCACGTTCGCTGGCAGGTCCACCATTGGCCTGGCGCGCCCGACTGCCACGCACGCAGCGACGGCTGGCGGCGGCACCACCCAGCACGAGCTCGTTGTGGCTGAAGAACTGCCGCCTGACCCCGAGCCCGGAGCCTATGCACAGGTCGTCGAGCGGGCCAGAGTGCGGTTCGCGGCCGGCGATCTCTTCGAGGTCGTGCCGAGCCACGCGTTCTGGACGCGATGCGGATCACCAGCCGCCTTCTATGAGCGGCTGCGACGACGCAACCCAGCGCCGTACGAGTTCTTCCTGAACCTCGGGGACGACGAGTACCTGGTCGGCGCGTCGCCGGAAATGTACGTCAGGGTGAACGGGGATCGCGTCGAGACGTGCCCGATCGCCGGAACCGTCGCGCGCGGCGCGAACGCACTAGGCGACGCCGAGAACATCAGGACGCTGCTGTCCTCGGCGAAAGAGGAGTCAGAGCTCACGATGTGCACCGACGTCGACCGCAACGACAAATCGCGGATCTGCGTTCCTGGCAGCGTCCGGGTCATCGGCCGGCGACAGATCGAGCTATACAGCCGAGTAATCCACACGGTCGATCATGTCGAGGGCCGGCTCCGGCCTGGTTTCGATGCCCTCGACGCATTCCTCACCCATATGTGGGCGGTCACCGTCACCGGGGCGCCAAAGGCGTGGGCCATGCAGTTTATCGAGGACCACGAGGCAAGCCCACGCTGCTGGTATGGCGGCGCGGTTGGCGTGCTGGGCTTCGACGGCTCGATGAATACGGGCCTGACGCTCAGAACCGCGCACATCCGCGGTGGCGTCGCCTCCGTCCGCACGGGCGCCACGCTGCTGTTCGACTCGGACCCGGCGGCGGAAGAGACCGAGACGAGGCTGAAGGCGCGAGCTCTGCTCGAAGTGCTCGCGGAGACGGCCGGCCGGGCTGCCGCGAACGATGAAGAGCCGCTACGCACCGAGGTGACCGGGCCGGTGGGCGCGGGCATGCGGGTGCTGCTCGTCGATCACCAGGACTCGTTCGTGCACACGCTCGCGGGTTACTTCGCCCAGCAGGGCGCGCAGGTGACCACGCTGCGCTACGGATTCGAGCCAACTCTGCTTGACGAGTACCGTCCCGACCTGGTCGTTCTGTCGCCGGGCCCCGGCCGGCCTGCCGATTTCGGCTGCTCGCGATTGCTGGCCGAGCTGGACGCCAGGAATCTCGCGGCGTTCGGGGTGTGCCTCGGCCTCCAGGCAATGGTCGAGCACGCTGGCGGAACGCTCGGCCTGCTTGCCACGCCGGTGCACGGCAAGGCCGCGGCGGTACGGGTCACCGGCGGCGAGCTGTTCGCCGGGCTTCCCGCCGAATTCACGGCTGCCCGCTACCACTCGCTGCACGCGACCCCGGATCAGGCGGGCGCCGGTTTCGCGGTGACGGCGGTGACCGATGACCATGGCCAGGAGGCGAACGGTCGCGGACCCAAGCGCAAGATCGTCATGGCGATCGAGAACCCGGCAGCGGGCCGCTGGGGCGTCCAGTTCCACCCCGAGTCGATCCTGACCGCGTCCGGCGATACCGGTGCCGCCATCATCGCCAACGTGCTCCGGCTGTGCCGCGCCAGAACGCGCGAAGGGATCAGGCACGGCTAGTGAAGTGGCTACTGCCATGACCCGGGGCAGTCGGCGGGACGGTGTCAGTTGGCGCCGGTAGGGTGCCGGCATGAGGAACGTTGAGCCAGAAGTCTTCCTGGTCGCCCGGCCGCAGATCGATTACGACGCCGTCGCCGATTACCTCAGGAAGGTGGGCGGGGAGAGCTGGCTGGAACGCCTCGACAAGGACGACCTCGACAACGATGCTCTCAACCTAGCCGAGTTCGCAGGGCGTCTTTGCTACAGATCATGGCTGCCCGGTCTTAACCCAAATGTCTCCAGGGTCCGTTCCGAGCAGGACGTCTACCTGCAGAACATCCTGTCCAGCGCGCATGGCTCAGTCCTCGAGCACGTCAGCTTCAGCTTCGCCCTGCACAATGTGAGCCGGGTCTGTTGTTATGACGACGAGAGCGACGTTCTGACGACTGAGGGGTGGAAGCCATGGCCGAAGGTCGATGGCACCGAGATCTTCGGCACACTTCACCCAGACTCAGGCGAACTCCAGTTTCAGCGCGCAACGAACGTCTTCCACGGCGATTACGAAGGCCCGATGTACCGCGTCCACTCGGAGCAGGTGGACTTGTTGGTGACGCCCAACCATCGGATGTGGGTTCGGCGCTACGACACGCAGGCCGCCAGGCGCGGCGAGCAGAAGTTCGCGGTTGAATTCGCCAGGGATCTGCTGCATCGACGCGTCGAGTACCAAAAGTGCGCGCGCTGGGTCGGCCATACTCCTGAACGTGTGGTGATTCCCGCCACCCAGCGCACTTACCAGCGACGTGATCGTGACCGACCAGCGACGCGTACTTACCCATCCGTGTCGTTCCCGCTAGAGCCCTTCGCGAAGTTCCTCGGCTACTACCTGGCCGAGGGATGTACCAATGGCCATCAGATTATTGTGGCGCAGAACCGCGGTCCGATCCTTGACCGGATCGCCGAGACTATCCGCGAGATGGGTCTGCCGACTTATGTCCCGAGGACCGGCAACGGTGCTGTGCGGACCCAGTGTCTGCCACTCCGGGACATGCTCGCTGCGCTTGGGCACTCGCACGAGAAGTCGATTCCTGCAATGGTCCAAGACTGGGCTCCGCCGGCAATAAGGCTTTTGCTTGAGGCAATCATCGAGGGCGACGGCAATGTTCACTCGGCCAATGGCCACCGCGTGATTTATACTTCGTCGCAAGTGATGGCCGATGACCTGCAAGTACTTGCGATCAAAGCGGGCTGGTCGGCTAACATCCGCGTCGACGACCGAACCGGTCTTGAACGAACGATGGCAAACGGCCAGCGGATCGTTAACCGTCGGCCTTGCTACGTGGTCTCACTCGTGACAAGGCGCCTGACTCCGCTAGTCAATAACAACCGTCGCGTCGTCCCGAGTCGGTACCTCAATGCGGCCGGGTATCACGATGGCTTCGAGCACTACGAAGGTCGCGTCCATTGCGTGCAGGTGGCCAATGGACTGCTGTTCGTCCGTCGCAATGGCAAGCCCGCGGTGTCGGGAAACACTCATGAGCTCGTTCGGCATCGACCTGGGACGGCGATCTCGCAGGAATCGCTGCGGTTCGTGCGGCTGAATGACATTCCGTTCTGGTTCCCCGACTGGGCGCGCGCTGATGAGGAACTGATGGAGCGGGCGACCGCGCTGCTTGAGCAGCTCGAGCAGTTCCAGCTCTGGATGGGCGATCATTTCGGCCTCGACAACGAGGGCGTGCCGTTCCACGAGAAGAAGCACAAGACGTCGTTCATGCGCAGGTTCGCGCCGGACGGGGTGGCGACCGGCCTGCTCTGGACAGCGAACATCCGCACGCTGCGGCACACGATCGAGGCGCGGACCGACCCTGGGGCCGAGGAGGAGATCCGGCTGCTGTTCGGCAAGATTGGCGAGCTCATGCGGGCCGAGGCGCCCGCGCTGTTCAGCGACTACACGGTCACCGACGGTGCCTGGATTCCGCGCTGGCGGAAGGTCTAAGCGCGGCCGATCCAGAAGTTCAGGCCAAGGTCCTGGTCACTGTGCTCGGTACCTGCAGCCTCGCCCGGGCCCGGCGCGCCGGAGCCGAAATCGGTGGCGAGGACCTCGCGGGCGATCAGCTGGCCGTGCTCGGCCAGCGCCGTCGCGAGTTCCGGGCTGGCGGCCTCCCATCGCAGCGTGATCCGGTCGCTCACGTGCAGGCCGTCTGCCTTGCGGGCGTCTTGCACCAGCCGGATTACTTCCCGGGCAAGCCCTTCCCGGCGCAGTTCTGGGGTGACGCTGAGGTCGAGCGCTACCGTGTCGCCCGCCTCGGATGCCACCTGCCAGCCTTCGCGGGGCGTCTGCGTCACGATCACCTCGTCTGCGCCGATCGTCACCTGCTCGGCGTCGACTATGACGGACACCCGGCCACCGTCCTGCAACTCCCTGGCCAGCCAGCCAGGGTCCGCCGAGCTGATCGCCGCCGCGACCGCCTGCGTGCGGCTGCCGAAGCGGCGGCCAAGCGCGCGGAAGTCTGGCTTCACCACGTAGTCGACCAGGTCGCCAGTGACGCCGGTGAGCGGCTCCAGGGCGCGGACGTTCAGTTCGCTCGCGACCTGGTCGCACAGCTCGCCGGGCAGGTCAGCGAACCCCGGCGCGGCCACAAGGGCGCGCGGGAGCGGTTGGCGGATTCCCAGCGAGGCCGCGGCACGGCCGGAGCGGCCCAGTTCCACCAGCCGCCGGACCAGGCCCATGTGCGCGGCAAGCTCCCGGTCGGCGAGTCCCTGGTCGGGCTCCGGCCAGGTGGCCAGGTGCACCGAGTCCGGGTCCACGCCTGACCGCAAGATGCCCCACACGTGGTCGGTGAGGAACGGGACGAGCGGCGCCATCAGCCGCGTGAGGGTGTGCAGGCACACATACAGGGTGGCGAACGCGGCAGCCCTCTCCGGGGTGCCTGGGCCCTCCCAGAACCGGCGCCGGGAGCGGCGCACGTACCAGTTGGACAGATCATCGACGAACGCCGCGAGCCGGCGCCCAGCGGCGGGGGTGTCGAACTCCTCCAGGGCCGCGGTGACCTCGGATGTCACGATCGACAGTTCGCTTAGCACCCACCGGTCCAGGAGCGGCCGGGCGCTCGGCGCCGGGGCACTGGCGAGCATGCCCGGGGTCCACGCCTTCCCGTCAGCGCCCGCAGCGTTGGCGTACAAGGCCAGGAAGTAGACCGTGTTCCAGTACGTCAGCAGTACCTTGCGGACGATCTCATCCAGCCCGGCAGGCCCGACCCGCCTGGTCGACCAGGGTGAGCCCGACACGGCGAAGAACCATCGGACGGCGTCGGCGCCATGCACCTCCATCAGCGGGATCGGCTCGAGCACGTTGCCCAGGTTCTTGCTCATCTTCCGGCCGCGCTCGTCCACCACCAGGCCCAGGCACACCACGTTCTCGTAGGAGGACCGGCCGAACACCAGCGTTCCGACCGCCATCAACGAGTAGAACCAGCCCCGGGTCTGGTCGATCGCCTCGCAGATGAACTGCGCTGGGTATGCGCGCCGGAAGTCCTCCTCGTTGCGCAGCGGGGCGCCGAGCCGCGCGAACGGCATGGAGCCTGAGTCGTACCAGGCGTCAATGACCTCCGGCACCCGGCGGGCGGGGCGGCCGCACTCGGGGCAGGTAATCACCACCTCGTCGACGTATGGCCGGTGCGGGTCCAGGCCGGAAAGGTCACGCCCGGCGAGCTTGCTGAGCTCGGCCAACGAGCCAACACAGGTTAGATGGGCCTCGCCGCACTCCCACAATGGCAGCGGCGTGCCCCAGTATCTGGTGCGGGACAGCGCCCAGTCCACGTTGTTGCGCAGCCATTCCCCGTAGCGGCCGTGCTTGATCGTCGGCGGCTGCCAGTTGGTCCGCTCGTTTTCGGCTAGCAGCTGGTCCTTGATCTGGGTGGTGCGGATGAACCACGACGGCAGCGCGTAGTAGAGCAGCGGGGTATGGCACCGCCAGCAGTGCGGGTAGCTGTGGCTGAACGGCTCGCTGCGGAACAGCAGGCCGCGCTGGGACAGGTCGCGGACCAAGGGCTCGTCCGCGTCCTTCAAGAACAGGCCGCCAACCATCCGCACCGTTGTTTCGAAATGCCCGTCAGTGCGGATCGGGTTGACTACCGGAAGCCCGTGTGCCCGCCCGGTCTCCATGTCCTCGGCCCCGAAAGCAGGCGCCATGTGCACCAGGCCGGTCCCATCTTCGGTGGTCACGAACGTTCCTGCGACGACCCGGTGCGCGTCGGGGATGTCCACCAGCGTGAAGGGTGGCCGGTACGTCGCCCCCACCAGGTCCCGTCCGCTCACTCGGGCTGCCGTGCGCCATCCGCCGTCAAGCACACGCGCCATGAGCTGCTCGGCCACCACGACGGAATCGTGAGCGTCCGCGCGGCGCGCCACGATATAGGTTTCGTCGGGGTGCACCGCGACGGCGGTGTTGGAGACCAGGGTCCACGGGGTCGTCGTCCACACCAGCAGGTCCGCTCCCGCCAGCAGCGGGCTGGCATCCCGCGGCACGGACAGCAGCGGGAATCGCACCGTCACCGCCGGGTCGGTCGCGGGACGGTAGACGTCGGGCTGGCCCATCTCGTGATCCGACAGCGGCGTCTCGCAGCGGGGGCAGTATGGGCTGATCCGGTAGTCCCTGACTAGCAAGCCCTTGCGGTAGATCTCCTTGAGCGACCACCAGACCGACTCGATGTAGGGCGCGTCCATGGTCTTGTACGCGCTCGACAGGTCGATCCAATAGCCAAGCCTGGCGGTTAGTTCCTCGAAGGCGTCCACGTGCCGGAGCACGGACTCACGGCAGCGCTGGTTGAAGGTGGCGATCCCGTACTTCTCGATTTCTTTCTTTCCCGAAAGGCCCAGTTCCTTCTCGACCGCCACCTCCACCGGCAGGCCATGGCAGTCCCAGCCGGCCTGGCGGGGCACGTAGAAGCCCTGCATGGTCTTGAACCGCGGGAAGATGTCCTTGAAGACCCGAGCCTCGATGTGATGTACGCCCGGCTTGCCGTTAGCGGTCGGCGGCCCCTCGTAGAAGGTCCACGGCGTGCCGGCGGCGGTCCGTTCCAGCGAGCGGTCGAACACCTGGTTCTCACGCCAGCGCCGGAGAATCTCCCGCTCGGCTGCGGGCAGATCGATCGCCGCGGGCACGGCGGGGAAGTATGGCGCTCCGGGCTCTCGCGGCACTGTGCCCTCCCGCGGTCGTCGCGCCCCAAGCTGATGGGCATGCGCACGGAATCGCCGGAGGGACGGGACTTCGCCGACGGAGGCCCCGCGGTACCACCCTCCTTGACCACGATCCCTCCGCCCGTGGGGATCGCGGCCCACTTCATTGCTTGCGGCCAGTTCTACTGAGCCGCTCCGGCCTGGCATGCCAAGCGGGAGGCGGCCGTTCTTCCGGCAGCTCCGGGGTGATCTGTCCCCATCAACGCCTTCGCGTTTCTCACGGTATCCGACGGGCAAAGCTAGGGCGGGCCCTGCGGTTCATCCACTCCGCACAGGCGCAAGGTCTAGGTACTACGGGGCCGTTTCCTGGTGATCGTCTCGCCAGCCCGGCTCGCGAGCACCTGCTCCCAGTCCGGGCGGCGCGCGAAACGCAGTGCCTCGATCGAGTCGTGATGCATGCGATCGGCCCGCACTCGGCCGCCCAGCGCTCGCCGCGTTGCCGAGATCAGGCCGGCTGGCCCGGCGACATACACATGGCTGTCGCGGTACGACGGGTGCGACTTGGCCACCTCAGGCAGCCTGCCGACCCTCCCGTCGATGTCCAGGTCGCGCTCCGCTACACGGATCACCCTCAGCGACGGGTACGTGCGCTGCAAGGCGTCTATGTCGCCCATGTCGTACAGGTCGCGGCTACGGCGTACTCCGATGTACAGCGTGATCGGCCGCTGCGTGCCCTCCCGTGCTGCGGCGACTGCCGCCTCCGTGATCGCCTTGACCGGTGCTAGCCCTGTGCCACCCGCGATGCAAACCAGACCTGATGCGGGATCCGCGGGCACCCGCATGTCACCCTTTGCCGCGCCAAGCACCAAGGTGTCGCCGGTCGAACAACGACGGACAAGCGCCGTGCTGACCATTCCGCCGCGAACAGCGCGGACGTGAATGTCGATCAAGCCGTTCTGACGTGGCGCGTTCGCGATCGAGTAGTTGCGCCAGGTCCGCGGCCACCGCGGCACCTGCACGGGGATGTACTGGCCAGGCTCGTAATCAAGCGGCTGGTCGGGCCTGATCGTGAGAACCGCGACCCTGTCAGTGCGCCTGTCGTGCTTGACGACCTCGCCTGTCCACCAGGCCGGCCGCGAGCGGGCGTCGTTGGCAGCGGCAGCGACCATGACGGCGTCGAAGTAGTCGACGGCCGACCGCCAGGCGACGGCCGCGCCAGCCGTCCAGGCCGGGCCCGCGACATGCTCGGCTAGGGCCACAAGCGCGTCGAAGAATGGCCGGTAGTGCGTCACCCGCACGCCGAACTTGCGGTGGTCCATGGCGAGCCCGGCCAGGGCCTGCGCGGCTTCTTGCTCGTTGTCCAGCTTCCCGATAAGCGCGCAGAGCATGCCGAAGACCGCCGCCCTGGTCTGCGTCATCGAGTAAGGGAACAACGCGCGCAGGTCAGGATGTCCGGCGAACAGCCGGGCAAAGAAGTACTCCATCGCACCGTCTGGATCTCGGGTCAGGTGCGAGATGAAGTCCCTGATCGGCTGCCGGTCGAACGAGCCGCTAGCGCCACGCCCCGACTCTGGCTGAACAAGACGCGCGGACGATGCCGTGCGTGCGAGCTGGGGCGGAACTTGAGGGTCGGCAATGGCCGCGGGATTCGGCGAACCAGAATCCGCGTGCTGGCTCGGGAGGTCGACCCGCCGGAACGCCCCGCCGTCGAGCGCGCTGGCCACGAGATGCAGTCTCGCAGCGACTCCCGGTATCAACCACCGATTCCGACAAGAGCCGGCCACTGATGGCTAGCTGGGCGAGCCGACCAACGGAAAAATGTCGTTGCCCCGCTGATCTACGATGTTGCGGTGGCTGATTCCCGATACCTGCGCTTTCCGAATATCCGCGGCGACGTCCTGACCTTCGTGGCCGACAACGACATCTGGCTTGCCCCGGCCGGCGGCGGCCGAGCCTGGCGCATCTCCGCGGACCAAGCGCGTGCCGAACGGCCGATGCTGTCTGGCGATGGCACCCTGGTTGCCTGGACCAGCTGGCGTGACGGTCCGCCAGAGGTCTACCTGGCGAGCATCGACGGCGGCGGCACGGCGAGGGTCAGCTACTGGTCGAGCGGGGAGACGTCGCTCCGCGGCTGGAGTCCGGAGGGCGACCTGCTTGTGACGACCTCAGCCGGCCAGCCGTTCCGCCACTACACGTGGGCGTACGCGATACCCGTCGCCGACGGCCACGGGCGGTTCGCTGAGCATCGCAGACTGCCGTACGGTCCGGTCGCCGATGTGGCGATCGACGGCCAGGCTGTGGCCTTGCTGACCGCGTGCTACCAGGAGCCCGCATTCTGGAAGCGCTATCGCGGCGGCAGCTCTGGCCGCCTGTGGGCGGGCTCAGCGAACGGCGCTGCCGAAGGCGACCAGCCGCGGTTCCGCCGCTTGCTTGCCGATGTCGCCGGGCAGTTGTCCTGCCCCATGCTCGTCGCCGGGCGGCTGGCCTTCATCAGCGACTTCGAGGGCACTGGCAACGTGTACTCGTGCGCGCTCGACGGCAGCGACCTGCGCCGCCACACCGATCACGACGGCATGTACGCCAGAAACGCAAGCACAGACGGCACCAGGATCGTCTACCAGAACGCCGGCGAGATTTGGCTGCTCGCTGATCTCAGCGCAGACAGCGAACCAGTCAAGCTGGAGATCAGTCTCGGCTCGCCGCCCGCTGGCAGGGCGCCTCGCCTCGTCTCCGCCGACGACCATCTCGACGGGCTGTCCTGCGACCTGACCGGCCAGGCGAGCGCCGTCCAGGTCCGCGGAACTGTCCACTGGCTCACCCACCGGGAAGGCCCGGCGAGGGCGCTGTCTGCGATTCCAGGTCCGGTCGCCCGGCTGCCCAGAGTGCTCGGCGACACCGGCCAGGTGGTCTGGGTCGTCGAGGCCGACGGCGCCGATGCGCTCGAGATCGCGCCGGTCTCCGGCCTGGCACCTGGCGAGTCGCCCCGCAAGGTCGCCGCCGGCGAAATCGGCTGGGTATTCGGTCTCGCCGCCTCGCCCGACGGCAATGTCGTGGCCGCGGCAGCGCGCGACGGGCGGCTCCTGCTCGTCGAAGTCCCCTCAGGCCAGGTCACCGAGCTCGCCAGTTCGGACAACGGCCCGATCAAGGACCTAGGGTTCTCGCCCGATTCGGCCTGGCTGGCATGGTCGGAGCCCAGGCCCGCTGACCTGCGCGTGCTCCGGCTTGCACGGCTGGCTGACGGCCAGATCACCGATGTGACCGACGGCAGGTTCGTCGACACCGATCCAGCCTTCACCGCCGATGGGCTGTACCTGGCGTTCCTGTCGAAGCGGAGCTTCGATCCGGTGTACGACGCGCACGTGTTCGACTTGAGCTTCCCGTACGGCAGCCGGCCGTACCTGCTGACCCTCGCGGCCAGCACGCCTTCGCCGTTCGGACCGCTCGTCGGCGGACGCCCCGTCGGGTCGCAGAAAGACGAGGACGAGGCCGCCGACGGCAAGAATGGCGACGCGAAGGACACCGCGGACGCGGACGCACAGGCATCCGGCGCCGCTACTGAGGCTCGCGATACAGGCCAGCACAAGGACGATCAGGGCAAGGACGAGCAGGATAAGGACGGCAAGGACAAGGACGGCAAGGACAAGGCGAAGCCTGTGACCATTGATCTGGACGGGCTCGGCGCGCGGGTCGTCCAGGTGCCGGTCCCAGAATCGCGGTACAGCTCACTGCGCGCCGTGGAGAACGGCCTCGCCTGGCTCCGGCAGCCGCTGAGCGGCAACCTCGGTGAGGGCGGCGCCCGGCCTGATGACGACAACCCGCGGCCGTCGCTCGAGTACTTCGAGATCAAGCGCGCCAGGCGCACGGAACTGGCCGACGAGGTCAACTGGTTCGAGGCCAGCGGCGACGGCAGCCGGCTGGTGGTCAGGGATCGCGGGCAGCTTTTCGTTATCCCATCCAATCGGAAGGCTGAGAGTGACAACCCCGAGGACCGCTTCGGGGTCGACCTCACCCGGGCGAGGTTCATGGCCGATCCGCCAGCGCTTTGGCGTGCCGCGTACGCCCAGGCTGGGCGGGCAATGCGGCATGAGTTCTGGATCCGCGACATGGCAGACGTCGACTGGGATGCCGTGCTCGCTCAGTATGAGCCGCTGCTCGACCGGATCGCCACCGCGGAGGAGTTCGCCGACCTGCTCAATGAGGCCGTGGCCGAGCTTGGGAGCTCGCACGCCTATATCAGGGCGGCAGGAGGATCGAACGGCACCGGTCACGTGGCAGGTGTGCTCGGGGCCGACCTGGAGCCAAGCGACGACGGCTGGCGGGTAACCAGAGTCGTACCGGGGGAATCGTCTGACCCGCGGGCCAGGTCGCCGCTTGCCGCACCAGGCACGGACATCGGGGTCGGCGATCTGCTCGTTGCCGTCGACGGCCAGCCGGTCGAGGCGGCCAAAGGGCCTGGGCCGCTGCTCGTCGGAGCGGCTGGCAAGCCGGTCGAGCTGACCGTGGTGCGCAACGGGGACGGCAAGCCGCGACGCTCGGTCGTCATACCGCTCGCCGACGACCGGCGCCTGCGTTACCAGGACTGGGTCGCGAGTCGGCGCCAGCTGGTCCGCGAACTCAGTGGCGACCGGGCCGGATACCTGCACGTGCCCGACATGGTGAGCGAGGGCTGGTCGGACTTCCACCGCGACTTGCGCGGTGAGATGGAGCACGAAGCGCTGATCGTCGACGTGCGCGCCAACAGCGGGGGGCACACCTCACAACTCGTCATCGAGAAGCTGGCCAGGCGCGTGATTGGCTGGGACACCGTGCGTAACGCCAGGTCGGAGAGCTATCCGGTTCAGGCGCCGCGCGGACCAGTGGTGGCGATCGCCGACGAGTGGGCGGGATCGGATGGCGACATCGTGACGGCTGCGATCCGGATCCTGAACATCGGCACCGTCATCGGCGCGCGAACCTGGGGAGGGGTCATCGGCATCGAGGGCTGGCACCAGCTCGGCGACGGCACCGCGATGACGATGCCCAAGGCGTCGTTCTGGTTCAGCGAGCTCGGCTGGGGAGTGGAGAACCACGGCGTCGACCCAGATATCGAGCTCCTGATGTCACCTGATGACTGGATGTCGGGGACCGACGTTCAGCTTGAGCGCGCCGTCCGGCTGGCAGTGGACGCTCTTTCCGGCCGGCCTGCCGCAGCGCCGCCGAGCACCAGCGACCGTCCGTCGCGCCGACGCCCGGCCCTCCCGCCGCGCCCCAGCGCGAACGGCGGCTAGGGGCGGC
>Ga0126378_10001412_pt1 | contig 17893 bp, 14 predicted proteins | sample PanSoiMetPlot_23_FD_92587 | JGI IMG/M metagenome (GOLD analysis project Ga0126378, IMG submission 92587) | Tropical forest soil microbial communities from Panama - MetaG Plot_23 | ecosystem: Environmental > Terrestrial > Soil > Tropical forest > Bulk soil | place: Panama | collected 2016-02-17
GGAACAAATTCCGCCAAGCAACGCCCAAATATCCCGGGTTCAGCCGGTGCAACACCGATCGCCCTTACCACCGCTTCGCTTCCAAGCGGAACTGTTGGCGCCGCTTACAACGCCAACCTCTCTGCGAGCGGGGGGACCCAACCGTACATCTGGAGCGTGGTCTCCGGACAATTGCCGGCGGGGCTGAATCTTTCCAGCTCCGGAGCGATCAGCGGCACGCCGACAGGTGCCGGAACGTTCACCTTTACTCTGCAGGTCGAGGATTCCGGCTCTTCCTCGCAGGCCGCCACCGCAGCCCAGAGCATCACGATTACCACCACGCCAACGCCGACACCGTCACCCACGCCCGCACCGTCGCCCACGCCAGGTTCAAGTTCGCTCTCGCTGCAGGTCAGTGGCAACCATATCGTCAATCAAAACGGGCAGACCATCCATCTGATTGGCTTCGGTCATCAGGGATCGGAATACATGTGCCTAACGACGGATCAGACGTTTGATGATCCTAACGCGTTGAGCACTACAGCGCAGAATATGAAAAGCTGGGGCGCTGCAGTGAACATTGCGCGCATCCCGCTCAACGAAGACTGCTGGCTTGGCATCAACGGCGTGGCCCGTGGTGGGGCAGCTTACCAGAACGACATTGTCGCGTTTGCCAACAATTTGCATGCCCAGGGTATGTACGCAAACATCGACTTGCATTGGAATGCGCCGGGTACTCAGCAGGCCACCGCGTCGCTCGCCATGCCTGACTTCGATCATTCGATTGCCATGTGGCAACAAGTTGCCACTACCTTCAGGAACGATCCCGCTGTCATCTTCGAGCTGGACGGTGAACCGCATGGAAGTGTCACCTGGGAGTGCTGGCAGAACGGTGGAGCAGCATGTGTTTTCGACGGCTTCCGCATTGCCGGCATGGAAGAGATGATTCAGGCCATTCGCAGTGTTGAAGGAAATGGCTTCCATCATCCCATTATGGTTGATTGCCTCGGGTATTCGAATGACTGCACGCAGTTTTTGACGCACATTCCGGCCGATCCAGCCAATCAACTCATCGTTGCTATTCACGACTACGATGACGGTGCGGGGGGGCCTGGCGGATGCCCGTCCAGTCAAGGCGGGCCATTTAATCAAAATGGTTGCGCGGATACCGTATTTGGCGGCATCAAACGCGCTGGCTTCCCAATTATGATTACGGAAGGCGGCACCTTAGATTGCTCTTACAATTCATTCATGCAGGATCTCTATTCCTGGTTTGATGCCAATGGTGACGGCTATGAACCGTACTCCTGGGGTGTTTACGGATGTTCCAACCCCGGCTTGAACAGTGACTGGAATGGCACGCCTGCTGCCTCCTTCGGCACAGGCACGAAGACGCATATGCAAAGCCTGCCGACCACGTACTGATCTGCCAAAAACACTGAAGCCAGGCTTCTAAATGAAGCCTGGCTTCTTTTTCTGCCCTCTAGAGATTTGTCTTTGCTTGGCTCGGCCGGAGGTCGATTCAAGCGACTACAGTCTGGTCCTGTTCGAGAGCGACATGGCCAGCCAACGCGGCGCAAAGCGCCGCGATATCTGATGCGCACACCCTTGGGTGTGTTGGGAGGTTAACCAGGTGTCTCGCCGCGAATTCTGCCCGGGGGCAAGAGCCCGCGACGTAGTCGCCATGCTCCGGTGATAGAGCCTCTTCCAAAACGGACGTGAACCAAGTCCCGAGAACGGCGAGTGGAGCTGTCGCCTCTAAAGCAGCGTCGCGATCGCGCACCATGATGGGGTAGCGCACATACGCGGGATTCGCGTTTGCGGATTCCGGAGGCACGGCATACCCCAGTGCCGTTAGCAAATCGCGATAAGCTCGAGCGGTTGCCCGGCGATGATGCAGGTTGTGATTGAGCCTGGCGAGTTGGCGAATTGCCAGAATGGCTTGCGCGTTGCTCAGGCGCTTCTCATAGGCGGGGGGACGCAAGCCTCTCAGCTCCTCGCCGGAAGTCGGGGTGGGCAGAGGCTGGCGATTACCAAGAAATTCATATGCCGCTCGTGCGTATCGATGCAGGCGCGGCTTAGTAAGAATGTGGTACAGGGCGAACTTGGCGACGTAGCGTACGGTCAGCCATCGGCCTGGCCAGGCGCAAGTCTCGCGAAAGGCCTCGATCGTCTTCGCTAATTGACGGTCGTTGGTTACTACCACGCCGCCCATAGTGGTGGAGATCGTTTTCGTCTCTTCCGTACTAAAAAATGCGGCCTTGCCAAAAGTTCCGACCTGGCGACCTTTGTATGTAGCGCCAAGACTGTGGACGCAATCCTCGATCAGGTGGAGGCCGTACCGATCAGCGAATTCAATCGCCTGCTCCAATTCTGCGGGAATCCCAAACGTGTGCTGAAGAACGAGTACTCTGGTCCGCGGCGTAATCCGATGCGCCGCTTCCGCTAAATCCATGTTGTATGTGTTCAGGTGGCAGTCCACGTAAACCGGTTTTGCGCCTGTGTAGCGGATCGCATTTGGCACTACGATGTGCGTGGGGACCTGCAGAAGCACCTCGTCTCCAGCACCCACGCCCAAAGCGCGCAATGTGCCGTAGAGACCGACGCGACCCGCGCCGAAGCTGACCGCATACTGGCTTCCCACGCAGCGGGCAAACTCGCGTTCGTACTGCGCGATAGCAGGTCCGCGAATCCAGTCCCAAGGCTGAGCCAGGCAACGCACCGCAGCAAGGCAGTCGGACAGCGTGGTGGTGCCTCCGAGTTGGGCAACGTGGCGCCGGAACAAAGGCACTGCTCGCTTGTTCGCTCTGGAACTGGACGAGTACACCATCACTCCTCCTTAAAGAAAGCTGTTGACGAGGTCTCCAACTGCGGCTGTGGCTTGCAGCGGCACAAAGCGCCACACTTTCGCCGCCAGCTTGTAAGAAAGACTGGTCCCGTTCGCTCCCGCCTGCGGGTTGCGAAGAGCCGGATAAAAGCCGCGGTAAAGGGGTGCCGGCTTGGCTCCCCATTTCGCCTTGAACTCCGCCAGTCCACTCTGCACTCCCCGAACCTCGCCAAGATCAAGAAAGCGAAAACCCTCCTTGCATGCCTGATGAATCGCGTGCCAGTGGATTATGTCATTCGGGTGCAAGGAAAAGTCCTGCCGGTGCACGCCATTGAAAGAATGGAACATGGTGTGGCCAAACGAGAGGAATATCGACCCTGCCACGATTCTCCGGCTTGCGGGAGAATGCAACTCCGCCACGAGTAGCCGCATGAGGCCGCCGGGTCGCAGTAATTCCCATAACGAACGGAAAAAACGATAGGGGTGCGCGGGCACCGCGTGCCAGCGCATTGTCTCGAGGTACAGCGGGTACCAGTGACGAAGGTCGGTTTCGGTTTCCGCCGTTCGTACGACAATGCCCCGCTTCGCTGCGACCCGAACGTTCCATTTGATCCGGCCATGGTTGCGCGAATCCCCAAAACGAAGCTTTTCAGGAGATTCAGGCAAACTCAAGACGTATGACATTCGCCAAGGCGCGAGTAGCAACCCTTCGACCAGTCCCGCCACCTCGGGGCTGGCCAGTTTCAGTTGTAAACGCAGCCCTGGGCGGTCGCGGACATACTCGACGGCGACATTCAAGAGTAGCTTGAGCGCATCAGTATCCTTTGCAAGTGGACCAGCGATGGGAGTGCGCGGCAGAGATGACAAGCGGGCCCCGAGCTGGCCCCTGGAGAACGGCAGACCACGGGTTGTGAGCAGCGGCAGGATTGCACATATCTCGCCGGCTTCATCTTCGCAGGCCAGATTCAGAGTCTTGCGTCCATACTCCAGTTCGAGAGCTCGCAACCAACCGGAGTGTTGATAGACGGATCCCTCCGGATGACCTGCTATAAATGCTTCCCACCGCGAATCCGAATGCGGGTCCACTTCGACGACTCGAGCAAGTTTATTTTTTTGTTTTTGATCGGCGCCGGCTCTTTCGGCGAGCATCTTGTTGGCGTGCATTCAAACCCCCCAACGGCGAAGTGCTAATTAGGGCAAGCAGTGGTATTTCAAGCGCAGCCGGAACCGGATCGTCGGCCACGAAGATCGCGGATTCCAGAGGAGTGTGGAGCGAGCGAAAGTATTCGCGGAAGGTCAGAGAGCCGCCGAGAATTCCACGCAATGCCGCCTCAAGATCGGTCACCATGTGGACCCAACGAAAACCTGCAACACCACGGCAGAATGGCTCAAGGGGTTCACTGTAAAGCATGCGCCACAGCAGACACGGGAAGCCAACGCCGGCGATGCTGGCCACTGTGTACCCACCCCCATGTGCGGGGATTGACATCGATCAGCCTGTATTTGCGTGCCGGACCGCGGGCGCTGTTTCGCTATTGGGCGAAGGGGAGGGTGGGAGTGCTGCATTCTGAATCAACTGCGGCCCAGGAGTACTCGATTTCATGGTTCCGGAGGCGGGCATATGCCAGCTGTGCCCGTTCTCGATCGGGGCCTTCAATTGTCCAGCCATGAGATCGGCGAACAATACGCATTTGGGCGCGGTTTCTCCACCACCGATTGATCTCGCCAGGCAGCGCTAGCCATATTTTCCCTTCAGAACGCAATCGCGCCAAATGCTGCAACAATTGCACGTAGATGCTTCGGGCACCGAGCGGAACCACATAATCCGGATGGATGTTGAAAATTGTCATGCCGTGGTGATTGTCAATCAGCGCGAGCTGCCGGCGCCATAAGGTAATCGAGTAATCGCCTAGAATGTGGAACAGTGAGTAATCCTGGATAGTGGTTAAGGGAAGTTCCAGAACATTCCCGACGAAGTAGGGCATCAACGTGCAGCAACCGCCTCGTTGTGGATCGAGGTGGGCGCAATTGGGAACCGACATGTCGTAGGAAATATCCAGGGCGCCATACCAGTCGAGATTTCGATACAACGCTCCGGAGCGAAAGCCCTGGGCGTCGAAGGCGCGGACGTATTCGTTAATGCGGCGCGCGCGCTGGAGGAATTGTTTCCGACTCGCAAACAGCCTTCCGTCGTGATTCAGATCGTGAACGTTTATTTCGAAGCCTCGAGATCGGATGCTGTCGAGAAACTGTCCACTGAGTGAGTAGCGATTCTCGGGAATAAGCTGAAATGAACTTCGGATCCCAAAGCTTTCATCCAGATCCATGAGCGCCGAACAGAACTGCAGGCCCTGCAGCGTCTCCACATCGTGGGTGACAGCCACGCAACTTGAGAACCCGGAGGGCCAGAACCATATAAACGGAATCGCGTTGTGTTCCCCCGCCTCCAGGCAGAGACGGAGGAGGACCGCGTGCAGTTGTTCGACGGTTGGATCGACCGGCCAGCGTGGAAAGGCAATCGAGCGCCATCCCGTAAGCCTGAGCCTCTGCAAATGACGGCGGACACTCACTCCCAACAAGGGACGGACAAGGTAATACAGTTGGTTAGCCAGCCCGACCAAGAGGCCATTTCGGGATTCGCCGACGTACCGTTCGAAGCGTAGGCAATCAACTACTTCGCAAGGATCAAAGGTGAGCGATATTCGCCCCGGCTTAACCTCTGAGTCCGTCAGTGCATCGTGAAGGTCTTCGGTGACGGTGCGATGAACTCTCCCTCGAGAGGTTTTGCCATGACAGATGGCTTCGGAACCAAACTTGAAGTAGCCGGAATCCAGTGAGGGTTCACAGTCCAAGGCGCAGCAGACAAACTCCTCGGGACAACGATAATAGTCGACAAAGGTTCGGTTCATGGTTCGGAGCCTGAGGGAGGACTTCAGCGGGTTGTGCCTCTCAGCCAATGTGCCTGTAGAGCAGGTTTCCTGCAGTCGTCAGCCACGCATCAGGCAGGCGGGAGAAGACTCTTTTTGCCATCTCCATCTTCCAATTGTTTGCCCCAGTCGCCGCAGGGAATGGAGAATGGCGCCAATACGTCACGGTGCTCTTCGTGGCGCCCAAGCGGTCCTTGAATTGGATGAGGCCCTGATTTCTCGACTCGGAGCGTCCCAAATCAAATTCCAACAGCCCGTCACGTTTTGCGTCCTCAATTGCCGTCCAAAACAGTAATTGCGTGCCGCCAAGGTTGCTGAACTGCTTGTCAGAAGCGCCGTACTTGTAGACCAGGCTTCTGCGAAAACGCAAGGTCAGGATGCTCGCAATGGCTTTGCCGTCCTTCGAAACCACGTGGAGCTTCAGCTTCCCACCCATGCAATCGGCGAGGTTTCGAAACCATGCCAGGGGTTGAGGCGGCAGTTCTTGCCTGCGGCGGGTCATCTTTTGAAGTTCATAGAATTTACCCAGCAGGGCCTCCGAATAACCGTCTTCGTACACCAGGCCTTCGCGTTGGGCGCGTTGAATCTTCCTTTGGACGCAGTCCTTGTGAAATCTGCCGAACAGCTCGGCAGTGGTCAAACCAAGATCCAATTTGTGAAAACAAAAAGTCTCCGACTGCTCCAGGCCGGCTTCTGGGGCGGGGAACAAACTCAGCGGCCTGAACTCAACGTACTTAAACTTACTACGGGCCGCCTGTTGCTTTACGCCGGATAACAGACGCAGGAACTCCTCCATACTATTCACCAACGGTTCGCAGTGGTCGGAGAAGGGGAGGGATACCAACCGGGAGCCGGTCAGAGGACTACTCACACCGCAGAAAACTAGTCCACCAGTCAATAGTTGTTCCGGTGCTGACGTTGTCAGGACTACGGGCTCATAACGATACGTCCGCCGAAGAGCTTCTAACCATTCCGGCGTGTGAAAGACTGAGGCTGCTGGATGTCGAAGCAGGAGTTCGTTCCATCGAGGATCGCGCAATGGATCAAGCAGGTACACGATATGTCCTCCGGCTGGTGAATTGCGCTAAAGGCAATCTGCGGCAGAGCGGAACAACAAGATGCCGGTTAGAGTCGACTGCTGGATTCGACACGTGGCCCGCCAGTCGATGCATTTGTTTCATGCTTGCGACGCTTGGGTTCGCGTGCCTTACGTTTAGCAGCCAGGGTAGTGAGTAGCCGGCAGTAACGATCAGCCATCAATTCCCATCGATAGTGCACGTTGTCCTGCTCGGCCTGTTTTGCCATTTGCGCCCGCTTCCTGGGAGATCGATATAACTCCACGATCGCGTCTGCGAAGCTGTCTGCGTTGCATGGCTCGCACAGTAAGACCGAGGATGAACGAAACATCGACCGAATCCCGGGCAGGTTGGATGCGATGATGGGCCGGCCCATCAGAGCGAATTCATACGCTTTTGTGGGAAGGACCAGATCCATGTAGCCCGCCGAGGGATATGGAATAATGCCGACGTCCCCGTTCGCGATGAAGTCGACCACGGCGTCAACCGGCCCAGTGGGCAAGAACACGACGCGATTCGCAACCTCCAGCTTCTGAGCTAACTCCTTGAGAGAAGGCAGAGCGTCCCCGGGTCCCATGATACGCAGATGCACATGCGGCGCGGACTTAGCGGCTTTCGCCACCGCCTCAATGGCTGTGTGAAGACCGCAGCGCGCAGCGCAAGTGCCGTGATAAAGAAGGATGAACGGACGCTCTGCTGAAGGCTCTCCCAGAAACAACTCTGTGCGCTTTTCGGCCCTGAACACCTTGGGATCGGCGCTGTTCAGAATACTGCTCATCCTCTCCTTCGGAATGCCGCGCTTGAGCAACAACTCCTCGAGAGTCCAGCCGACCGTAAGAACGTGATCGGCGAGAGCCAGCGAGAACTGCTCCTGAATTCGAGCCAGACAGCAGACAAGCTTGCCGGCCAACCCCGCCGTCCTGGAAGCAGTCAACTCGGGAGAGACGTCCTGGATGTGCAGAATGATCCGGGCGCCGCAAATCTTAGGAACGATGCCGGCGAACACAAGGAAGTCCGGCATGTTGTGCGCGTGCACGACGTTGAAGTTGAATTTCGAATGCAGCCTGGTGATCTTCAAGAACGCGATCAAGGTAAAGATGGACCACAGTAGAACCGTGGTGCGCAGCGGCTTTCCGCTGATCCTGCCCACCGGAGTTCCATCGATTCGCGGGATCGCAATGCGATGGACATGCACGCCGTTACACTGCTCGTAACAAGGCTGTTGGTCCCGCATTGAGCAAACAACGTGATACTCATACCCCGAGCTGATGGCTGCTTCTGCAGTGCGCCGCACAAGGGGATCGTCGGGGTAACAGTCACACGTAATAGCGCATACACGGACTGAAGACTTTTGGGATTGCATGTTGGATAAAATGGCTTCGGGAAATTGACGCAGGCCAGTTCTTATCAAAAATCCTTCTTCAACCAGACCTTGTGTGCCAGATGCTTCTTGACTGTGTCGATGTAGGCCTCGGCCCCGCGATCATGCCACCTGCCCGAATACCACGCACCAACGCAGCCCCAGAGATCACCGGAAACATAAGGCCGGTCCTTCGGAGCATCTTCGTTCAGCCAGGAGTCATAGCCTTCCAGGCAGCCGCGCAGCCACGCGGACGAAAAATCGACGTTGAACGCAGTCGAGTTCAGTGAATAGGGATATGTAGTCAGGTAGCCCTCGCCTACTGAAGCTTTGATTTGCAGAATACCGAAGCTCTGATAACAGGGCGCGGCGGCACCAAAGCTGTTGCAGAGCCGCTGATCAGATGTGCGATCTCCAAGCGTGGACTGCCGCCAGCCGCTTTCCTCGGCCGCCCTGGCCCGCAACAAATCTTCATCGAGCCCCCATTTGCAGGCGCCCCACTGCAGGATCTCATCGGTCGTTCCCGAGAATCGCCCATCGACGCGCGGAGCATAAATATAGAGATCCTGGGACCACACAGAGCAGGCGTCGATTTGCTCGCAAGCGACTCCTGTAGTCCGGTTCGCGCGGTAGTTTTCGAGACGTGGCTCCCAGCCTGAGCGGCGCACGCGAGCGGCGCACTCGGAGCCGCTCGGCAGTGCTGATCCTTGCGGCAAAGTGGAAAAATAGGTGCCTGCTGACGGAACTGGCCTGGTTTCGACAACTGGCCATCGAGCGAACGCCATGAACGCTGCAAGGATGAGAGCCAGCAGAGCAAGATTTCGACTCATGGGCGTGCCTTGTTGGAAAACCCTCAAACTTCGGCGGTCGCGAACGATTGCCGGGGATCTCCCCGCCCCTTCGCAAAAACGTACTTCCGTGAAGCGGACGCTAGCGCCGAAGCGATGAAAACATCCACCACAACCTGGAAAGTTCTTGGGTGCGCAGAAAATGCACAACCTCGGGAGCAACCATTCTTTCGACAGAGACGTGGGCGACAGCAAACCCCGCCAACCTTGCCAGCGCACCGAGAAGGTACGGAGGCGACGAGATCCGTTTGCAGATTTTGGCTAGTTCGAAGAGGGGATGGCTGCCGATGGCGAAATCCGTGATTCCTTCACGGTAACAATAGCGCAACCTGCCTGCTTTACTTCCGGTCACACGGAGATGCCGTACGGGTAGATCGGGAAAGGACTGGACCCGCCATCCGCTCTTACGCGCCATGATCTCTGCGTACCAGTCCTCGCCCCCATATTCGATAGCTAGCAGCCCCCCAATGTCGCGGTAGCACTCAAAGCGAAACATTTGTATAGCGCCAGGAACCGAGCGTGAGTTGTTTCCCCCGCACGCGCGATACTCGCCACCGACCTTTTCCGTCACCCAGCCGCTCGCGAGGCCAAGTACGGGATCAGCGTCGAATCTCTTCAGGAGTTCCGAGAAATAGTTTGGATCGAGCGAGACGTCTGCATCCAGGACTCCGAGAAAATCAATCTGGTGGGGCGGAAGCGAACTGACGCCAACGTTCAAAGCGAAAACCTTGGACGCAAATTCGCGGCTTTGGTCCCGTTCTCGCCGAATCAGCCGGATAAAAGGATACGTCGTTGCATGCCGCTGAACGATTTCATCTGTTCGATCAGTGGAACCGTCGCTGACGATCACCCAGACTGCGGGGAGCACAGCCTGAGCGATCACTGACTTGATGGTCTCCTCGATAAATCGCTCTTCATTGTAGGCGGCCGTAATCAGCACGTAAGATCTGTGTTCGGCTGATTGGGGATTCTTGTTCATTAAGATCTTCTGGCGGGTTGCAGGCGGGGATTCCGGGCGTCAGGCGTGTGTCTCAGCGTCCTCAGGCACGGCAATTGGGCGCGGTGCGTTGTAAAGCCGCAGCTCCATTCCGGGAAGGTTTGAGCCTGCTTCGATACAGGGGTTTGAGTCGCATTCCAGATCGTCCAACAGGACTGCCCTGCGTTTCCGGAACCAGAGAACGCTGTCCCGGGCATTCGCGAGCCAGGCGCCCCGCACCCTGAGTTCATGGATGAAATCGACATAAAAGTCGCGCCACTGCCTTTCCGGCGCGAGGCTGCGGTCGTGCCAGTTGATGGTGATGACCCCGCCAAACTGAACGGCATGGTCGATGATTCTTCCGACAGACCGTCGCGCCTCAGCAAACGACAAATTCGAACAGGCGGGAAAGAATAAAGCAGTGTCCATGATGTGAAGGGGAAGTTCGAGCAATCGCTGTGCGTCCAGAGGTCTGAAGACCTGGGAAGTTCCTGCGCGGTATCCAAGGATCTCGTTGTATCCGACCGTGGAGTCGTAATCGAAACCGAGATTGTCGAGCACGCCCGGCGACTGCCTGTCGAAGTAGAGCCAATGCATGCGCGCACCAGTGATCTCGGCTCCAGACACCTGACTGATTTCATTCAGTTCCCGGCGGCCGCTGCGCTGGTCGTGCCATGCATCGATCCCGTGCAGCCCGATCTCGTGACCATCAGCGATCAACCGCCTCACCTTGTCAACAATATCGGCGGCGGCATATGCGGAAGCGCGCTGTTTCGGAGGCGGCTGACCTTTCCCGATTCCACGATCGTGCTTGAATGGAATCACGAAAAACGAAGAACGCACGCCATCTCCTTCCAGAGACTTATAGGCCTCGAACTGGTTCCAGAAATCCGACGAGAGGCCAAGGAAGACAAAGGGCAGTTTCAACACTGCCCACCAGTTGCCAAACAGAGCTCGCAGGCTTTGTCGGCCGCGAAGAACATTCCAAAGCGAGCCGGGGATTGCCCGGTAAAGAAAACCCAGGATTGTGTAATCGAACTTATGAACCCTGATTGCAGGGTGGTCCACGTCATGGGTCAGGCACGCAATGAACCGGTATCCCTTGGGAGCCGGCGGAATCTCAACCAGGGGTACTCCATGGCACACGATGAGACTGCGCAAAAGAGAAATGTGCAGGTCGAGCGTAGCAATGCCGGCGTTCTCGATCGGCTGGCCTTGGGTCAGCAGGAACCTGAGTTCCCTGAATACATCGTATCCAATCCGGACGACGAGAGGACGGCTCGCGCGGATTTCCATGTAAGCAACTGGCTGCTGTGTTTCTTCATCGATAAGAATCCCGCTGCGGCTGGGGCTGAAGCTGACGCTTTGTCCGTAAACTGGAAGACGCATGCTCTCGGCGACGAACATGCGTGGCCCCGGTGCATTCGAATGCGCCTGTCTTCCCTGCGCCGCGTCGAATGGCAACTCGCGGCCGCCGTAGACCAGGACCAGTTTCGCGGAGCTGTCTTCGATAATCTCGGAGCCGGAACAGAGCACGACCTCATAGTGCCCGTCACGCCGGTAGAACTCCCATGGCGTCTTGAAGAGTTCGAAGAACTCCCGCACCACGTTACGGTCCGATTCAGTTGCGACTACACCAATCATCCGAGATCTAGAAAAGGAAGTTTGGACAAGGAGCTGCTATGCAGTCTTATCTATCACGACATCTGAAGTAATCTGGACGATGGCCTCCACAATGCGGCGCTGCTGCGCTTGCGTAAGCGTAGGGAACATCGGCAATGAGAGAATCCGCTCCGCAGCACGTTCCGTAACCGGGAAGTCGCCTCGGCGATAACCGAGATGGGCGTAGGCTTTCTGCAGATGAAGCGGAACAGGGTAGTGAATCCCGGTGCCAATCCCAGCCGCTCCCAACTCCTGTTGCACTGTGTTGCGATCTTCCAGCTGCACTACATACAGGTGATACACGGCCTTGGACCAAGAAGGCTCGAAAGGAGTAATGATGCGCCCCGCGCCATCGGCAAACATTTCGTTGTACCGATGTGCGGCACTCCGACGCGCCATGTTGCATTCCTCCAGATGCCGAAGCTTGCAGCTCAAAAACCCGGCCTGGATGGCGTCGAGGCGGCCGTTGTAACCCTCGATTGCGTGATAGTACTTCCGCGTCTGACCGTGATCACGGAGCATTCGAATCGTCGCTGCCAATTCGGGATCACTCGTCGTAACCGCACCCGCTTCCCCGCAAGCTCCCAGGTTTTTCCCCGGATAAAAGCTGAATGCCGCCGCATGTCCCAGGGTTCCCGCAGGCATCCAACGGTTTCGCCGGCGAGAAAAGTACCTTGCGCCATGAGCCTGGCACGCGTCTTCGATCACCTTCAATCCGTATCGCTCCGCGAGCTGCAGGATAGTATCCATCTCCACGGATTGGCCATAAAGATGAACAGGGACGATCGCAACCACGCGTCGTTTGCTTTCTTTTGTCCGCAGTATTCCCGTGTACTCGTCTATCTCACAATCGTTCTCGAGTAACTCCTGGAGTTTCCTGCAATCGATGTTGTAGCTCTGCGGATCGACATCTACGAAGAGTGGGAGCGCGCCGGCCTGAGAAATCGCTTCGCCGGTGGCGATGAACGTGTTCGGGACGGTGATCACGGCGTCTCCCGTGCGCACGCCTGCAGCGATCAAAGCGAAGCGAGCGGCATCCGTGCCACTGTTTACCCCGATGCAAAAGCGAGCCCCACAATAGGCGGCGAACGCGTTTTCAAAATCTTCGACCATCGATCCGCCAACGAACGAGGCCGTTGCTAGAGCCTTCGTGAGCACCTCGTGCAACTCGTGCTCCAGTGCATGATGCGGAGTAACTAAATCGAGGAAGGGAATGTGCACTGCACCGCTGCCGTTTCCTGATTTGGTTTTCATTGCGCTGCAGCTGCTTCCTCATGAATGTGCCGAATTACGCGGGCAGGATTGCCGGCGACAATGCTGTTGGCGGGAACATCGCGCGTCACCACACTGCCGGCGCCCACGATGGCGTTTTCCCCGATCGTCACCCTGGAAAGAATCGTCGATCCCGAGCCGATGGATGCGCGCGCCCTCACCGTGGTCCACTCTACCTGCCAGTCGCTTTCCGTCTGCAGTTCGCCCGCAGACGTCGTCGCTCGAGGATAGGAATCGTTGATGAACGTGACTCCGTGGCCGATGAAGACCTCGTCTTCGATGGTCACGCCTTCACAGACGAAGCTATGGCTGGAGATCTTGCACCGCGAACCGATGGTGGCGTTCTTCTGCACCTCCACGAAGGCCCCTATTTTTGAATCGTCCCCGATCACGCAGCCGTACAGGTTGATGAATTTGCCCAGCTTGACGTTGGCGCCGAGCTTGACGTCGGGCGCTATGGCTTGAAAATCGCTCATGCCGCCACACCCCCAATTTCAACGACTTGTCTGTAAACCACTTTTTCTTTTTCCTTGGCCAGAGTGCCTGTCGGGCTCAGTAGCACGGCCTCACCTTTCATCGACAAGGACTTGCTGGCTGCCTCGATCATCCGCACCACCCGCCATCCGGCCACACCGTCATTGACGATCGGCTTGCCTGCGACGATGGCGTCGTGGAAGGAGCTGAATTCTTTTTTGAGCGCCTCGGTCTGCTCGATCTTGGGCGCCCACATGTCGCCCGACCGGTAACTCACGAGCAGGTTCTGCACGCCGTTGGGCGCGTTCACGACCACGCCCCGGTCGTACACTTTGATCTTTTCGTCGGGTTCGAGATCATTCCACACCAGCATCTTCTTTTGTCCCCCGATCAAGGTCGTCCTCACTTTGACCGGTGACAGCCAGTTCACATTCACATGGCCGATGACCCGCCGCGGGAAAAACACCGTGATAAACGCCACGTCTTCGTGGCCGTTGATATGCCTTTCGCCCGTGGCCAGGACCGCCTCCGGCTCGTCGTTGATTACGTATTCCATGATCGACAAGTCATGAGGCGCGAGGTCCCAGATGACATTGACGTCGTGCTGAAGCAGGCCGAGGTTGACCCGCAGGGAATCGTAGTAGTAGAGATCGCCCAGGGTTCCCGCATCGACCAGTTCCCGGATTTTTTGAACCGCGCCCGTGAACAGGAACGTGTGATCGACCATCATGACCTTCTGCTTCGAGTCAGCCAGCACGATCAACTCTTCCGCCTGGCTGCTGCAGGAGGTCAACGGCTTCTCCACAAACACATGCTTGCCGTTCAGAAGGGCGGCTTTAGCCAGCTCGTAGTGGGTCCAAACCGGAGTCACGATTGCGACCGCGTCGATTTTGGGAGAGCCGAGAATGGCGGCCGGATCGGAAACGGCTTCGATTGCCGGATAGGCCTGCTGGGCTCGCCGCAATGCCTCAGGGTTCTGATCGCATATCGCTACCACGCGAAAGCCCCCTTGAGCGCTGGCGTTCCTCACCACATTCGGTCCCCAATATCCGTACCCGATTACGCCGATATTGATCATTGTCTATTCACCTTGTGATCGAAAAATGAAATTGAACTGACGAGTCTGGTGTGCTGCAGTTTTGGTTTGAAAATTTCAATATGCGCCGCGGCGCTGGAAGACCGCGGCCGGAGTGCGAAACAAAATCCTCAGGTCCAGCCACAACGACCACTGACGGGCGTAGCGCAAATCGAGGCGCACCATGTCCTCAAATGTAGTGCGGCATCGCCCACAGACCTGCCACAATCCGGTCAGCCCCGGCTTGACCTCCAGCACGCGCCTGCGGTGCCAATCGCGGTAGCAGGCAAACTCATACGGAAGCGGCGGGCGGGGGCCCACGAGAGACATGTCGCCTTTCAAAACGTTGAAAAGCTGGGGGAGTTCATCCAAACTGCTGCGCCGCAGGACCCCACCAGCGTGAGTAACTCTTGGATCATTAACTAATTTATAAATAGAAACCCCGGATTCGTGCTCCTGCGACACCGGGGCTCCGGCAATCATGCGGGTGACGTAGTCGCGGTGGAGTTGATCATCGCAGTTCTCAAACATGGAGCGGAACTTGAGCAAAGTGAAGCTTCGGCCGCCCTGGCCGATTCGGACTTGCCGGTAAAACACGGGCCCTTTCGAAGTGATCTTGATCGCCAGGGCGATCGCCAACAGCAGAGGAAAAAGAACCATTAACAACAGTAAACTGACCAGAACATCGAAGCAGCGTTTGACGATGCCGGCGACCGTGGCGGGATCAGGCACGCAGTCGGGAGCCAGCACTGGATCCGGCAAGCTTGGCGCTCCCTCGATGTCCGGGAAGACGTGGTAGGTCACGCGGGGCCGTTGGGTAGACTCTGCGTCCAATGCAGCCGACAGGGCTGTTTGCAGTTTTCCATCAATGCTCTCCAATAGGGCGCCTCTTGCATACCCGCGCAGGTCCGTGAGCAGCACCCCCATCGTCCTGTTCTTGGCGTACCAGCCTATGGTGTCGGTCGAACGAACCGCCGAACCGACCGATGCGGAGATGGACCGCTCCAATCGTCCATAACGGTCACTCCACTCGGATCCCTCGAGGTGCAGCAGAGCCAACACTAAGAAATTGCCGGAACGTTCGCTGCGTGATACTTCCCCGGACAAGACGTTTCGAAATGTGGTTTCCTTAAGCACGACACGAGGGTTGCCGCGCCCGCAAATGCGGGAAATCCGATCCATCGACATGCGGCCTAATGATCTTTCGCTCATGTTTGGAACGTCTGTGAATCAGGCATTGGCGTTGGATGCACGTTGGACAGGACCCGGCCCGGCCGGACTGTGGCCGGTCCAGAAGTGTCCGCTGAGCACCGGATCGGAGCAACGGTGTACCGCCAGAGAGGTGGTAATCGCCGCAAACAACAAGAACTCCAGCGAACGGGTGGGCAGCAACTGACTCTCGAAGATGTTGTCCAGGAGAAAGAAAGAGAAATACGCGGCTGGCCAGAGCGCAAACGCTTGACGCTCAGTCCGGATGTGCCTCACGGCCATCCGGACGGCCTGAAACAAAAGGTACGACAGGAGCGGCAGAGCAAGCACACCAAAATCGAGAAGCAGGTCCAAATAGCCGTTGTCAGCGGCGGTTGGAAGCCAGCGACTCCTTATCCAGATACTCAGAGCCTCGCCCGACAGACCCGTCCACCAGAATGCACCATAGCCGTATCCGAGTAGCGGATGTTTTGCGATCGCGGGCAGCACCAGCGACCATAGCTTTGTACGGCCGGTGAAGCTTGGGTCGCGTCCAACAAGCTGGAAGAAGAGATCCGGATTCCTGTTGACCAGGAAAATGACTAGGAACAGTACTATCCCAGCAATCGCGCAGGCCAGGACCTGGCGCTCGGAATTCGATCTCATTGATTGCCACAACGGAACCGCGGCGAGTACCAGGACAGAGCCCGCGAGTGCGGTCATCGAATGCGAAAGAACCAGCAGGACAGCGGCAGTGGCAGCCAGGAAGTAGCGCAGCAGGTTGAAGCGGTTGAATCTCATCAGCAACAGAACAACCACAGCGATTCCCATGTTCGCGCCGAAAGCATTTTTATGTGGTGACAACCCTCTCCACGCTCCCTCCTCGTCGATTACGTGGGACGGAGCGGTAAACCGCAGGGCGAGAACCATCAACATCATCAGCGACATGGCCCCGGCCAACAGGTGCGCGAGCTGCTGCAACCGATATCGCTCGCCCAGGTAGATCGCAAGCATGGTCGAAGCCATCACCAACACACTTTTGCGCAGTGTCAGAGCCGGATCGATGCTCCAGGCAGCAGAGATCGGCGCCAGAGCCGCGAACGCCAACAACGGCCAAGCCGTGCGTGCTACTCTTAAAACTCGTCGCCAGCGGGCCACAACGATCATTGCGCCCCAAAAGTACACGCCGGTAATCGCAATTCCGGTAGCCTGCGGAACATCGCTGGAGATCGTGCTAAGGTCGTGCCCGTCCGATTGAGGCCGAGTCAGCACGTCAATGACTCCCATCATCGCGAGCAGCAGCACAATGGCGAACACTCGCTCTGACCAGCGGAACAGCAACCCCTACTCCCTCTCCGCGGCCAACACGGGCTTGATGGCCGCGGCGGCCAAAGGACGCTCGCGCCGGAGATGCCATTGAATGACCGTGTACAAAACCACCATCAGCAGAAAATCGGTTAGCAGGCTGGACCAGGCTGCTCCGCGGAACGCGAACCAGCGAATGAACCACAGGTTGATGAGGATGTTGAACACCGCTACGAATATCTGAGCCGACGACCTTTGCCACTGATAATTTGCTCCAGTCAGAGTATCCGTGAGAAATGAATGCACACTCTTGAGTAATGGGAGAAGAGCCAGGTAACGCAGGGCGACTGTGCTCTCGGCATAGGCTTGCCCCATGATGAGCGGGACCCATTTGGCAGCGAGCAACAGAGTCAAGGTAACGGCGAGCCCATAGACCGTGGAACGGCGAATGATGGATCGCGCGAATCCGAACGCAGCAGTCACACCGTGCATGCCGCGACGGAAAAACTCGGGATAAGTCGCGGACGCCAGAGAATAGACCGGAAGCATGGCGGCCTCGACGAATCGATAGGCGACCGCATAGACCGCGGCGGCTTCTACCGAGCTCAGCCGCGCCAGCATGACCTTGTCGATATCGTCATAAACAAACTGCGACGCGGCGGCGGTAGCAAAATGCACGCCCTCGCGCACCGAGCCGGGCAGTCGTTTCCACTGCGGCCTGGGGCGTGCGCCGTGCCGGCTTACCATGATGACTGCGGTGATCGTCGCGATCACGCCGGCTGCCGCATACAGGCAGGCCCACGAGAGTGCGGTGCGGCTGGTGAACAGCAGCGCGACCGCCGCCAGCACGCGCAGAACCGTCGCCCAGCTCAGGATCAGCGCATAGTTCGCTGCTTGCTCGAGCGCGAGGAACACCTGAGAACA
>Ga0126378_10001413_pt1 | contig 17888 bp, 17 predicted proteins | sample PanSoiMetPlot_23_FD_92587 | JGI IMG/M metagenome (GOLD analysis project Ga0126378, IMG submission 92587) | Tropical forest soil microbial communities from Panama - MetaG Plot_23 | ecosystem: Environmental > Terrestrial > Soil > Tropical forest > Bulk soil | place: Panama | collected 2016-02-17
AAGATGAAGCCGGCGCCCGCAATAACCATGCCGCGCCAACCGGCCCGCCGCCGGCCGAGGAAGATGGCGAGCTCGGTGGAGCTGGGCCCCGGGATCAGGTTGCAGGCGGCGAACATTCGGTTGAACTCTTCGGCATCCAGCCAGCACCGCCTCGTGACGAGCTCCCTTCGCATCAGCGCGACGTGGGCCGCCGGGCCGCCGAAGCCGATCACTCCGAGCTTGAGGAACGCCAGCGCCAGGTCTACGAGCACCGGAAAAGGCTAGAGCCACCGGGCCTCGATGCTTCAGGATGTGTGGGGTTCCGCGGTGAGGGGCACACGGTCATTGACGCGGCCAGATGCGGGTATCCACACGAATATAGAGCGCGCCCTGTACGACGTCAGCGAGCTGCGCACGGCGCAGTTTCCGATCACGCGTCGTTATGCCTACCTCGACAACAGCACGTTCGGCCCCCCGCCGCGAGCCTGCGCCGAAGCCGTTGCCCGCTGCGTGCGCGAGCTTTCGGAGGGAACGCGGGTGCCGGTGCCGTGGGCAGCCGAGGTGGACCGGGTTAGGAGCCTCGCGGCGCGCCTCTACAACTGCACGATCGACGACGTCGCCCTCTTGAAGAGCTCTGCCGAAGCGCTGGGCCTCGTAGCGCTCGGGCTCGACTGGCGACGCGGCGACGAGGTCGTCGTCTACGAGCGAGACTTCCCGGCGGCGGTTCTGCCCTGGCTCAACCTGACTCACCTCGGAGTACGCGTCAGATTCGTACGCGACCATGGCCGCCACCGGTTCGACACGGACGATGTCGCGGACCTCGTCGGCGAGCGCACGCGGGTGGTCTGCCTCGGGCTCGTCAACTACGGAAACGGCCTCAGGGCGCCCATTGAGGGGATCGCAGAGGTGTGCCGCCGGCATGGCGTCTGGCTGCTGGTCGACGCCACCCAGGCCGCGGGTGTGATCGACGTCGACGTCCGCCGGCTTGGCTGCGACCTGCTGGTCGCGCATGGCTACAAGTTCCTGGTTTCCGGCTACGGCACTGCTCCCTGCTACGTCGATCGCGAACTGCGGACGCGGCTGCGCGTCCCCGAGCCGGGCTGGAAGACGCGCCAGGACGCGGGCGCGTCGGTGACCGACTACGAACGGATAGAGTTCGTCGAGGGCGCCCAACGCTTCGAGCCCAGCATTCCGGATCTGGCCTCGATCGTGGGCATGGGCGCGTCCCTCGACCTGCTGCTGGGGCTGGACCCGAAGGCCATCGAGAGCTGGACGCTGAATCTGGTGGCCGCCGCCGCCGCTGGACTGGCCGAGAGCGGCTTTCGCGTGGTCAGCTCACGTCGAGACCGTGAGCGCTCGAGCATCCTCTCGCTGGAGCACGATGGGGTCGAGGCCGATCGACTGCAAGAGACGCTCCAGGAGGCTGGGGTCGTCGCCGCTGTTCGGGAGGGCCGCCTGCGGCTGTCCTTCCACGGCTACAACGACGAAGAGGACCTTGACCGCCTCCTCGCCACACTCAAAGCCTGAGCTGACGGAGTTCTCAACAAACGATAAGGCTTCTCTTACTCTCCACTTAGATGCGGAGTGCACCATCCACCATATGGATGATGGGAACGGTGGCAAAGATATGAGCCCTGCGGGAGGCGCGTCTCGTCGCGGCTGGTCGCTGCTGGCAGCGCTGACGATGGTCGGGCTGCTGCTGATCAGCGCCTGCAGCGTGACGCGCACTGGCAGCATCTTCGCCCCTCGCCCCTCCGCGCAGAGCCCGATCCACGCCGTTCCCCAGGATGGCTCGTCGACAGGTCAGGCCAGCCAGTCCTTCGACGTGCAGGCAGTCGCGAACAAGGTCATACCGGCAGTCGTCGACATCAATACGGTCATCGGGTCCGGCGGTCAGCAAGCTCAGGCGGCCGGCACCGGTATCCTGGTGACTTCATCCGGTGAGGTCCTCACCAATCGCCACGTGGTCCAGGGTGCCTCCAGCATCCAGGTGACGGTCCAGGGAAGGTCGAACCCGTACACGGCTACGGTGGTCGGCGAGGACCTCGCAGCAGACGTAGCCCTGCTCCAGATTCACGGTGTCTCCGGACTGCCGACCGTGACCCTTGCCGACTCGTCGGCACTGACCGTCGGTCAGGCTGTCGTCGCCATCGGCAACGCGCTCGGGCAGGGTGGCGCGCCGAACGTGACGCAGGGCACTATCACCGCACTGAACCAATCCATCACAGCAAGCGACGGCAACGGCAGCTCGGAGCAGCTGACTGGGCTCATCCAGAGCGATGCCTCCATCAGCCCCGGTGACTCAGGGGGGCCGCTGGTCAACAGCGCCGGACAGGTCGTCGGGATGATCACGGCGGGCTCGGTCGGGAGGTTCCGCCAGGCCTCGTCCCGGGTCGGCTTCGCCATACCTTCCAACGCCGCACTGGACATCGTCAACCAGATTCGGAGCGGCAAAGAGACCTCGACGATCATCATCGGGCCAACGGGCTACCTCGGAGTCTCAGCTACGGACCTTGACCCGGTGACGGCGGCGGGCCTGGGCCTGACAGTCAGCGCGGGCGCACTCGTTCAGAGCGTCGTGTCCGGGTCTCCGGCTGCCCAGGCTGGAATCGGCCGGCACGCCGTGATCACCGCGATAAACGGCCGCGCCGTGACGTCGACAAACGACCTCGGACTGGCCATCCACGTCCACAAGCCGGGACAGCAGATCCAGGTCACCTGGGTCGACCAGAACGGGCGCCACACGGCCACCGTGAGCCTGATGTCCGGCCCGCCCGCCTAACGCCCGACAGCGGGACACATCTAAGCGGCCGGCTAGCACGCGCTCGCCGGCCGCGCCACCGAGCAGGCCGAAACCCGCCAGACGTACAGGCAATTGTCTAAGTTCTCCCACCTACGTCAGATGACGCAGCACGAAATCTCGACAACATTCGTCGGTGTAGGTCAGCGCATCCGCGTTGATGACGGTGGATTGGAGACAGACAACCAATGGTGACACGCCAGCCGATACCCACAGGGTGGGCCGTTTTCGCCGGCACCATCCTCCTCATCGTCGGCATATTCAATGCGATCTACGGCCTGGTCGCCCTCTTCAGGCCACGGGCGATCACGGTGACAGGTCAAGGCGTGATCGTCTGGGACTACAGCACCTGGGGCTGGATCCTTCTCGCGATCGGCATAGTCCAGATCGCGGTCAGCTTCGGGCTTTTTGCCGTCCAGGGATGGGCTCGGTGGACGGCAATCGGCATCGCGGCGTTGAGCGCTGTGGCCCAGATTGCGTTCTTCACCGCTTACCCACTCTGGTCACTGCTTGTGATCCTCCTGGACGTGCTCGTCATCTGGCAGCTGTCGATGCATTGGCAGCCGGAACCCGAGGGGCCACCGGGCGCTGCGCCCCACGCTTAATCGACTGGGCCGGCGGCTACCAAGAGTAGCCTGGCAACAAACACCAGTTCGATTCTTGCGAGCTGGGCGAAGGAGGACTACTGTCGACCTAAAGGGGAGTCGAACAAATCAATACGGGCGCGATAGCGGCGGTGAGGACGCGGCGCCCAATTGCAAGGAGACCTCTATGGGGCTTCAGACTCCAGAGACAGAGCGCATCCAGATTCCCGAGCCGGAGCCGCTGCAGATACCGGCTACCGTGCCCAGCGAGGAGCCGGATCCTGTCGGAGCGACGCACTGAGACGACCCGCCGAACCGGTCCTGGGTTGGAGGCTCTGGCGGCTAGCCGATGGCAGCCTGAAGTCGTGGGCGCTCGACTACTTCTGGGAGCCGGGAGAGAATCGGGCGAGGTGCCTGGCGCCTAACCGCCGCGGCTGTGACACCGCCCCGGGCAGGGGCTGTCAGTGCGGCCTCTGGGCCTTGTGGAGTCCCCTCCGCTGCCTGGCTCGTGCCCGTACTCAGTACGAGCCGCCGTGGCACGTGCTCGGCTTGATCTCGGCCTGGGGTACGGTCGCCATCCACGGCCGCGAGGGCTTTCGAGCCGAGCGAGCCGCGGTTCGGTGCCTGTTTACGGACTGGGCGCGGAGCGCACCGGTGCCGGGTGTCATGGACACCTGGCTCACGAAATGGTGGCGCCGCACCGTGGGCCGGCTCCAGGAGCCAGACGGCGCCGGTAGGCCGGACCCCGGGCGGACCACCGAGCTCGAAGCAGCCGCCAGGCGGTATGGGGTGCCGCTCCTTCCCTTGAGGGGCGCGCTGGTCATGCAGGTACTTGGCGAGTGGGGCGTGCCGCCGGAGCAGATCCAGGAAGTGGAGACCTGGGTTGCGGCCAACGGAGCGCGAACGCAGGGCGGCTGACGAACGTCGAGGCAGCGGGTGACCGGTCGCCTGGCCAGCCAGGGTGGGGGCGCGCTGCGCTTCGCCAGTGTGCCCCGAGTCGTCGTCCGGGATCAGTCCGGCTGGAAGCGCTTGGCGATCTCGGCGAGCTCTTCGTAGCTCCAGGTCAAAGCGCCCGCCCGGAGGTCCGCGACTACCCCGCCCACCCAGCCCAGCTCGGCCGCGGTGACGGCGCGCAGATACTCCGTCTCGAGCAGGAACAACCGCGGGGGCCCCGACTCGGCCGCCAGCTCGCGATCCAGGCCGGCCAGCTTTTCGCGGAGTAGGCTGGCGCGCCGTTCGAGCGCCGCCAGCGCTTCCTCGGAGGTCAGTCCGAACACGAAGGAAAGGGCGGCCGGGAACTCCGGGAACTCGTTGCGAGGCGTCGAAAGCATGTCGGCGAGCCACTCCCGTCCCAGTCGCAGGCCCTCATCGGTCAGCTCGTACACGGTGCGTTCGGGAAACCCCGGATCTCGTTCCGTCTGGCGGACGGTGATCAGCCCGGCCTGGTGCAGCCGGTCGATCGTCTTGTACAGGTTGGCGCGCTGTCCGACGTTGACGACCTGATCCTTGCCCCAGGCCTTGATGCGGCGCTGAATCGCGTAGGGATGCAGCGGCCCTCCGCCGAGCATCCCGAGCACGGTGAGAGCGAGCGGCGATCGCCGGACTCCTTCTTCCAACGCCACGCAGTCTAGTGTAACCGCCTCTAGTTGGCGTCACTCTAGTTGCATATAGACTAGTGTATGCATTACTATGGCTTCATGAACTTCATGAGGACCGACGACATGACCACCCCGACGAACACCGCCGCACCCGCGGCCCGGTACATCGGAGGGCAGACTGTGCCGATCCGGGCTCACTACAGCGCCATCAAGAAACTGGGGCACTGGACCAGAGCCCGGCGCCTCGACGTGAGGGCCACTCGCGGCTCCGTGCTGCTCGACCTGCGCTCGAATCGAATCGAGGACGGCGACCTCGAGATCCATCTCGGCATCGACCACGCGATGGTGAAGCTGCTGGTGCCCGACGGCGCGATCCTCGACCACGACGAGCTGCGCCGAGTCGGCTCGGGCAAGGTCAAGGACTGGACCGGCACAGGGGCACCGGGCGGGCGCACGATCCACCTGACTGGCGAGATGCGCAAGGCAGAGGTCCGGGTGCATCGAGGCGGTGTCGCGATCGTCTCGGCGATGCTCACCCGCGAGTACCTCGCTGACCTGCGCCGGGCTTTCCGCGAGGCTGGGATCACCTCAATCGGCGATATTCGGAGGGCATACCGCGAGGGTCGCTGGACGACGGTCGAGGACCCGGGGCGGGTCATATGAGCAGCCTCGTGTCAGACGCGACACACGCAACCGGCCACGTGACGTCCACCGATGGGACCACCATCGGCTACCGCCAGCTCGGACGAGGCCCGGCCGTGGTCCTGCTGCACGGATCGATGTCGTCATCCCACAACCACATGCAGCTCGCGCACGAGCTCGCCGACGCGTTCACCGTCATCGTGCCGGACCGTCGCGGCCGCGGTCTCAGTGGACCTTACCGCGAGGCAGCGTCATCGAGCAAGAAGTCGAAGACCTGGACGCGGTGCTCGCCAGGACCGGCGCCAGTAGCGTCTTCGGGGTCAGCTCGGGGGCGATCATCACACTCAGGACGGCACTATCCAATGCCGCCATCCGCAAGGCCGCCCTCTTTGAACCACCGCTCTCCTTCTCCCGCGAGGCAGCGAGCGCCATCCTCTCGCAATTCGACGGTCAGATGCAGCAAGGCAAGCCGGCCGCGGCGCTGATCACTGCAATGAAGGGAGCGCAGATGGGCCCGGCGATCTTCAACGCAATGCCTGGCTGGCTGCTCGCGCCGCTCGTGGGCATGGCGATGAGAAGCGAGGACAGGAAGCCGGCCGAGGGGTATGTGCCCCTCAGGTCGATGGCACCGAACCTGCACTTCGACTTTCAGATCGTTGTCGAAATGAGCGAAAGGCTGGACCCTTTCAAGTCCATCGAGGCTGACGTGCTTCTGCTGGGTGGCAGCAGAAGCCCGGCATACCTCGGGGCTGCCCTCGACCTTCTGGAGACGGTATTGCCACACGTGCGTCGCTGCGAGCTTCACGGAGCGGACCATGCGGCTTCGTGGAACGCCGACCGGGGTGGCAACCCGCAACCGGTGGCGCAAGCCCTGCGGAGCTTCTTCGCGGCAACGTAAGCGGACGCGGGTGCGGCCCCGGGTGCAACCCCCGGGGCCGCCCGGTTCACTGCCCGGCCGTGGGTGACTGTACAGTTGCCCGGAGTGATCGGTACCTTCCATCCGGCTGTCCAGACCTGGTTCCGGAGGCGGTTTCCGGAGGGGCCCACCCGGCCGCAGACCGGCGGCTGGACTGAGATCGCCGCCGGCCGGGACACGCTGATCGCTGCTCCAACCGGATCCGGCAAGACCCTGGCTGCCTTCCTGGTCTGCATCGACCGCCTGTACCGGTGCCACGATGAAGGCGAGCTCTGCACCGAGGGGCCACAGGTCGTCTACGTCTCCCCCCTGAAGGCCCTCGCCGTCGACATCCACCAGAACCTGGAAGCGCCGCTACGCGAGATCGCACAGGTGGCCGCGGAGCTTGGCCTGACCGCCCCCCACATTCGCGTAGCCGTGAGAACGGGCGACACCACCGCGTCCGAGCGTACGGCCATGGTCCGGCGGTCACCGAACTTCCTGGTCACGACCCCCGAATCCCTGTACCTGATGCTCACTGCGGAGCGGTCGCGGGGAATGCTCGCCGGCGTAAAGACGGTGATCCTCGACGAGATCCACGCCTCGGCGGGAAACAAACGCGGATCGCACCTTGCGCTCAGCCTGGAGCGCCTTGAACACGTCGCAGCCACGCCTCCCCAGCGAATAGGCCTGTCGGCCACCCAGCGGCCGATCGAGGCCATCGCGCGGCTGCTGGTCGGGGCCGGCCCTGCGCGTTCGCATCCCGATGGGTCTCCGTCCTGCTCCATCGTCGATGTCGGTCACAGACGCGCCCTCGACCTGGCCCTCGAGCTCCCGGACGACGAGCTGGGAGCAGTTGCCTCGGCCGAGCAGATGGGCGAGATCCTCCATCGTGTCTCGAAGCACGTGAGAGCGCACCGCACGACGCTCGTCTTCGTGAACACCCGCCGGATGGCCGAGAGGTTGGCCCACGAGCTGGGGGAGCTGGTAGGCGAGGACCAGGTGTCCGCCCACCATGGCAGTCTCTCGAAGGAGCGCCGCCAGCGAGTGGAGGCGCGGCTGCGGGCTGGGGACCTCCGGGCACTGGTGGCGACAGCATCCCTGGAGTTGGGGATCGACATCGGACCCGTCGAACTGGTTTGCCAGATCGGGTCGCCGCGAAGCTTCGCGACGTTCCTCCAACGGGTGGGGCGGTCGAACCACACGCGGTTTGGAACGCCGAGGGGCGTGCTGTACCCCACCAGCCGCGACGAGCTCGTCGAGTGCGCCGCGCTGCTGCGCGGCACACGGGCCGGCCGGCTGGACGCGATCGTCCAGCCCGTCGCGCCGCTCGACATCGCGGCCCAGCAAATCGTTGCCGAATGCGCCGCGGAGGAGTGGTCCGAAGACGACATTTTCGACCTTGTGAGGCGGGCGGCCCCCTTCGCCGAGCTTTCCCGCGAAGACTTCGACGACGTGGTCGAGCTGGTGACCGAAGGCATCACCACAGGGCGCGGTCGGCGAGCCGCATACCTTCACCGCGATCGTGTCAACGGGCGCGTGAAGGGACGGCGGGGAGCCCGCCTCGCCGCTCTGACTTCGGGTGGCGCCATCCCCGAGCTGGGCGACTACCGCGTGGTGGCCGAGCCCGACGACACGTTCATCGGGACGGTGAACGAGGATTGGGCCATTGAGAGCATGGCCGGCGACGTCTTCCTTCTGGGAACAACGTCGTGGCGGATCCGCCGTGTCGAGCCGGGGACGGTCAGAGTGGTCGACGCGCACGGAGCGCCGCCGTCGGTGCCTTTCTGGCTCGGCGAGGCCCCAGGCCGCACGGAGGAGCTCTCCGCAGAAGTATCCCGACTTCGGGCTGAGGTCGGCGAGTGGCTTGAACGCGATGACCGGGACAGTGCTCGGGTCTGGCTCGAGGCGGAGTGCGGGATCGACCGCGCCGCATCGGACACCATCGTCAGCTACCTCGGGGCAGGCCTGAGCGCGCTTGGAGTCCTTCCCACCACCGGAAGAATCGTCCTCGAGCGGTTCTTTGACGACGCCGGCGGTATGCAGCTCGTTGGGCACTCGCCCTTTGGGGTCAGGCTGAACCGTGCGCTCGGGCTCGCGCTCCGCAAGCGGTTCTGCGTTACCTTCGACTTCGAGCTCCAGGCTGCGGCAAGTGACGACGCCATCCTGCTGTCCCTGGGCCCCCAGCACAGCTTCCCGCTGGAGCAAGTGCCAAAGTTCCTCGCCTCCAGGACGGTGGAGGACGTGCTGCGGCAGGCTGTGCTGACCTCGCCGATGTTCGCTGCGCGGTGGCGGTGGAATCTCAACCGGGCGCTGGCCGTGCTCCGCATGCGGGGCGGACGCAGGAACCCGCCGGCAATCCAGCGGATGGAGTCCGACGACCTGATGGCCGCCGTGTTCCCGACGCTGGCCGCGTGCCAGGAGAACGTGGCTCCCGGACCTCTGGACATCCCGAACCATCCGCTGGTCCGCCAGACCCTGGACGACTGCTTGCACGAGGCAATGGACGTGGACGGCCTGCGGGAGCTGCTGGCGGCGATCGAAGCCGGCCGGGTCGAAGTGGTCAGTCGGGACACGGTGGAGCCGTCTGTGCTGGCTCACGAGATCTTGAACGGACGACCATTCACCTACCTGGACGATGCGCCCCTGGAGGAGCGCAGGAGCCGCGCGGTGCAGGTCCGCAGAGGCCTACCGGTGGGGCCTCGCGATCTGGGCCGGCTCGATCCTGCCGCCATCCAGCGTGTCCGCGACGAGGTGCTGCCAGAGCCCCGCGACCCAGACGAGCTGCATGACGTGCTGATGACCGTCACCGGCCTGAGGCCGAATGACGCGTGGCGGCCCTGGTTCGACGAGCTGGTCGAGGACCGGCGGGCGGTCACGGTACGACGTGCACCGGATCTGGAGCTGTGGTCGACGGTCGAGCGACGCCCCGCCCTGGAGCTGCTGTTCCCCGGCGCGTGGTTCGAGCCGGACCACCGTTCGCCTGCAGCGCCCGCTCCTCTCGACCGGGACGCGGCGGCCGCCGAGATGGTGCGGGGACAGCTCGAGTACCGGGGACCTTCGACGGTCGCTGACCTGACGGAGGCGACGGGGCTGTCCGCCAGCGACGTGACCATCGCGGTGGCACGGCTCGAGGGCGATGGCTTCGCATTCCGCGGCCACTTCACATCGAGCGACGGCCCCGAGGAGTTCTGCGCCAGACGCCTTCTGGCCCGAATCCATCACTACACGCGGGCGCGGCTCCGCAGAGAGATCGAGCCGGTCACCGCACGCGACTTCATGAGGTTCCTCCTTCGCTGGCAGCACGTTGTGCCGGGAACACGGCGGGAGGGCCGTGTCGGCCTGCTCGCCGTGGTCGAGCAGCTGCAGGGCTTCGAGCTGGCGGCCGGGGCGTGGGAACGAGGCGTCCTGGCCGCTCGAGTCGACGGATATCGAGCCGACTGGCTCGACGACCTGTGCCTGTCGGGCGATGTCACGTGGGGGCGTATCTCGATCCGGAACGGCGCCACGGACGGCTGTTCCGACGGCGGTGGGATGACGCCGTCCCGGGCCACCCCGATCACGCTGGCCATCCGGGAGGACCTGCCCTGGCTGCTACAGGCTGCGCGCGGCAATCGAGCTCCGGCGCAGCCCGGACCGGGCCGGACCGCGGATGTGGTGGAGGCGCTGGGAAGACACGGGGCGCTGTTCGCCTCCGATCTCATCACGGTCACGGGGCGACTTCCGGTAGACGTCGCCGAGGGCCTATGGGACGCCGTCGCTCGAGGTCTTGTCACCTCCGACGGATTCGACGCGATTCGGACCCTGCTCGATCAGCGAACCCTGGCCTGGGCGCCGCACCGTCCCCGGCTCAGGAGGGCCGGGACGCGGACGGCGGCCAGGGCCGCCGGGCGCTGGTCCCTCGTCCCGGCGGCGCCGGCGACCGACGACGCGGACGAGCTGGCCGAAGCCGTGGCGGAGCAGCTCCTGGCCCGGTGGGGCGTGCTGCTGCGGGGCCTGGTGGCTCGCGAGACGTTCACCGTGCCCTGGCGCGACGTCCTGTGGGCGCTCAGACGCATGGAAGCCCGCGGAACCATTCGGGGAGGGAGGTTTGTCAGCGGATTCAGCGGCGAGCAGTTCGCCCTCCCCGAGGCTGTGGACGCGCTCCGGGCGGTTCGGAAAGAGCATCGCGCCGGCGAGACCATCACCATCTCGGCCGCCGACCCCTTGAATCTGGTGGGAATCGTGCTGCCGGGAGCCCGTGCGCCGGCGCTCGGGGCGAACACAGTCACGTACGTCGACGGCGCTCTCGAGGACGACACGGCCGTGTCCGCCTGAGTCGCCGCCCAAGCCCGACCAGCCCACCCACAAACCGACCCTGAGAGTTGACGGCCTTTGCGTGTCACCTTTAAAATAGACCGACAGTCGGTTGGTTAATGGAGGAGTGATGCCGCGAACGCTGGACCCTGTCGCCCACGCACTCCGGCGCGACGCATTCGTGGACGCCGCGGCTCGGCTCATCCAGACCAAGGGCTACGAGCAGATGAGCATTCAGGACGTCCTGGCCGAGCTGGACACTTCCAGGGGCGCCTTCTACCACTACTTCGATTCGAAGGTCACGCTGCTGGAGGCCGTCGTGGAGCGCATAGTCGAGACCGCGACTGCGGAGCTCGCGCCGGTCGCGGACGATCCCGATCGCTCCGCCCTCCAGAAGCTGGAGGGGGTTTTCGGCGGCCTCGCCCGGTGGAAGGCCGAGCGGAAGGAGCTGCTGCTGGCGCTCATGCGGGTCTGGCTCTCGGACGAGAACGCGATCATGCGCGAGAAGTCCCGGCAGCTCACCACGATCCGCCTCACGCCCCTCCTGGCCAGGATCGTGCGGCAGGGCAACGCCGAGGGTGTGTTCCGCACCGGCTCGGCCGAGCACGTGGCGGCCGTCTTCATGTCGCTCGTACTTGGCGCCAACGAGACGGCCAGCCGGCTCTTCGTCGCCTTCCAGGCCGGCGACATCTCTATCGAGAACGTGGAGCGCACCCTGGCCGCCTACGTCGCGGCGTTCGAGCGCATCCTCGGGCTCGCACCCGGGTCCTGGCCGGTCGAGTACACCGGGACCCTGCGCGAGTGGTTCGTGTGACAACAGGAGCTTCCATGACAGCGATCATCGAAACCGAGCGACTAACCAAGTCGTACGGCGTGCACCGGGGGATCATCGAAGTCAACCTGGCGGTCCAGCAGGGGGAGGTCTTCGGCTTTCTGGGGCCCAACGGGGCCGGCAAGACGACGACGATCCGCGTGCTGCTCGACCTCATCCGCCCGACGCGCGGGCGGGCGAGGGTGTTCGGCCTCGACACGACCCGTGACGCCGTGGCGATCCACCGGCGGGTCGGCTACCTGCCCGGTGAGTTCGCGCTGTATGACCGGCTCACCGGGGGCCAGACCCTCGAGTACTTCGCGAACCTACGCGGCGGCGTCGATCGAGCCTACCAGCGCTCGCTGATCGAGCGCTTCGACCTCGACCCCTCGCGGCGGTTCCGCGAGTACTCAAAAGGCAACAAGCAGAAGGTCGGCCTCATCGTCGCCCTGCAGCATCAACCCGAGCTCCTCATCCTTGACGAGCCGACCGCGGGACTCGACCCACTGGTGCAGCAGACGTTCCTCGAGGTCCTCCGCGAGGCCGTGGCTGAGGAGCGCACGGTCTTTCTCTCGAGCCATGTCCTCTCCGAAGCCGAGAAGACGTGCGACCGCGTGGCCATCATCCGCGAAGGACGGCTTGTGAAGGTGGACCGGGTCGACGCTCTGCGTGACCTTGCAGTCCACGAGGTGGAGCTGCGCTTCACGGGGCCCGTCCCCGCGGAAGACTTCAGACGGATCGTCGGAGTGACAAACGTCGTCGTCGACGACCATGTCCTTCGCATGCACGTCGCCGGACCGATCGCCCCCGTGGTCAAGGCGGCGGCTCGCTTCGAGCTGGCCGACTTCGTCAGCCGGGAGCCGAGCCTCGAGGAGACCTTCCTCGCCGAGTACGGCCACGAGGCGTTGGAGGTGGCCAGCCATGGCCGTTGAGCTCACCCGTCCGCCGCTGACGGCGCCGCGTCAGGGGGTGCGGCTCGTGAGCCGGATCTACGGCCTGGGCAGCGTGTACGCGAAGACCCTCCGCGATTCGCGACTCACGTTCATGGTCATCGCAGGCCTGCTCGGCGGGCTCATGCTCGTTGCCGGCGCCGGCGTCGGCAGCGTCTACGCGACGGCTGAGTCCCGGAGGGAGCTGGCAAGGCTCGCCGTCGAGCTGGCCGGTACGTCGCCGGTCATCCAGGGCCTGGTCGGGAACCCGGTCAACGTCGGGACGATCGGCGGCTACGTGATGTGGAAGTACGGCCCCATCTTTGTCTACGTCGCCAGCCTCTGGTCGATCGTCGCGCTCTCGGGGACCCTCGCGGCCGAGGCCAGGCGAGGTAGCCTCGACCTGGTGGCCGCCGCGCCCTTCGGCCGCCGCCGTATTGCGATCGAAAAGCTGGCTGCCCACGTGACCGTGATGGCCGGTGCGATGACGGTCCTGGCTGTCGCCTCCTGGCTCGCCGGAGCCCTCTTCGCGACGCAGCCCGGCGATGCTATCGCACCGGCCGCCGCCTTCGGCTTCGCGCTGTGGGTGGGCCTGGTCGCGCTGGCATCTGGGTCCATCGCGTTCGCGCTTGCGCCGTTGCTTGGCCGGGCAGCGGCAGCGGGCATCGCGGGCGTGGTGCTCTTCGCCGGCTACCTCTTGAACGGCTATCAGGCGGCCGTGCCACCGCTGGCGGGGATCGCGCACCTGACCTGGTTCTCCTGGACCGCGAAGCACCTGCCGCTCGCCGGCATGTACGACTGGGAATCGCTCGCCCCGGTGGCCGTCCTGTCCGTCCTGTTCTGCGCGATCGGCGTTGAGGCGTTCGTACGGCGCGACCTTGGTGCATCGAGCCCGATCCGTGCTCCACGCCTGCCGGGAGCGCTGCTTGGCCTCCACGGGCCCATCGGGCGAGCATTCGGCGAGCGGCTGCCGTCAGGCCTCGCCTGGGGCCTCGGCCTTGGGCTGTTCGGACTCGTCATCGCGGCATCCAGCCGCTCCCTGGCTGACGCCCTGGCCACGATGTCGCCCGATACGATCAAGATCTTTCGCAGCGTGGTGCCCGCCTTCGACGTCGCCAGCGCCGGGGGGTTCCTCCAGCTCGTGTTCGTCGAGCTCGGCTTCATCGTGGTCGGTTTCGCAGCCGCCACGTTCGTGGCGGGCTGGGCCTCGGATGAGACCGCAGGAAGGCTCGAGATGCTGCTTGCGACACCACTCACTCGCGGGCCGTGGGCGGTAAGCGGCGGGATCGGCGTCTATCTGACCGTCGCTGTCATGACGGTGGTGCTCGCCGTCGCGGTCGGGATCGGCGCGTTGCTGGCGGGCAGCGATGCGGTCACGCCCATGGCGGGTTCAGTGACCCTTGGGCTGTACGCAGCTGCCGTAGCGGGCGTGGGCTTTGCGATCGGTGGGCTCACCAGGACCTCGATCGCCGCCGAGGCCGTTGCGCTCTTCGTGACTGTGACATTCCTGATCGACCTGGTCGCGCCGCCCCTAAAGCTCCCGGATTGGGTGCATCAGCTCGCCGTCACGGCGCACCTGGGCCAGCCGATGGTCGGGGTGTGGGACTTCGCGGGGATGGCGACGTGTCTCGTACTGGCCGCTGGAGGTCTGGCTCTCGGAGGATGGGGAATGCGGCGGCGGGACGTGGCACGCTGACAATGCCGTAGCTCGAGGCCGGGGCCGGTTCTAGAGCTGCCCCCTGATCTCGCCGTCTGGGAATTTGGTGGAGTGGACGTTGACGTAGTAGTCGTGGGGACTCTTGACGATGCCCCTGGCGAGCGGTGGCCCAACGCTCTTGCACCCGCTTGACGATCCACTGGTCGGAGGGGTGAGACCCAGCGCGACAGGACCTGCCGCGCCCGCCGGGGCCCTGTGGATGTGGGCCTGGGTGGCCGTGCCCTGAAGCTTCTGGACCGACAGGTTCCAGCAGACCTTGTTCTGCGCCACGTCCACCGTTATCTTCGCCGCGCCGGTGGCGGTCGACTTGTCGGGCGGCGTTTCGGTGCTGCCGACCAGCTTCGTGACAAAGGATGCCACCGCGGTTGGCGTGGGTGAGCTGGTGGCGCCGGCCTGTGGCGCCGGTGAGCTCTGGACAGGAGGGCTCTTTGGGGGTGGGCTCTGGGCATATCCGCCGTGCTCAGCGCCCGCGAAGGGCAACATGATCATGGCGGCGGCGACGGAAAGAAGGCCGTGTCTCATTCTTCTTCCTCGAGACCCGATATCGGGGCGGCCTCCCCCACCTTCGACGGACATCCGATCACCCGGTCAAGGTATCGGCCTCCGCCGCCCGATCGCGACCTCCAAAGGGCAGGCGCGGCCCTCTGTCGGACGTAAATCCTGACCTGGCAGCTCAAAGGACCCACCTGGACAGGTTTGTGGTGCGGCCGGAACCGCGGTCACGCTCGGCGAGAGCTCGCCCGTCGCTTACCCTCGTGCATGGCCTGCACCCGCGCGACCGGGATCGCACGGCCTTCCTCGATCAGATTGGAGCTAAGCGCTTGCGGCTCGGGCAACAGGTCGGCCCACGAGTGACCCTCGGCGATCAGCGGCGCAGCAGTATGCACCGTGAAGTCCGCCGGCGCAACGCGATCGAGCTCGTCCCAGGTCACCGGAAAAGAAACTGGCACGCCGGGCCGGACGCGCGGGCTGTATGCCGCCACCACCGTAGCGCCACCGACGCGGGTCGAGTCGACGAAGACCTTGCCGCCGCGGTCCTCGCGCATGAAGGCCGTGGTCGCGAGGGCGGGGTCGAGTCGCTCAGCACGCGCTGCGATCGCTCGGGCCGCGGCGGCGACGTCTTCGATCGTGGCCTGCGCGACAGGAACGAACACGTGCACGCCCTTTGCCCCGCTGGTCTTCACCGCACCAGACAGGCCGGCGTCGGTCAGCGCCTGCCTCACAAGGTGGGCAGCCTGCACCGCCAATCCAAACGTGTCCGGGGAAGGCGGGTCGAGGTCGAGCACCAGGTAGGTTGGCACGGTCCAGCGGTCGGCACGGAACAGAGTCGGGTGGTATTCCACAGCCCGCTGATTGGCGAACCACAGCAGCGTGCGACGGTCGTTGCATAGCGCGTACGAGACCTCTCGCTTCGACGCCTCCGCCCACAGGTGGACGGTCGGCACCCACGACGGCGTGTACGCCGGGACGTTCTTCTGCATGAACGGCGTCTGGCCACGCACCACCCGGATCACCGACAGCGGTCGGTCCCGCAGCTCCGGGATGATCCAGTCAGCCACGGCGTCCAGGTAGTTCACCAGATCCCGTTTCGTCGCGTCCGCCCTGTCGAAGAGCGGTTGACCGAGATTGGTCAGGGTCACGCCGTCCCGCACCTCATCGCCGCTCATAAAGATCGAATTCTCCGGTTCAGTGCGAGCCCCTGGGTGGCAAAGTGGCGACAAAGGCCATGGCCGCGCTGACCCACCGCTCGAGGTCGCGCGCATCGCGAAGGCCGTCGGCGCCGACGAAGATCGCCCCCCGGCTCGGTCGCCTGGTGAAATCCATGGGGCGCACGTGTGGCTCGCGTAGCGCCTGCTCGGCGGCCTCTGAGCCCAATCGAAGCATGAGCTCCTGACCGACGACCCCGCAGGCCATCTGCCCTCCGATCATGAAGGTGATCCCTCCGAACATGCGCCGAGTCTCGACGCCGGGGACGCCGACGAGTGCTGTACGGACTCGCTCGGCAAGATCCTGGTCGAAGGGCACCGCTATCGCCGCACCGCGACCGCAAGGTCGAAGAATCGGAAGAGCTCGGCGCTGAGAAGGCCACTGATAGCAATGATCCCGTCGCCCAGCATCGTCAGGACCATGATGCCGGACTCGCGCATCTCAATGGCGGCCTCCGGGTCCTCGATGACCGCTTCGGCCCTCGAGGAAACGTAGCGAGACTCAGGCCGCGGCGCGCTGGGTGTGGGTGATCATGGCGCCCTGGCGGTCACGCTCATCGCGCCGCCGGCGTCGCGAGCCAGCCGCCATCCGCCTTCATGAAGGGCCCGATGGCAGCGCCAGCACACGAGGGCGAGGTTGCTGAGGCACGTCTTGCCGCCCTCGATCCAGTGCTCGAGGTGATGGGCATCAGCCCACCGGGCCGGGCGCCCGCAGCCTGGGAACTGGCAGTGGCGATCCCTCAGCATCAGCGCCTTGCGCAGCGCCGCCGGGACCACCCGGGTCGCCCTGCCCACGCTGAGAATCTCCGGGCCGGCACCCACCTGGATTGTGACGGGCATTGAGACCTCAGATGGCCACGTTGAGCTCTGAGCCGGGACCGCCGCCAAGCCGTCTTCGTCGATGACGATCGTTCCGCCTTCTCCGGGGCGTCGGCCCGGCGCTGGGAGGTGGTCCGGCCGTCGTCCCGCTCTGGTGGTCCCATCAGGGCGCTTTTGGAGCGATTGGAGCTGGGTGACTTCCAGGCCATCGTGGCCTGGCATCCGGACCGCCTACACCGCTCACCACTAGAGCTGGAGTCGTTCATCGACCTTTTGGAACGGACAAGGGCCACGGTGGTCACCGTCCAGGGAGGCGATTACGACCTCTCCACTGCCAGTGGACGCATGACGGCTCGGGTGGTCGGCGCCGTGGCCCGCCACGAGTCCGAGCATAAGTCGGAGAGGCTGAGGGCCAAGATGCGCGAGCTGGTCGGTGGGGGCAAGATGACCGGCGGCACGGGCAACCGAGCCTTCGGCTACGAGCAGTACGAGAAGGGCACCCATCAGCCCGCGATACGCGAGGAAGAGGCTGCCATCGTGCGCGAGTTGGTAGAGCGCTACCTGGCTGGTGAGTCCTTGATCGGCCTGGCCCGGGATCTCAACCGGCGCCGTGTGCCCACCGTCACATGCAGTCGCTGGAGGGTCACCACCGTGCGCGGGCTCCTCGGCTCGCCTCGACTCGCGGGCTTGCGCGAATACGAGGGCCAACTGCTGGCCTCGCCCTGGCCCGCGATTATCGACGCCGACCAGTATCACCGCCTGCGTGCCCGCCTGCAGGCTAACGCGAGGGCCCACCGGCGCGCCGCCCGCCGCTACTTGCTGACCGGCATCGTCTGCTGCGGCCGAGAAGGTTGTGGCCAGCCACTTGTTGGCCGGAACATCAAGAGCACCAGCACCCATCGCAGTGAGCCCCGCTACGTCTGTGCCAAGGAACGAGGCGGCTGTGGCGGGATCTCGATAATGGCCCTGCCGGTCGAGGAGCGGGTGACCGAGGCTCTCTTCGAGGTTGTGGACTCGGCCGAATTCGCCCGCCGCCTTCGCAGCGAGAATGGACAGCCGCCTCAGATTCAGGATGAAGTTGAGATGGTCGAGCGGCGCCTGGCCGAGCTGGC
>Ga0126378_10001416_pt1 | contig 17863 bp, 20 predicted proteins | sample PanSoiMetPlot_23_FD_92587 | JGI IMG/M metagenome (GOLD analysis project Ga0126378, IMG submission 92587) | Tropical forest soil microbial communities from Panama - MetaG Plot_23 | ecosystem: Environmental > Terrestrial > Soil > Tropical forest > Bulk soil | place: Panama | collected 2016-02-17
AGGTCCGCTACGAAGGTCACAACATCTTCGACATGTCCCGTCGGCAGGTCCGGCGGCTGCGGCGGAAGGTGCAGATCGTCTTCCAGGACCCATACTCCTCGCTCAATCCTCGCCACACGGTCGGCCAGATCGTGGGCGAGGGTATCGAGCGCATGGGGGGCCGCGCTCGGGCCGCGCGGACGGCCGAACTACTCGAGCTCGTCGGTCTCTCACCCACGGTGCACGACCGCTACCCGCACGAGTTCAGCGGCGGCCAGCGGCAGCGCATATGCATCGCCCGGGCGCTGGCCGTGGGCCCGGAGTTCCTGGTCCTCGACGAGCCGGTGAGCTCGCTGGACGTCTCCGTGCAGTCCAAGATCCTGAACCTGCTCAGCGATCTCAAGGAGACCCTGCACCTGACCTACGTCCTGATCTCGCACGACCTGGGGGTCATCCGCCACATCTCCGAACGGGTTGCCGTGATGTACCTCGGCCACCTCGTCGAGGTGGCGCCGAGAGCCAGGCTCTTCTCGGCGCCTCGCCATCCGTATACCCAGGCCCTGCTGTCGGCGGCACCGGTGATCTCGGCGAGGCGCGATCGAGCGAGGCGCATCCTCCTGACTGGCGAGATCCCGACGGCGGTCGACATCCCGCAGCGCTGCCGGTTCGCGAGCCGCTGCTTCCGTCCCATCGAGGAATGCTGGCACCGGGTGCCGCGTCTCGAGGACGTGCAGGAGGGGCAGAAGGTCGCTTGCTTCAACCATGCGCCGATGGCGGAGGCCCTGGCCACGAGAGCAGCGGCCGGTGCGGGACACGTCTGACGGATTGGCAGCCGGAGAGGCCCCGCCGGTCAGGATGACACGGTGACGCCTCACGGCGCGCGGCCTCGACGCCGATGCTCCTGTCAGGAGGTGATCAGATGAAACGTCAATCACGACTGCTGGCCGAGTGCACGGCACCCGAGGTGCGCGCGCAGATCGACCGCAGCCCGAAGGTGATCGTCCCGGCCGGCGCGACGGAGCAGCACGGGCCCCACGCCCCCATGGGCACTGACGCCATCCTCGCCACCGAGGTCGGCCTGAGAATTGCCGCAAGGATCGACGGCCTGGTCGCGCCCGCGCTGCCCTACGGCGTGTCCGGCGATCACCGGGGCTTCCCCGTCGTGTACCTGTCGGTCCCGGTGCTCACCGGGCTGATCCAGGACGTGTGCCGGTCGCTGGCCGAAACCGGGTTCCGGGAGATCGTCATCGTCAACGGCCACTACACGAACATGCTGGCGCTGTCGGGAGCGGTGGCCGAGCTCGAGGGCCTGCCCGACGGTACGATCGTCTTCCCCTTCAGCTACTGGGAGCCGCTGCCGACCGACCAGCTCAACGACTACCTGAGCGCTGACGCCGGCCTGCATGCGAACATCGGTGAGACCTCGGCGGTGATGGCCGTGGACGAATCGCTGGTCGACCTGGACCACGCGGTCGCCGAGTACCCCGCCTTCCCGGTCCCGCCCACCGCCCCGGTCGTGGCCGCCTTCTTCTTCTCTGGCAGAGGAACCACGTTCCGGGCGACGAGGTCCGGGACCTGGGGGGACCCGCGCGGCTCGACGGCGGACAGGGGCCGGCGGTACCTGGACCAGATCGAAGAGTCGGCAGTCAAGTTCGTCCACGAGGTCGAGAAGGTGTTCGAGCAGTTCTCCGTTTCAGCCGGGGCGGCGCAGACCGGGGCATGAGCAAGAATCGGCGCCACGTCTCTCCCGACGGCGTAGCGGCGCCGCCCGAGCCCTACTCCCACGTGATTCGAGCTGGCGACACGATCTACGTCGCCGGACAGGTGGCGTTCGATTCCGTGGGAGACCTGGTGGGTCCCGGAGACCCCGAGGCGCAGGCCGAGCAGTGCTGGAAGAACATCGAGCTCTGCCTCAGGGCTGCGGGCGCCTCCCTGGACGACATCGTCAAGGTCGTGTGCTTCTGCGCTGACATCCGCCACGTGCCACACGAGATCGCGGTCCGCCGCCGGGTCTTCCCGGAGGGGCGGTGGCCTGTCTACACGATGGTGCAGGTGGCGAACCTCGGGCGTGAGGACCTCCTCTTCGAGATCGACGTGACCGCAGTCGTGGGGTGACCTGCCCGTGGCGGCCGGCTCGTCGGTCTGCCGGGCCCGTTGCCGGGCGCAGCCGGGGGCTCACGGCGGGCCGCGTATCGTTGCCGTTGAGGCGGCTGGAACGCCGCCGGACATGGAGGGTGCGATGATCCCCGAACTCGTCCCCGGCAGCCGCTTCCCGGATGTCGACCTCCCCGACCACAGCGGGCACCAGCGCCGGCTCTCCGAGCTCGCTGGCGGCGACCCGCTGGTGCTGAACTTCTACCGCGGCTGGTGGTGACCCAAGGAGCAGCAGTTCATGCGGCAGCTCGTGCAGCTGCAGGACGAGGTCGAGGTCGCGTACACCCGGATCGTATCCGTCACCGTCGATCCACCTGACGTGGTCAGCGCCTTTCGCGCAGGGCTCGGTGCGCGCTGGACCATCCTTTCGGACGCGGAGCGCGTCTGGTTGGAGCGGCTCGACCTCGAAGAGGTCACGGACCCGGCCAGCAGACCGTACGTGCCCGCCACCTTCACCCTGTATCCCGACCTCACGATCCACCTCGTGTACGGTGGCTACTGGTTCTGGGGGCGGCCGACGCTCGAAGACCTGCGCCAGGACATGCGCAGCATCAGCACGGCCGTTCGCAAGGACTTCGGTTATCGCGGCGGTCGGATCGAGAGCCAGTAAGCATGCCGGACTGGGCGACCGCCCTGATCGCGGTCGAATCGATGACGGCTGAGGCGGGGGGTGAGACCTTCGGCCCGCCCGGCCGCGGCCGTCTCCTCGCCCACAGCGCGCTGGTCGACGCCGGCAGCGGAGGCGGGCACGTGTGGCTCCTCGACCGCAGCGCGTGGGAAGAGGCGCTGGCCGTCGCGTCCAGGGTCGGGCACCAGATCCGGGCGGTGCGCGTGTGGGACGCCGTGGTCGCCGAGGGCTCGGCCTCGCCGGTCGACCAGTGGTACGTGTCGGTCTCGTTGGACCTGGGCACGTCGGCGCTCGAGTTCGACGACCCTGCGGTGTCCGGCGCCATCCGGCGGATGCTGGAGAGCTACCTGCCACTCCTCGGCCGCCGCCTGATCGCCACCTCGACCCTGATGTCGGACTGGAGGCACTGCTGCGGCGCTCTGACCGCCTTCGAGGCCGGCTCGGCCGCGGAGGCCAGGGTCCTGGCCTCCGACGATCCCTGGCGGGCGATGTTCCCCGGCCGCCTCTTCCGCCTGGAGAGAGCGGTCTTCAGGCACGTTCCGCCGCCGGCCGGGCCGAACACCCAGCGCTACGGCGGCAGCAACCCTTGGCCAGGGGGCTGCTTCGCCTGAGCGGGCCGCAGCTCGCCTGGACCGCGAGGGCCGCCGACGCGGCGCCCGCGTAACCTGGAGCGCGTCAGGCTGTGGACATCGCAATCACTGCTGTCAACTCCGTGGCGGCCTTGCCTGCCGCCCTGCTGTACCTGGTCATCATCGTCTGGCTTACCGTCGAGAGCACGGCCGTCCCCATCCCGAACGAAGCGATACTGCTCTTCAGCGGGTTCCTGATCGGCGTCGGACATCTCAACCTCTTCGTCGCGTGGGCGGCGTCGATCACCGGCACAGTCGGTGGCGCCACGGTCGCGTGGTGGATCGCGCGGACGTTCGGCCCTGCCGGCGTTCGCAGGGTCGGCCGCTACATCTTCCTGACGCCCGGCCGTCTCGGGGCCGCGGAGGCCTTCTTCCGCCGGCGCGGCGTCGCGACCGTCTTCATCGCCAGGCTGACGCCGATCATCCGGACGGTCGTGTCATACCCCGCCGGCCTGTCCGGAATGCCATACCGGTCCTTTGTCCTCGCCACCGCCCTCGGCTGCGCCATCTGGAACCTGATCATGCTGCTGGTCGGCAGAGCGGCGGGTGAGCACTGGAGCGAGCTGTTCCAGCGGTACCACACGCCCGTCCTCCTGCTCGCCCTCCTCGCGATCGTCGCCACGGTTGGCTACCTCGTGGTGGACCACAACCTGAAGCGGCGCATCGAGCGCAGCGTCGACAGCACCTGAAATCGAGCGGAGCGTATCCCGGGACCGATGCCACCAGCGCCGTGAATCGACACTCGGCCTGCTCGCACCCTTAGATGATTGATTCATCCAGGCGGCTCCGGCTGCTCGACGGGCGGCGGGTCGGGTGACCCCGCTGCTCTCCGTCACGGCACGCTCTCAGAGGTCGGCCTCGATCACGTAGAGCCCGCCCGTGAACCGGTCTACCGCGTAGACCAGGCCCAGCTCGTCGACGAACACGTCGTTGACCTGCGCCGCCCCGGCCGGCGAGCCCGGCGGCGCGGCCGGGATCAGGTGGGCGATCTCGCGGGGATGGAACGGGTCGCGGACGTCGTAGGCCCGGACGCCGCCGTTGAAGAAGGCGCCGACCACGACGTCGTCCGACCGCCACGCCGCGTCGGCGGGGTCGTTCTCGTGCAGGTTGTGCGCACCCACTCGGCCGCCCCGATGCCGCAGCTCCTCGACCGGGAGGGGCGCGGTGCCGAGGATGGTCGGGTTCGTCTCGACCGAGATGTCCATCAGCCACAGCGGCTTCGGCCAGTCGGCTCCGCCGTCTCGCACGGCCTCGTCGGTCACGGCCAGCAGGCCACGGCCGAAGAGCGGGACGGTGGTGTGCGTGAAACCCGGCAGCGGCGGGTGGTAGTCGAGTCGGGAGACGAGCCGGGGCCGGCTCCGGTCGGCGATGTCGAGGATCACGACGCCGCCGTCGATGTAGCCGCAGTAGGCGCGGTCCGGCCGCTCGGGGTAGACGTTGACGTTGTGGGCCCTGAAGCCGTGGTCGAAGCGCGGGTGGCGCTCGGGGGGATCGGCGCCGTCGCCCTCCTGCGTGCCGGGCAGCCACCAGCGTCCGACCTCCACGGGCCGGGCCGGGTCGGCCAGGTCGAGGATCACGACGAACTGGTCGTCGCGGGGGTGGGTCGGCCGGGAATCAGCGGTACCAGTGCTCACGTAGGCGAAGCGTCCATCCACGAACCAGACGCAGTGCGTCCCGCGAGACGCCGGGCCGGAGGCGTCCCAGAAGCCGATGGACCGGGGGTGGTGCGGGTCGCGTCCCAGGTCGAACACCTCCAACCCGACTGGCCGCAGCCTCGGTCCGCGCCATCCCGTGCCCTCCTGGTAGCAGACGACCATGAGGTCGTCGACCACCGCCAGCGAGTTGGAGCGCAGGCCGTGATGGGGCAGGGTCGTCTGCTCGACCAGGCTGGGCCGGCGCGGGTCTGTGACGTCGACCACGCTGTAGCTAAGCGGGGCCGACTCGTGGGCCAGATAGAGTGTGCGCCGGCCACCGGCGCGGCGCAGCCCGATGCCCTCCCCGACGTTGCCGCGGCCGGCCAGATCGTCGTGGCCGATCAGCCGCATGCCCGTGGCCTCCCGCACTTCGGCGCTCATCGATCCCCCATCCACATAACGACTGCCGGCGTCTGCCCGTCCGCGATGGTAGAACTTCGGCTCGAAGAGGCCGCACCCCTCCTGTACATGGGGGCCGCTGGGCGAGATCGACTGAGAGAGAGGCGAGAGAGACGTGCTGCGCTTCGCGGGAGAGATCGCGTACCGGACCGGCCTGGGGCCGGATCCCTCCGACGTGCCGAGCTACATGCGCGGCCCGGCACCTATCCGGGCGGCGCTGGCGTGGGGCTGGTTCGAGCCCCGGCGCTTCGAGCTGCAGCGGACGTGAACGTCCCGGTCGGCCGGGTGGTGTGGTGGCTGAGCTACCGCCTGGGGTTCGAGCCCTGGGACACAGGTGGCCCGGTCCCCATGGTCGTGGAGACCGTCGAGGGGCCGGAGCGAATGATGCCGGGCCGCGCCCTCGACCTCGGCTGCGGGACCGGGCGCAACGCGATCTACCTCGCGTGTCACGACTGGGACGTGACCGGCGTAGACCTGGTCGGTCAGGCGATCGCGCTGGCCCGGCAGAAGGCGCGGGCGGCGGGTGTCTCGGTGCGCCTGCTGACGGGCGACGTCACCAGGCTGGAGGAGCTCGACATCGGCCGCGGCTTCGACCTGCTCGTGGACTCCGGCTGCTACCACGTCCTGCCGAGGGGCCGGCGCGATGCCTACGCGGCCGGGGTGACCGCGGTCGCCGCACCTGGGGCCCGGCTGCTGATCTTCGGGGTGGGCATGGCGCCGGTCCCCGGAGCAGGTGTAACCGAGCAGGAGCTGCGCGCCCGGTTCACCGGCTGGCGGCTGGTGAGCGCCGTGCCGATGTCGGCCGAGGACGTTCGCGGCTACATCCGCACCGGGCGGTGGTTCGACCCCGCGATGGCGCGTGGGTGGTTCGACGTGTGGCGCTACCGGCTCGAGCGGGGCGCCTGACCACTTCGCCCGAGAGCTCCAGAGTCGGCGAGGTCGCGGCCCTGGCCGCCGCCGCTGCTCTGCCGGCACGCGACGGAACAACCGGCGGCGCCGACCGGGTTGGACGGAGGCGTGCCCATGAACCAGACCGCTCCGGGGAGGGACCGCTCGCGCTGGCTGGCGCTGGTGGTCCTCTGCGCGGGGATGCTGATGATCGTCCTCGACGCCACCATCGTGAACGTCGCCCTGCCCTCCATCCAGCGTGACCTGGGCTTCTCGCAGGCGAGCCTGGCCTGGGTCGTCAACGCCTACCTGATCCCGTTCGGGGGCCTGCTCCTCCTGGCCGGCCGGCTCGGCGACCTGGTCGGGCGCAAGCGCGTGTTCGTCGCGGGCCTGGCGGTGTTCTCCATCGCATCGCTGCTCTGCGGGGTGTCCGCCGGCCAGGACATGCTGATCGGGGCCCGGCTGGTCCAGGGCGTCGGCGGGGCGCTGACCTCGACGGTGATCCTGGGCGTCATCGTCACCATGTTCCCGGCTCCGCGCGACCAGGCGCGCGCCATCGGCGTCTTCAGCTTCACAGCCGCCGCCGGCGGCTCGATCGGCCTGCTCGCCGGGGGGCTGCTGACGCAGGCGGTCAACTGGCACTGGATCTTCTTCGTCAACCTCCCGATCGGGGTGGCGGCGGTGGCGCTGGCCTCCCGCCTGCTGGAGTCCGACCGCGGCCTCGGCCTGCGGGCCGGAGCGGACGTCGCGGGCGCCGTCCTAGTCACGTCGGCGCTCATGCTGGGCGTCTACACGATCGTCGAGGCGAGGGACTTCGGCTGGGGCTCGGCGCATACGCTCGGGTTCGGCACGGTGGCCGTCGTGCTCCTGGCCGGCTTCGTGGCGCGCCAGGCCACCGCGTCGAGCCCACTGCTGCCGCTCGGCCTGTTCCGCTCGCGCAGCGTGTCGGGCGCCAACATGGTCCAGGTCCTGATGGTCGCGGGGATGTTCGGGATGTTCTTCATCGGCGCGCTGTACCTGCAGCGGGTCCTTCGATACGACCCGCTGCAGATCGGGCTTGCGTTCCTGCCGGTGGCGGTCGCGATCGGGGCGCTCTCGTTCCGGTTCGCGGCTCAGCTGAACACGCGCTTCGGCGCGCGCGCCGTGCTGCTGGCGGGCCTCGGCTCGATGGTGGTCGGGCTGGCGCTGTTCGTCCGCGCGCCGCTGCACGCCATCTACCTGGTCGACATCCTGCCGTCGATGGCGCTGCTCGGGATCGGCGGCGGCCTGTCGTTCCCGGCGGTGATGACGCTGGGCATGTCCGGCGCGACGGATCGCGACGCCGGCCTGATCTCCGGACTGGTCAACACGACCGCTCAGGTCGGCGGCTCTGTCGGCCTCGCGGTGCTGGCCACGCTGGCCACCTCGCGCACGGACCACCTGCTCGCGGGCGGGCAGAGCGTGCCGGTCGCCCTCACCGGCGGCTACCACCTCGCGTTCGGCGTCAGCGCCGGGCTGGTCACGGCCGCCCTCGTGGTCGCCGCCACCGTGCTCCGCTCCGGGGACAGGATGCACGCGGAGACTTTCGAAAAGGCGGCCTGACGCCGGTCAGCTCGCAATCGCCTCCGGCCGTCATGCCCGGTCGGCGGCGCTGTTGCCACCCCTGGTTCAGATGAGCGAGGATCTGACACGTGCGGATCAACCGCGCGCCGACCCGGCCTGATGTCGCGTTCTCACGACAGTCACCCGGGCGCCGGAGCTCTGGCAGGTGGGCTCGATGGTTGAAGTGGGGGACCCTTCTCCTGATCTGCGCGGCTTGCGGTCGTAACCCCACGGTGGGTCCCCCGAATCCGGTGGACAGCGCAATCCTCGACCTGGCTCCTGGGCACATCACCTTCGTCGCTCCCGACAGGATGCAGTTCGATGACTCCAGCGACGTCGTCGCAGCAATCACAGGTTCCCTGCCGGTCGACCTCACCTCACGGCTCGAGTCGGGGGAATCGCTCGACACCCAGGCCATCTCGGTCGGAGATACCATGCGCGTCGCCCTGGTCGGCGATGACGGCCTCAGCGTTACCGCGCTCAGCCCGGACTGGCAGGCGGTCGGCACGACAACCAGCACCGAATGGGACTGGACGGTCAGGGCGGTCGCCAGCGGCGACCATCAACTTCATCTTTCCGTCACGGTAAAGCTGACGAACAGGGACGACGGCGCCGACCTCGGTGAGCGGCAGGTGCGGGTGCTCGACCGCACAGTCAACGTCGAGGTCACGCCCGGTGAAGTCCTGACGGGAGTCGTTCGGGGCGACGGCCAGGGGGCGCTCAACGCCTTCGCCGGGCAGATCGGCATTGCGTTGGCCGCCCTGGTGACCGCAGCTGTGACGAGTCTGTGGGCCGCACGCCACCGCTCCCGGCGGGCTGTGGCTGAGACACGGACCGTCTCGCCCGACCGGAACTGGTGGTGGAACGGGCGCGAATGGGTCAGCACGCTGTCGGACGATGGCCTGTGGCGATGGAACGGGACGACATGGCTGCCGGCCGCGCCGGAACCACCGGCCTCCACGGGCGATGCCGACGACGGCGCCGGCAGGCCTGACTGATTAGGGCCAGGAGCCAGGCTCCGGGGGCCAGCGACGGTGCCGGGCGAGCGGTTCAGCCGCCACCTCAACCGGGAGACCGGCGAGGCGCCATTCCGGAAGGCCTTCCCCGAGCCGCCGCGCACGGAGGCCCGCCTGGCGCAGCATCTCGATCGCCTGGGGAGCGAGCACACAGTAGGGACCGCGGCAGTAGGCCACGATCTCGGAGCTGGACGCAAGCTCCGCGATCCGCGCCCGAAGCTCGCCCAGCGGCATGGAGAGCGCGCCCGGGATGTGGCCGGCCGCGTACTCCTCGCTGGGCCGGACGTCGATCACCAGTGTCCGGGGATCGCGCAGCCGGCGCATCAGCTCTTCGGAGCTGAGAGGCTCCAGCCCGTCTCGCCCCTGGAAGTAGTCCCGCGCGACCTGCTCGACCTCGGCCAGGCGGTCGCGCGATAGCTCACGGAGGGCGCCGAGGAAGCGAGTTACGCTGTCGTCCGCCAGCCGGTAGATCACGCGCCGGCCCTGGCGGCGACCCTCGATGAGACGCGCCCGGCTGAGCACCTGGAGCTGGGCGGACGTGTTGGCGAAATCCATCCCGCTGGTGCCGGCGAGCTCCTCGACGCTGCGCTCGGCCTGGGCGAGCAGCTCCAGCAGCTCGATCCGCTTCGGGTTGCCGAGGGCCCGTGCCACCCGGCTGAACTGCCCGTAAAGAGCGTCCTTGACTTCCCTCGAGTCCACATCAATATTATAAGGTTCTTTTGAGTATCATCGGATGGTGAGGCTCTCCGCGCCGACCGTTCGCCTCGGCCTTCGCCCCAACCTGGCCCAGTTCTCGCTCCTGGTCGGCGTCAACGCACTCGTGGGCGGGATGATCGGGCAGGAGCGAACCGTCCTCCCTCTGCTCGCCCAACAGGGGTTCGGGCTGACCGCTCTCACCGCCGCCCTGACCTTCATCGTGGCCTTCGGCCTGACCAAGCCCGTCGCGAATTTCCTTGCCGGGACCTTGGCGGATCGATTCGGGCGCAGGCCGGTGCTCGTGGTCGGCTGGCTGTTCGGGCTGCCGGTGCCGCTGCTCCTGATCTGGGCGCCGAGCTGGGGCTGGGTGATCTTCGCCAACGTCCTGCTCGGCGTGAACCAGGGGCTCACCTGGTCGACGACGGTGAACATGAAGATCGACCTCGTCGGCCCGGCCCGGCGCGGGCTGGCGATGGGGCTCAACGAGGCGGCGGGGTATGGGGCGGTGGCGGTCACCGCGCTGGCGACGGGCTTCATCGCTGCTCGCTGGGGCCTGCGCCCGCAGCCCTTCCTCCTCGGCGTCGCGTATGCCGGCCTCGGCCTCGGGCTCTCCGCGCTCTTCGTGCGCGAGACCCACGCCCATGTTCGCCACGAGGCGACATCCCATACCGGCGCGGCTGTCGGGGCGCTCTCGACCGGCGAGGTATTCCGGCTCACCACGTTCGGGGAGCCGGCTCTTTCCTCCTGCAGCCAGGCGGGGCTGGCCAACAACCTCAACGACGGCCTGGCCTGGGGTCTCCTGCCGATCTTCTTCGCCGCTCACAGCGTCTCGCTCGCCGGCATCGGCGTCCTGGCTGGCATCTACCCGGCGGTGTGGGGGGCCGGACAGCTGGTGACCGGCGCCGCGTCCGACCGAATCGGGCGGAAGTGGCTGATCAGCGGCGGGATGCTGGTGCAGGCAGCCGCGCTGGGACTGCTCGCCGTCAGCTCCAGCTTCGGCGCGTGGGCTGCGGAGGCCGCCCTGCTCGGCGCCGGCACGGCCATGGTCTACCCGACCCTGCTCGCAGCGATCGGCGATGTTGCCCATCCCAGCTGGCGGGCGTCCGCGGTCGGCGTCTACCGGCTCTGGCGCGACCTCGGCTTCGCGGTCGGGGCACTCCTGGCGGGCGTCGTCGCCGACATCCTGAGCCTGCCGGCCGCGATCTGGACGGTCGCTACCATCACGGCGCTGTCCGGTGTCGTCGTCGCGGTCCGCATGTACGAGACCCACGGCCGAGCAGCCGGACAAGCGCCTCCGGAAAGCTGACCTCAAGGAGTGAAAGGCCCATCGGGCCGCGGAGCCGCCGTCGGTACCCAATGTCAGCGCCACAGCCCCGATTGCCTTCATCGAACCGAGCGGGCCACTCTATCCCGCCAGCAGCGAGGTCAGCACCCGCCGCGTCCACACTGCGGCCATGGCGCGCTTATAGGGGGCGGATCCGCGACCGTCCGAGCTGGGCTCGCATCCCTCGGCAGCTGCGTCGGCCACAGCCCGAACGTCGTCGGGGCCCGGCCGGCGACCAACGAGCAGGCCCTCCGCGTCGGCGACGACGCTGGGTCGATCCGCGACGCCGCCGAGGGCGAGCCTGACGGCGGTGACCCGGCCTTCCGGGTCGCGCGTCATCGCGACCGCCACGCTGACCGTCGGGTAGTCCTCCTCGCTGCCGGGGTTGAACCTGTGGTAGGCGACCACCCCGCCGGGCGAGGGCGCGGGCAGCTCGATCGAGGTCACCAGCTCCCCGGCCTCGACCGCCGTCTCCATCGGGCCCCGGAAGAATCCCGCCGCTGGCACCACCCGCGTCGAGCGCAGCCCCTGGACGCGGATGCCGGCGTCCATGGCGACCAGCACCGGCGGCAGGTCCTGGCGGGGGTCGGCGTGAGCGACGTGACCGCCCACCGTCGCGGCGCAGCGAACTCGCAGGTTGCCGACCCTGGAGGCCGCCGAGGCGAGAGCCGGGAAATCGCGGCGGACGATGGGCTCGTGGCACAGGCGGTCGACCGTGACCATGGCTCCGACCGACACGCCTCCTGCGGTCGGCCGGATCACGTCCAGGTCGGGCAGGCGCTGCAGCCAGACGAGCCTCGAGGGCGCGATCAGCCGATTGCGCAGCAGGATCACGAGCGCCGTCCCGCCGGCCAGCGGCAGCGCCTCCTCGTCGCGCAGCTCGTCGAGCGCCTCCGCCAGGCTCGACGGCGTGGCGAGCTCAGGTGCCACCGGCGGCCAGGATCGCCTCCACGATCGTGCGGTAGCCGGTGCACCGGCACAGGCTTCCGGCCATCAGGTCGCGCACCTCTTCTTCGGTGGGCCGGGGGCTGCGGGCCAGCACCGCGGATGCCATGACCAGCTGTCCCGGCGTGCAGATGCCGCACTGGAAGGCCTCGTGGTCGCAGAAGGCGGCCACCAGCGCCGGGTGGCGCCGGGCCACCCCGGCCGCGGTGAGCACGGCGGTGCCGTCGCAGGTGGCGGTGAGCCGCAGGCAGCTGCCGACCGGCTGCTCATCCACGAGCACGCTGCACAGGCCGCAGACCCCCACACCGCAGCCCTCCTTGATGGCCGAGAAGCCCAGCGACCTGAGGCTGTCGAGCAGCAGGTCGGTCGGCGCCACGTCGAGCTCGGCCGGTTCGCCGTCGACCGTCAGGCGGACGCGCATCAAGGGCCGGCCTGCGCCAGCGCGTCGAGCACCCTCTCCGCGGTGATAGGAAGCGCACGGACGCGGGCACCGGCGGCAGCGAGCGCATTGGCGATGGCTGCCGCCACCCCGACGTTGGCGAGCTCGCCGACCGGCTTGACGTTGAGCGCCCCGACCCCACGCCCGCCGCGGACCAGGACCGTCCGCCAGACCGGCACGTCACGGGTCGAGGGCATCCGGAACTCACCGTGCTGGGCGGCCCAGACGCGGCCCTCCTCGATTCGCAGGTCCTCCAGGCAGGCGAACCCGTAGCCCATGGCAGCGCCGCCCTCGAGCTGGAGGCGGTGCGCCGCGGGATTCAGCACGTCGCCGACGTCGGCGGCGGTGAGCACCTGGAGGACCCGATACGCACCGGTCGTCTCGTCCACGGCAACCTGCGCGACCTGCACGCAGGAGGAGGTCACGATGGGCTGGGGGCCGGGGTCGGAGCGGACTGTCACCGCCTGCGAGCGATCGGACCGGTCGAACACGACCGCGGCAGCTTCGAGGGCGATGCTGAGCCCGGTCGTGACCCGGCTCGCGCCAACGCCGTCGTCGTGCGGCAGCTCTGACGTCGGGACATGGACGACCTCGATGCCGTCGGGAGCGATCCCGAGCAGCCGTGCCAGCCCCGACCGCACGACCGTGTGCACCCCGCCGCCCGCTTCCGGCATCGCCACCTCGGCGCGAACGCGGCTCCCGGCCGGCGACAGACGCAGGCTCGTACGGCCGACCGCGGTCGGACGCTCGTAGAAGGACAGCCCCACCCGGCTCCGCCAGCCGGCGGGAGCCGGGAGCGGCGAAAACCCGTTCAGCGCCGCCTCCAGCGTCTGATGCCCGCGCTGCTCGACCGCCGTGTGGCCCCAGGCGTCGGGCTCGCCGCTCGTCAGGAGGTTGCGCCGCCGAATCTCCGCTGGCTCCATGCCCGCCAGCTCGGCCAGCTCGTCGAGGGCAGATTCGAACGCGAAGTTGCACTGCGGTGAGCCGGGTGCGCGCATGTGACCGCGGGGGACCGTGTGGGTGTAGACGACGCGCGAGCGGACGTGGGCGACCGGCAGACGGTAGCCGGCGAAGACCGAGTCCGCCCCGTGCAGGTCGGCGCGCGGGCGGGGCTTGAAGGCGGCGTACGCGCCGCCGTCGAAGAGGACGTCGACGCCGCCGCCGACCAGCCGGCCCGCCGCGTCGCAGCCCAGCCGCACCCGGATCCGGGCGGCATGACGCGGATTCCCCGCGATCAGGTCCTCGCTGGCGCGCGGTAGAAAGCGAACCGGGCGGCCGATGCGGAGCGCGAGCAGAGCGCACAGGGCGGCGTCCATCGGAGCCGCCTTGCCGCCGAAGTCGCCGCCGATCGCCACCGGGTGGACGACGATGGCCCCCAAAGGCAGCCCGAGCGCCTCGGCGAGCATCGAGCGCAGCCGGTAGGGCGCCTTGTTGCTGGTCCAGAGCTCGACGCCGCCTCCGTGCCCCGGCGCCGCCAGGGTGGCCGGGGGCTCCAGATAGCCCTGGTGCACGCTCGGCGTCCAGTACTGCCGGTCGACGACGTGCTCGGCGGCGTCGAGCACCGCGTCCACGGCATCGCGCGACCCCACCTCCACGAGGGACTGCAGGTTGTGACCATCCGCCTCGCGCATCGCGGCGCCCGGGTAGTCCCACGGAGCGACGTGGACGGCGGGAGCATCGGACTCGAGCGCCTGTTCCATGTCCAGCACGGCTGGCTCGATCTCGTACCCGACGTTCACCAGAGCGGCCGCCGCCTCGGCCTGATCCCTGGTCTCGGCGACGACGGCGGCGACCCGCTCCCCCACGAAGCGAACCCGGCCACCGGCCAGCAGCGGCATGTCGCGCACCGCACGGCCGAGCGTGCGTGTCGGGAGATCGGCGGCGGTGATCACTGCCACCACCCCGGGCGCCGCCGCGGCGCTCCGGGAGTCGATCCGGACCACGCGCGCGCTCGGATGTTCGGACCTGGCGAAGGCCACGAAGGCCGCTCCTGGCGACGCTACGTCGGCGGCGAAGACCGCCTTCCCGGTCACCTTGTCGGCGGCGTCGACTCGGCGCGCGTCGCTCAATGCTCGCTCACCGTATACGAACCGCGGCAGCAGGCCACCGCGGCCCGGCCTACCTCCCGCCGGTCAGCACCGGCTTGACGTCGACCACCGGCGTCCCGTCGACCGCCTCGAGATCGCGCACGAGTACGCGGAGTCCCTCGATGGCGGCGACCTGGACCCGATGCAGCCCGATCGGGTTCGGCCTGTCCTGCGACCGGGTGCTGAACACCCCGGTCTCGGGGTTCTTCGGATCGTCCCGCGGATGGACGGCGAGCACGTCGCGCCGAGCCTGGTGCAGCCAGGTCAGGACGAAGACCTCGGCGCCGACCGCAAGGTCGCGGATGCCGTCCGCGACGACGGGGTCGAACACCAGCCATGCGTCCGGCGCTCCCTCGAACCCCTGCTTCGGCGCGGTCCTGGGATCGACGACGGGGGACTCGACGTGGCCGATGGGCCGGATCTCGTAGCGAGTCATCATGCGTGCGTCACCAGCTTGCCAAACTCCGCGACCCCTGATCGGTTTCGGAGCGATGATGCGCGCATGCTGAAGCGAATCGACCATGTGGGCGTGATCGTCGACGACCTGGACCAGGCCAAGAGCTTCCTGTCCAGCGTGGGCCTGCGGTTCGACCGCGACCTGGTGATCCCGGGCCGCCTGCGCGCTGCGTTCTACGCCTGCGGCGACACCCAGGTCGAGGTGATCGAGATCGACGAGCCCACAGAGCGAGCACAGCGGCTGGGGGACAGCACCGCGCGAATCGAGCATGTGGCCTTCGAGGTGGACTCCCTGTCCACGACCCTGGCGGCGCTGCGCGGGCTGGGCGTCCAGACGACGACCGCCGATCCTATGGCCGTCGGCGCCAACCTGAACTACTGGACGCGACCCGAGACGTGCGACGGCGTCCAGTACCAGCTCATCGAGAAGGGGGCGGCCACGAGCCCGCCGGCGGGCTGAGGCAGCCGGCCCGGCGCCCGCCTCGCGAACATCTGTACGATAGAGGCCGGACTCGACCATGGCGCGCACCGGATACGCCGACCTCCCGCTTCATAGTGGGCGCGCTCCGCGCTGGCTGTTCGAGCGCATGACCGCCCTCGCCCGGGAGATGGCCCTCGCCATGCTGACGGACGAGGGCGCGGACGGGCTGCTCCGGCGGCTCGCCGACCCGATCTGGTTCCAGGCCTTCGGGTGCGTGCTCGGATTCGACTGGCACTCAAGCGGCCTCACGACGACGGCGTGCGCCGCCCTCAAGGAGGGCCTCCGCGGCGTGCCGGACGCCGGCCTGGTCATCGCCGGAGGAAAGGGCCGCACGTCCCGCCGGACGCCGCAGGAGATCGAGGGGGCGTGCTGGTCCTCGGGAGTGGACGCCGCGCCCCTCGTCCTCGCGAGCCGGCTTTCGGCCAAGGTGGACTCGGCCGCTGTCCAGGACGGCTTCCAGGTCTACCACCACACGTTCGTGTTCGCGAACGACGGCAGGTGGGCGGTGATCCAGCAGGGAATGTGCGAGGCGAACGGGATGGCCCGCCGCTACCACTGGCTGCACCCGCCGCGGTTCGACAGCGACCCCCACGCCGCGATCAGCGGGACCGTCGGCGCCAGCCAGGAGGTCCTCAACCTGGTCGCTGCGGAGGCCGAGAGGAACCGCGAGGTGTCGACGGCCCTGGCCCGGGAGGAGCCGAACGTGGTCGTCCACGACCTGCGCCGCATGCGTGCCCTCGCGATGCCGCGACGCCACCAGGTCAGGCTCTCGGACGTTGACCCAAATCGGTTAGAGCGGATCCTGCTGCACGCGTACGAAGCGCAGCCGAACAGCTACACGGACCTGCTGGCGGTGCCGGGAGTGGGCGCCAAGGCGCTGCGTGCGCTCTCGCTCGTGGCCGAGCTCACGTACGGCGAGCCCACCTCCGTCCGCGACCCGGTCTCTTACTCCTTCGCGCACGGCGGCAAGGACGGCACGCCCTTTCCGGTCGACCGCGCGACGTACGACGCCACCATCGAGTCCGTCGAGCGCGCGGTCGCCGAGGCCCGGCTCGGCAGGAACGACAAGGTGGAGGCCCTCAGGCGGCTGGCCCGGCTGTCGGCGCCCGCCTGACCGGTGCGGCCGTCGGGACGGCCGCGGCCGCCCCGGGAGAGGGCTCCGCCAGCGGTTCCGTCAGGTACCGCTGCACGTTGGGCGCGTACCACGAGACGAGCGATTCGATGTCGGCGCTCGCGATCGGCTCGAGGCGAACGATGAACCGCGCCATCGCCATCCCGAACAGCTCGGTGCCGATCAGCGCCGCCCGGAGGCGTGCCTGTGGCAGCCGCAGGGCGTCGACCAGCATCGTCAGCCCCCCGCTGGCGAACGATTCGCGCAGCAGAGCAGCGGCCTCCTCGTGCGTGGTCGCCGAGCGAACGAGCCCGATCAGCGTCCCCCATCCGGCCGGGTAGCCGCTCTCGAACGTCGTGAACGCCGCGCGGAGCAGGCGTTCGCCCAGCCCGTCCAGGCCCTCGGCCAGCAGGTCAGGGACCAGCGCCAGCGCCTCGGGTTGGAGCGCGGCGACCAGCAGTCGTTCCTTCGAGCCGAAATAGTGATGGACGAGCGCCGCGTCCACGCCGGCGCCGGCGGCGATGCCGCGAATCGTGGCCCCGTCGTAGCCGTGCTGCATGAACTCACGGCGGGCTGAGGCCAGGATAGCCTCCCGATTGCGGGGTGAGCCAGGCGGCCGGCCGAGGCGCCGGCCCGCCGGCCCGGCGGTCGGGGCCACGAGCCGATGCTAGCACGAATCTCATCAGACGTTGACAAATACCCAGGCCCGGGTCTAAGGTCAACACAGGATGATATCGTCCGGCGTTGAGATCGAGCAGCAGGAGGTGACGACATGAGCATCGACATGGCGCCGGTCCACACGATCGGTTCGCGAAAGTGGTTGGCGCTGGCCGCGCTCACGCTCGGCGTCCTCGCCGTGGGACTGGACGCGACCGTCCTCAGTGTCGCGCTCCCAACGCTGGCGGTCGCGCTCCACTCCACCGAGTCCGACCTCCAGTGGTACACGTCCGGCTACGCGCTCGCGCTGGCCGCCGGGATGCTGCCGGCCGGGCTGCTCGGCGACCGCTTTGGCCGCAGGCGGGTCCTGGTCGCGGGCCTCGTCCTGTTCGGCGCCGGCTCGATCGCCTGCGCGTACTCACCGTCGCCGGGCGTGTTCATCACCGCCCGCGTGGTGCTGGGTCTCGCCGGTGCCGCGGTCGCCGTGATGGCGCTCTCGGCCGTCGCAGTCGTCTTCACCGAGCAGGAGCGGCCGCGCGCCGTCGGGGTCTGGGCGGCGGCCAACTTCCTGGCCCTCCCGATCGGCCCCATCGTCGGCGGGTGGCTCCTGGTCCACTACTGGTGGGGCTGGGTCTTCCTGATGAACGTCCCCGTGGCCGTGATCGGCATCGCGGCCGTGCTCACGCTGCTGCCCGAGTC
>Ga0126378_10001418_pt1 | contig 17853 bp, 15 predicted proteins | sample PanSoiMetPlot_23_FD_92587 | JGI IMG/M metagenome (GOLD analysis project Ga0126378, IMG submission 92587) | Tropical forest soil microbial communities from Panama - MetaG Plot_23 | ecosystem: Environmental > Terrestrial > Soil > Tropical forest > Bulk soil | place: Panama | collected 2016-02-17
ACCCGCGACTGGCGCGCGGCGGCGCGGACGAGCTGGTCCGGGTCGTCGGTCTCCAGCAGCTGCCGGTACCACGGCCGTTCGGTGACCGGGACGGGCTGATCGTCCCCGCCGAGGCGGACGTCCCACAGCCCGTGGAGGACGCCGGCTTTGGTGCCGAACGCGAGGTAGACCGTCTTGAGTGCGACACCGGCCCGGTCGGCGATGGCGGGCATGGCGATGGCCGCGTAGCCGTCTCGCGTGAACAGCTGCTCGGCCGCGTCGAGGATCTTGCGGCGGGTCTCGGCGGCTTGCTCACGTCGCCGGGGCGAGTCATAGCCCCGGCGGGGGTTGACAGCAGCTGGCATTCCGCTACTCTATTCGAGTATTCACTACTTAACATGAGTAGTCAATTTGAGGAGTGCGTCATGGCCGTCGCCACGCAACCGGATCCATACGCCCAGATGACCGAACGGGCCCGCGTCATGTGGTCCCTCGGCGACTTCACCCGCGCGGGCGCCGAACAGGTCGTCGTGGGCGAGCGCCTCTGCCGGGCCATCGACATCCACCCCGGCCAGCGGGTGCTCGATGTCGCGGCCGGCTCCGGCAACGCCGCCTTGGCCGCAGCCCGACGTGGCGCGAGGGTGACCGCGACCGACTTCGTCCCGCGGCTGCTTCAGGCCGCAGCCCGGCGGGCCGAGGCCGAGGGTCTGGAGCTGGAAACCCTGGAGGCCGATGCCCAGTCGTTGCCGTTCCCCGACGGCGCGTTCGACGTGGTGCTCTCCACTTTCGGCGTCATGTTCGCGCCCGACCAGGCCCGCGCGGCCGCCGAACTGCTGCGGGTCTGCCGGTCTGGCGGCCACATCGGCCTGACCGCGTGGACGCCGACCAGTGTCATGGCCGCAACCCAGGCCATCGCCGGCCGGTTCGCCCCGTTCCCGCCGATCCCCGGCGCGCGCAGCCCAATCGAGTGGGGCACCGAAACCAGAGTTCGCGAGCTGCTCGGATCCGGCGTCACCGAGCTGACTGCGCAGGTGCTGACCACTGACATGTGCGGGATCTCCCCAGCTGGGCGGGTGGACTTCAACCGTGCCTACGTCGGCCCCACCAAGGCGATCTTCGACCGGCTGGACCCAGCCGCCCAGCAGGACCTGGCCACCGAGCTGGCCGGCTGCCTGGAGCAATTCAACCGCGCCACCGATGGCACCCTGGTCGCGCCGGCCGAATACCTCCAGCTCCTCGCTATTCGGGCCGCCGTCTAATCGGTCCAACCGAGCTGACGCTGTCAGGCTGACGGCCGCACCGACAGGTACCGCCCGAGGTGGTCGATCACTTCACGCGCGTCGTCTTCGATGCCGTAGATGAACGATGACTTGCGCCGCCTTAGTACGGGCAGCCCGAGGGCGTATATGCCTGGGCTGTCCACGACGCCGCCATCGTGTCGCAGGTGACCTTTGGCATCCACGACAGGCACGTCGAGCCAACCGTAGTCAGGCCGAAATCCGGTCGCCCACACGATCGCGCGAATCTCGCCGCTGCATAGGTCAAGCTGCAACCGGCTAGTGTCCGGCGCATGGGTGGGCGCAAAGCGCTCAGGGGCGCCGACTTCGTTGTCGAATTCGTTCTCCCGGGCCCACTCATCGAACGCATCGAGCAGGCGCTCCATCTTGAGGTCAGCAAGCGCGAACACGTTGCGCAGGCCGCCGGAGAACAACGCACGGCCATCACGTACGGCGGCCCACCGGCCCACCAGCTCAACGCCCATGGCCGCTAGCGCGTTGAGATCAAGCGTCGCGCGGTCCGAGCTCCCGATGAGCTGTGGCGAGGGCAGCCGCCGAGCCCGCGTGAGGTCATCGACCTCGTCGTAACGCTGGTCCCAGACGCCCGAAACGTCCATCCACCACAACACGTCGCGGCCACGGTAAGTGCGTGGCAACCGCACGTGCTCGCCGACTGACAGCGTCACCGGCCGGCCGGACCGTTGCACCTCCGCGGCGAGCTGCACGCCGGTCGCCGATGCACCCACGACCAGCACGCCGCCGTCGGGAAGCTGCGCGGGCTCGCGGTAGCCGAACATCGTCAGCTGCTCGACCGATGCGGGCACTTCATCTTTGAATGTGGGCAACGCTGGCTGATTGCACGCGCCGCTGGCGATGACTACCGTCCGGCAGCGGATCTCGCCCTGACTCGTCGTCACGAAGTATCCGTCGTCGGCAGATCGCACCGACGTGACGTTCGCGCCGGTCCGGATGGGCGCGCGGGAGACCGACGCGAAGCGTTCGATGAATTCGGTTACCTCCCCCATCGTCATGTAGCCATCCGGGTCCGGACCGTCGTAGCGATACCCGGGCAGGCGGCTTTGCCAGTTGGGGGTCAGCAGCCGCAGGGAGTCCCAGCGTTCGCGCCGCCACGAATTCGCCACCTCGCCGCGCTCAAGGACGACGTGGTCGATCGCCCGCTCGGTCAGGAAATGGCTTGCGGCGAGGCCAGCGTGGCCAGCGCCGATGACGACAGTGGTGACGTGCTCTATGGCATGCCCCTAGGCCACCTCGACGGTCACGTTCGTGGGATTCGCGAGAGCGTCAAACACTGCGGAGCGCTTCTGCGACTGGGCGACGAGCGCCTCGATCTCCTGCCGCGATGCGTCGGCATCAATGGTGAACGTCACCTTGACGTCATTGAAGCCGTTTCGTACATCGCTATCGACGCCGAGGATGCCGCGGATGTCGTGATTGCCCTCGACCGTCGCTTCGACCGAGCGCAACTGAATGCCGCGATTCTCAGCGACGGACGCGACCCCGGCCGTCAGGCAGCCCGCCAAGCCGACAAGGAGGAACTCGATTGGCGTGATGCCGTTGTCCTCAGCCGCGAATACCTCGGGGTGATCGGCGTCGAAGACGGCTTCGGTCTTGTGGCTCTGCTCCTGACCGAGGCCGAAGAAGTTCTGGATCCGCGTCGTGCTGTGGACGCCGTTCTGCCATTTCGAGGATGCCCGCCAGGTGAACTGGGCGGCCTCCGGAGCACCAGCGAGCACTTCGCGCGCCTCGAGCAGTGCCTGGACATTGACTCCATTGACGACCGTCGTCATTTGTTGGTCCCTCCCGATTACTGCCAAAGATTCCCTATGGAGATGATTGAAAATACACTGTCGGGGCCGGGTTATCATAGCCCGCATGGCAGAGCCAGCCTCGGCGCTCGCGGCCGGCTCGGTCGGCACCGTGGAAACCCAGTACCTCGACCTGGCGCAGCCGGTAAAGCTCGACTGCGGCCGGGATCTGCACCCGATCCGGGTGGCGTACGAGACCTACGGCACGCTCTCGGCCCAGCGCGACAACGTCATTTTGGTGTGCCACGCGCTCAGCGGCGACGCCCACGCCGCGGGCTTTGCGAAGATTCCGCCGGAAGAGAGCACTCGCGATGGATTCGCAGCCGACGATCGCGACGGCGTGGCCGGCAAGGGGCTCGGCTGGTGGGACGGCATGATCGGCCCTGGCAAGGCGTTCGACACTGACCGCTTTTTCGTCGTCTCCACGAACCTGCTCGGCGGTTGCCGAGGTACCACTGGGCCGTCTTCCCTCGACCCGGCGACGGGCAAACCCTACGGACCTGACTTCCCGGTGATCACGGTCGCCGACATGGTGCGGACCGAGCGGGCCTTCCTGGACGCGCTCGGAATCGACCGGCTCGCTGCAGTGGCTGGCGGCTCGCTCGGCGGGATGCAGGCGTTCGAATGGGCGATCTTGTTTCCGGATCAGGTCGACGCCGTCGTGGCCATCGCTAGCACGCACGCCCTGCACCCGCAAGGCGTGGCCTGGAACGCTATCGCCCGCGAGTCGATCATGCGGGACTCGGCCTGGCAAGGCGGCCACTATTACGGCACGGGCCGCACCCCCGATGCCGGCATGGGTGTGGGGCGAATGGTCGGCCACGTGACGTATCTGTCCGCACCGGCGCTGGCCGGCAAATTCGGCCGACGGCTGCAATTCGCGGACGACATCCGCTACACGATCAGCGAACCGGAGTTCGAGGTCGAGAACTACCTGCGCCACCAGGCCGATTCGTTCGTCAGGCGATTCGACGCCAATACCTATCTCTACATGTCACGCGCATTGACGTATTTCGATCTCGCTCGGCAGTACGGTCGCGGCTCGCTGCAACGGGCACTTGGAACCGTGTCAGCGCGGACGCTGCTGATCGCGTTCAGTTCCGACTGGCTGTACCCGCCCTCAGCGTCCCTGGAGATCGAGGAGGCGCTGCGCGCTCTCGGCAAGCCAGTCGAATTGCATGTGATCGAGGCGCCGTACGGCCATGACTGCTTCCTACTCGAAGAAGCGCGGCAGACGCCCATCATCCGCCAATTCTTGACCAGACACCGCCTGGTGGACGACGCGGCCGATGCGGCCGACGCGGCCGATCCCACCGGCCCGGCCGGCGCGTAACACCCAGGAAGCCGACGCGTAACACCGAGGGGGAGGCCTTCGTGACCGACAAGCCAGCCCGCGCCGAAGAGTCGCGCGCGTTCGGGTTCGAGACGCGGCAGCTGCACGCCGGGCAGCGTCCCGACCCGAACACTGGCGCCCGCGCCGTCCCGATCTTCCAGACCACGAGCTACGTGTTCGAGGACCCGGAATCGGCGGCCGCGTACTTCAACCTGCAGGAGTACGGAAATACGTACTCACGCATCATGAACCCGACCGTCGCCGTGTTCGAAGAGCGAGTGGCCAACCTCGAGGGCGCATGTGGCGGGGTGGCGTTCGCCAGCGGGATCGCCGCGCAGTCTGCGGCGCTCTTCACACTGCTGCAGCCAGGCGACCACGTCGTCTCATCCGCCGCGCTCTACGGCGGGACGGTCAACCAGTTCAAGCACATGCTGCGGAAGATGAACGTCGAGCTGACGTGGGTCGATCCGGACGACCCGGAGGCATGGCGCAAAGCCGTCCGGGCGAACACGAAGGCCTTCTTCGGCGAGACCATCGGCAACCCGGCGGGGAACGTGCTGGACATCGAGACCGTGGCGGCTGTTGCGCACGAGCACGAGCTGCCACTGATCGTGGACAACACGTTCGCGACGCCGTACCTGTGCCGACCGATCGAATGGGGCGCCGACATCGTGATCCACTCGGCGACGAAGTTCATCGGCGGCCACGGTACGAGCATCGGCGGCGTCGTCGTCGATAGCGGCACGTTCGACTGGTCGAACGGCCGGTTCCCGGTGATCGCCGATCCGTCGCCCGCTTACCACGGTCTGCAGTTCCATGAGACTTTCGGGACGTACGGCTACCTGATGAAGCTGCGGGCCGAGACACTTCGCGATCTCGGCGCGGCGCTCGCGCCATTCAACGCTTTCCTGTTCCTGCAAGGGCTCGAAACACTGTCACTGCGAATGGAACGCCATGTCGACAACGCCCTGGCCGTCGCGGCGTTTCTGGAGTCGCACGAGCTAGCGTCGAATGTGACCTACCCTGGCCTGCCGACTAGCAAGTACCGGGCGCTTGTCGAGAAGTACCTGCCGCGCGGTGCCGGCGCGGTGTTCTCCTTCGACTGTGCTGGCGGCCGAGCCGGCGGGCAGGGCCTGATCGGCCGCGTGACGCTCTGGTCCCACTTGGCAAACGTCGGCGACGCGAAGAGCCTGATCATTCACCCCGCCAGCACGACCCATCGCCAGCTCGGCGATGACGAGCTTCAGGCGGCCGGAGTCGGCCCCGGAACGGTGCGGCTGTCGGTCGGCACAGAGTCCGTCGAGGATCTGATCTGGGATCTTGAGCAGGGGTTCGCGCAGGTGGCAGCGGCAGCAGGAAAGGCAGCGACATGACCGACCTCGAGCACTACCAGGACCCGCTGACGATCCAGCGCGTCCTCCACACTGCGCGAACGATCGCGATCGTGGGCCTGTCGAGCAATGAGCTGCGAGCCAGCAACTTCGTCGGCTATTACCTCAAGCGGCACGGTTACACGGTGATTCCGGTGAATCCCCGCGAGAGCGAGATTCTCGGCGAGATCTGCTACCCGAGCCTGCTGGATATACCAGCACAGGTCGACGTGGTAGACGTCTTTCGCGCGCCAGATGCGCTGCCAGGGATAGCACGGGATGCCGTGGCGATCCACGCTGGCACACTCTGGTGTCAGTTCGGAGTGATCAACTTCGACGCCGCCAAGATGGCCGAGGATGGCGGCATGACGGTGATCATGGATCGCTGTCTGAAGATCGAGCACGCGCGCTACGCGGGTCGCATGCACTGGCTCGGCTTCAACACCCAGCGCATCACGGCAGTGCGAGCCGGGCTCCAGTAGCTGATCAGCCTCCGCACCTTCCGGCGATGCGGTGCCAGAACCAAAATCATGAGGGAACGGGGTCGCCTCCGTTAACCCGCGTCGACTTGTACCGGGCCGCTCGCGGGATTGACCTCATTGACCCAGGCGCCCGCTAGCTGTATGGAGCGTCCGGGCACCAGCCGTCCCCGTTCCCGATGAAGCAGTCTTCCGTCTTGACGCACCTCCAGTTGCGAATTAGAGAAAGCGCTTGACCGCAGCACGAACCGGCCGCGCGGCGGCAGGGGGCCAGGCACGCGGATGGCGCTCGGCGAAATCCACCGCAACGGCGGCCCGACCGTGATCGGCACCGTCCGCGCGGGATCTGGAGTGACGCCGACAGGAGCCGACAGAAACTGGGCTATGTGCGTGGCGGCGTGCCGGCCACTGAGCGCCGCGACGTCCGCGGTCTCGGCCGCGTGCACGAGGTTGCCGGCCGCGAACAGCCCGTGGAGCGAGGTCTGCAGCGTCGTATCCACCACCGGGCCACGACTATTGGGATCGATCATCGCTCCGGCCAACCTGGCCTGCTCATAATCGGGAATCCAGTCGGCGGTGAACACCACGTGCTCGCAGGGGACGATGCGGTGGGCACCTGTTCGCCGGTCACGAAGGCGTACTGCGGTGACCTGCTCGCTGCCGAGAATCTCGGTCACGGCGGTCTCCGTCCACACCGGCACTCGCCAGACGAGGCGCGCGCCAAGCCCGAACGCTGCCAGGCTCTGATGCCGCTGCTCCTCCGTTACCAGGGCGACGACGTCGGCGCCCGCGTGCGCCAGCGTCAGCATCGCCGAGAAGCTCACGTGCTCGGCACCGACGATGACGGCACGGCCCGTCAGTCGCTGCCCGTGCAGGTAAACGCGCTGCTGCAGTTCGCCAGTGGTCAGCACACCCGCCGGACGGCTGCCCGGCACCAGTCGTGCGGTCCGCGGTCGTTCCCGGCAGCCGGTCGCGAGCAGCACGGCGCTGGCATGCACGGTCTCGATCCCGGCCGGGCTGGCCAGCGTGGCCTCGACCGGGCCGGACTCGCTGGACCAGCCACTGGCCCAGTCAGTCAGCGTGGTCTGCGTGCGGATCACCGCGCCGGCCCGGCTGGCGGCCTGGCGGTAGTGCCTGGCGTAGGCGGGCCCGTCCATCACGCGGCGGAGGTCTCGGAGTCCGAAGCCCGTGTGCGCGGAGTGGCGCGGCACGCCGCCAGCCTCCCGCTCGCGATCGACGACGAGTACATCGCGAACACCGAGCCGGCCGAGTTCGATCGCCGCGGCTAGCCCGGCAGGCCCGCCGCCAACGATCAGGACGTCTGTCTTCATCGCGCTTATCTGGCACCCGCTGGGTCGGCAAGGAGGCTCGCGACCTCTGCACCGCAGTAGAAGCCCTGGCAGCGCCCGTTCGTTGCCCGCGTGCGGCGGCGCAATCCGTCGAGGTCAGCGGGCGGCAGCGGGCCGGCGAGCGCGTCCCGGACCTCGCCGCGAGTCACCCGCTCGCAGTGGCAGACGATGTCACCGTAGGCCGGATCGGCGAAGATTCTGCCCTGGTCCTGGTAGGGCCGCATGCCAGCCTGGCCGATGTACGGCATGAGCGGCGGACCTGTGGGCGTTCGCTCCTTGAGGGTCAGCCCCGCGTCGGCGAGACGTTCGACTACATACTCCGCTATGCCAAGAGACGCAGTCAGCCCCGTGGACCTGATGCCACCCACGCAGGCATACTGCCGGTCGGCGTCGATGCGGATCTGGTAGTCGCGGTGCTCGGTCGCTGCTCGCAGGCCTGCGTAGATGGCCGTGACTTCTTCGTCGAGAAGCTCCGGCATGATACGCCGGCCCGCCGCCAGCAACGAGCTGAGACCGGCGGCAGTCGTGGCTGTATCGGATCGATCCGGAACGTCCTGAGCAGTCGGCCCGAGCAGGACGTTTCCATACACGGTGGGCGCGACAAGGACGCCCTTTGTCTGCGGTGTCGGCACGGGCAGCAGGATCGAGTTGACCAGCGGCCGCGCGAGCTTGTCGAAGACGATGAGCTCGCCGCGCCGTGGTTGGATCGTGAAGCTCGCGCCGCCGAGCATTGCGTCGATGTGATCGCTCTCCAGCCCGGCCGCGTTGACGAGCCATCGGCAGCGCAACACGCCCTTGCTGGTCTGTACCTCATGCACCCCATCGGCGGCAGCGACGCCGAGCACGCGCGTGCGCAGCTCGAGCCGGACGCCGGCCTGTATTGCCTCGACGGCATAAGCCAATGGAGTCGTCCACGGACAGATGATGCTCTCGTCTGGGATCTCGAGCGCTCCGAGTCCGCCCCGGCCGAGACGCGGCTCCCGTGCGTAAAGCTCATCCGCCGCAATCTGCCGGGCCGCGAGATAGCCGTTCTTGCGTGCCTTGTCCTCGATCTCCGCGAGCTGGGCTTCCTGCTCCGCCGTCCACGCGATCAGCAGCGCCCCGGTGCGTTCCAGCGGAATGCCGGCCTGCTCGGCGTACCGACGTAGTAGCTCGGCGCCGCGCCGGACGAGCCGGCTCTCCAAGGTGCCTGGCACTGCATCGAAACCGGTGTGCAGGATCGCGGTGTTCGCCTTTGTGGTGCCAGTGCCGACGTCGTTGCCGGCGTCAGCCACTGTGCAGCTGAGCTCATACTGCGCCAGCGTGCGGGCCAGCGCCGTCCCGACGACACCGGCTCCGATGATCAGCACATCGATAGTCGCGGCTGACGCGGCCGCGGCGGCTGACGCGGTTGCGGCGGCTGACGCGGATGACGGAGTTGTCGCGGCTGACGCAGTGCTCGAGCCGGTCACTGGTCTGGTCCCGCCACCTGGTTCAGGGCCGCCTCGAACTGCGCGAGCCGATGGGCCGCTTCGTCCGCGCCCATCCGGGGCTCGACCACCCGCACGATGTCGGCCGGACCCACCGCGTCGGCCAGGTCCGCAGCCGACTCAAGACCGAGCCGCGCCAGGGCCGCGACGCCCAGCGCCGTCGCGTCTGGCACCCGGCACACCTCGACCGGGACCTGCAGCAGGTCCGCCTGGGCCTGGAGCAGGACCGCCGACCGGGTCAGGCCACCGTCCACGCGCAGCGTCGTCAGGCGCGCATGCAGGTCTTGCGCGACCGACCGGGCGAGCAGCGCAACTGAGGCAGCGAGCCCGTCAATCGCTGCCCGGATCAGGTGCGCGCGCGTCACGCCGAGGGTCAGTCCGAGGAAGGCGCCGCGAGCGTCCGGCCGCCAGTGCGGCGCGCCGAGCCCGGCAAGCGCGGGCACGAACACTGCGCCGCCGCCGTCAGGTACGGTGCTGCCGATAGCGTCAAGCTCGCCTGGATCAGTCAGGATGCCCGTGCCCGTGAGCCAGCTAACCGCCGCACCGGCTGTATATACCTGGCCGTCGAGACAGTACGCAGTAGCGCCGGGCACGCGCCATGCCACCGACGCGGACAGGCCCGCCGAGGACCGGACCGCGCGCTCGCCGGTCGTGGCCAGCAGGAACGCGCCAGTACCGTAGGTGCACTTGGCCTGCCCGAGGTCGAAGCACCGCTCGGCGAGGAGCGCGGCTTGTTGATCCACAGCTAGCCCCGCCACCGGCAGCGAACGCCCGAAGGCCGCGGTCTCCCCGGCGATTCCGGCGCAGTCGGCGACCGCGGGGAGACTACCTGGATCAATGCCAAACACGTCGCACGCCTCGGCCGACCAGTCGATCGCGTCGAGGTCCAGCAGCATGGTCCGCGACGCCGTCGCCGCGTCGGTCACAAAGTCAGCGCCGAGCCGTGCCAACAGCCATGTGTCCGTTGTTGTGACGACTCCGGAGCTGGTGTAGTTCTCCCGCAGCCACGTCATTTTCGGCGCCGCGAAGTACGGATCGAGCGGCAGGCCGGTGATGTCCGCGAGCCGCTCCGCGTGCGAGGCGAGGCGCTCACACACGGCGGCCGACCGGCGGTCCTGCCAGCTAATCGCGCGCGTCAGCGCCTGGCCCGTGGTCCGGTCCCAGGCCAGTACCGTCTCGCCTTGATTGGCCAGGGCCACAGCGTCGGCCGGGGCGCGCGCGGCGGAGAGCGCTGCCTGCCCGGCGGCTAGCACCGAGGACAGCAGCTCGTCGGGATCAACTTCGATCGCGTTGCCGGCCGCCTGGGTGCGGACGGGCACCTCGCCGGTCCCGAGCACGTGCTGGCCGGGACCGACGAGGAGTGCCTTCGTCGCCGAGGTTCCCTGGTCAATCGCCAGGATGTTCACGCAGCGGAACCGCCGCCGGCCGAGGACGCTGTGTGCGCATCGAGCGCCGCCAGGCCGTGGGCGCCCTGCTCGGTTCGCATGGCACTGGGCTCCAGCAGCCACTGGCCGGCGTAGAACACGAGGCCGACCCCGAGCGCACCGAGGACGTAATACTGCGCGTCGCGGAACACCGACGGGCCGATCAGGACGATCAGCTCATAGGCGAGCCAGATCAACGCGCCGACGATGACCGGGATTTCATACCTGCCGAGGGAGAAGTGCCCAGTCGCGCCGCGGCGGCGCCGGCCTGCGAACACGTAGAGCAACACAGTGCTCGCGTACAGCAGAGCCGGCATGATCGTCGAGGCGGTGAACAGAGTGACCAGCGCGCCTGTGTGCGTGCGCAGGGCCAGCGTGATCCCGCCGCCCATAACCGCAGCGAGAACAGTCGCCCACGACGGGCCGCCGGTTGCCCTGGGAACCTGCTGCCATAGCTGGTAGCCGGGTAGCCGCTTATCCCTAGCCATGGACCAGATCAGCCGGCTGTTGGTGACCATGATGACGAGACCGCAGGCGAATATCGAGATGCACACGAAGATCAGGAAGATCTTCTGCACAGCGCCGCCGAGCACGTCGTGCACGATCAGGGCAACGGGCGCCGAGCTCGCGCTTGCGGCCTTGATGGAGTTCGTCGCATAGCTCACCGCGATGAGGAACGCCATGCCGACCGCGCCGGAGAGCAGGACTGCGCGCAGCATCGCCTTCGGGATGATCCGGTGTGGCTGCTCGGTCTCCTCCGCCAGGTTGCTGGCTGATTCGAAGCCGACGATGGTGTAGGCGCCCAGCAGCGTGGCCAGCATGAACGGGCCTAGCCAGCTGTAGTAACCGGCCGACGGCACGATTCCGCTCGAGCCGAGGTTGTCCCAGTGGCCCTTGTGCCGGATGGCGGCGACCACGATGAGCAGCACGGTGAGGCCGACGATGCCGATGATCTCGGTAGCCACGGCCGTGTTGTTGACCCTGGTCGTGATCCGGGTGGACCAGATGATCAACGCGGCCTGCAGGGCCAAGACGACCATGGTCTCCAGCGCCGCGCTGGTGGGCGTGTAGGTTTCGCCGATCAGCGGCTGGAACGCGACTTGGACCAGGCCGTAGTCCACCGAGACGGCGACGATCGACAGGAACGCGAACGACATCCAGCCGAGCCACCAGCCCACGTGTACGTTGGCCAGCCGGGATGCCCACTGATAGGAGTACCCAGACAGCGGCACCCTCGCCGCGAGCGAACCGTAGACCAGCGCGACGAGCGCCTGGCCGGCGATCACGATCGGCCAGGTCCAGATCGACCGCGGCCCGCCGGCCGTCAGCGCGAACGCAAATGTCGTGAAGATTCCGGTCGTGATCGAGATGAATGAGAAGGCGACAGCGAACGACTCGAAATGACGTAGGGAGCGCACGAACTGCTGCTTGTACCCGAAGTGCGGCAGCAGGGCGTCGTCGTCATGCTGGGTGGCTGTTGTCATGACGTTCTTCTTCCACTTCCTTGCTCTCCGGCAGCGACGCCGGCTGGCTGGTCCTGGTCGTTAGCCGACCACGTTGAGCGAAGTACTGCTGGTGCTCGCTGCGCACAGCATGGCGAGGCCCGCTGCCTGCAGTTCGCTGATGGCGCCGGGGTTGCGGTCGTCGGTGACCACGGCGGTGATGCTGTCCAGCGCGCATACGCGGTGTACTGCGATGGTGCCGAGCTTGCTGGAGTCCGCCAGCACGTAGCTCGACGCGGTATGCGCGATGATCGTTCGCCGGACCACGACCTCCGGCGGGTAATAGTCGGTCAGCCCGGCGACGGCGTGGACGCCGCCGGATCCGAGGAACGCCTTGTCGGCGTAGTACTCATCGAAGAAGGCCTGGGCGTGCGCACCCGAGCATGCCCCGTCGCCCATCCGAAGCTGGCCGCCGCACAACAGCAGATCGATGCCGGATCGGTCCGCAAGCGCCGTGGCCACGGGAACGGAGTTCGTGAGCACGCGCCCGCGGAACGTCGGTGGCAACGCCCGGGCGACTTCGAGCGCGGTCGTGCCGACGTCGATGACGATCGTGTCTTCCGGCTGGACCAGGCTCACGGCAAGCGCCGCGATCGCGCGCTTCAGGTCAATGTTGCGCACGCTTCGGGCCGCGAAGCTGCCCTCATCTGACCTACCTGATGGCCGGGTGGCGCCGCCGTAGACTCGCTCCAGTAACCCCTCCGAGTGCAAGGCGCGCAGGTCTCGCCGGATCGTCTCCACGGATACATCGAACTGTCGGGCAAGCGCATCAGCGGACGCCGCGTCTTCCGCGCGCACAGCAGCGAGGATCGCCTGTCGCCGCTGGCTGGGAAGCACGATGTCCCCTTCCTGCCCGATCTTGACTGATCTTGTATCAGTCTTGTGTGGATCACGTCAATAGCGGGACGGCGCGCTGTCACGGCATAAGCACGACCAATTGGGGTGCCCGAGGTATTGGGCCGTCTTAACAGCCGCGCAGAGGTCGGGTCTCTTTTTGGCTACAAATGACAGCCAGCCTTGCGTGCGTCCAAATGAGTCGTGAATCTGAGTTCATTGCATCGCAGCGTTGCGCCTCTCAGCGAGGGCCATGGCCGATGAATGACGGTTCACTCGTGGCAGCGGGTCAGTCCGCCGACGCAAGGAACGAAGACCTGCGCCTGCAGGGGATCACTGTTCATTTCGGTGGCATCGTGGCGCTGGATGATGTGTCCCTCACGGCTCGTTCGCGGCAGGTGACGGGCATTATCGGCCCGAATGGCGCGGGCAAAACGACTCTTCTCAATGTCTTGTGCGGATTCGTGCGGGCGAAGGCTGGGACGGTCAGCTTCGGCGACCGGGAACTCAAGAGGATCCGGCCGCACCGGCTTGCCGACCTTGGCATAGCCAGGACACTCCAGGGCATTGGGTTGTTCAGCGGCCTGTCGGTTATCGAGAATGTCATGGTTGGCGCTACAAACCTGGCCACCGCCGGATTCTGGCCCGGCTTATTCGGCCTGCCGAGATCGGACGCCGACGAGCGCCGTCTTCGTGATCTAGCTCAGCAGGCACTGGAGCTGGCAGGCGTCGGCGACTACACCGACGCCATGCCAGACACGCTCGCTCATGGCCAGCGCAAGCGCGTCGCCCTAGCGCGGGCACTGGTTGCCCGGCCGCGGCTGCTGCTGCTTGACGAGCCGGCGAGTGGCCTGGCCGAGTCTGAACTGGCCGAGCTCGGCGAGCTGATCACTGCACTGGCAGACGAGTGCACGGTAGTCGTGATCGAGCACCGCATGGATCTGATGATGTCGGTCTGCGAGCGGATCTACGTGCTCGACTTCGGCAAGACCATCGCGTCCGGGACACCAGAGCAAGTACAGGCCAACCCCGCGGTCACCGCCGCGTATCTCGGCTCAGACGTCACGCAGACTTCGCAAGAGCTCGGAGCAAACGGGTGACTGAGGCAGCATCGCTTGCAGTGACCGACGTCGTGGCCGGCTACGGCAGCGTGGCCGTCCTGAACGGAGTCTCGATCACCGTACGGCCGGGCACGATCACCGCGGTGCTAGGGGCAAACGGCGCGGGGAAGACGACGCTGCTGCGGACCATCTCGGGCTTCGTCCGGACCCGTGGCGGCAGAGTGACGCTCGACGACGTCAGCCTGACCAAGCTCGCGCCTGATCACATTGCCAGGATCGGCGTTGCTCACGTGCCCGAAGGCCAGGGCGTCATCACCGAGTTGACCGTCGAGGAGAACCTCAAGCTCGGGTTATTGCTGCGCAGTAGGGCCGATCGGGCAGCAGCACTGAATGACATTTACGGCAGGTTCGCCATCCTGGCCGACCGGCGACGGCGGCTGGCATCGACTCTATCGGGCGGCGAGCGCCAGATCTTGGTGATCGCCAGGGCACTGCTGTCTGCGCCCCGAGTGCTGCTGCTCGACGAGCCATCACTTGGCCTGGCGCCGAGAATGGTCGCGCAGGTGCTTGACCTTATTCGACGCCTGCGAGATGAGGCAGGACTCACTGTTCTCCTCGTCGAACAGAACGCGCGTGGCGCGCTTTCGATCGCCGACCGCGGCGTGGTGCTCAACCTCGGCAAGGTTGTTGCCGAGGCAGATGCTGATGCACTCGCGGCCGACGTCCAGCTTCGCCAGCACTACCTGGGTTTCTAGCGGAGGCCGGATGCAGGAGTTTGTTGAGCTCACTCTCGGTGGCATCAGTGACGGCATGATCTACGCGGCTGTCGGCCTGTCGCTCGTGCTCATCTGGCGCGGAACCAGAGTTCTCAATTACGCCCAGGGCGGCATGGCCATGTTCACCAGCTATATAGCGATCGTCGTCATCGATGCGGGCGGCAGCTACTGGCTTGGATTCGTCATCGCGCTAGCGTCCGGCCTGCTTCTGGGCGCGGCGCTGGAACGGGTTGTCGTGCGGCCAACCGCCGGTAAGCCACCGCTGAACGCAGTCATCGTGACAATCGGCCTGCTGATCCTGATCGAGGGCGCTGCCGGAATTATCTATGGCAGCAAGAACAGGTCGTTTCCCGCCGCCTACTCGATCGTCGGCGCCAAGGTCGGAAACTTCGCGCTCGGGCCAGGATCATCGCCGACCGCGATCTTCACTGCGGCCTCGGTGCTGGCGGCAGCCGGCCTGCTAGCCCTGCTGTTCCGGTTCACACCCGTCGGGTTGCGAATGCGGGCCTCCGCGTTCAGCGCGACCGTAGCGCAGCTGATGGGCGTGCGGGTGGGCCGCATGACGACGCTGGGCTGGGCGCTGGCGGGCCTGATCGGTGCACTAGCCGGGATGCTCGTCACGCCACAGACGTTCTTGTATCCCAACAGCATGGACTCGATCTTCGTGCTGGGATTCACTGCCGCGGTCATCGGCGGGCTGGACAGCCCGATCGGAGCGATCGTCGGCGGGCTCATTCTCGGCGTCCTGCTCAATTACGTGACTGGATACGTCGGCAGCAACCTGCCCGAACTCGCCGGCCTCGCGATCTTGGTACTCGTGCTGATGTTCCGGCCCTCGGGATTGTTCGCCTCGGCAGCCACAAGGCAGGTGTAGCCAGATGACGCTGGCCAAGCATCTCGGGATTGCGATCCTGGCCGGCCTCGTGCTGCTGGCGCTGAGCAGCAAGCTGGACTCATTCCGCCAATACCAGCTCGCGCAAGTAGCTGCCACGGTCATCGCGGTGGCTGGGCTGACCGTGCTGATCGGGATCAGCGGCCAGATATCTATCGGCCACGGTGCGTTCATGTTCGTCGGCGGCTATAGCACCGCTTTGCTCGTGATGCACCTGAACTGGCCGCTTGCGTTGGTGATCGTGGCGAGCGGAGTCGTTGCCGGCGTGGCCGGGGCGATCATGGGAGTGGCCGCTGCCCGGCTCCGCGGGCCGTATCTAGCGGGCGCGACGCTCATGCTCGCTGTCGCGCTACCTGCAGTCGCCTTCCAATGGCAGGGCGTCTTTGGCGGCGACCAGGGCCTGAACTTCACTGTCTCCACGCCGGGCTTTCTCGGCGCCAACTTTCAGCTGACGGAATGGCAGGCGTGGGTTTGCTGCGTGTGCGCGCTCATCGCCTTGGTCTTGCTGGCAAACCTGCTGCGCAGCCGCGTTGGCCGGAACTGGCGGGCGCTGCGCGACAACGACACGGCGGCTGCGCTCGCAGGGCTGAACGTCGCCAGGCTACGCGTCAGCGCATTCATCGTCAGCGCGGCCTGCGCCGGCGTGGCGGGCTCGCTGCTGGCTGTAACCATGCTGAACGTGACCCCCGGAGCATTCACCCTGGCGCTGTCGATTCAGCTGCTCACGGCCGTCGTCCTCGGCGGCCTCGGCAGCCTGGCGGGCGCGATCTGGGGCGGCATCATCCTCGTGCTCGTGCCGCCGTTCCTGACCAACTTCGCAGCTAGCCACGGTGTCTCTGCTGGCAGCGCCAGCGTTCCTATCGTCGGCTACGGACTCGTGCTGATCGTCGTCATGCTCGTCTTCCCGACTGGCATCCAGGGCGGCGTGCGCCGCCTACTAGGCCTGGCGAGACCAACCGCAACCGGGCAAGCCAGTGCTATCGGCCGACGCTGGCAGCTTGCATGGAAGCCAGCCGGCAGTAACACAGCCGTCGGCAACGCGGCCGACAACTCAGCTGGCAGTGCGGCAGCCGGCACCCAAATAGCTGCCAGCGAGGCAGCCACCAAGGACGGGGTCGCAGAGGAAGGAACTAGATGAACAGATCGCACCGACTGGGCCTCGCGCCCATCGCCGGCCTGGCGGCAGTGAGCTTGGTGCTCGCCGCATGTGGCAGCAGCAACCACGCGTCGTCCGGCGCGCTGCAGGCGTCTGCGCCTGGCGTCACTGCCAAGACGATCACGATTGGTAGCACTCAGCCATTAACTGGCATCGCGGCGCCAGGTTACGACGAGATCGCGCCCGCCTCAAACGCGTATTTCCAGTACGTGAACGCGCACGGCGGCGTTTACGGCCGCAAGATCGTATACAAGTACCTCAACGACCAGTACAACTCCTCGATGACCACGACGGATGTCCGCCAGCTGATCTTGCAAGACCACGTGTTCGCGCTCTTTAACGGTCTCGGCACTCCTACTCACCTGGCGGTTGCGCCATTCATCAACGCGGAGAAGGTGCCCGACCTCTTCGTCGCCTCCGGCTGTGCTTGCTGGAACGCGACATCCAGCTGGCCGGAGACCTTCGGCTGGCAGACCAACTACATCAGGGAAGGCAAGATCCTCGGGAGCTATATCGCGGCCAACTTCAAGGGCAAGAAGATCGCTTTCTTCTACCAGGACGACGAGTTCGGCCTCGATGGCGTCAAGGGTCTGAGCGACGAGATCCCGGCATCACAGGTGGTCGCGAAAGAACCCTACAACGTCGCCGCGGCTAACCCGGCCGCTGAGGTCGGCACGCTGACGGCCGCCTTGAAGGCTTCTGGCGCTCAGGTCGTCGTGGCCTTTGCGGTCCCGGACTTCATGGCGCTGCTTCGGCTATCCGAACTGAGCCTCGGCTACAACCCGACGATTGTCAGCAGTTCGGTTGGCTCAGATCCGCAGACCATAGCTGGCCTGCTCAACGCCTTCGCGAAGAAGTCAGGCAGCTTCGGCATGTCTTTGATCCAGGGCCTCATCACCGATAGCTACCTGCCTTCGCTCGGCAGCAGCAACAGCTGGATCCAGCTGTTTACCAAGATCCACAATCAGTACATTCCGAAGGTACCGCTGGACGGCAACGTCCTCTACGGATTGTCGGTCGGATACACGTTCGTCCAGGCGCTGTTCAAGGCCGGGCGCAACCCGACGCGGCAGGATCTCGTGAATGCGGTGAACAGCGGTTTGCCGCAGGGCGTTTCTGTAGCCCC
>Ga0126378_10001419_pt1 | contig 17853 bp, 13 predicted proteins | sample PanSoiMetPlot_23_FD_92587 | JGI IMG/M metagenome (GOLD analysis project Ga0126378, IMG submission 92587) | Tropical forest soil microbial communities from Panama - MetaG Plot_23 | ecosystem: Environmental > Terrestrial > Soil > Tropical forest > Bulk soil | place: Panama | collected 2016-02-17
AAACGAGGCGAGCAGGTTGTCGTGGCTAAGCATCACGCCCTTGGGGTCGCCTGTCGTCCCGCCCGTGTAAAACACCCCGTACAGGTCCCCGCCGCCGCGCCGGGCGTCCTCTGCTGGCGGGTTCTCGGCCACGAGCTCCTCGTAGTGCAGCGTGCCATCGGGCTGCGGCCCGTCGCCGCAGAAGATCACCGTCTGAAGGCCCGGCGCCCGCTCCCGCAGCTCAGGGATCACCGGGGCGAACGCGTCGTCGACCAGCAGCACCCGGGTGTCGCAGTCCGCCAGTGAATAGGCGACCTCGGCCGGGCTCCAGCGGATGTTGACCGGGTTGACCACCGCCCCCGCCCACGGCACGGCCAGCAAGAACTCGTGGAAGCGGTCGGAGTTCAGCGACAGCATGCCCACCCGGTCGCCGGCCCCGGCACCGGCCGACCGCAGCGCCCCAGCCAGCCGCGCGACCCTGTCCGCAGACTCCGCTACGGTGCGCACGCGGCCGCCAAACACGGTGAGCGGGCGGTCCGGCTCCTGCTGCAATTGACGGTGCAGTGCCTGGGTCACCTGCATGAGAACCTCCGACAGGAAGTGACCGCAGCAATCCGTTGCCCAGACGATGCTCGCCCCCCGCCATCCAGTCAAGCCCAGCGACCTCGCATCTCGCCGCCGCCTCGACACAGTGCCGAGATGTGCTCCCGCAAGGGCGGGGGCAACCGCTGGGCCGGGCGATGGCCCGCCGACGGCATCGAGTCGCATGCCATAGCCGCCGACATCTCGGTTCCCGAGGAAGTCCAAGCGGCGGTCGATCAGACCCTGGCACACTTCGGCCAGCTCAACATCCTGCACAACAACGCCGGCGTGCTGATCCCCGGCACCGTTATCTCCCAGACCCTGGCGGACTGGGACCGCACATTCCTGGTCAACGTGCGCGGCATGATGCTCATGGCCCGGTCGGTCATCCCGGCGATGCAGCAGCAAGGCGGCGGAGTCATCATCAACACCGCCTCGATCAGCGGCATGGTTGGCGAGCCAAACCTCGTCGCCTACGACACCTCCAAGGGCGCGGTCATCAACTTCACCAGACAGCTAGCAGTCGAGTACGCGCGCGACAACATCCGGTGCAACTGCATCTGCCCAGGCTGGATCGACACCGGCTTCAACGACCCGATCTTTGAGCAAGCCAACATGAGCGAACACGAAGTCGCGGCGCTGGTAACCCAGTTCGTGCCCATGAACCGGCAGGGAACCGCCGCCGATGTCGCGCCCTCGGTGGCCTTCCTAGCATCAGACGATGCCGCCTACATCACCGGGCACGCACTAGTCCTCGACGGCGGCCTAATGGCCCAGTGAGCAGAACGCAGCACAACCGCTTCGCTCCCTTTTTCGACTAATTTATGGAGAAGATCACCTGTATATCACTCGGTCGGGCATTGGCGTCTTATCGGCGCTAGTCCTGCATGGTGACAATGAGTAGCCGTCCCCCTCGGCCGGCCGGAATGGTCGAGCCCAATGATGCGAACGAGTTACCGGCTCGCCAGGTGGCTGTAGGCCGATGTAACTTTCGCTGCCGCACCGTCGCCGCTGGGCCGACTGAGCTGCGAGCGGCGTCAGGTGATCGCCGAAGAATGGGCCTGGCGTGCCATCCGCCGCCATCACTGGGGATGGAGCGCATGCCCGTTGCCGACCTGGTTGGGCCGACCGCCTGACGCTCTGAACCCAGGCCAGATCGCCGCCCTGTACCGTGCCCCGCGTAAGGGTTGCGAGGGTACCAAGGACGAGCCCGGCGCCGCCGATTTCTACTACGGAGAGATGGAGATGCGCCGCGCCCGATCGCCCCGCGCCGCCGCTCGCAATTCAGCCCGCGGTCGCGCGGAACGTGGGATCCCAACCGTGTACTGGCTGGTATCCGGCTACGGGCTGCGGGCCTGGCGAGCCATCGCATGGCTTGCGGCGCTGACGGCTTTGTTGGCGGTTGCTTTCCACGCGGTCGGGTTCGCCAAGCCACCACCCGACTTCCTACTGGACCAGCCTGCTCTACGCGTTCCGATCCCCCTGTCCCTCACTGACAGCAATGTTCAGCTGACAGCCTGGGGACAATTGCTGCAGGGCCTGCTGCGCCCTACCGGCCCCGTGTTGCTCGACCGCGCCCTGCTGGCACTTCGGGGTCGCGTAAAGCGCTGACCAGCGCCGCGAGGATATGCACCTCGCCAACCGAGTTACCCGTGGGAAGAGGACGGTGAACGGCCGTGGGCCGGTAACTCGATGACGACGGTCTCAACGGTGCGCTGGCACAAATTCCGGTTCGGCGTCCGTGCCGCCGGGCGGCCGTAGCCTTACAACCAATACTGTGGCTGCGATCACGCTTGCCATCAGGGCGACGGCAGGGGTCAGGAACCCCCAGCAACTGACCGGGGTACGAACAGCTCGCCCAAGACCCCCAGTCCCAGGCCGTGCGGCAGGCGCGCTTCCCCATCGCCACCAAGGTCGGCCAGAGCCAACATCACCCCGGCCTGTCGCCGACCAAGATTCGATCCGCCGCCGAGGCGTCCCTGCGACGCCTCGGGACCGACCACATCGACCTGTACTACGCCCACGAAGATGACCCCGCCACCCGCTGGCGGACACCATGACCGCCTTCGCCAGCCTGGTCCAAGAGGGGAAGGCCCGGCATGTGGCCGCGTCGAACTGCTCGGCACCCCGGCTCGTCGCAGCCCTCGCCAGCGCGCAGCGGCAGGGCTCGGTGCGCTTCGCAGCCCTCCAGGTGCACTACAACCTCGTCCACCTAGACGAATACGAAGGCGACCTAGCGAGACTCTGCCGCCGGGAACGCCTCTCGTGCATCGCCTACTCCGCGCTGGCCGACGGCTTTCTCACCGGGAAATACCGGCCCTGCCAGGGCCTGACCGCCAGCGAGTGGGCCGAAGATGCCGCCGCCTACATGACCGAAAACGGCCTCGCCTCACTCGGCGCACTCGACCTCCGGGGCCGAACGGAACGGCGTGCCGACCGCGGCGGTGGCGCTGGCATGGCTGGCCATGCAGCCCACTGTCGCGGCAGCACTCGCTAGCGCCAGGACCCCGCGACAGCTTCAAGACCTGTTGCAAGCGCCAAGCCTGAAGCTCTCGGCAGACGATCTCACGCTGCTGAACGCCGCTTCAGCGCCGGCCGAACAGCCAATGCCCGAAACCTGAATCAGCGACACCAACGGCTAGGTCCGGTTCATGGTAGGTGGCTATCGGCGCTGGTGTTGCGGCATTGTGAACAGTCTGACGTCCGATCCGTCCACGCGCCTGATTCAGCGCTCTGCTTGAGCGGAGGCTCGTCGCACAAGATCACGGGCGATCACGATGCGCTGGACCTCGGCGGTGCCGTCGACGACTTGAAGCATCTTCGCGAGGGCGATAAAGCGGGCGAGAGGGTAGTCGTGCAGCCAGCCGTAGGCCCCAAGCGTCTCGCTGCACTGGACGGCAGCGCGCAGGGCTGCATCGGGACCGAAACGCTTTGCATGCGCGACAGCAACCGAGCCGTCCGCTGAGCCGATCGCCTCCGCCGCGCGCCGGGTGAGTCCTCGTGCTGCTTCGAGCTCGGTTGCGCAGTCGGCCAGGGCCCACGCGATGCCCTGATGCTGCAGCACCGGCTTGCCGAATACCGACCGCTCCATCGCATAGCGGGTCGCGACGTCGAGTGCCTCGGCATGTAGCCCGTTTGCGATCGCCGCGATGTCGAATCGCGCCACATCGATCGCGGCGAGCCCCGTGCGCAATCCCTGACCTGGCTGAACGAGCATGAGCCCCGGCGCGTCACGCAACTCCATGTCCGTTATAGGGAGGAAATGGGATGCCGCTTTGGAGTACGGCGCTCCGAAGCTCACCCCTGGAGACGATGCTTCCACGGCGAACATCGCGATGCTGGCGTGGCCTGGATCCTCGCTGGTCTTCGCGAAGACGAGGAACAGGTCGGCTTCCCCGCCAAGGGTGACCCACGCCTTTCGGCCACGAAGTGTCCACTGCCCGTCGCGGGGCGTTGCGAGCGTTGTGATAGCGCTGGCGTCTGAGCCTGCGTGCTGCTCGGTCAGGCTGAATCCGCCCAGGGCATCGCCAGCTACGAGCGGCTTGGCCCAACGCGTATGCACTGCGTGGTCGCCTGAGCGGGTCACGGCCGCAGTGACGGCGTTGTGCATCGACATCGAGAAGGCGAGCGCCGCGTCGCCACGTCCGAGCTCCTCGAATACTGCGACCGCCTGCGGAAGCGCGAGATCAAGCCCGCCATCCTCGGCGGGAGCAAACAAGCCAGTCAGACCAGTGTTCCGCACAGCGGTCCGCGGGTAGACCGCGCCTCGCTCCCACTCACGAATCGTTGGCCTCACCACGTCGTGCACGAACGCTCGCGCGAGTTCGACCGCCGAATTCCCGCCGCTCATGTCAGCCATATGTTCTGGAAAGCCCAATCGTTGAATGAGGTTCCGGTCTTTGAGGGCACGATTCCGCTGACATTCGGAGCGTAGCCGTCGATCACCGGCGGGAAGAACGGGATGATGTAGCCACCCTCGTTCCAGTCGATCATCTGCATCTCGTGCGCGATATCTGCTCGCCTAGATGCGTCAAGGGTGGCCAGTGCCTGCCGATAGAGGGCGTTGTAGCGCGGGTTATCGAAATGTGTCTCGTTGAACGCTCCGCCCGGCAACGTCGCCAGTGGGACTTGTCCTAGATAAGGAAAGTAGTTCCAGTAGTCCTGGGCGAACGTCCACTTGAGGTAGTTCGGGCCGTAGAACTCGGTCGGCGTCACCTTATTCAGGTTCACCTTCACCCCGGCCTGCGCCGCCTGCTGCGCGAACACCTGCGCCATGTTCACCACGCCCTGCGCGACATCGCCGGTCACCAGCTCGACGGTCAAGCCTTCGTGGCCCGCCGCCTTCAGCAGGTGCTTGGCCTGCGCGATGTCCTGGTGGCGCTGCGGGATAGCGCGGTCGTACTCGGGATCCCAGATCCCGAAGATGTCGTTGCCGATCGTGCCGTGCCCGCCGAACACGATCTCGAGCATCTTGGGCCGATCGACCATCAGCCGGAACGCCTGGCGAACTCGCACATCGTTGAACGGCGCCTGATCGACCCGCATCGTGAAAGGATTCCACCCGCCACCATCGGAGATCACCACCTTCTTGCCGCCCGACGTCACGCTCCCGATCACGTCCTGGGAGAGGAGATTCACGCAATCAGCCTGTCCCGATAGCAGGGCGTTCACCTGGCTCGATGCGTCGCTGTAGTCGACCAGCACGAGCTGGTCCACGTACGGCAGCGGCTGATTCCAGTAATGCTCCCAGCGGGCGAACACGCTGCGCTGACCCGGCGTGAAGCTCACGAACTTAAACGGCCCCGTCCCGACCGGATGCTTCGGATCAAACCCGACGGGCACCAGGTACACCGTGGTGGTGCCGTCCAATGCCTGGACAAGAGTCGAGTACGGGTGCGAGAACGGCACCGAGATCGTGTACCGGTCGAGCTTGCGAATACCCGCCGCCTCCACCCCGCCCAGCGCGTTGGCCGCCACCCCCGGCGACTTCGGGTTAGTGACCCGCTTGAGCGTGAAGATCAGGTCGTCCGCGGTCGCCTCGCGGCCGTCGTGGAACAGCACGCCTTTGCGCAGGCGGATCGTCCAGACGGTCGCATCTTTATTGGGCGTCATCTCCTCCGCCACCCGCAGGTACGGCCGTGCCTTCGCGTCCTGCCAGGCGAGCGTGTCGTACAGGCACGCGATCCGGGCGAAGTCGGTGTTGTTCACCGGGGTGTTTGGATCGAGGTTGTCCGAGCTCGATCCGCCCGTCAGCCCCACCCTCAGAACCCCGCCATGACGAGGCCCGCCCGTAGTCCCCGCTGGGGACACAGAATTACTCGGCGAACCCCCGCACGCCGCGATCAGGCCGCCCGCGCTCAAAGCGAGGCCGCCTCTCGCCGCCACGTCGAGAAACTCGCGGCGCGTGACCGGCTTGACCGTTGCCCGACTCCCCATCTTTCTCTCTTCCTGTCGGGGCCCGCTCAGGAGCTGACTGGACTGAGCTGATTGGCCTATCGGCGTTCCCCGACCGCCCCGGGGAACGGCAGATCGCAGACGTAACCCTGGCGGGGTCCGGATGGCGTCGTCACCTCGACAGCCGTGCCGGTAGTGCATGCCTCGATGGCGAGCATCGCGAGGCATACCGTCCGCTCCAGCCGGGGTGACCACGCGGCAGAAGTGATCTTTCCCGCAGGCAGGCTCCCCGTTGCGACAGGCCATGGCGGTACGACCCCCGCCACGGGCGGCCCGTCGAGCGCGACGCCCGCGATCCGACGTCGCACGCCGGCAGCGCGCCGCGCTCGCAACGCGTCCGCGCCGAGACACGCGGCGCCCGAGTCGAGGCCATCGCAGTAGCGCTCGAGGCCGGCCTCGAGCGGCGTGTCAGCTGCCGTGACATCGTTGCCGTACGAGAGCAGACCGCCCTCGATCCTCTCGGCCGGGTGCGGGTAGCCCGCCCGGATATCGAACCGCTCACCGGCCGCCCAGATGGCATCCCAGAGCTCACCGCCCAGCGCCGCGTCGTCCAGGTAGATCTCGAAGCCGCCCTGCACGCTCCAGCCTGACCGGGAGACGATCAAGGGCCGCCCCTGGAACGGCAACCGGGCATGGGCGAAAAAGGCGATCCGGCGGAGCCCGTCGCCGAGCACGGCCGCCACTACCTCCTCGGCAAGCGGACCCTGGACCGCGAGCGGATGCACGTCAGCCTCCGACACCCGCACGTCAAGCCCGAGCCCGACGGCGAGGCCGAGAGCGTACAGAGCGAGGTCTGCGTCGGCGATCGACAGCCAGATCCAGTCGGCGGCGAGACGCAGGAGCAGCGGGTCGTTGAGCAGAAAGCCCTCAGCGTCGACGACAGGGATGTAGCCGCAACGGCCAGCTCGCAGCCGACTGAGGTCGCGCGGCGTAAGCAGCTGCGCGAGGCGCAGTGCGTCCGGCCCGCACAGCTCGACCTGGCGCTGGCACGCCACGTCCCAGACCTGCACTGCTGAGCGCAGATGCCAGTAGTCGTCGTCGACCGAAGCCCCGAAGGCCGTCGGCAGCAGCATGTGGTTGTAGACGGTGTACGCCGAGACGCCAGCGGCCTCCACACGCTCGGAGTACGGCGTCCGCCGGATGCGCCGCGACGGCGTCAATGCCGCCGTCCGCAGCTCACAGGCCTCGTCCACGCTCGGCACCTCAGCGAGCAGGCTTTCTCGACGGGGGAGCGACCTCGAGACGTGCGGCGCGTGGCACGACCGGTACAGCGCCCTCCGCAAACTGCTCGCGCAGATCGGTCTTCTTGAACTTCCCGGTCGCCGTACGGGGGATCGCGCCCAGAAACTCAAAGCGGTCGGGCAGCTGCCACTTGGCGAAGCGCTTTGCCAAGTGCTCGCGGAGCTCCTCGGGTGTCGCGCTCGCGCCCTCGCGAAGCACCACCACGCCCAGCGGCCGCTCCCCCCAGCGCACATCAGGGATCGCGATCACCGCTGCCTCGGCGATAGCAGGATGGGCCATCAAATGGTTCTCCAGGTCGACCGAGGAGATCCACTCGCCGCCGGACTTCACCAGGTCCTTGGAGCGATCGGAGATCCGGATGCAACCGCGAAGGTCGATCCTGACGATGTCTCCGGTCTTAAGCCACCCGTCATCGGTGAAGCTGTCGGCACCCCGCGCGCGGTGGTACGCCGCCGCCACCCACGGGCCCCGCACCTCGAGCTCACCGAGGCTCTCGTCATCCCACCGGACCAGATCGCCGTCGTCGCCGCGCGCGCGGATCTCGAAGAACGGCGACGGAATCCCCTGGCGTGTGCGGTACTCATAGCGCTCGTCGTCGGAGGTGTTGTCGAGGTCGGCAGGGCAATGGCAGAACGTCCCCAATGGAGAGGTTTCGGTCATCCCCCACGCGTGGATGATCTTCAGGCCGTGGCGGTCGAAGCCCTCGAACATGCTCCTCGGGACGGCCGACCCGCCAACGATCATCTGACGCAGGCTCTCCAGGTTCCACCGGTCGGGCTCGGCGTCCAGCGCCTGAAGGACCGCCATCCACACCGTCGGGACGCCCGCGGTGACGGTCACCTGCTCGTCGGCGAGGAGGTCGAGCACGCTCGCCGCGTTCAGCCGCGGACCTGGCAGGACCAGGCCGGTCCCAGCGAACGCCGCGACGTAGGGAAGGCCCCAGGCGTTGACATGGAACATGGGCACGACCGGGAGGATCGTGTCGCGCGAGGAGATCGAGATGGCGTCGGGGAGCGCCGCGATCAACGAGTGCAGCACGAGCGCCCGGTGCGAGTACACGACGCCCTTCGGCCGCCCGGTGGTCCCGGACGTGTAGCACATGGCCGCCGCGCGCCGCTCACCGAGGCTCGGCCAGCGCGCCGGCTCCACGTCCGTTATCAGCGACTCGTACTCGATCGCCCCGTGGGGCACCGAGCCCGAGTGCGAGACGACGATCACGTGCTCGAACTGCCGCGCCAAGCGAAACGAATCGAACACTCCGAGCAGTGACTCATCGACGAAAATCGCCCGATCCTCTGCGTCGTCGACGATGAAGCCGAGCTCGTCCGCGCCGAGCCGGGGGTTGAGCGTGTGCAGGACCGCGCCCATCAGCGGGACCGCGAAGTAGAGCTCCAGATGCTCGGGCTGGTTCCAGAGCAGGGTCGCGACGCGGTCGCCATCCTCGATCCCGAGCCGCCCCAGGGCACTCGCAAGGCGCCGGGCGCGCCGGGCGCATTCGCCGATCGTGCTGCGGTGAATCGACCCATCCGGCCGCCGGGAGACAACCTTGCGCTCTGCGGAGAACGCCTCGGCACGCTCGACGATCGGCGTCAGCGTGAGCGGGTAATCGTCCATCATCAGCCCGAAGCTGATCGTCTTGGTCACGCTCGTGAACCTTGCTCTGCGCCAGCGTGACACCTAGAAACGCAAGTCCGGCCCAGGTAAGCGCCCGAGCACTGCGACTGCGCACGGTGGCGACAGTCAGCGGACCGAGGAACTCGACCACGACGGCGGCGCCGAGCGGGATGCGCTCGATAGCACCGAGGAACGTGATATTCATTGGCCCGGTTGCGGCGCCGAGGCCGAGCAGCGTCGAGGGCCGTGTAGCCACTCATGTCTTTGCTCCGCAGAAGCGCATGGCCGCGACCGCCAGGGCCTGGGCGGTCGAGACGAGCCCGTCGACCGGGACGTGTTCGTCGACCGTGTGCGGGATCCGGACTCCATTGCTGTCGCGGCCAGGGGGGCCATACCCGATAGCCGGGATGCCCCCCACCGTCGTCAGCGTCGCGCCGTCGTACCACGAGTCGAGCCCGCCCAGTGGCGCCGGACGGCCGATGTCCTCGCTCACTCCAGTCATGGTCCCGACGACCGGCTCGGCGGGGTCGAGCTCGAACGGCATCACCCCGTTCGGCCACCACTCGAACCGCGGCGGGTGTCCAGCCAGCCAGTCGTCCTTCTCGGCGGCACGCGCGATCCACTCTTCCACCTCGTGCCGCACCTTGGTGCTCCAGCCACTCTCATCTGCCTGCGCCGGCAAGTACATGACGGCCACCGTCAGTTCGCAGAAGGCCGGATAGGTGACGCGCCATTCACCGGCGCGGGCCATCGTCGGCAGCAGCGAAGGCCGCGACAGCAGCGGATGGTCGAGGCCCTCGCGCCGCTCCCATTCCTCGCGCAGCGCCCTGATCGCGCCGAGCACCACGGTCGCGCGCTCAATCGAGTTGACTGCGCCGCCCTTGCGCCACGGGGGCTGGCGCACCTCGGCGTGACCCGGCCGCCCCGGGACTCTGATCTGCACGTAGTCGGTTCCCCGGCATGCGACCCAGACCCGGAAGTCAGTTGCTTCTGGGACGATCGCCGCATCGGCGGCCAGGCCCCGGTCAACGAGCGTTGTTCCGCCGGCGCCGGTTGACTCCTCGTCGGTATTCGTCGCGGCTAGGAGATCGCCGTCGAGCTCGATCCCCAATTCTGCGAGCGCCTCCGCGGCGGTCACCATCGCCGCGATCCCCCCTTTCATGTCGCACGCGCCGCGGCCGTAGAGTTTGCCGTCACGGATCACGGCAGTAAACGGGTCGCTGCTCCAAGCCTCGCGGGGCTCCGCGGAAACGGCGTCGATGTGGCCGTGAAAGATCAGCGAGCGCCCGCCGCCGCGCCCCCGCCGTCTGGCGATCAGCTGCGGCCGCCCGGCGAAGTCCAGCCCCTGGGGGATCAGCGGACGGCCTTCTAGCGCGGCCGGATCAGGCTCGAACAGATCCGTTTCGGCGCCGATCGCTCGCAGCCGGGCGGCGAGATACTCCTGCAGCGCCGCCTCCGAGCGTGGCGGATCTCCGACTTCGCGGGCGGTCGTGTCGAATGCGATCAGGTCGGCGGCGAGCGCCACCAGCCGGTCGCGTTCATGCTCGATCGCCGTGCAGACCGACCGCTCGGCGTCGCTCAGCGCCATGCCGCCTCCTTGACACCGGCGTGGGGTTGAACCACCATATCAAACGACAGTTTTAAATCAATGTGCAAGACATTCGTTCAAAGCGTCCGAAGACGAACGGAGAGTGGCGTGAGGAAGCCGCGAACGGCGGCAGGTCGGAGCGCCAGACCGCGGCGTCCGCTCGACAGCGTGCGGCAACCCGAGATCCTCGCCGCGGCCGTTGACCTGATACGTGAGGAAGGGCTGTGGAGCGTGCGCGTCTCAGATGTGGCCAAGCGTGCCGGTACCAGCCCCGGGACCGTGATCTACTACTTCGGCACCAAAAACCAGCTGCTCGAGCAGGCGGTCGGTGACGCCGACGCTGAGTTCTACGCCCGGTTGTGGCCGGAGCTGGAGACGATCGACAGCGCGATCGACCAGATCGTTCGGGTGATCGTGCGCTCGAGCACCATCGAGTGGGTGCTGTGGATGGATCACTGGACGTACGCGCGCCGTCACCCCGACATGGTCACAACCGAACGTGTCTTTCACGGGCGGTGGTGCACGACGATCGCCGATGTCATCCGCCACGGCCAGACACGGGGGGAGTTCAAGGCAGTCGATGCTGAGCGCGTCGCGGCGAGGCTCGGCGCGCTCACGGACGGGTTGGCGATCCGGATGGTCCTGGAGGAGGAGTTCGCGCGGAAGGATTACGTCGATCTGACGCTGGAGGCGATCGCGGCCGAGCTCGGGTGTGAGCTCCAAGCCCTGCGGGATGCTGCGGCGCCGCTAATGCGCGAGTCCGAAGCCGGGGTTCTGAAGTGACATAAGCCGACCCGGCGGGTCCCGGTCGACCCGATGAGGAGGCCGAGGAAGAGAGCGAGATTCTGATGCACAAGTCGATCACGCGCCGCCAGTTTCTGGACGGAACGGCCAAAGGCGGGCTTGCGCTGACCGCGGGCGGGCTGATCACAGCCTGCGGCGGCAGCTCGTCATCGCACGGTTCCGCGACAGCCACGAGCGGCGCCGGCGCGCCGCGTCACGGCGGGACGCTCACCGTGGGGATGACGGGCGGCTCAAGCTCGGACACATTGGATCCGAACAAGCTGGTCAACAACACCGACTTCGCGCGCAGCGCCGCCTTGTACGACGGGCTTGAGTGGCAAAACGCGCGGGCGGTTTCCTATCCGCGTTTCGCGCAGGAGATCACGCCGAACAAAGATGCGACCGTGTGGACGATCCGCCTGCGCAAGGGCATGCTGTTCCACGACGGCCGGGAAGCGACCGCGGACGACCTGATCTTCTCGATCAAGCGGACCGTCAACCCGAAGGCCCCCGGCGTGGCCGCCGGCGAGCTGAGCGGGATCGAGACGGCGGCGATCCGCAAGCTCGACCGCTATACGGTCTCAGTGCCGTTCTCGGCGCCCTACTCCACCTTCCTTCTTAGCCTGGACGGGACCAACACGGTGTACCTGGTGCCCGTCGGGTTCGATCCCCAGCATCCGGTCGGGACGGGGCCGTTTAAGTTCGTGAGCTTCACGCCGGGACAGCGCAGCGTGTTCGCCCGCTGGGAGCACTACTGGAATAACCCGCTGCCGTACGTGGACCAGCTCGTGCTGGTCGACTACAGCGACGCATCGAGCCAGGTGAACGCGCTGCTGTCGGGGCAGGCGGACGCCGTGAACTTGCTGTCGCAGGACGTGATCGCCGAGGTGAGGTCGGGCAGCAAGAAGGTCGTGATATCCCCCGGCGGCGGCTGGAACCCCTTCACCATGCGTGTCGATCAGGCGCCGTTCAACGATGTGCGAGTTCGCCAGGCCTTCCGGCTGATGGTTGATCGGCCCAAGATGCTCGAGATCGTGTTCGGCGGGCACGGCACGATCGGCAACGACATCTTCGGGATCTGGGACCCCAGTTACGACCACTCTCTTCCGCAGCGCCACCAGGACATCGAGCAGGCCAAGCACCTGCTGAAGGCGGCGGGCCACGAAGGCCTGACTGTTCAGCTGGTGACCAGCAACGTCGCGCAAGGGTTGGTGAACATGGCGCAGGTGTTCGCGCAGCAGGCGGCGCTCGCCGGGGTCACCGTCAGACTGAACCAGGTCACTCCCACCGCGTTCTACGGCCCCAACTACCTCAAGTGGACCTTCGCCCAGGACTACTGGTACACCGCGCACTATCTGTCCCAGGTTGCGCTCGCGACGATTCCCGGCGCGGTGTACAACGAGACTCACTTCGACAACCCGCGGTACAACGCGCTTTACCGACGAGCGCGGTCGACACTGGACCCCTCCCTGCGCACGGAGATCGTTCACGAAATGCAGACGATCGAATGGAACCAGGGTGGCTACATCATCCCGTTCTTCCCGCCAGTGATCGACGGCTACGCGCAGAACGTGAACGGAGCGGTGCCTTCGAAGACCGGGACCTCGTTCAACGACTGGGACTTCGAGCACCTGTGGCTGTCCTGAGCGTAGGCGCTTGACGGCTGGAGGCCCCAAGTGAGTGTGGTCACCGCAGCGGCGGGCCGGGGGTCGTATCGATTTCGTCGGCTGGCGCGCGCGCATCCGGTGCTATGCCACGTTGCCGTGCGAGTGGCGCTCGGCATCGTCACGCTCTGGCTGGTATCAGTGGTGATCTTCGCAGCCACCCAAGTGTTGCCAGGAAACGCCGCCTACGCGGTTCTGGGGCGTTCGGTCACGCCGCAGCGCCTGCACGCCGTCGAGCGCCTGCTGAACCTGAACCGGCCGCTGGTCTCGCAGTACGGCAGCTGGATCGGCGGTGTCTTGCATGGGAACTTCGGGACCTCCCTTGCCAACGGCGAGTCGGTCTCGGCGCTGATCGGCTCCCGAATCGTCAACTCCGCGGTGCTGGTCGTGGCAGCCGGGGTGATCGGCACGCTGATCGCCGGCGTGCTCGGGATGCTAGCGGCGGCAAGACGCGACAGCTCGTTTGATCACGGCGCGTCTGTGATCGCGCTCGGGATCGCTGCGCTGCCCGAGTTCGCCGTCGCGATCGCGCTTGTGATCCTCTTCTCAGTCCTCGTCCTGCACGTGCTGCCTGCGGTGTCCGCGATCCCGGCGGGAACTGAGCCATGGCAGAACATCAACGAGCTGATCCTGCCGGTGGCGACGCTTGCGATCGTGATCGCGCCGTACATCTTCCGGATCGTGCGCGGCGCGATGATCGAGGCCCTGGAGTCGGACTACGTGGAGATGGCGCAGCTCAAGGGACTGTCGCGGCGGCGGGTGCTTCTACTGCACGCTTTCCCCAACGCGCTGCCGCCGGTCGTGCAGGTCATCGGCCTGAACCTGCTCTACCTGGCCGGCGGGATCGTGGTGGTCGAGTACGTATTCGACTACCCAGGAATGGGAGCGGCGCTCGTCGACGCGGTATCCAACCGCGACATCCCGGTCATCCAGTTCACGGTCCTCGTACTCACCGCCTTCTACGTGTTCGTGAACATCACTACTGACATCATCTCGCTGCTGGCTTCTCCGCGCCGGAGGGTGGCGGGGTGAGCGCGCGCTGGGAGTGGCTGGCATTGCTCGGCCGCGCGGCGCGGACGCAGCGCGGCGCGGTGGGCCTGGCACTGGCAGGCTCGGTGGTGCTGCTGGCGATCATCGGGCCGTTCGTGGCCCCGCATTCTCCGACGCTGTCGGTTACCGGAACGTTCGTGCCGCCCGCGCCTGGATATCCGCTTGGCGGCGACACGATCGGGCGCGATGTGCTCAGCCGCGTGCTCGCGGGTGGCTGGCTGCTGCTGGCGGTCGCTGCGGGAGCCACGGTGCTCGGCGTCGGCGCGGGCGTGGTCGTGGGCATCTCGGCGGCGTACCTGGGGAGGGTCAGCGACGGCCTTTTGATGCGGATCGTAGACGTGCTGCTGGCGTTCCCGCCGCTGGTGTTCGCGCTGCTCTTGCTGAGCGTGCTCGGTTCGCATGTCTGGCTGATCCTGATCGCGGTCGCGGTCTCCCACGCGCCGCAGGTGGCGCGGGTGGTGCGCGCAACGGCGCTCGAGGTGTGCGAACGGGATTTCGTTCGCGCGGCCGAGCTGCTGGCCATGCCGAAGCGCCGGGTGATGGCGGGCGAGGTCCTGCCGAACCTGATCTCGGTCGTAATGGTCGAGCTGGGCCTGCGCTTCACGTACTCGATCCTGATCATCGCGGGGCTGAGTTTCCTCAGCTTCGGGATTCAGCCGCCGGCGGCGAACTGGGGGCTGATGATCAACGAGAACCGGATCGGGCTGGCGGCGAATCCGTGGGGCGTGGTTGCGCCGATCATCCTGATCGCGATCCTGACGATCGGCCTGAACACGTTCACCGACGCGATCGCGCGCACCTCGCTCGGCGTCGAGCGCCCCACCGAGCAGTTCGAACTGGCCGCGGCGGGGATCGCGGCCGGAGCAACGCCGTGACCCACGTTCACCGGTCCGAGGAAGACCAACCGCCGCTCAGCGCGCCGACGGCCGCCTCGGCGCCAGCGGCGCCAGTCGCGGAGAGCGCCGTCGTGCCCGGCGCGCAACTGCTGTCCGTCGAGGGGCTGCGGGTGGTGATCGCCGGCTCTCAGGCAGACGTGGTCGATGAGGTGTCCTTCGGGCTGGACCAGGGCGAGGTGCTTGGGCTGGTCGGCGAGTCGGGGTCGGGAAAGACGACGGTCGCGCTGGCGCTGATGGGTCACACGCGCAGGGGCCTGGCGATCGGCGGAGGTCGCGTGATGTTCGATGGCCGCGATCTGCTCGAGCCAGGCGCGGCGCTCCGCGCCCTGCGAGGCGCGCGCATCGCGTACGTGGCGCAGGATCCGGCGAGCGCGCTGAACCCGACGCTGAAGGTCGGCACTCAGCTGCGCGAGGTGTTCCGGGCGCACGGGACCGGGCGCCTCGGCGGCGCGAGCGCGGAGGAGCGCATCGGCGAACTTCTCTCCGAGGTCAGGCTGGAGCAGGTGCAGCACGCGCTGGACGTCTACCCCCATCAGCTCTCGGGCGGCCAGCAGCAGCGGGTGATGCTGGCGATGGCATTCGCCTGCCGGCCCGATCTGATAATTCTCGACGAGCCGACCACCGGCCTCGATGTGACCACCCAGCGGCACGTGCTCGACACGGTGCGCGGCCTGTGTCGCAGCTACCAGGTGGCCGCCGTTTACGTCAGCCACGATCTGGCTGTGGTCGGCGAGTTGGCCGACCGCGTCGGAGTGATGTACGCGGGGCGGCTGGTCGAGCTTGGCGCCACCGGCCCGGTGTTCAGGACACCCGGCCACCCGTACGCGCGAGGGCTGCTGCGCGCGATCCCCTCGCCGACGCGGGCGCACGTGCTGGTCGGACTCGAGGGCCACCCGCCACCCCCGGGCCGACGCCCGCCGGGCTGCTTCTTCGCCGCTCGCTGCGACTTCGCGATCGATGCGTGCAGAACGACGGCCCCCGCGCCGGTCTCTCTGGCATCCGGAGAGCACTGGGCACGCTGCCGGCGCGCTGGGGAGATCATCAAACTGCCGCCGCTGGCAGAGCTGCCCGAGCGTGACCGCGTCGCCGAAGGCGGAAACGAGCCGCTGCTGCGGGTCGAGGGACTGTCGGCCGGCTACGGCGAGCGGCAGGTCCTGAGCGACATCAGCTTCACGGTGGGCGCGCGCCGGTGCCTTGCGATCGTCGGCGAATCCGGCGCGGGCAAGACGACGATCGCGCGATGCATCGTGGGGCTGCACTCGCGCTGGCGGGGGACGATCGAGTTCAAAGGGACCCAGCTCGAGGCCGACCGCCGCCGACGCGGCCGGGACGTGATCAGCCGAATACAGTACATCTTCCAGAACCCGTACACATCGCTGAACCCGCGCAAGACCGTTGGCCAAATAGTTGAGCAGCCGCTGCGCGAGCTGTTCTCCCTGCCGCGCAAGGAGCGTGCCCGCAGAGCCGAGGAGGCGCTCGAGGACGCAGCGCTGAGCGGCGAATATGCCCGGCGCTATCCCGACCAGCTCTCGGGCGGGGAACGCCAGCGCGTGGCGATCGCGCGCGCTCTGGTGGTCGAGCCGGAGGTGCTCATCTGCGACGAGGTCACTTCGGCGCTGGACGTTTCTGTGCAGGCCGCGATCGTCGAGCTCCTGCACCGTCTCCAGCGAACGCGCGGCGTTACGTTGCTGTTGGTGACCCACAACCTGGCGCTCGTGCGCAGCCTGGCCGACGATGTGCTGATCTTGCGTGACGGGCAGATCGTCGAGCATGGTCCGAGCGTCTTCGACCAGCCGAAGAGCGAATACGCGGCACAGCTCCTGACCGACATTCCCCGCCTCGCCCCGGCGTAGCGCAGTGTCAGCCAGGGCGCCGCGCTGGCTAGCGCGTCACGGCCGCCGCGAAGCCGGCGAAATTGCGGGCGAATAGATCGGTGTCGGCCTCGCCGTGCTGTGCGGACAACAGCCACTGCTCGACCTTGCCCCACGGCGGGAGGAACACCCCGCCGTTGTGCTGAACCAGCCAGTGCGCATGGCTGTAGCGGCCGTCGATGCCCAGGAAGTCCCGGAAGTCGCGGACAGGTTCGGGCCGGAAGGTCACGCAGCCCTTCGCCCCTACACTGACCACGTTCCACTGCGCCCCAGCATCCCGGATGTCCTTTTCCATGCGCTCCTGAAGGGACAGCGCGAGGCGGTCAAGCCTGGCATAGGCCTGTTCGGTGAGGACTTCCGCAAGGGTCGCGCGCGCCGCCGCCATGGCCAGCGGGTTGCCGTTGAACGTGCCGACCTGCTGGTAGCGGCCGTCGATGATGGCGCTCATGACCCTACTGGTGCCGCCGATGGCGGCCACCGCGATCCCGCCGCCAAGCGCTTTCGCCAGGCACACGATGTCTGGTACCACGCCGTAGCGGGCGGTCGCGCCGCCCGGGCCGGTTGTGAACCCGGTCTTGACCTCGTCGAACGCCAGGAGGGCCCCCTCGGCGTGCAGCAGGTCCTGCAATCCCTCCAGGTAGCCGGGGTCCGGTGGGATGATCCCCGCGTTCATCATCACCGGCTCAACGATCATCCCCGCCACGCGGCCGCGGTTCTCCGCAAGTGCACGCTCAACTGCGGACAGGTCGTTGAACGGGACGATGACGGCAAGATCCGTGATCGCACGCGGGATGCCACCGGTCGCGCTCACCCGGTTCGGGTGGTCCCGGCTGCCGATCGTATCGGCGGCGGGCATGACCGACACCTGCACCGAGTCGTGGTGACCGTGGTAGCCGCCCTCGACCTTCAGCAGCAGCTCGCGTCCGGTGACGGTGCGCATGAGGTGGACCGCGTCCATCGTGGACTCTGTGCCTGAGTTCCCGAACCGCCACAACGGAAGGCCGAATCGGCGCGTCAGGTCGCGCGCCACCCAGATGGCGTCCTCGGTCGGCTGCGCGAAGTGCGTCCCCCGCCGCACCCGCTCTGAGACCGCCGCGACGATAGCCGGATGCCCGTGCCCGGCGATGGAC
>Ga0126378_10001420_pt1 | contig 17847 bp, 23 predicted proteins | sample PanSoiMetPlot_23_FD_92587 | JGI IMG/M metagenome (GOLD analysis project Ga0126378, IMG submission 92587) | Tropical forest soil microbial communities from Panama - MetaG Plot_23 | ecosystem: Environmental > Terrestrial > Soil > Tropical forest > Bulk soil | place: Panama | collected 2016-02-17
GGAACTGATGATGTAGGGGCAACTCTTGACCGCGCCACTCGGAGGCGTCGAGACCGTCGGACCGCCGACAAATCCGCCCTTCATGTTGGAATTCAGGGCGTTGCTGTTGCATGTGTATTGGACGGCGGCTTGCTGCACGTTGACCGTGCGCTCGATGTAATCTTCGACGAGCTGGACGCCATTGCCGATCACCACCTTGTCGTCACCGGGTCCCACGCCAGCCGCGGCAAACTCTTGGATCTGACAATTTTGGATGACCGTGGAGTAGTCACCCGCCATGCCTACATAGGTCGGCATGACCTCCGCAAAGGTCCACGCGGGCAGCGCATAGACCGTGATGTTGTCGGAAACCGCCCATGTGTTGACCTCGGCGGGGACTTGCACCACCGAGCCGCCGCCGGAGACCGTGATCGGCGCGGCGGGTTGCGAGATGCGCGAGGCCTGGCCCGTGTTGGGGATCCACGCGATCGAACTGTGCGTGGTGTTTTGCAGCATGCTGTTGATGGCCGGCGTGGCCGCGAACGTGACGTTGAACTGCGTGTTGCTGCTGATGTTCTTGGCCGTCAGCGTGGCGATCGTCGTTGTCGTACCGGTGCCTTTCGCACAGAGAAAGAGGTACGTGTTGCCCGCGGTGGCGCCCGCATCGCCCGGGAGCTGGACCGGGTCAAAGATGATCGGATCGGAACTGTCGATCTGGCTGCTGATCAGGTTGAACGTGACGTCGGTGTTGCCGGGTTGCGGACGAAAATTGACGGTCCCACCGCCCCATCGGCGAGCGACTTCGCGCCAATGAAGCAAGGGCCCATGGGCGGGTGTGCCGCATGTCGTCGCGGTACCCGTGTTGTTGTCGCTTGCGCATCCGCTCGTGTTGCTCGGGTCAAGCGCCCACACGGGTTGCGACCAGTACGGGTTGGGAACGGGAGGCGGATCGTGCTTCTCGATGGGCGGCTCGAGGGGCTTTTCGATCACCCGATCGAGAAGGCGATCGAGGATACGAGAAAGCACGTGGGCGGCGGACTGGGAGATCGTCAGTCCGATGACGCCCAAGCCTCCCAGACACAGGGCCATGACCACGGAAAGCGCCGTCCAGCGTTTCATCTTAGAAGGGCCTCCACTTGCTACTGGCTGCAGCGTACTTGCGCCGGATGACCTGTCCCACGTTCGCGGAGGTCAGGGTCGCCCCTGTGCCGCCGTATTGACCGGCCGCATTCGGATCCCCCATCGCGTTGCCTGTGCCCGGGGCAAGCTGAACCGTGGTGTTCACAGCCGCGCCTTCCAGCGTGATCGTGACCTCCTGGCCATCGACGGCGCTGCCGCTCGCAGGAAAGTTGAAGAGACTTTGGGTACCGCTGGTCGCGTTGGTATCGATCGCGAAAAACTGCGGCGCGTTCTGCGCCGCCACAGAGACCGCATCGCCCGCGGCATGCTCCGCCCATGTGCTGGGCGTGATAAATCCGGGTGCAAGATTTCCGAACGCCGGATCCGCGCTGCCACCTTGGCTGACCAGCGGTTTGCCCGTCGAGGCATCCGGACCCACTTGGGCGATCGCGCTCGTGCCTTCGCCGATGAGCACAGCGTGGGCGGTGAGGGTTGTTTGGCCCGTACCGCCTCCCGCGACGCCGAGGCCAGTGAAAATCGGGTCGGCGCTGCCGCCTTGCGCCACCAGAGGCAGACCCACCGAAGCCGGGCCGGCGAAATTGAACGCGACCCCACTGCCCTCCGAGATGACCACCGCATGCGCAGTGCCCGTGATGTTCGAAACGGCGATGTTTGGGGCGGAGCCGCCGGAGCTCGTCAGAGGCAAGCTCGCCGTCACCGCAGCGACGCCTCCGGCCGCCGCGGTCGTTGTGACCACAGGGAGCTGACCACCGTCCGCAAGAGAGAGGTTGAAGTTGCCTCCCTCTCCGCTGGCAAGAACGAGCACACCCGCCATCGGTCAAGCTCCCTTCTTCGGACGTTTTGTGACCGGCGGCGGATCCTCGATCGGCGGTGAGGTGCTCGGCCCCTCGGCGGGAACAATGCGATAGGACGTCCAGAGCCGGGCTCGAGCCGTCTTCGGTTTGTGCTGCGCGATGACGAACGCGTCGGCGTCGCTCTCGCTGTCGAACACGTGATCGAGAACCATCTCGGAGACCTTGCTTGGAGGCCCGAGTTCATGCGTGATCACAACGAGGCGTACACTCATGGCGTCACCGATCCGTTGGTGTACGTCCCGACCCCTGGGATTGTCGCGAGGTTGCCGAAGCCTGCCGCTCCGGCGGCGGCATTGAGGTTGCTCGGAGAGAGCGACACGAGATGCACCGCGGTCGAGCCGGCGGTGGTCGCATAGCTGTACGCGCTCGTCAGGGCGTTGATCTTGATGCCGCCGCTGAGGGGGAAGGCGCTGGTCGGAGATCCTGTGTAACTCAGGGTGCCATTGACCAGCAGGTTGCATTGGCCCGCACCGTACAGCGTGCCGAGCAAGAGGGAGTCCCCGCCGGGCTCGATGCTTTGCCCGGTCGCGATAAAAAGATTCGTGAGCGTGACCTGCGATCCAACGAAGGGGCCCTCGAGCACGATGTCATTCGTGAAAAGGCCCGAGAAGGCAACAAACCCACTGCCGCCACAGAAGCCGGCGCTAAATTCGAGATTGACCCCAACGCCCTGCGTTGTGACGAGATCGCCGAACGCGCAATTGGAGAAGGTCGCAAACGTGGACGCGGCGGCTTGAACATCGAGCGAGCGACCGACGAGGACATCCAGGAACGCGACGTTGCTGTCCGCATTGACCGTCAGCGGAGACGCCGCCGCGGTGAAATCCACGAGCGCCAGATCGTTGACGATGACAGACGGCGCGCTTGTGGCCGGCAGCGTGTTCACGGTGGCGCCTAGGCTCGGAATGCAAATGGCGACAAGGTTCGCATAGCCGCTGATGGCATCGCCGTGCGCCCACGTGTCGATTTCGCTTCGGGCGGTGGGATCCCCACCGATGTAGGCGGACAGCGGCTGCGAGAGCACGAAGGTCGGGCCTCCGGAGACGGTCCACGCGAGCGAGCCCCCACGCGTGGCGTTGACGAGCAATTGCCCAGAGGAGATGGTTCCCGTCGAGGTGGTGAACGTCGCTTGCAGGGGCGTGTTGGTCGCTCGGTTTTTCGCGGTGACGACGTTCAGCGTTCCCGTAAAGGAGGGCGTTGCGGGCAGGCTCGCAAAGAGGGTAAGGGTCGCCGTGCTCGTGACCAGGATGGGATTAAAAGGCCCGGGATCGTTGTTGCTAGCCTGACTCGACAGGTAGTGGACCCCCGTCGGTACGGACAGCTCTGGAGACCACGTGTAACCCCACCGACGGAAGATCTCGGCGTTCGTCAAGATGGGCGTGGTCAGCGTGAGTCCGTCGTTTTCATCGCTCGCAAGGCCCGTGCTGTTCGCGGGATCGACGATCCAGGTGCCCTGCTGCAAAAAGCCAGGCAGCGATAGGCTCGCGTTGACGCGTTCCCACACCGCATTCGCAAAGGGCGGCGCGGTGACGCTCGCGACTGTGATGTGGTCGACGGTCAACCCTTCAAAGCCCACAGAGAGGGCCCACAGAGACATGTTGCTCTGGACGATGGCGGGTTGACCTTTGACGAGGACCTGCGGGGTGGACGCGTTGTAGGCTTGCATCGCCGCGACGGTCGGGAAGATGAGGATCGCGGCACCCGAGGCGCCGGAGCCGACCCCAGGGAAGATTTCCACAGCGCCGCCATCGGAAAGCGCGACCATCATGTTCGCGCCGTCGCGCTTGGAAACGAGGAAAGCCGCCATGGATCAACGCCTCCCGTGCCGGTAGCGAAGCTCGCCATCTTCGAAGCCCGGAGGCATCCACGGACTGATCCCCCGCTCGGAGAGCTCGCGTTGATCGGGGGGCAAGATGCCGCCCGCCTGCGCTCCCAAGGCGTCGCGCATTTGCACCACCGCGCCAGGCTCTGCATGCGGCGCCGCCATGGCGACCACGCGGATCCCATCGTTGACGGGAACGGCGCCGCCCACGTTGAACAGGGAAAACTGCACGATGATCGTCTCGGCGGGGATGTCGAAAAACAAAGTGGTGGGAGCAAAGGGCGTAGCGACCGCCACGTTCGCGAGCAGGATGTCTTCGATCGCTTGCCCGATGCCGACCTTCAGCAGCGTGGATACCGTGAAGGTCAGCGCGCTTTGCTGGACCTGCGGGTTGTAGGCGATCATCAGGCGCCAAACGCACGGCCGCTGCCAGCGCGCGTTGAGCATCTGACTCGAATTGACGAACGTGGTTTCGCCCGTCGCCTTGACCGCGAAAATCGTCTGGGCGTCGCCCCATCGGAAGGTATCGAAATCGGTCATGCGCTCGCTCCCAGAAAGCGCCGGTAAGCTCCGCTCGTGAACGTGCTCCAGGGCGTGAAGTCCGTCCCGCTGCGGCTGATAAGAAGCGCGGCGTGCGCGTTGTACGCTGCGCCGAGGAGCTGCGTTTCATCGAATTCGGGATGCGCGAGCGTGTTGATCTGCCAGAGCCCGAAGCTTCGTTCCGGAAGCGCTCCGGGTCCGGGAGTTACGACGATGTGCATGGCAAAGGGATTGCCGGACGATTCCGCCATCGCGATCGCGGCGGCGGTCTGTGGGTCGGGAAAGCCCACACTTTGCGCAAGCGCGATCAGCTGCGCGAGGGACATCGGACCGGAGGGCGGAGCGGGGGGAGACATCACAGCAGGAACCACAGCGGGGGGGGAGGAGAGCGAGCGCGAGACCGCCCACAGCAGGGCGACCCAACCGACTTCAGGCGGCAGCCGCATAGCCAAGGGCTGCGTCAAGAGCGTTGGCGGTGGCTTGCCCCGCTTCGCCGTCTTGCGTGAGACCGTGCGCGGCTTGGAAGGCTTTCACGGCGGCGGCAGTGTGGGGCCCATACTTGCCGTCCACCCCCTGGGGATTGAACGAGGGGTTCGCGCTGGAAAGCCATGTCAGCGCATTCTGGTAGCGGGCGATATATTGGCTGTTGCTCTGCCAGGCCCCCGGTCCCGGGTACGGGTTGACGGGCCCCGGAGGCCCGAGCGGCGCAACCGGTGCGATCGGGGTGGGTGCGGGCGCGGGTCCCGGCGTGGGGAGCGCTTGCCCCGTCCACTGCAACCACGTGGGCGCGTTGACGCCATCGTATCCGGAGGTACCGGGCTTGGAGTGCCACGGATAGATCGGGACGTTGGGCATGGGCACGGGCGGCGCGATCGAGGCGAGCGCATTGCGCAAGAGGCCCATCGTGCCGGTGCCCGGAAAACCGTCTTGCGACGTTCCCGCGGCCTTTTGAAAGGCCCGGTAGATTGGTTGATCCGCCTGCTTGTAGCCATGGGCGTTGAGCGCGGACGCCATTGCGACGGCCGCATGTTGCAGTGGCGTCTGGACCACAATCGGAGACGGCGGCACGACGGCCGGCATGGGCGGCGGCACGACCGCGGGCGCGGGCGGCGGCACGACGGCCGGCATGGGCGGCGGCACGACCGCGGGAACGACGGGAACGGGTAGCGGCACCTCACTCGCCAAGCGCCAGGCCTCCGTCGCCATGAAGGTTTGCGGGCCCTGATCGCCCGCGTGCCATGCCGCCACGAACATAAGCCAGCGCCCCCCGAACTGTTCGCACACGGTCGGGTGCGCGATGGTCTTCTGGGCGTAGTCCCACAGGATGGGGTTCCAATACTCCGCGCGCGCTTGCACCGCGGTGGACACCGGCACATCGGGCACCCACCCGCCGGGAAAGGGCGCGAGGTTGCTCGGGCAGGGTGTGATGGGGCCTGTCCACGACGGTGTCGGTGGAAGCGTGCCGGGAGGGGTCGGCGGCGCCACCGGCACGGGGGGCACCACCGGCGGCGGCACGGGACCGGGTTGGGAGCCCGGATCGATGACGCCTGGCGGTGGGATGACCACATGCGCCGGAACCACCGGACTGACTGGCACAGGCGGCGGCGGCATCGGCGGAACCGAAGGGATCGGCATGGGCGCCACCGGCGCCGCGCCGCCGCCGCCCTCCCGAAGCATTTCCAGGAAGGCCAGCAGCGAGAAAAAATCGCCCGCGCCTCTCATGGCTTTTTGGCCTTTCCGTTGGGTTCCGGCGGCGGCTGGACCACCATGCCTTTGCTCGCAGCGAGCATGCCGATGATGGCTTGAATCGTGTTGGGCTCGCCGCCGTCACCCTGACCGCTCGTGGCGTTCGCGTAATTGACGCCCATCGTGTGGAGGTTGTTGATCGCCAGGGTGAGGTGTTGCGTCAGGACTTCGACGAGATCGACGAGCTTATCTTGGCTCGTGCTCGCCGCGGCCGCGCCACGCTCAAAGGCATCATTCATGCGGGCGCCGTAGCGATCGAGCATCTGGGCTTGCGCGGAGAGGGCCCGCTGGATGATTTTCTCGTCGTGTTTGCCTGAGGCCTCGACGTCGTCTTCCCCCTCGATCTCCTCTTCGGAGAGGCGCTTGGCTCGGATGACCTCCCCCCGGTCGTTCAAGAGCTGCAAATCCTGCGCGCGGCTCGTGCGGACGGTCTCCTCAACGTTTGCCCACCGCTTCCGACCGGGAGGCAGCTGGATGATCTGCTCCTCGCCGTTGTGATTGGTGATTTTCAGTTTGTCCGGGATGGGCGATCGACTGAGGAAACGCCGGAGATCAAACATGGTGCACCGCCGTGTTAACCTTCTGGAGCGTGATCTTGTGGGTCGCTGCATGCGCGACGCCCGGGGGCTTGAGTTTCGCCACGACATGCGGCCGGATGGCGGGTGTCGTCACGTGCACCGCTTTGGGCATCGGCTTGACGATGACGGGGGGTCGCATCGCCGCGGGGTGTGCCGCTGCCGGATGATGGGGCGGCGGCGGCGGCTTGGGCGCCGCGGGACGGCTTTTCGGAGGCGGAGCACTCTTGGAATGCTTCACGCCCAAGTGATTGACGACGAGATGCGCGAGCGAGGATGCGATCGACCGCGGCGAGAGATTGCCGATCGACGGACTGTCCGGAACGCTCGCGAGAAGTCCGTCTAGGACCGCGCTGTCGATCGGCTCTTTTTTCGCGGTCAGGTTGATCAACGTGTTGACCACCGGATCGAGAACGAGCCGCAGCGCGCTCGCACCCGGCACACTCGCGGTCGCAAAGTTGTAGGCGGCATGAAGCCCGGCGGCGAGTGGGTTACCGGAAGCGAGTGCCGCCGCACTCTCATAGGCTGTCTCCGCGGCTGCGACGACGTCGCTGACGGCCGTGCCGAGTCCCGGCACGACGGAGACAGCCGCTTGCACGCCATGAAGCACATCGCCGATCCAAGGCCCGGCGGTTTTCGTCACGGCGGAGGCGACTTTCCCGACGTCGGAGACGATCTTTCCCGCGATGTGGCCGATGTCGGACAGAAACCCGCCGATGACGATCGCGTCGTGCCCCATCGCCTCTTGCAGCAGCTCCTTGCTATGGGCCTCGGGATGCAGTCCGCTCTGCTGGGCTTCCTGCGTCAAGTCGCTGTGCATGGCGTTGACGAGCATTTCGTGCACTTGCCCGGGGGACGCGCCCGCCATGGCATGTTGAAGCGCGAGCAATTTGTAGCGGTCGGTCCGGCTCGTCATCTCGGAGGCATCCCCCACGATCATCGCGCCCATGATCGCGCCGTGAAGCGCGAGTTCCCGCGTGGGAGCCATGTGCGTGATCGAAAACGCGTAGGGCACGTGGCCATGCACGTGTCGTCCGTGGTGGCGGAGAAACGATCGCACCCGCACGAGTCGCGAGCCCGCGATCGGTAGGTCGACCCTCGCATGATGCATCGGACCGCAACCCATGATGGTGCAGCCCTTGACAGCGATCCCAGGCCCGCAGTGCAGTGACAGCGGGCCCACGGTGGGCGCCAGCGATCCCTGATAGATGCGCCCATCGTGGGGAACGCATGCGAGAATGCCCATGCCCTCGCCATTGATGTTGCTGGCGTGGCTCGCTTTCATTCCAGCCGCCACGCTCGGGTCCTCGATTTGACCGTCCGAGCGCCTCACCACCGCGTGGTAGGTGCCGGGTCCCGAGGGGTAAACGATAGCCGTGGCGCCTGGATCCTTGCCGCTCGTGCGCAGGGTGGCCGCGTGCAGCGTAGCCCAATCGTCGCAATCCCCCCACCCGCGGTTCGCGATCGTGCCGCCGTGATCGAAGTGTTCGTCCCCAGGGTTTTCCGGCCGCCACTTCGCCCCGGCATTCAAGAGCTCGTGCGACGTCGGCGTCTGCCCCGTCTGGATCATGTGATCGTTGACCCGGGTGACGGCCTCCAAGATCGGATTAATGGTCTCCGGCGAGACGTGCTCGTCGGGGATCGCGACTCGAATGCGCAAGATGCACCTCCACTGGGGCGGCATCCGTGCGCGCCCGCCTTGCCCCGAAAGCGGGCGCGCGGCCTCTCAGTGCAGGTAGTGACCGATCGCGGTGATCGTGTAGGTCTCGAAATCGGTTCCCGTGGGGAACGCCGTCAGGGTCGCCAGAACCCTCATCCAGACACCGGGTTCCGCTTGTTTAAAGCTGATCCACGTATCAAATGCGTTCGCGGCTCCGAGCGATTCGAGGTCGATATTTCCGACCTCGCCCTGCTGCAAGTCGGTGCCGATGAAGGTCTGGCCGATCAGATTTCCCACCGCGCTCGTGCCGACCTTCGTGCCGCGGATGAGTAGACGGCTGGTCTTAAACGGCTTCTGCGGGCGCGAGCTGAATGTGATCGTGGTGCCTGCGGGAGCCCCCCCCCCCGTGGTGTTGCCCCACGACCCACCGAAAGTCTCGGGGTTCATGGGCAACGGGACGTGGCCCTCTCCGAGAGGAGGTGAGCCCGGGGCGAGCATGGGGCGCCAGCCGGGAGAATGGATCACAGGTCCGGGGGGACCGTGGACCGGTAGGCCTCCATGCTGATGCACCGCCATCGGGTGCACCGCGGGCGCAACGGGCGCACCCGTCGCGGGGTCCACGCCGTAAATGCCGGTCCCGGGGTAACCGTACCCTCCGGCCACGTAGCCAATCACACGCGGGTAACCTGCCATGTCGTGCACTCCTTGTGGGGGGCCCACGCGAGGCCCCATATCGTGGAAAAAAAAAGCCTGCGGACATCAGTAGCCCGCGACGTAACCGATCGAGGGATCTTCGCCGGTGATGCTGCCTTGGCTTCCCAGCTGGTTGGCCGCGATCGCGAACGCCGCGATCGAGATGTCGTTCGCGAGCTTGTTGCGCCCTCCGTTGGATAGGAGGTAGGCGGCCACGGCGATCGTGCCGGTTTTGCCGATGAGCGGAAGCGAGGGGAGAGACTGGAAAAACGCTTGCTTTTCCAAAAATCCGTATGCGAGCGCGCCTGCGATGACGCCCATGCGCTGGGAGCTGAAGAGCCCTCCGAGCGACATGCCGCCGCCGCGGTGGTGGTGCCGCCGCTTGGCTTTCACAATCTTGGTTTGTCGGATGATGATCGGCTTGCGATGGCGGTAGGGGACGATCGCGGTCGAGTGGCGGCGATGCTTTGAACGGGCCATGAATCACATTCTCCTTGACGGATGAGTCAGACGCAAGAGTCCGTCGGTTGGGGGGGCTCTGGTGCCGTTCCCATGAGGTACATGATGCCATCGAGGCCGAGTTTGCTTTTCCACTGCTGATGCGTGATCACGGCATCCAGCAGGACGCGCACGGGTGCGCCCGCACGTTCGCAGAGTGCGGAAAAGTAGTAGTCCTCGCCGATCCAGAGGCCGTCTTGCACGTCTTCTCGAAATAGCGCGGGGCAATCGGGCTCGGCTCTCTGGTCGCCTTTGTTGCTCTCTCGAAACCACGGGACGATGGGCGCGAGCCGCTCGATCAAGTCCCGGTGCACCGCGACGCATCCCATGCCGATCGCGGCTACGCGTCGCACGGGGATGCGATCGGGCTCCAGCCATTCGGTGGGACCATAGATGCGGGTAAAAGTTGCCGATCGGCCGTCGCGGTTGAAATACGGCACGGCAACCGCTTCGCGCGTGGCGCGGCACGCGAGGATCAGATCCCGCAGAACTCGCGCATCCGTCTCGATGTCATCGTCGACCGAGAACCACACATCCTTGTCCGAGCGCAAAAAGTGGCCGCTCGTCACGCTGCGCGCACGGGTGATGTATGTCGAGGCGTCCGAAAACAGCTGAAACGGGCAGACGCGCGACAGTTGTCCGAGGGTGCGAAATCCCTGCATGGGACTCGCGTCCAACGATTCGGCTGAGGCGATCTGCTCCGCTTCCCACCGCTTGTAAACGAGCTCCCCCATCCCCTTGCACGCGGCATAGGGGTAGGTCGATGCGAAGACGGGAGCTTCCGGCTTCATCACATCGCCATCATCATGCCGCCCACGGCATCGGCGCGTGAACCGAGCCCGGCTCCCGTCAGGTCACTGACCTTGCCAAGGCGCGTGAGTGTGGGCGGCGAGTAAGGTTTCTTTGGGCGAGACTCAACGTGCCCATGAAACTTGGTGCAAGCGGGATCGCCACAGTGGCGGCCCTGAACAGCGCAGCGGCTCTCATCGTTCATCGGGGGACTCGCTTGTCGGCTTCATGGGTCAGCCACCAGAGAAGCCCTAGCACGAGGATCGCGCCTTCCCCGGTGGACAGGAGTTCTTGACCGCTGATGCGTCGCCGTTGTTCGAGTTCCGCTTCGAGCTCCTCGGCGTCGTATCCCCAGGGTCCGACCCACCCGTAGCCACCGCCGCCGTGATGATGGCTGCCGCCGCCGTGTCCGCCGCCGCCGCGTCCAATCATCGCAACACCTCATCGATCACGTTCCACGCGATCCACAGGACGAAGCCAAGGCTAAGCCCACCGAAGAGCAGCCAAAGCCAAGTCATCGCCGGCCTCCAAACTCGTGCAGGAGCATGATGCCGAGGACCAGCATCAAGCCGGTCCCGATGTCGCCGAAAAGGCCCGTTTGAGAGCCCGGGACCGGCATGGGCGCGGACGGGACGCCAGGCGCTTTCAAGGTCGCGAGCTGATCCCTCCAAGCATCGAGCTCCGTTACGATCGAGCGCCCTTGCTCGAAGGCGCTGGAGGCATCGACCCATGCAAGCGGGTTGAGTTCATTCACGCTGACAGCTAGAAACGCTTCTTCCCGTTTCGTCATCGCGTCCCACGCCGCTTGCGTGAAGCTACCGGTCGAGGGAAGAGGCGTACCCGCCTGCTGCAAGTTGGTGAGAGCGATCAGGAGCTGCTCGTGGTACGCCTGCACCTTCGTTTGCAGATCGCGCACATCGTTGGGCGTCGCAAAGCCCACCGTTTGCGGAGACCACTGGCGATGGGTGCGCACGAGCCGAAGTCTAAAAGACTTTGAGCTGCTTGGAGAGCATCGCGCCGATGATTCCACCGAGCAGCATGTCTTGCATCTTGCCCTGGGAGTGGCGGGCGGCGAGCTGCTGGGCCTCGCCGACCATTTGCTTCACGCGCTCGATTTCCGACTCGGGAATCAAGACGAGATGATGCTCTTTGATGAGCTGCGCGACTTGGATCGCGGCGTTGCGACTCTCTTCGCTTTTGGGGTTGTCGTTCGCGAGTCGGACCAAACTCGCGACCTTCTCCAGAGTCTTGTTTTGTTTCTCTTCGGTGCTCGGCATGTCACGAGCGTCTCATGCCGACGTCGTGTCCGCTAGGTGGACACGTCTAGGCGGGGACATGGGCGGGAAGCTCGATGATGTCGAGCAAAACAAGGGCCATGAGCACGTGCTGCACCGCAGAAGCCAGTCCCTCGCGCTCTTGCTCGCTGCGTTCGCGGTAGCTCCGGGCCATACCGCCGGAAAGGATGGCGCCCGCTTGGCGCGCGTGGTCTTGATGCAATCGAAGGGTGAGATCGGCGATCTCCGCAAGCGTCGAAGGCGACAAATCGACGCGCAAATCGCGCGCGAGACAAACGAGGGACTCGAGCTCGGCGTCCAGCATGTGAACGATGGTACACGGATCACAGGCGCGTACCTGGACGAGCGGACAGACGTCACCCCGCGGATTTTCGTTCCGAGAACGAAGTCCGCGATTGACGCTCAGCGCTTTAACGTCGACGCTGCTGGACGTCTCCGAGACCCGCGCCAACGGGCCTCAGAGAAGCGCAGTCACCCCAACCCAAGAAGTGAAACCGCGCCATGTCGCGGAAATCGAGTTCCCTCACGCGACCAAGCAAGCCTAGCTGCATCTGGATCGCGAGTCCAGGGTGTAGGCAAGCTTCGATCGACCGACAAAGCCGCGGTTTCATCGCGGTGGACGGACGGTTGCGCCGATGGCGCTAGGCGTCACCGTACCGTCGAGGCCGCTCGGACAGCGTCGCGTGGCGTTGGGCCCGCCGGTCCGAACCATGATCCGCGATCTCTCTGCGCAGTACGGCAAAGCCTTCGCAAGCGAGAGCGGGCTACGGCGCGAACTGTGGCGCCGTACGGGTTACGTGTGCGGGGAGCGCTCGATCGGCCGTGTGATCGCTCGTCTCGTGGCGCAAGGGGAAGTTGGCCACGAACGCGTTAAGCCGAATCGAAAACTCATCCAAGGCGCGACCACCTACCACGGCGGACAACACAACTGGCTCATTACCCGTCGTGCCGCGCGCAAAGCGCGACGCCGCGCGGCTGACGAACAGCGCCAAGCGCAGCGCGCAGCCGCGCGCCACGAGCGCGAGCGGCTCGAAGCGGATCAACGCCGGCGAGAGGAGCAAGCCCGGGAACGTGCGGCACGTGCGGAAGGCCAGCGCGCTGCTGTGTCGCTCGCGTCGCTCGTCAAGAGCTATCAGCCGCCCGCGTTCGAGCCCGGACCCGTGACGGAAGCCATCGCGCGGGAGCTCGAAGAGCATCGCCGCGCCGAAGTGGATCGTCAGGTCTCGGCGCTGCGGGATCTCGCCGCGCAGTGGGACCGCGACGACAAGCGCGGGCGCCCACCCGACTAGCCGATCCGTTGGACACATGGGTTTGCGGCGCGCTGCCTCGTTGCGGCGTGCGCTGAAGCAAGGGCCCGCGCCGTCGAACGAGGGAAGCCCTGGGGGGAGGGCATGCCGCCCGCGGCGCGGGCCCGCATCAAGCTACCCGATTGTTCAGGGAGAACATGCACACTCATGTCTACATGATCGATCGAGGATCGTTCCACTTTAAGCACCCTATCCCCCCCCCCCTTTGGGGGGAGGGGGTGGATCGGCTTCACTTCGTTCTGCCTTGCCGGCGGGCAAGCCGCCGGACGCGGATGGCTCGCAAGCTCGCCAGGCGCCTGCGGCGCCGTCTCTTGGGGCTCCGCCCCAAACGGGGGGGCAGCAGGAAGGGACGAGATCAAAAAGAGCGCCAGACGTCGATGCTGGGGCATGATGGGCGCTGAATGGGCAATGCGGGCGCGTACGTTCGGGTGTCGAGTAGTTCCCAGGATGCAGGCATGCAGACGGACGCCATCAATCGTGCGGCAACGGCACGAGGCGAGGGTGCCGTGCACTTCTATACCGACACGATGTCGGGCAGTCTGACCAAGCGTCCGGGACTCGATGCGTTGCGCTCGGACGTCCGGGCAGGTCTCATCGATCGCGTCTATGTGTGGCGGCTCGACCGACTCGGGCGCAGCGGGATCCGCGACACGCTCGATTTGGTCGAAGAGCTCCGACGCAATGGCTGCAAGCTCGTCACGATCGCGGATGGGTTCGACGTCGACGGACCAGCCGGCGAAGTGGTTCTCGCGGTGATTGCGTGGGCGGCGAAAATGGAACGCCTGGCGATTCGAGAGCGGCTCGAAGAGGCCCGCGCACGTGCAAAACTTGCGGGCAAGATTTGGGGGAGGCCGTCGCGGATGACGCGCGATCAGGTGAGGGAAGCGCGCGCCATGCAGCAGACGGGACGCAGTGTCCGACAAATCGCGATGGCGATGAAGGTTCCGAAGAGCACGCTTCTGCGAGCGCTCAAGCCGTCCCAAAAGTGGCCCGAGATGCCGCCTACGAAACCGCTACGAAAAGCAGGGAAGAAAAAGCGCGACCCAGGTGCGGTCCAGTAGTATACTTTCGAGACATTCGATGAACCGCCTCGATCAGATCCGGGTTGCCGGTCAAATCGCGCCCATCGAGCGCCAGGGGGTTCTAAGCCGCAAGGTTCGCGTGGTGGGCCCGGACGGCACGGTTGCGAAGGAGATAAGCGTCCACGAGCTCTTGCAGGCGCTACGCAAGCGCGAGGGCGTGGAATTCGGAAGCGCCCTGCCGCCTGCCGAGCGTTGCACGATCTGCGGGCTTCGTGCGACGTCGATATCGATCGCGAACGCTCGCCGAGGCAAGTGCAAGCCGTACTGCAAGCGGCACAAGGGCGGGCCCACTGGCAAGGGACGATTGTGGGCGCGCTGTGCGGACTGCGGCCGACCAGCGCCCAAGACGAAGCGAAGTAAGCCTTACTGCGAACAGCACCGTCGCGACATGTCGGCCAAGGCGCGACTCCCGTGCGCGGTCTGTGGTAACCCGGCTACCGACAACTCGAGCAAGAGCGCGCGCCAGAAAGGCCAGCAAGCCTACTGCGCAGAGCATAAGGGCGGGCTCACGGTGGACAGGACGCACCGTGAGCTGCTCTTGCCGTGCGGCGAGTGCGGGCAACCCGCAACGCCGCGCTCAAGTGCGCGGGTTCGTTACCGGCGCGTCGCGCGAGGAACGCCAGGGCTGCAAGCCTACTGCGCGCTCCACAAGCGACCGCCGACGGGCCGACGACCTTGACCCGCTTGGTCCAGTAGTCTTACTTTTGGGACATGACGAAAACCCCCTACGTCCCCCCCCCGCCGCTCGATCCGGAGCAACTGCGCAAGCTCGCGGACGCGTATCGACGATTCAACGAGGCGATCGAGGCGCACGATCTACAGCAAGCGGAACGCGAGAAGCGCAACCGATGAGCGACGGAGATCCTTTGAGCTCGCCTCGGACGGTGCTCCTCTGTCTTCTCGCGTGCGGTTGTTCAAGCGCGCCGCAGATCGAGACCGTCACGATCGATGAAACGCCCGAAGCCTCTGCGTCTGCGACCGGAGAGGCGTCGGCGCGAGAGAGCCCGGAGGCATCGACGGCGCCGTCGATGCCACCGTCGCTGGATGCCGGGGTTCATGTATCCGATCTCGATGCATCGCACTGCGGCTGCGTGCAGCAGTTCTCGAACATCGTCCTGGACTGCTTTGGTCAGCCGTCCGGCTGTTTCGAGAGCGTCGATCCATGCACGTACTCCGCCTCATGGATGCCGTGCGGGAGCTTTCTTGAGATCGACATTACGGGCGCATCCGTTCCGATCACCTGCCCGATGTGCCCCGCGGGCAAGTCATGCGTCAAGGGCAGTGCGTATCAAAACCAGTGTGAGTAGACGATGAGGTCGAATACCGCGGATGAAGAGACGATGCGAAGAACCTACCCCGAGCCGCTTATCAACAAGTCGCGGCTGGGAAGTGGCGGAGGGTTCGATGACCCGCGCCGTGCTCGCGTTGGGAACGATTCCGCTGAAGAGGAAGACAAGTGAAGACTTTTAGCGCGTTGCTCATGGTTCTAGCCGGCTGGATCGTTTCCAGGCCGGCGCATGCATGCCAGGCCTGGGGACAGGTGGCCGGATGTTGGGCGGTGGATCCCTGCGGACTGCAGCCGCCGCAAAATACGGGTCCCGTTCTTACGCGCTGCGGGACGTTTACGGGGTTCGATGACAACGGGATGCAGCGCTCGATCGTGTGCCCCGCATCGTGCCCCAACGGGGAAACCTGCGGCTTTTTCGGGGATGACCCGAACAGCGGACAGCACCCCAACATTTGTGCGCCCACGTGCCAGCAGCAGGGCGCGATCTGCGGGCTCGTCCCGATCGCGAACAACGACGGAAGCGACTCGGGCGATCGGGTCGATTGTGGCGTCTGCGGATCCGGGCTCACCTGCACCACCGCGCACCAATGCTGCCAGCCAGCAACCGCGTGCCCATCGGGTGTCAGCTGCGGCAGCGCAGCCGATGGCTGCGGCGGAACGCTGAATTGTGGTGCATGCGCAAGCGGTACGGTGTGCTCCTCGGGCGCGTGCTGCACTCCAGCCACGTGCGCGAGCTTGCATGCGCGGTGCGGAGTGCTCTCCGACGGATGCGGAGGGGTGACGGCCAACTGCGGCTCGTGTCCGGGTCCGGGGGATACGTGCAGTGCCAAGGGCGTGTGCGATTGCACCAATCCCACCACATGCGCCAGCGCCGGCTACGCGTGCGGTCTACTCAACACCGGGTGCGGGGGACAGGTCAGCTGCGGCACCTGCAACGGCACCAGCGTCTGCAACGAACAGACGCACCAATGCTGCACGCCGACGACGTGTGCCGCGCGCAACGCCAGCTGCGGGCAAATTGGCGATGACTGCGATGGCACCCTGAACTGCGGGACCTGCCCGTCGGGCTCGTACTGCGGATCGAATCTCGCGTGCGTCGCGGGGGATCCGCCGCCACCCGCTCCGGCGGTGCCATGGCCCGGCCGCATTGCGCTTGCGGCCGGGCTCGCGCTTGTGGGCCTCACGCTGGCACGAAAACGATAGGATGGGATCCATGGGTTACACGTGCAGAGTCTGCGGTACGTCGCAACCAGGACAATCGGCGGACAAGATTTGTCCAGCACCGACATGCGCGAGCACGCGCACGCGCGAGAGCACAGACAAGCCGCCGGGAGCGGACATGGGCGCCGTCTCGCGCGAAATGGGCAAGCTCTATTCTGTACCCAAAGAAGGAGAGTTCCACGAGGATTCGACTCGTTTGGGACTTCAGCACACGGGGATCTTTGTCCGAGGCCGTCGCACGACGGGTGAATATGGATCGATCGACATCATGCATTTAACCCGCGACAGCCTGATCGATTGGCTCGAGTCGCGGAAAGACGTCGATCTCGCTCGCAACACCGTGCTGCTCATCTTGGGACACATCCCGTGAGATGGCTTTCCCTGAGCCTTTGCCTGCTCGGATGCGGTGGCAGCGCCTTCCAAGTTGGCGCACCCTCTCCCCCCGACTCGGACGCCGAGGCCCGTTTCGATGGTCCGGCGCTTACGATTCGGCCGTGGCCGCGCTGGGAGGGTACGGCGGATTCGTCCGCGTCTGGTCCACCGTCCGATACCTCACCCGATGCCTCGCGCTCGGAGGACGTCCAGGACGCCGACGCTACCTCTATCCGCCGCGACGCGACCTCTGACGCGGTCGCCTGCCCTGCGGGCGGCTGCCTTTGCGAGAGCGCGTTTGGAACGTGCCGGCCGTCGATGCCGTTTCTGTGTTCGAACGGCGCGGAGTGCTGCAACTGGCGCCCACCTGGTTGCTAAAAGCCCTGGTAGCCGCCGCCGGTTGGCCAGAAGGCCTGGTTGTTGAATCCCGCGTCGCTACAGGACAAGACGCCCAAGTTGGTGCTCGTAAGCGGGGTGCCACAGTTGGTCGTGGCCGCCGCCGTGTTCGTGGTGCAGCACGAGGTTGTTTGACCCATGTTTTGCAGGGTCGCGACGTTCAGCTCGCCCGCATCGAGCGTGGCTGCGCTGTAGAGCACAAGTCCGCCGGTCGGGTTGAGTTTGCCCGGTCCCCAGACTTGGCCGGCTTCGGCTCCTACCGTGTTCTGCAAATCGAGGATCCCACCCGCCGCAGGCGAGAGGCTCGAAGAGATGCCGACTTGGATCTCCCCACCATAGTTGTATCCGGTCAGGAGAAACGGACTGAAGGGGGTGGTGCCGTTGACCAGAAACACTCCCCCGCGCAGCCAGACATTGTTGAAGCCAGAGGTGCCGATGCCCGTGTGGGCCTGATCGTTGACGCTGCCGGAACTGATGATGTAGGGGCAACTCTTGACCGCGCCACTCGGAGGCGTCGAGACCGTCGGACCGCCGACAAATCCGCCCTTCATGTTGGAATTCAGGGCGTTGCTGTTGCATGTGTATTGGAC